>Ga0326726_10005753_pt1 | contig 11207 bp, 6 predicted proteins | sample MHFenrmetagenome_2_FD_207603 | JGI IMG/M metagenome (GOLD analysis project Ga0326726, IMG submission 207603) | Lab enriched peat soil microbial communities from Michigan Hollow, Ithaca, NY, United States - MHF15MN | ecosystem: Environmental > Terrestrial > Soil > Wetlands > Peat | place: USA...
TGATTCACCGCTAGGCCGATCACCAGGATCACCCCCACGGCGGCTTCCCGGGTGAAGGCGGCGTGGGCAATCCAGAACGCCGCAATCACCCCGGCGAGTGCGATCGGGATGCTGAGGAACACCATCGCCGCCCCCCAGACCGAATCGAACACCATCGCCACCGTGAGCACTACCAGCACCAGCCCGATGGCGAACACCAGCCACAGCCCCTTCTGGCTCTGGTCATCCTGCCAGCCAAAGTATTCGTCGCTCACGGTGTAGCCCGGTGGCACCGAGATCGACTTCATGAACGCTTCGTGAGTGCGGTTGGCCAGCTTCTGCGGCCCGCGGAACTCGTAGCTCAGCACCCGGACGTACTGCTGATCCTCGCGGCTGATCCGGGCCAGCGCTTCGCGCTCCTCCACCCGGGCCAGGTCTTCGACCCGCACCGGGATGGCGCGTGCGTTGGGCACCCGGGCCTCGCGCAACTGCTCCAGGGTTCGGTCCCTGGCACCCTCGGTCTTGAGCGAGAGCCACACCTCCTCATCGCCCAGGGCAAAGCGTTGCCGGCCGGCGGCGCCGCCCACCTCACGGGTCACTGCTTCGGCAAACTGGCTGGCGTTGAGCCCGTACCCCGCCAGGGCGGAGCGGTCGGGCACCAGGGTCACGTCACTTGCCCGCTCCCGTCCGAACCAGAAGCCGGCGGCGTTGATGTCCACCGACTTGACCCGCGGAATGCGCTCCAACCTCGCCTTCAGATCGACCGCGAGCTGTTCCACCCCGGCGAAGGAGTAGCCCAGGATCTTGACTCGGAAGGAGGCTAGACTCCCCGAGCCGCCACCGTTGAAGAACCCCGGGCCGCGGCCGCTCACGCCGACCGACGCCCCGCCGATCAACACAGCCCGCTGGGTGACTTCCTCCTGCATCTGCAGGGGAATCGCGGTGAAGGCGGCAGCGTCATCGAAGGTCACCACCACGTATCCGCCGTCCGCATCGCCCTGCGCCTGGACGTTCTCCACCCCGGCGCGGCCCACCACGATGCGCTCCAGCTCATGGACACTCTGATCCACGCTGGCCGGGTCCGAACCGCTGGGGAAATCGACCCGGGCGGAGAGCGTGGTCCGCTGGTTCCACCAGCCGGCAAAGCTGGACCTCGGCACCTTTGCCGCGAACACCCAGCCAAGGCCGGCCAGCGCCGCCACCGTCACCGCTATCGTGGCCCAGCGCCAGCGGAGCAGCCGGATGACGATTTTCACGTAGAAGCGGCTGAGCCTGGGCCAACGGACCTCGTGCACCCCGTGACCAGCGCCGAGAGCCGGGATCATCACCACCGAGGTAACGATCGACCACCCCAGCGCCATGCTGAAGGCCGCGGCGAAGGGCATGAACGCAGCGCGGGCGTCGCCCTGCAGATAAAGGAAGGGGAAGAGCACCACCGCGGTCGTGAGCGTGGAGCCCAGTACTGCCGGCGTGATCCGCCTGCCCGCTTCGGCGCGTCCCTCCGCCGTGTCAGGCGCAGTGCGGAGGCGGTCAACCACCACCAGGCCATTCTGCACCAGGATGCCGATGCCCATGCCCAGGCCGGCCAGCGTCAGCAGGTTGGCGGGAATGTCCAGGAGATAGAGACCGAGCGTGGTTCCGGCGACAGCCACCGCCGCGCTGGCCAGCACCAGGATCACTGCCCGGGGTGCTCGCAGGCCAATAGCCAGGACCAGCAGTACCCCGGCGAAGGCGATCGCTCCGCGCTGGCCCAGGTCTCCCAGCTGTTCCCCGAGCCGCACGCTCTCGTCGCTCAGCACCTGAAAGCGGATGCCCGCGGGGAGCCCGGGGCGGAGCTCATCGAGCACCGCCCGCACTTCCCGGGCGGTCCTGATCGCGTCCGCCCCGGGCAGCCGGGCCACCCGCATCATGACCGCCGGCTCCCCGTTCACCCGGAAGAACCGGTCCTGGTTGTCCTCTTCCCTTCGAATGGTGGCCAGATCGGCCAGGCGGTGCACCCGGCCACCCGCGCCTGGCACCGGAAGCCTTCCCAGCACCTCGAGTGCATCGGGCGTATCGCGTAGTACCACTTGGCGTTCGTTGGCACCACCCCGCTCCACACCGATCGCCTCAACTACCCTCGCGCGCGCCAGCGCCTGGCTGAGCACCGCCGGCTCGATGCCGAGCTGGCGGAGGCGCTCCGGCTGGTAGGCCACGGCGACTCCGACCACCGCTCCGCCGCTGGCGCGAACCCCCGCGACGCCGGGCACGGCGTTGATCCGCGGCTTGACTTGCCGTTCGACCAGATCCTGCAGCGTCCCCGCGGTGTACGGGCCGTAGACTGTGGCACCGAGGAGCGGTTCCTCATCCAGTCCTTCGGGGACGAAGTTGCTGACCTGCAGATCGGAGGAGCCGGCCGGGAAGTCGGCCCGGAGCAGCTCCAGCCGCTCGAGCACTCCCAGCCGCGCCAGCCGCACATCCGTGCCCGGTTCGAGCTCGATATCGAGACTGAGATAGCCCTCGCCCGACTCGCTCCCGATCTTGTGGATCCCGCGCACCGACTGGATCGCAGCCTCGATCGGGCTGCCGAGGTAGGTCTCCACCAGCTCGGCCGACGCACCGGGCCAGCTCATCGACACGGTGAGCCGGGGCAGCTCCACATAGGGCTTGGTCGCAATCGGGAGCCGGGAGAGCGCCAGGCCGCCGGCGAGCAGCAGGGCGACAGCGCTCGCCCAGACCACGGCCGGTCGGCGGGAGGCCCAGGTGATCATGCGGGCGGGCCGGCCGATGGCCGGATCGGCCCTAAAGGACTCCCTCGCGCCGGGTCGCGCTCCGCGCTCCCGAGGGCGCTCGGTCGCGGAACGGCAGTCGGCGATTCAGCAAGGACCGGGGCGCTGGCCGCCTGGTCCGCAGCCAGGCTCGCACGCCGCTCCGCCCGATGCTCCACCACCGAGTATGCCGTGGGCAGCAGGAAGAATGTCACCAGTGTCGCGGTGATCGATCCGCCGATGACGCCGGCGGCGAGCGGCTGATACAGCTCACCGCCGCTGCCCCAGCCCAGTACCAGCGGCAGCACGCCGACGATTGTGGTGAGCGAGGTCATCGCGATGGCACGGAGCCGCTGGCGGCCGCCCAGCAGTACTGCCTCGCGGATCGGGTGGCCCTCCTCGCGGAAGCGGCGGATGGCGTCGAGCTTGACCACAGCATCGTTGTCGGCCAGACCGATCATCACCACCATGCCGATCAGCGACACGGCGTTGAGGCTCTGGCCGGTGAGCCACAGCACGAAGATGCCGCCGACACCAGCCAGCGGCACGGTCAGCATGACCAGGAATGGCGTGGTGAAGGAGCCGAATTCCCCCGCCAGCACCAGGAACATCAGGGCGACCGAGAGCAGGGCCACCACGCCCATCTCCGACAGGGTGCGGCGCTGCTCGGTATCCGCACCACCGATCTCCCAGGTGAGGCCCGCGGGCTCGGACAGGCCCGTGAGCGCGTTGTGGATCTGCTCCACGGCGCGGGCGGTGCCGCCCTGCTCGACCGCCGCCTCGAGCACCTGCACCGGGCGCTGGTCCACTCGGACCACCTCGACCGGGTCGCGTACTTCGCGGACCGAGACCAGCTGACCCAGGGGAACTCCCCCGATGGTCGCCGCCAGTGCGGTGGCCAGATCCTCGTTGGCGCTGCCGGCGTACCGCACCCGGATTGGGGTCCGGCGGTCGGTCTCGCGCAGCTCGCTGGCCTTCACCCCGCCGAGCCCGCCGGCGAGCGCGCTGGCCACGGCATCGATCGAGAGACCCCGGAGCGCGATCCGCTCCCGCTCGAGGCCCAGCTCCACCACCGGCTGAGTGCCGGCGTAGGCGTCCCGTACGTCGGTGAGGCCGGGGATCGCGGCAACGATTGTCCGGGCCGTGTCAGCCCACCGGGCGGTGGTGCGCCGGTCGGGCGAGGCGATCTCCACCCGGAGGAGCCGGCCCTCCCGCCCGATGAGACTGCCAAACTCCGACTGGCCCGCCAGGTCGATGGCCAGCCCGCCCTGCGCGAGATCCGGCACCCGTGCCCGGAGTCTGTCGGCGAAGGTGCGCGCCAGCGACCCGGCCGGCACCGGGAGCAGCAGCTGGGCGTACCCCGGTCCCCCCGGCTCCGCCCCGGAGACCAGCTCCTCGTCCGTGGCGGCACCGATCCGGCTGTAGATCCCCTGCGAGCCGAGCCCTCTGGCCGCCGCTTCGATCCGCGCTGTCTGCCGGGCGGTCTCCTCGATAGCGGTGCCTTCGGGCAGCCGCAGGCTGGCGATGGCCACCCCTTCATCCACCTGTGGCAGGATCTCACGCGGCAGGCGCAGCGTGAGCCAGACCGCCAGCACGGTGGATACGATGGAGACCGTAAACACGGTTCGCGGGTGATCGAGGGACCACATCATGCCGCGCTCGTACCACTCAGCCAAATGCAATCCCGTCCGGGTGAGCCAGCCGTTCCGAGTTCTGAGTTCTGAGTTCCTAGTGGGCTCGACGCCGGGACCACCTGGAACTTGGAACTTGGGACTTGGAACGGAGGCGGAACGCCGCCTGCCGACCAGCAGCACCGGCATCAGCGTCAGCGCGAGGATCAGGGAGGCCAGAAGCGATGTCACCACGGCCAGCGAAAGGTCGCGGAACAGCGCCGCGGCGAGGCCGCGCACGAACACGATTGGCCCGAACACCAGCACAGTCGTGAGCGTTCCCGCGATCAGCGGGCCCGAGACTTCCTCGGCCGCCAGGCGCGCGCTCTCCCACCGATCGTACCCCGCGTCGCGGAACCGGCCCGAGGCCTCGGAAACCACGATGGCGTTGTCTACCAGCAGGCCTACCCCGAGGGCCAGGCCGCCGAGTGAGAGCACGTTGATGGTCACGTCGAGCAGCTGCAGCGCGGTAAGGGACACCAGCACCGACAGCGGCACGATCAGGCCGATGGCGAGCGCGCTTCTCCAGTCGCGCAGGAACAGCAGGATCAGGAGCAGCGAGAGCAGCCCACCGGCAACGATCTCCTGGGTCAGGTTGGCCAGTGCGTCAGTGACGAACCGCGCCTGGGCCGCGACCACCCGGAGCCTCACCTCGGGGAACTCTTTCCCCAGCTGATCGACCGTCTCCACCATCGCACCGGTGACGGCGACGGTGTTGGCACCGGCGTCCTTGTAGACCACGAGCCCGATGCCCGGTGCGCCGTCGAGCCGGGTGAGGGTCCGCGCGTCGGCTGTCGCCAGCGACACCTTGCCTACGTCCGACAACCGGATCGGCCCGCCTGCGCGGCCAGTCGGCTGGCCCACGGGGATGTCAGCGAACTCGTCGAGCTGGCGGAGCTCGGTGAGCGCCCGGACCGAGAAGCGGAACTGACCCCGCCGGATCGTGCCGCCGGGGGCGCTGGCATTGGCGTTCCTGATGGCAGTGACCACGTCCTCGGTGGTGAGCCCCAGCGCCCGGAGCCGCGCCGGGTCCAGCTCCACCCGGATCTCGTCCTCGGGTGCTCCAGTGACCGCCACGCTGGCGATGCCGTCCAGCTGTTCCAGCCGGCGGGCCAGCACCTGCTCGGCGAGTCGCGCCACGGCGCGCATGTCTCCCGTGCCGGTCACCCCGAGCACCGCGATGGGCCGCTGCCCGGGATCGCTGGTGAGCAGCGTCGGCCGCTCGGCGGTCTCCGGCAGCTGGGCCCGGGCGTTGTCCAGCCGTTCGCGCACCATGAGAACGGTGGCCGCCATGTCGGTGCCCCAGGCAAACCGGGCCGTGGTGGTCACTTCGCCGTTCCGGCTCACGGACCGGAGCTCAACCAGGCCCGGGGTCGCGGCGATCGCCTCTTCCAGCGGCTCCGCCACGAAGCGAGACGCCTCGGTGGCGGCCGCGCCGGGATACAGCGTGCGAATGGTCAGGACGGGGAGCGTGACATCCGGCAGCAGCGTCACCGGCAGTCGGCCGAGCGACACGGCACCGAGCAGCACCAGGGCGATGGTCGCGGCGACGGTGGTGACGGGGCGCTTCAGCGCGGTGGAGGCGAGGGACATGGCGATCCAGTCGGGGACGGAGCGTCGTGACGTGAGACGTAAGAAGTGAGACGTGAGATGCCGTCCCCTCACGTCTTACGTCTTACGTCTCACGGTTCCTTCCCTCGATCCAGGCTTGAGATGACCCGGACCGGCGCGTCGTGCGTGAGGGTCAGGTGGCCCTCGGTGAGGACCGTGTCGCCCACGGCGACGGGGATCTGCCCAGTACTGGAATCGGGGAGCACCTCGGTCTCGGCACCGTTGGAGCGGCCGGGAAGGATATAGACCCACTGGGCGCGGCCACCCTTGACGACGAACACCAGTGGACGGCCATCGCGCTCGATGACGGCGCGGGCGGGAACGATGATCCGGTTGGGAAGCCGGGTGGCCTCGAGGCGGAGGTCGGCGTACATGCCGGGTTGGAGGGCGCCAGCGTAGGTGCGCACACCTGTGCGCGCCAACGATGGCGTCACCACCGACACCACCACCCGCCCCGCCCGGCTGGTGGAATCCACCAACGGCAGTACCGCAGTGATCCGGCCACGCACCGGAGCGCCCTGCGTCGCCGGAGTAGAGATCAGGGCCTCACCGCCGGGCCTTACATAAGGAAGGTCATGCTCCAGCACCTGGGCCTCGACCCGGAGGTGGGTCACGTCCACCACCGTGGCAACGTCCTGGCCCGGCGAGAGCCGCTCGCCGGCAGAAATGCTTAACCGATCCACCACCCCATCGAACGGCGCGGTGATCGTAGCGCGCTCCCGGTCGAGTTTGGCCTTTTCAAGCCGTACCTCGGCTGTGGGCACACCGGACAATGCGAGGGCGTTCTTGCGTCGCTCTCCCTCCTGCCCGGGACCGAGCAGGATGGAATCGGAAGCGAGATTCCCCTGGAACCGGATGTTGGCCTCAGCCAGGGCAGCCTCGGCCTCACGCACCGCCAGGTCGAACGGCCGAGTATCGAGCCTGACAATCGGATCGCCCTTCCTGACCTGGCTTCCGGGACGGACCAGCACTTCCTCCACCGTCCCGTTGATCTCGCCCTTGAGGGCCGCGACCGCCTCGGAGCGGACCTGGCCGGTTGTGGCGATGGTGAGCACCAGGTCGCCCCGACGGACCGCTTCCCCAGCCACCGGGAGCGCCAGGCTAGAACCCCCAGCCAGTCCGGGGTCCTCGCCGGAGGTGGGCTTCTCCCCTTCCGCCTGGGCGGGTTTGCCCTTGCAGGCGGGGGTGGCCAGAAGGGTGGCCGCCAGGAGAAGACTGGGATATCGGATCATGGCAGATTCGCGTGGCTTCGGTGGCGGTAATGATGCGCCACAGGGTACCACGGTCGCAGGAGGGGCGTGGCATCAATTAAACGCGGCGGGTAGCAGGGCGATAGTGTTCCTCCGCTTCCGTAGTCGGAGTGCTTCCCGCACCTGATCCGGGTGCTTGAGGCAGGCACGAGCACGGCGAACGGCGCCCCCGCAGCGCGGCCCAAGGCTGAGGGGACCAGCAGGCTCACGTTGAGCCCGCTGATCCCCGACGTACTGTTTCCGTGTCCGAGCACGCAGCCAGCCTGAATCAGCCTCCCCCTCTCTCAGGGATGACGTACCGCGCCACCAGCGGCACATCCAGCTGGTCGCCAACGACGCCCCAGGCGGTCCGCCGGTCGGCTTCGAGCAGCCTGAAGCTGGCGGGGAGGGTCACCCGCGTCAGCTCGAACCCGTGCTTCGAGAGCACCAGCCAGTCACCCATGCCGTCGGGGCTGTCCGCAAACCGCACCTTGAGCCACAGCGCCCCATCCCGCGCCACCTTCACCTCCTCCACCGGGGGGAAGAAGGCTGGCCGGAACAGCCGGCGGCGGATGGAATCGGCGTTCACCGGGGTGCGCGGCGCGTCCCGGCGTTGCGGCCTGGAATACTGATCGATGACGCTGTCCACCGCCGAGCGTGGTAGCCGCCGGGCCTGGTAGCTGACCTCACGGGTGAACAATCGCTGCTTGCCCCCGCGCCATGCCGTGACGGTGAACTGGCCGCTACTGCTCCGGCGTGAAACGTCCCGCGTCACGGTCACGAGCAGCGACCCATCGGACGAAGTGGCGTAGAGTGGGTCATCCCCGAAGGGCTGCCGATAATGGGATTCTCCGTCCCGGTAAATGAATCCCATCCCGCTGTGCTCCATCGACAGCCGCGCCACGGTGTCCATCACCTCGAGACTGCGCGCGGTTCGAAGCAGGAAGGAGTGACTCGCCTCACCGACCCGGCTGGTGCTGTCGCGTACCACTTCCTGTACCAGCAGCGATCCGTCCGGCAACACCGCGGCCGGGATCCCGTTGCGGGTCTGGGGCCGGGAGGAGGATGCGAGAGTCACCGCGGTACCGCCGAACGGAACCGTGACCACCCCATGCCCGCGGCGCGGCATCAGCGTAAGCCGCACCAGGCCGGGATCCATTGCCCAGAGTGAGTCCCGGTGCAGACCGAGCGTGAGGACTGACTGGAACTCCCCCGGTCCGGCGCCCCGGCGGCCGATGGTGCGGCGGAAATCACCCGACGGCTCGAGCTGGAGGATCAGGCCGAGCTCGGGATCGGCGAGATACAGGCTGCTGTCGGAATCGACGACCAGCGCGGTGACGAAGGTCAGGAGGGCCCGGACACTGTCCGGAACGACGAAGGAGGGATCGCGCTGGGCCGCCACCCTGGTGGACGAGGGGGTGGGCGCCGGCTGGGGCTGGAACCACAGGCCCAGGCCGAGCGCCGCGACAGACTTCCACTGCTGGCGTGACATGGACATGGCGACGGATCCGGGAGCGGGTCTCAGAGGGTGAACGAACCCGTACGAATCCGTACGGAGACAATATCGTCAGAAGTCTGCTGCCGCGCGACTACCACCCCCTCACAGTTCCGCCTAACTGGCGGATCTCCGTCATGGAGGGCAACCGGCACCCCCAGGAGGCTTCCGCGGGAGACGTACTGCGTGGAGCCGTCGGGATCCACCGGCAGCGCCGCCCCGGCGCCGCAGCCGGGGCTGCTGACTGAACAAGTGTTGAGCACGGTGGCGATGCAGTTGTAGTAGCCGGGAACCACACCGCCACGGCACACCTGCCAGCCGCCGAACTGCTCACACCCCAAGCAACCCGCGGGGAGCTTCTCGACAGTGGTCGTGGCCGCGTTCGCAGCAGCCAGCGATGCCAGGCTTTGCGCTGAGGCCGGACGGACGGCGATGGAACACAGGAGGGCAAGACAGAAGGCCGGCCCAAGGAAACGGTGTCGCATGATCTTCCTCTTCAGGGTGTGGGTGAGCTGGGCTCCCGGACCCAGTGCCAGTCATACCAGACCAGTTCGAGCTCCCCGGCGCGCCGGGCGGCGAGTACCGCGTCCTCGCCGGGAAGGCGCGCAACCAGGCCGAGCGGGGCATCGAGTTCGGTGACCCGCTCGACCTGATCGCTGGCACCGTAACGGACCAGCAACCGCCGGTCGGCAGTGAGGTCGGTGAGGGTGAGCAACAGGGTACAATCGAGCGCCACCGCCGGCAGCGCCCGCCAGTGAGCCAGGCTGTCGGCCGAGAGGTTCACCTCGTCGAGGGAAGCCAGCGGGGTGGCGAGGGTGTCGGTCGCTCCACTCCTGGGATCGAGCCGGATGACCGTAAACGGAGCCATCGACCGGGTGAGCAGCAGTCCCCGGCCCGACTCGGTGAGCTGATAGCGATGTATGGTCTTGACGCTGTCGGATTGTGCCGAGCGGAAGAGCTCGGCCTCGTCACCAGGGAAGTGCCGCCGCACCACGAATCGCCGGCTGGCCAGATCGCGCAGGGCGAGGATCCACCCGTTGTCCCGCCACAACGCCTGGTCCAGCTGCTCCGCCATGCCCAGGCGTGCCTGACCCACCTGCTCGAGCTCGCCGTCCGTGTGGAGCAGGTAGTCCCGCCCGCTGAGTTGGTCCAGCAGACGAAGCCCGGCCGCGGTGATGGCCATGCCGGCTGGGCGAAGACTGTCCGGCAGCAGGACGCGTGTGAGTGAGCGCTCCCGGTTGATGGAGAACACCTCGCCGCCTGCCGACCATAGGACAAGGGAGCCTGCGGGGCCGCTGACCACACCCCGAATTCCGAAGGTGGCGGGAAGGAGCAGGGTGGCGCGGGCATCAAGCGCAACTGGCCCACTCCTGCACTCCTGCGCCGCAACCCGATCCAGGGCGGTGGCGGCCGACAAAGCAACGGTGAGCGCCAGCGAGGAAGCCAGCGGAGCGAGGTGTGGCATGGGCCGGAGGGGTGAGAGCTTGGCTCACGGTACCGGTCGCTGCCCGCGCTCACCATGCAACTTCGCGCCACCCGGGGCGCGATTGCGTCCGCCAGCTTGAACCCGGTCGCAGAATCGTGCACTGTACCGGGCCCCGTGCCATCGCTCGGGAACCCCTGGGTGCGAAACCCCGCCGCTCGCGGGGCAGGTAGGCTATTCCCGTGTCACTGTTCATCCTCGAGCCGCCCTACCTGCGGCTGCTTCCGGCTGGGTCGTTTCGGCCACCTGTCGGGGCATCGCTCGTGGCCGATCTATCCGACGGCATCCCCGCCCTTGCCGAAGCGCTGCAGGAGCATCGCCATGCCCCCTGGTGCCCGCTGGTTACCTGCCTGGCGGATCGCCAGGTTCCGGCGGCCTGTCTCTCCGCCTTCGAGCCGGTACCCGGAGTTTTCGCCCCGCTGTACCCCGGCGACTATCCGGGCCGGTCGCTGATCGAGCGTGCGCTCAAGGCGGTTGCCCGTCGGCCAACTCCGCGACCCACAACGATTGCGCTGTGGGTGGAGCGCCGCCTCGCCCGGCCGGGGACGGCGAGCACACTCGGTGCCTGCTTCGGCGACGGGGGTGATGCGCTTCGCCCGCCCCGGACCCTGACCCGTCGGGTCCGGGCGCTGGGACCGCTCGAAGTCCGCGACTGGCGCGGCCTCGCGGGCCTAGTGCAGATCCTCGCCGCACCCACGCTGCCTGGGCACACCTCGCTCGAGATCGCGGCGCTCGGCGCGGGAGTCGATCCGCGTACGCTGCGCCGCTGGCTCAGGCTGGCAACCGAGATGTCGTGGGTGGAGGTGGCGGCCCGCCCCGGTTGGGAATGGCTGGTGGAGATGACGCTGCGCCGTTTCGGCTACGTGGAGCGAGGCGCGACGTGGAAGGTGAGCGGGGAGAGGTATGCGATGAGCGAGACGTGAGACGTGAGAAGTGAGGGGTGCGAAGTGAGGGAGTGAGAAGTGAGAAGTGAACTACCCCTCGCCTGAAGGC
>Ga0326726_10005754_pt1 | contig 11207 bp, 10 predicted proteins | sample MHFenrmetagenome_2_FD_207603 | JGI IMG/M metagenome (GOLD analysis project Ga0326726, IMG submission 207603) | Lab enriched peat soil microbial communities from Michigan Hollow, Ithaca, NY, United States - MHF15MN | ecosystem: Environmental > Terrestrial > Soil > Wetlands > Peat | place: USA...
GCGCGAATGCATTTGATGGTCTCACGGTTGAGGCGGGAAGTCCGACCCATGAGAGAATGTGACGATTCGCCGCAGGACTCGCGCCGCGAACTCGCGCAAATTGACCGCCGCGGCGACGGTGCGCTAGTACGGCGGCCGATGCGCGAGCCGGGGCCACTCGACTTCGTTCCGCTTTGGGCGTTCTTCCCGGTCACGCTCGCGGCGGTGCTGCTCGCCATCGAGGGTGGGTTCGGCTCGGCCGGCGCCGCTCCGCGCTGACCGAGCCGGAGAATCAGGCGTCGGTCGGCGCGATGGCCAACCCCTCGCTCGCCCTGGTCGCCTTCCTGCTCGCGTTCACCTTCGGGTTCGCCGCGTCGCGCTTCGACACGCGCCGACTCACCTTGCTCGGCGAGGTGAACGCGATCGGCACGACGCACCTGCGCGCGGGCACGCTCCCGGAGCCGGTGCGTTCAGAGGCTCGGGCACTCCTGCTCCAGTACGTGGAGACGCGGCTCGAGGGCGTGCGCTCGGGGGATGTCGACGCGGCGATCCGCCGCTCCGAAGCGATCCAGAAGCAGCTCTAGACCTTCGCGGCGGCGCTCGCCGAGCACAATCCGAACTCGATCGTCGTCGGGCTCTACCTCCAGTCACTCAACGAGATGATCGACCTGCACACCAAGCGCGTGACGGAGGGCTTGCGCGTGCGCATTCCCCGCCTTCGCGCTCGCGTTCGCGGCGGTGATCTACTTGATCGCCGACCTCGACCGCCTTCAGTCGGGATTCATCCGGGTGAGCCAGCAGCCCATGGTCGAGCTGCGCGATTCCATGACGCGCTAGCTCGATCGCCGATGGGCTTGACCGAAGAGGTCCGTCTCGCCGCGCATTCATTCACCTCGGCGCGGGTATTGCAGCTGCAATGTCCGCACGTGTACGCAGTAGACTCTGCGCTCGGGGAAGCGGTAGGGTGAGGCAGGAGGCGGCGGACATTGTGACAAAGCGGTACAGAGCGCTGATGTGTTTCGCTGCAATTGCTCTGCTCGGCCTGCTGCTGCCTGCAGGCGCGCGCAGCGAGGACGCACCCGCCGCGACGATCACGGTCACGTCCGCGACGGCTGGGTCCAGTCTGGAAGGGCACCTCGTCGAAGGCGTGATGCGCTTTCACGACCGCGAAATTCTCCTGACACTGCACGGTGTCGCGACGTCGGTGAGCACACGCGGGTCGGTCACCGGACTCCTGCGCGCACGGGACATCGAGGGCGTCTTCCGGCCCGCGGGCGGGGTGCTGAAGAACGCGTCGGGCGTCACGATCCGCTTCGATCCGCCGCTCTCGCTCGAAGCCAATCGGCTCGAGATCGAGATTTCGGGCGGCATGCAGCCCAAGGTCTCGCGCGGCGAGCCGGGGAGCGGCGTCGAATGAAGTCCGCGGCGACATGGCTCGCGGTAGCTGGCGCGATCGTTCTGTTCGCTTTCGCGGCGCATGCCCAGACACCCGTACCCGCGACGCTCACCTTCCACGGACGCACGGCGGCGGCTGGGTTCGGCTTCGGCTGGGGCGCCGCGACGCTCGAGTTCGAGGGCAAGTCGTACCCGGTTCGCGTGGATGGCTTCGTGCTCGGCGCGGTGGGCACGGCCTCGCTCGACGGCGTCGGCCAAGTCACTGGACTCACGAAGGCCGAGGACCTCAACGGCGACTTCACGGCCGTATCCACGGGACTCACAGTCGGCCAGGGCGCGGGCACGCTCGTCATGCGCAACGAGAAGGGCGTGCGCGTCACGTTGGATACGAAGAACTCCGGCATCCAGGTGGGCATCGGCCCGCGCGGGGTCACGATGAGCGTCGGGGAAGCGGGCGGTCCGCCGGCGGACGCGGGCGCGCGCCTTCCGCAGACGCTCGGCTTCGGAGAGCTCAAGGTGGGCCCGCTGTTCCTCAAGCCGACCCTGAATGCCCAGATGTTCGTGCTCGGCTCGCACAACCCGGGCTTCAACGGGGACTGGTCGTTCGGGCCCGTGGACAAGTCCGAAGGCTATTTCGAGCACTCGAACGAAGAGGGCTTGAACTTGCGCGCCCCGGTCGGAACGGAGGGAGAATTCGGCACGCTGAAGGGGCGAGTGAGCGGTGTCTACTCAATGACCACGAGTCAGCCCGATGCGCCCGTGTGTAACGCCAGAGGCTCGACCAGTGACTACACTCTGGAGAGCGCCTACCTCGGGTGGCAGTCGGGCGACCTCTTCCCGAAGCTCGGCTCGAACGCGGTCGAGATCAGCGGCGGCGACCAGAACTACCAGGTGTTCGACGGCCTGCTCTTCTGGGACGGCGGGCAGGATTGCTCCGGCCGCGGCGCGAACTGGCTCTCCCCGCGCAAGGCGTTCGACGCGACCGGAATCATCAAGCTGACGCTGAAGGGTCTCACGCTCGAAGCGGTCCACCTGAAGTACAACGACCATCCGAACACGGGGACCCGGCTCTACGGCGAGCGCGCGGAGTACGTCACCGACGACTGGTTCATGAAGAGCATGAAGCTCGGCTTCATGTACTTCCACATCTACGACTCGAAGACCGCGTCGCGCAATGGAATGGACGGCCTGTATTTCTATCACGAGGCGACCCCGATCCCCGCGCTGCCCGACTTCACTTACAAGGCGACCTTCGTCAACGAGACCAATTCCCAGTCCTCGGGCTTGTCGCACGCGTACGCCTGGTACGTGGCGCCCGCGTACAAGCTCTCGAGCGTGTCCTGGACGCCGCAGCTCAGTTACCGGTACGCGTACTTCAGCGGCGGCGGCACGCATGGCTTCGACTCACTCTTCACGGGTCTTCCGGACTGGGGCTACTGGTTCCAGGGCGAGCTGCTGGGTGAGTCGGTCCTCTCCAACAACAACCTCGTCTCCCATCAAGTGCGACTGAAGGCCCAGCCGAGCGATTCACTCACGCTCAACCTGATCTACTACCGATTCCTGCTCGCCAAGAAGAGTCAGAGCTTCGGCGTCAGCCCTTCCGAGGTGAGCAGCCACGCGCTCGCCGACGAGATCGACCTGATCGCCGACATCACGATGACGAACTGGTGGTCGATCACGGCGACCGCGGCCATGGCGAACCCGAACAAGGGCTTCACCCAGGCCGTGCACGGATCGGCGACGTGGCTCACTGGATATCTGTACATGAACTTCAACTTCTGAGGATCCCCCGATGTCCTACGGCAACACGCCCATGCCGACCGCGCTCGCCGCCGGTTTCCCGGTGCTCGTGGTGATTCCGCGCGTCGACGAGGAGTCGGCGGCAGGGCGAAGCGCGCAGGAGATCCGCGCGGCGCTCGAGGCACTCGGGCGACCGGTCGTCGTCACTCACTCGCTGAACGACGCCGAGGCCGCCGTCTCGTCGCAGGCCGGGCTGTGCTGCCTGTTGTTGGCCTGGGGCCTGGCTTCGGCGAGCGACGCAGCGATCGCGCAGACCGAGCGAATGCTGAAGAGCCTGCGCGAGCGCGCCCCTGCCCTTCCGGTCCTGCTGGGGTCGAGCCGCGAGGCGACGCGACAGGTGCCGCTCGAGATCATCGAGCAGGTCGAGGGCTACATCTGGGTGCCCGAGGACAGCGCCGCCTTCATCGCGGGCCGCATCGACGCGGCCGCGCGCCGCTACCTCGACACGGTGCTGCCGCCGTTCTTCGGCCGGCTCGCGAACTTCGCCGACACGCACGAGTACTCGTGGCACACGCCGGGACACACGGGCGGCACTGCTTTCATGAAGTCGGCGGTCGGGCGCGCCTTCCTCGGCTTCTACGGCGAGCAGATGCTGCGCTCGGATCTATCGATCTCCGTCGGCGAGCTCGGCTCGCTCAACGACCACTCGGGTCCGGTCGGAGAGGCCGAGCGCTACGCCGCGCGCGTCTTCGGCGCGGACCACACCTTCTTCGTCATCGGCGGCAGCTCGGCGAGCAACCAGATCATCCTGCGCTCGGCGGTGGCGGACGGCGACGTCGCGCTGGTCGACCGCAACTGCCACAAGTCTCTGAACTACGCGCTCAACGTGAGCGGCGCCGTTCCCGTGTATCTCCGGCCCCGGCGCAACCCGCGCGGCGTGATCGGTCCGGTGCCGGCGAGCGAGCTCGAGCCGGCGATGATCCGGAAGAAGCTCGAGGAGAGCCCGCTGGTCAAGGACGCACGCCGCAAGCCGGTGATCGCGGCGCTGACGAACTCGACTTACGACGGGCTGTGCTACGACGTCGAGCACACCACGCGGCTCTTGAGTCAGAGCGTCGATCGCATCCACTACGACGAGGCGTGGTTCGCGTACGCACGCTTCAACCCGCTGTACGAGGGCCGCTACGGCATGCACCGCGGTCATCGCTCGCCGGAGGACGCGACGGTCACCGTGACTCACTCCACGCACAAGCTGCTGGCGGCGCTCTCCCAGGCGTCGATGATCCACATCCGCCCGGGGCGCGTCCCGGTCGTGCCCGCGCTCTTCAACGAGTCGTTCATGATGTACACGTCGACCTCGCCGCAGTACAGCATCATCGCCTCGACCGACGTATCGGCGAAGATGATGGCCGACGCGGGCCCCGCGCTCACCGAGGAGTGCATCCGCGAGGCGATCGACTTCCGCAAGGCGATGCTGCGCGTGAGTCGCGCGCTCGCCGAGCGCAAGTCGGGTGACTGGTGGTTCCGGCCCTGGCAGCCCGAGAAGGTGAATGGCAAGGACTTCCTCGACGTCGACAGCGAGGAGCTCGCCCGCTCGAGCGAGGCGTGGGTGCTCAAGTCGGGCGAGGAGTGGCACGGCTTCGGTGACCTGGGCGGCCGCTACTGCATGCTCGACCCGATCAAGGTCACCACGATGACGCCGGGGATCGCAGCCGACGGCAGGCTCGAGGCAGAGGGAATTCCCGCCGCGATCGTGACTGCGTTTCTCGGCACGCAGGGCATCGTCGTGGAGAAGACCGAACCCTACTCGATCCTCACGCTGTTCTCGGTCGGCATCACGAAGGGCAAGTGGGGGTCACTCGTCGCGGGCTTCATGCGCTTCAAGGAGCTCTACGACGCGAACGCGCCGCTGGCGTCGGCTCTGCCGGGCCTCGCCGCCTCGTATCCCGCGCGCTACGGCGCGATGGGCCTGCGCGACCTCGCCGCGGAGATGCACGCGGCGATCGGCGAGCACCACATCCTCGAGCACCTCGACGCCGCGTTCAACAACCTGCCCGAGCCGGTGCTGTCGCCCCGCGAGACGTTCGCGCGCCTGGTGCGCGGCGAGGTCGAGCACGTGCCCGCGTCACAGCTGAAGAATCGCATTCTCGCGGTGCAGGTAGTTCCGTACCCGCCGGGCATCCCGATCCTGATGCCCGGAGAGCGCTTCGGGGAGAAGACCCGGGCCGTGGGTGACTACCTGCTGGGTCTGGAAGCCTTCGATCGGCAGTTCCCCGGCTTCGGACACGACACACACGGCGTCGAGGTGAAGACCGACGCGAGCGGCCGCTCCTACTACGCCCTCTACTGCCTCCGCGAGTGACTGTACCAGGAGAGACCATGGCAGAACCGCAGAAGAAGATGAGCCTGCTCCAGCTGACGGTCCTCGTGGCCGTCAACATGATGGGCTCCGGGATCATCATGCTGCCGACGAACATGGCGAAGGTGGGCGCGATCTCGCTGCTCTCGTGGGGAGTGACTGCCGTCGGCTCGATGGCCATCGCCTACGGTTTCGCCCAAGCCGGCGTGCTCAACCAGCGCTCCGGCGGCATGTCCGCCTACGCCGAGGAGGCCTACGGCAAGTCGGGCTTCTTCATCGTCTTCTACCTCTACTTCTTCTCGCTGGCGATCGGGAACGTGGCGATCGCGATCTCCGCGCTGGGATACATGGCGACGTTCTTCCCCTGGCTCGCGTCGACGCCCGCCTCCACCTGCATCGGCGTGATCGGATTGATCTGGCTCACCACGGTGGCGAACTTCGGCGGCCCGAAAGTGACTGGCCGGCTCGGCGCCGTCACAGTCTGGGGCGTGATCATTCCCGTCGCCGGTCTCTCGCTGATCGGCTGGTTCTGGTTCAGCGGCGCGACGTTCGCGGCCGCCTGGAACCCGCAGGGAATGAGCCCGATCAAGGGAATGGGCTCCAGCATCTCGCTCACGCTCTGGGCGTTCCTCGGCATGGAGTCGGCGGCGCAGAACTCGGACGCAGTCGAGAACCCGAAGCGCAACGTGCCGCTCGCGTGCATGCTCGGAACGCTCGGAGCCGCCGTCATCTACATCGCCTCGACCACGGTGATCCAGGGGATCGTGCCGAACGCGGAGCTCGCAGCGTCCACCGGCCCGTTCGGTCTGGTCTACGCGCAGATGTTCAATCCCACCGTCGGCTCGATCATCATGGGACTGGCGATATTGGCTTGTCTCGGCTCGCTGCTCGGCTGGCAGTTCACCATCGCGCAGACCGCGAAGTCGGCCGCGGAAGACCGCATGTTCCCCTCGTTCTTCGCGAAAGTGACTCAAAGCAACGCGCCGATCCAGGGAATGATCGTGATGGGAGTCGTCCAGTCCGCGATGGCGCTCTCCACCATCTCGCCCAGCCTCAGTGAGCAGTTCGGCGTGCTCGTGAACCTGGCCGTGGTGACCAACGTGATTCCCTACATCATCGCCCTCTCGGCGTTGATCGTGATGATGCAGAACGCGGAAGTGGAGCCCAGGGCGTATCGGCGAAACGTCATCGTGGCCGTGGTGGCGATGCTCTACAGCGTCTACGCGATCTACGCGTCGGGTGCCGACGCCGTGCTCGGTGGCACGGTCGTGATGGGCCTCGGCTTCGTGATCTTCGGCTTCCTCGCGCCGCGCTTCGTGATCAAAGGGGCCCGAACATGACCAAACGATCTCTGACACTCATCGCGACCTTGGGGGCGCTGATCCAGCTGGCTGCCTTTGCGACCGCGCAAGCAGACACTCTGGGGCGCATCCGCGAGACCGGGAAGCTCCGGCTGGGTCACCGCTCCGACGCCCGCCCCTTCTCGTACGAAGACGAGTCAGGGCACGCCGCGGGTTACTCCATCGCCCTCTGCAAGGAGATCGCCGACGCGGTGAAGGCCGAGCTCGGCCTCGCCCAGCTCGCGGTCGAAGACGTGAAGGTCGAGGCCGGCGACCGCTTCGACGAGGTCGAGTCCGGCAGCGTCGACCTGCTCTGCGGGGCGGCCACCGACACCCTGGAGCGCCGGAAGAAGGTCGCGTTCTCGCTCCCGATCTTCCCCAGCGGCATCGGCGCGCTGCTGCGAGTGGACGCACCGCCCCGTGTCCGGGCGGCACTCGAGGGTCGCGAGCCGCCATACCGGCCGCGCTGGCGCGCATCGCTCGCGGAGGCGCTCGAGAAGCGCGTCCTCACTGCACAGGCGGGGACCACCGCAGCGGACTGGCTCGCCAAGCGTCGAGGGGAGCTCGAGGTCAACGCGGAGATCGTCAACGTGTCCAGCTACGCGGAGGGCGTCCAACGCGTCCTGGTGAGGACCTCGGACGCGATGTTCGGCGACCGCGCGATCCTGCTCGACGCCGCGGCGCGCAGCCCTTCGGCGAGCGACCTGGTCGTGCTCGATCGCGAGTACACGTACGAGCCGATCGCGCTCGTCGGCGCGCGCGGCGACAGTGACTTTCTGCTGCTCGTGGATCGCACCTTGAGCCGCCTGTATCGCTCGGGAAAGATCGTCGAGATCTACACCCGCTTCTTCGGAAAGCCCGACGAGAGCACGCAGGCGTTCTTCCGCTTCTCCGCCCGGCCGGAGTGAGACTCCTCGGGCCATGAGCGCAGTGACTCCCGGAGCTGAGGGCAGCGAGACCGGGGGCCAGAGCCTCGGGCTCGCGGCCTGTACGGCGCTCGTGATCGGCAACATGATCGGCTCCGGCTTCTTCGTCGCCCCGGCCGCTCTCGCCCCCTTCGGCACCACGGCGCTGATCGGCTGGGGAGTGATGGCGTTCGGCGCGACCTGTCTGGGCATGGTGTTCGCGCGCCTCGCGCGCATCGCGCCCGCCACGGGCGGTCCCTACGCGTACACGCGGATGGCCTTCGGGCGCTTTGCCGGATTCATGATCGCGTGGGGCTACTGGATCTCGATCTGGGCCTCACTGCCCGCGATCGCGGCGGCGCTCGTCGGCTATCTCGCCGCGCTCGTGCCCGCGCTGCAGGGTCACCGAACTCTCGGCATCGGCATCGCCCTCGGGTCGATCTGGGGCGTCGCATTCGTGAACCTCCGCGGCGTCAAAGAGGCCGGCCTCTTCCAGTCCGTGACGACTTACACGAAGCTCGTGCCGTTCGTGTCGATCGCCGTGTTCGGGCTCTTCTGGGTCGACTGGCACACCTTCGAGACGATCAATCCGTCGGGCCAGCCGTTCCTCGCCGCGCTGGCCGCGACGGCGCCGCTCACGATGTTCGCGTTTCTCGGCATCGAGTCCGCGACGGTGCCCGCCGGCGACGTGATCGATCCGCGGCGAACCATCCCGCGCGCGACGGTGCTCGGCACGCTCGTCTCGTCGCTGGTCTACATCCTCGGCACCGCCGTCGTGATGGGCGTGATTCCGAGAGAGACGCTGATGCACTCGTCCGCGCCCTTTGCCGACGCCGCGCGCGCGATGTGGGGTGGGTGGGCGGCGACGGTGATCTCACTCGCGGCGATCATCTCGTCGCTCGGCGCGCTCAACGGCTGGACGCTCATGCTCTCGCAGGTGCCGATGGCGGCGGCACACGACGGGGCGATGCCGTCGATCTTCGGGCAGCTGTCGTCGCGCGGAGTCGCGGCCCGCGGTCTGGTGATCTCGGTGGCGCTCTCGACCGGACTCCTCCTCCTCGAGGTCTCCGGGAGCTCGGCCTTCGTCGCCTTCTACAATCTGATCGTCAATCTCTCGACCTACGCGGCCATGGTTCCCTACGTGTTCTGCTCGATGGTCGAGGCGATCCTGTACGTCACGCGAAAGCCGGTCTCGCGCGCGCTGCGGGTCGGGCCGTTCACGCCCGTGGCCCTCGTTGCGCTCGTCTTCTCGCTCGGCACGATCTACGGCGCCGGCGAGCAAGCCGGCATGTGGTCCCTGCTCCTGCTTCTGCTCGCGGCGCCGGTCTGGGTCTTCCTGAGTCACGGGCAGCCGGAGCCCGACTGACTCAGAAGCGCTCTTCGATGAATTTGAAGGGGTAGTCCGGCTCCTTGTACTTGCCCGGCTTCTGTCGCGCGGGGAGCTTGATCTTCTCGCGCGGCGCGCTCTTGTAGGGAATCTGCTCGAGCAGGTGACTGATCAGGTTGAGGCGCGCGCGCTTCTTGTCGTCGGACCGCGCCACGTGCCACGGAGCGAAGTTCGTGTCAGTCTCGGCGAACATCTCGTCGCGCGCCCGAGAGTAGTCGTACCAGCGGCTGTACGACTCCAGATCCATCGGCGACAGCTTCCAGATCTTGCGCCCGTCGTCGATGCGCGACTCGAGCCTGCGTGTCTGCTCTTCTTCAGTCACTTCCAGCCAGTACTTGAGCAAGATGATGCCGGAATTGACCATGAGCCGTTCGAACAGCGGCACCATCTTCAGAAACTGCTGTGCCTGCTCCTCGGTGCAGAAGCCCATCACGCGCTCGACGCCGGCGCGGTTGTACCAGCTGCGGTCGAAGATCACGACTTCGCCGGCCGCCGGCAGGTGCGGCAGATAGCGCTGGGCGTACATCTGCGACTTCTCGCGCTCCGTCGGCGCGGGCAGCGCGATCACGCGGAACACGCGCGGACTCACTCGCTCCGTGATCGCCTTGATCGTTCCACCCTTGCCGGCGCCGTCGCGGCCTTCGAAGAGGATGCAGATCTTGAGCCCCTTGTACTTGACCCACTCCTGGAGCTTCACCAGCTCGACGTGGAGCTTGGCGAGCTCCGCGTCGTAGTCCTTGCGCTTCAGCTTCTCGTTCGGAGCGGATTCGCTCGCATTCGCGCTGCCGCTGCGCTTTCTTTTTGCCTTCACGACTTCACGTCCTTCCTTGGAGACCGGTCGCAGTGATCCACAGCATCACCTTATCGAAGCACCTGAACCCCGGAGACAGTCTCTCCGAGATCCTGTTCGGGCTCATCATGACCCTGACGTTCACCACGGGCGCCGGGCTCCTGGTGCGCGAGAGCAGAGACGCCGTTCGGGACCTGCTGCTCGCGACCATCGGTTGCAACGTCGCTTGGGGGATCATCGATGCTGCATTCTACGTGAGCGGCAATCTCTACGAGCGCGCGCGCATGGCGCGGGTAGGCGAAGAGATCCGCCAGGCCGACGGCGAGGACGCGGCGGCGGCGATCGTCGGCGAGGAGCTCGACGAGTTGGTCGGCATGGTCGTCGACCCCGCCGAGCGCGCCGATCTGTACCGGCGCATGGCCCGTCACGTGAGAGGATCGGAGCCCAGACCTTTGGGAATCAATCGCGCCGATTTGCGCGGCGCGGTCGCGAGCTTCTGGCTGGTGTTCTTCGCGAGCATTCCGGCCGCCGTTCCCTTTCTCGTCTTCCGCGACGCCTGGATCGCGCTGCGCGTGTCGAATCTCATTCTCATCTGCCTGCTGTTCGCGACCGGCTACTTGTGGGCGAGATACACCCGGCTGTGGCCGTGGCTCACCGGCATGGCGTTCTTGGTCGGGGGCGTGGCGCTGGTCTTGGTCGCGGTCGCCCTGGGCGGCTGACTCAGCGCTGACCCCGCTCGTACTGCTCGACCGCCCGCTGCACGGTGAAGAACATCCGCTCGCGGCCCAGCAGCTCGCCGACCCTCGAGCGCTCGACGGCTTTGAACATGTCGGGGCTGAGGGCCGCAAGCCAGAGAGTCACTCCGTTGCGGCGCAGGTTCTCGATCGCCTCGCCGAGCATCTTCAGCGCGGTGTACTCGATGTCGAAGATGGCGCTGCAGTCGATCACGACGACGGACGGCATCGCCTGTCGGATCAACGTCCACATCTTGTCGCCGACGCGCTGAGCGTTGGCGAAGAAGAGGCGCCCCTCGGTGCGCACGAGCAGCAGTCCCGGCCAGGTCTCGTCGTCGGGATGCTCCGGAGACGGCGGTCGGAAGACGTCGGTCGCGCGCTTGCGCCCGAGCGCATAGACGGGCGGGTCGTAGGCCTGGTACGAGAGCGCCAACAGCGAGGCGATCACGGCAACCAGGATTCCCCGAAGCGTCCCCAGCACCGCGACACCGCTCAGCGCGATGAACGCCCAGTAGAACTCCGTCCTGCGAACTCGGCCGATCTCGCGAAACTCCTTTGGCTGGATCAAGCCGAGCGAG
>Ga0326726_10005755_pt1 | contig 11204 bp, 12 predicted proteins | sample MHFenrmetagenome_2_FD_207603 | JGI IMG/M metagenome (GOLD analysis project Ga0326726, IMG submission 207603) | Lab enriched peat soil microbial communities from Michigan Hollow, Ithaca, NY, United States - MHF15MN | ecosystem: Environmental > Terrestrial > Soil > Wetlands > Peat | place: USA...
ACCCTCCTGCGCCTGGTTCACCGCGGGAGCCCGCCCGAGCGGCGAGACAGCCACGACCAGGGCTGGACTCACTACCTGGGTCGGCTCGCGACGGTCGCCTCGGGGGGCGACCCGGGCCGCGATCGGCTCGCGGATCCGAGCGCGCGCCACGACTAGCGCACCCAGTCGAGCTCCCGAATCGCCACGCTGCCGGGAATCACCGTGCCGAAGCGGTCGCCGATCCAGCCGGCGCTCGTGACGTACCACTGCCCGCCATCCGGATCGACGAGATACTCGGGCGCGTGAGCCGCGAGCCGCGCGGCCGGCTCGCTCGCGCCGCCCGAGTAAGTCCCGAAGTCGAACGGATTGCGAGAGCGGAACAGCAGGGTGTCGTGATACTCGGCCGGGCCATACATGCTGGTCGTGCAGGTGACCGAGAGCCAGAACTCGCCGTCCTTCTCGAACACGAACGGCGACTCGGTCGCGGCCCACGGGGGCTGGGGGGCCGGAGCCGTCGTGCGCAGGGCGAAGCGCACGAAGCGCCAGTCGAGCAGGTTCTCCGAGACACAGACGCTCACCGCGCCATCGCTGCCGCGCTTGCCGGTTGCGTAGAGGAGCCAGGTGTCGTCGTCGAGCTTGAGGATCATGCCGTCGCGCAGCACGGCGCCCAGAGGCGCGCCGACGAGCGAGCAGGGGGCCTCGTGCCAGCTTTCGAGGCGCGGGTCGTCGCTGATCGCGGCGCGCAGCCGGTCGGGCCCGTAGAGCATGACCCAGCGCTGGCCGTCGAACGCGACGCTGGGAGCCCAGGCGCGGGTGCCGAAGTCACACACGCGCCCGTGCTCGCGAAAGGTCCCGGTCGCGAGCGAGGGCCCGGAGCCGTGACAGAACCAGCGTTCCTGGTTCGGATCGATCTCCGGCGTCGGCTTGGTGATTCCGAACACGTGCCAGCGCGCCTCGAGCCCGCGCACCACGCAGTGGTCGTTCACGTAGACGCCGGTCTTCACGGGCGTGAACAGCGGACGCCAGCCACTGCCGCCGAGTCGGGGCGTGCTCATCGGTCAGTTTTTCGCTTGGACAGGCGCGCGCGTCCATGCGGTACAGCTTCAAGTCGGTGTGTGCCCATTGTAGATTCGGATCTCCGTTCGAGAAGTTGGCTTCCTCGCGGAGGGCCGCCTGCAGCCGGCCGTCCGCGTATCCCGCCCTGCGAGCGAGGAGGGGGTTCTCGACGTCGTCGGCGAAGTCGATCACGAAGCGCAGCCCTCGCTTGCAGACATAGTCCAGCAGCCGCCCGGTGGTGGCGTAGGGGTAGATCTCGTCGTTGACCAGGCCGTCGAGGTTGACCACCGCGCGGCGCGAGAAGTAGGAGATCATGCCGGCGTTCCAGGCGCCGACCGGCGCGACCTCAGGGTGACTGCGGAGATACTCGCCGGCGGCGCGCATCGCGACCTGGTTCGGCCACGTCGGCTGCAGGCTCGTGGTGGTGTTCAGCGCTGCGCACACCGCCACGACCGCGAGCGCCGGTCCGAACGCGCGTCGCGGAGTGAAGCTGAGCAGCGCGCCGAGCAGGTAGGCGACGGCCGCGAGCACGTTGGCGAGGTACCAGGGTGGCACGCCCGCGCTCGCCTTCCCATAGAGCAGGACGTAGCCGACGACGCTGAGTCCGCCGCCGAGCGCGAGCGGCCACTGATCGAGCCGGAGCACCTGCCTCCCCAGCCGACTCACGGCGCCGGCGAGCCCGACCGCGACCAGGAGGGCGGGGGCGCCGCGCGCGCCGAGCCAGCGCTCGCCGTGTGGCGCGATCACGTCCAGGAGCGGCCGCAGCAGGCCGCGGATGTCGTAGCCGAGCAGCGCTCCCCAGTGACTCTTCATGCGCGCGCTGCTCTGGATCCAGCTGCCCGACCACCACCAGGTGTGCAGCGAGACGACGGCGACGCCACCCGCCGAGCCGAGCGTGGCAACGGCGGCGAGAGCCGCCGGTCGGCGCGCGCTCTCGGACCGATGCCGCGAGAGCCACAGCGCGCCCAGGCACGACGCGCTCAGGAGACCGAAGTCACTGCGCGCGAGACTTCCCAGCAGGCCGAGGAGGAGCGCGGCCGCCAGCCAGCGGATCGAGACTCGCGGCAGCTCGCTCGCGTGAGCCAGGAGCGCGAGCTGCGCGCTCGAGAAGAAGACCACGAGGCAGGCCTCCACCAGGAGTGTCTGTTGCTGCAGGGCGATCGGCGCGGTGAACGCCAGCACGACGCCGAGCACGGCCCGCTCGCCGAACTCGCGCACCACTGCGCGCGAGACGAAGTACGCGGAGGCGGCGAGCAGCAAGGTCGACCCGCCGGCGATCCCCGCCAAGAGAGCGCCGTCCGAGAGATCGGGCGCGATGCGAAACAGCCCGGCGAGCAGATAGCCGTACAGGAGATGAAAGCCGGTCGCCGGCGCGCTTCCGTCGAACGTCCAGGCGCCGGTGAGCGCGAAGTTGCGCGCCGGGACCAGATAGTAGAAGGCGTCGTCCGGGATCAGCGCGATCTGCGCGTCCGCGGACGCACGCAGGAACAGCGCCAGGCGCACGAGCGCGACCGCGAACACCGCCGCGCATCCGAGCAGCTCAGCAACGCGGCGCGATGGTGCGATTGGGTTCCACTCCCGATGCGGGGCGACGCCATTCTAGGCGATGGCCGGCCTCCGGGGGCTACACCCGTTCGAGTATGACGACCGGAATCTCGCGGGAGGTCTTCGTCTGGTACTCGTCGTACGCGGGCCAGATCTTCTTCATCGTCTGCCAGAGGCGCGCGCGCTCGGCGCCCTTCGCCGTGGAGGCGCGGGCGGCGAACTTGTCCGCAGCGACCTGAAGCTGGACCTTCGGGTTCGCGACCAGGTTCTTGTACCAGCCCGGGTGATCCGGCGCGCCGCCGCGCGAGGCGACGATCAGGTAGCGATCGCCGTCGCGGCCGTAGATGAGCGGCAGCATGCGCGGCTTCCCGGACTTGCTGCCCGTCGTGGTGAGCAGCAGGGTCGGCACCCCGTTCCAGATGTGGCCGTCAGCGCCGTTCGTCGCGAGATACTTCTTCATGTGCTCCGCGATCCACGCGGGGAGCTCGGGTTCCTTCGCCATCGCTGCCTCCTTGCCGTTCGCGGTGTAGCCTACGGCATCGACGACGGCTGTGCAGCTCCGCCGGCCGGTCGTTCTTGGGGGAGCCGAGTGACTCGCTTCGCGCATCTGCTCGCCGGCGTCGTCGGGATGTTCTTTGCGGGCATCGGAATCGCGAAGGTCGGCGGGCAGTTCGGCTTGGAGGACTTCCTGGCGCTCGGCTGGCCGTTCTGGGTGTTCCAGGCGACGGGGGTCGCCGAGCTCTTCGGCGGGATCGCGCTGCTGTGGCCGCGCACGCGCCGCGCGGGCGCGCTCGCGCTTCTGCTCGTGATCGCAGTGCTCTGCTGGCAGCCCGCGACGCACACGTACGGCCCGACCGCGGGTGGCGCCGTCCTGATCCTGGCGCTCGTCGTGCTGCTACTCTCGACTGTGTCGCTCGAGGCGGACCTCACGCGGCGGTCATGAGGATCGGAGGGAATTTCCAATGTCCATGTTGACCGGGATCCGGGTGGTCGATTTCACGCAGTATCTCGCTGGGCCGACGGTGACTCGGCTGATGGCCGAGATGGGCGCGGACGTCGTGAAGGTCGAGCAGGCGCCGGGCGGTGACCCGTCGCGCTTGCTGCCGCTGCGGATCCGCGATCGCAGCCTCTACTACATCCAGCAGAATCGCGGGAAGAAGAGTGTGTGCGTCGACTTCGCGAAGCCGGAGGCCACGGCGCTGCTCGTCGAGCTCGCGGCGGGCGCGGACGTGGTGGTCGAGAACTACGGCCCGGGCGTGCTCGAGAAGCGCGGCCTCGACTACGCGTCACTCGTGAAGCGCAATCCGCGGCTGATCATGGCGTCGATCTCCGCGTTCGGGCGCACGGGTCCGCTCGCGCACAAGGTGGGCTTCGACCTGATCGCGCAGGCGTTCTCGGGCCTGATGTCGATGACCGGCGATCCGAACGGGCCGCCGTCGTGGGTGGGCCTCGCGATCGCGGACGTGCAAAGCGGCGTGCACGCCTTCGGCGCGGTGGGCTACGCGCTCTTCCACCGCGAGCGCACGGGGCAGGGGCAACACATCGACGTGTCGATGGTCGACGCGCTCTACCACTGTCACGAGGGCAACGTGCAGTTCTATGCGAACAGCGACGGCGCGATCGAGCCGACCCGGCACGGCTCCCAGCACGGGCTGGTCGGCCCGATGGGCGTGTACAAGGCGGCGCAGGGCTGGATCGTGCTGCTCGTGCTGGAACGGCAGTGGGAGAGCTTCTGTCGCGCGCTCGGCCAGCCCGGACTCGCGACTGACTCGCGCTTCGCGACCGGTGCGCTGCGCGGCCAGAACAAGGCGGAGCTCACCGCGATCATCGAAGCCTGGCTCGCGCGCCAGGCGAGCGACGACGCGGCGCTCGCGGTCTTCGAGCAGCACCGCGTCGCGGCCGCGCCAGTGCTCTCGGTGAAGGACACGGTCTCGCATCCGTACTATGCCGCGCGCGACATGGTGCGCCGCGTCCCCGACCCCGTGCTCGGCGAAGTCACGATTCCCGGCTTTCCGTTCAAGTTCGGCGCGATCCCGGAGCTCCCCGAGCTGCGCGCGCCGCTGCTCGGCGAGCACAACGCGCAGGTGCTGCGCGAGAGACTCGGGCTGGACCCGGCGCGGATCGCGGCTCTGAGCGCGAGCGGCGTGCTCGTGACGGGCACGACCTAGCCGAGGCCGAGTCGTCTCTACTCCACGCCCTCGATCGGCGCGAGGAGATCCTCGAGGAAGAACGCGGAGAGAGCGGCGCGCCCGCTGAGGCCGGCCTTCGCGTAGAGCGCGCGGGTCTGCACGCGCACGGTGCGGTCACTGGTCGCGCGCACGGTGGCGATCTCCTTCAAGCTGAGTCCCTTCAGCAGCAGGAGCGCGACTTCGCGTTCCGCCTCCGTGAAGTTCCAGCGGGAGAATTGTGTCTCGATCGCCTCGCCGAGGCCGTTCAGGAACGTGCGCGCCTCGCCCCTCCAATGCTGGCCCTGCGCGCGAGCGAGCTCGAGGTCGTGGATCAGATTGCGCTGCTCCTCGTGCTGCCGCCGAGAGACCTGAAACAGAAGAATCACGCCGACGCTCGTGAGCACGCTGGGGACGATGTCGAGGAGCTCGAAGGCCATGTCCGCCACGGACATGTGCGGCTCTTCGCGCAGCTCGAGCAGGAGATACAGGCCGACCCCCGCGATCACCGCGAGGATCGCCAGGACGCGCTCGCGAAGTCCGATCAAGCCCAAGCCGCCTCCCTGCTGCGCGTGCGAGCGCCGGCGTCATTCTAGGGCTGCGGGAGCGTGGCGCAGCGCTTGTCGAAATTGCAATCGACGAGCTGGGTCACCGCGCCCGTGGCCAGGTCGATCTCCAGAAAGTCGCCGATGCCGGGCACGTAGAACTTGTGCTCGACCGAGTCGGGCTCGAGCGGCGAGAAGTCGCGCGTGACCACGCAGTTCCCCGCGGCGCACAGCAGATCGGCGAGCGCCTGCGGCACGAACTGATCGAGCTCGGCGCTCTGGCCGAACTTGTAGGTCGTGCTCAGCACCTCGCCGAGATCCTCGGCGTTGCCCAGATCGAACTCCTGCCGGTAGAGCGCACCGACCGTCGGGTTCGCGAGGAACAGGATCCCCGTCTGCGCGCCTTCTCGGCCGGCCTTGAACGAGCCCTCGTTGCCCACCAGCTCGGGCACGCGCGGATCGTCGCCGTCGAAGCTCTCGTACTGCTTCGCCTCCTCGCCACAGTAGTAGACGTCGCCGTTCTTCGCCTGCGCGAACCAGTCGTTCGTGTCCTCGGTGAGATCGCCAGCATCGGTGACCACGTCGTGCGAGACGATGCAGGTCACGCCCGAGATCAGCTTGGTCGCGTTCTCGATCTTCACCGTGTCGACCTCGGTGCCGCTCTTGTAGACCCACTGGTTGCCGATCGCGACCGGGAAGAGCGGATTCGGGTGCGTCAGGTGCGCGAAGTCGACGTCGAAGTCATTGGGGTCGAATGAAGGTTCGTAGCGCGCTTCCCCCAGTGTGTTGCACACGTCGCGCCGGGCCGCGCGCTGATCCTTGCAGGTCTGCTCGTCGTCGTGGCGCGCGGACTTGGCGTCGTCGATGCACTGGCCTCGCAAGCCCTTGTCCGAGATGTTCGTGCAGACGCCGAGCGCCGTGTTGAGATCGTCGCGCACGGAGTTCTCACAGGCAGCGAAGGCCGATGCCGTCGTCTGCGAGCAGAACTTCTGACCGGCGGAGGCGCCGAGCGGCGCCAGCAGGATCACGAGCACGAGAAAGGGCGCGCTGCCAAGCCGTTGCCGATTGGCCATCCGAGTTCTCCCTCTGTGTGGGGCGGCCGGGGCCGCGATTTTTCGCTCTTTGATTTGTCGCTGCAGGCTCGGCTCGAAATTCGCCTCGAGCCATAGGCCTTTTGGCGTACGACCCGTGCAATCTGCACCCACAGTGATGCGTTGCCGGATTCCGGTCTCTCGTTTAATCTGCGGTCCATGTCGGAGCAGCACTTCGGGCCGCCGCCGCGCTCGGACTTCGAGGTCACCCCTACACCGGCCGAGGTCGCGTTCTTCCGCGAGAACGGCTTTCTGGTGGTCGAGCGCATCACGACCGACGAGGAGATCGCCTGGCTGCGCAGGATCTTCGAGCACATCTTCTCGCCGGAGCAGGCGGCGGGGCGGGGCGCCCCAGTGGATCGCTCTGGGACGCGCGACGCCGGCGAGCCGGTGAGCTTGAGTCAGGCGTTCTTCCCCGAGTTCCGCTTCCGCGACCTGCTCAAGACGACTCACTGGCGCAACGCCAAGCGCTACGCGTCGGCGCTCCTCGGCACTCCGGAGTCGGAGCTCACGAGCTGGGGCCACATGATCCAGAAGCCGCCGGGCGGGCGCGCGGCGCTCTGGCATCAGGACCACGCGTACTGGGAGCCCGAGTTCGACTACCAGGCGCTCGGCGTCTGGCTGCCAATGCACGACGTCTCGGTGGAGATGGGCGCGATGCAGTTCATTCCCGGCTCGCACAAGCGCGGGCTGCTGCCGCATTGCCATGCGGACAAGCCGGAGGCCAACGTGCTCACCGTGCGCGAGCCGGTCGACGAGTCACTCGCGGTCGCGTGCCCGCTGCCGCTCGGCGGAGCCACGTTCCACCACAACGAGACGCTGCACTACACCGCGCCCAACACGACCGACCGGCCGCGGCTCGCCTATCCGATGGAGTTCCAGACCAAGCCGCGCTGGCGCGATGTGCCGCGGGACATGCCGTGGGTCGAGGAGCGGCGCGCCTTCACGGGCAAGCCGCCCATGGCCTACGTCGCGGACGGACGGTTCCTGCCGCTCTAGGCGGCTGACTCGCACTCAGACGCGCACGCTCAGCTCGAAGCCGCCCTCGAAGGGCAAGGTCAGCGTGCGCAGCCGGTTCTTCGGGTCGTTCACGAACGCGAAGTAGTCGCGGTAGGCCTCGCGGAATTGCGTCGTGTTGTCGGCGACGACGATCGCGCCCGGGCGCAGCGAGGGAGAGACGAGCTCGAGGGCGGGTCTCGCCATCTCCGTCCAGATGTCGAGCAGCATGAAGTCGACCGGTCCGCCGACGCCCTTCAAGGTCTCGCGCAGATCGCCTTCGCGCAGGTCGATCCACTCCGCGAGTCCTGCTTCGGCGAAGTGCGCGCGCGCCGCGTCGGCCTTCTGGGGCTCGTACTCGGTGCCGATCACGACTCCCCGGCCGCCGTCCTCGCGCAGGTTGTCGCGCACCGCCGCTGCGAGATACAACGTCGAGACGCCGAACGACGTCCCCACTTCCACGACCCGCTTCGCGCGCAGCGCGCGGCACAGCTGGTAGCAGAGCTCGGCCTTGTTGCGGTCGAGGGCCACCAGCTTGTCGCTCATGAACCGGTGCGTTCGCTCGTCGAAGCCGTTCCAGTCGAGCGTGCCTTCGCGGGCGCGCGTCGTGAAGTAAGTCGCGAGCGCCTCGCTCTGACTCGCGCTGCGCGCGTGCAGTCGGTCGAGCAGGGCTTCCAGCTTCGGGTCGTTCAGCAGGCTCATGCGCTCAGGCTACGAGTCCGAGAGGCGGGGCGCTGTCGACCAAGCGCCGATCCGTGTCGCGCATGCGCCAAGTCGATTGACAGCTTGCCGCCGCGAGCCGACGATGCCGCGATGCGCCCGAAGGTCAGCGCGCAGGGCGATCGGGTGCTGCTCGAGGTGCAGGTCGTGCCGCGCGCCTCGAAGACCGCGGTCGTCGGCGTGCACGACGGCCGGCTCAGGGTCTCGCTCGCGGCGCCTCCGGTCGACGGCGCCGCGAACGCCGCGCTCGTCGCGTTCTTCGCGCGGGCGCTCGCGCGCCCGAGGCGCGACGTGGAGCTGATTCGCGGCGAGACCAGCCGCAAGAAGACGCTCGCGATCCGCGGCGTGAGCGTCGACGAGCTGCTCGCGCTGCTCGGTGCGAGCGGCTAGCCCACGCGGACCGCCAGCATCGAGATCGAGCCGCCATCCACGCCCTCGACCGGGAAAGTGACTGTCTCTCCCGGGTCTCGGGCGCCGAGCACGTACAGCAGCGGCAGATAGTGCTCCGGGGTCGGGATCGACCGCAGGGCGTCGGGACCGAGGCGCTCGTAGTCGACGAGCTCCGCGTCGTTCCCGGCGAGCATCCAGCGGCGCGCCTCTGACTCGAAGCGCGCGGCCCACTCATAGGGCGCCTGGCCGCGGCCGCCCCTCGCCCAGGCGCGCAGATTGTGTACGAGATTTCCGCTGCCGAGGATCAGGATGCCTTCGTCGCGCAGTTGGCCGAGTCGGCGGCCGAGCTCGTAGTGCGCGTCGGGCGGCCTGGACTCGTCGATTCGGAACTGCACGACGGGCACGTCCGCGCCGGGATAGACGTGGCAGAGCACCGACCAGGTTCCGTGATCGAGTCCCCAGCTCGAGTCGAGCTCGACCTGCAGCGGCGCGAGCAGCCGCTGCACGCGCCGCGCGAGCTCCGGGCTCCCGGGCGCGGGATACTCGACGGCAGACAGCGGCTCAGGGAAGCCGCCGAAGTCGTGAATCGTGCGAGGCGACGCGTCCGCAGTCACTGCGACTCCCGGCGCGTACCAGTGCGCGGAGATCGCGAGCACTGCCCTCGGGCGCGGCAAGGCGCGGCCGAGCTCTCCCCACGCCTCGGTCCACGAGTTCTTCGCGAGCGCGTTCATCGGACTTCCGTGGCCGAGAAAGAGCGCGGGGGTGCGGCTGCTCATGGCGCCGGAGAGATGCTACAAGGAACGCCCGTACCGCGGGAGTCTTTGAGATGGCGACGCTGCAGGTCGACAATCCGTTCACGCTCGGGCTCGCGTGCGAGGTGGCGCTCGCGGAGTGGGGTGAGATCGAGCGCGTGCTCGATCGAGCACGCGAGGGCGCGAAGCTCGCCGAGGCGCTGCCGCTCGCCGCGCGGAAGCAGCTGGTCGAACGCGCGGTCGTCCACATGGAAGCGCGCAGCGATGCGATCGCGCGCGCGATCAGCGAGATGATGGGCAAGCCGCTCGCGCAGGCGGCGGGGGAGCTGCGCACCCTGGCGTCGCGCGCGCGCACCATGATCGAGCTCGCGGACGCGGGGCTCGCGCCGATCGACGCGGGCGGCGACGACGGCATCGCGCGCCGCATCCTGAAGGTGCCGCTCGGCGTCGTGCTCGACCTTCCTGCCTGGAACTACCCGCTGCTCACCGCGGTGAACGTGGTCATGCCCGCGGTGCTGGCCGGGAACGCGGCGATCGTGAAGCACTCGCCGCGCTCGCCGCTGTGCGGGCCGATGTTCGCCGAGGCGTTCCGGGTCGCAGGCGCGGACCCGCGCATCGTCCAGTCACTCGACTGCACGCACGAGCTCAGCGAGCGGATGGTCGGCGACGCCCGCGTCGACCACGTGGTCTTCACCGGCTCGGTGCACGGCGGCACGCGCATCAGCCAGGCCGCGGCCGGGCGCTTCCTGCAGATCGGCTACGAGCTCGGCGGCAACGATCCGGCGTACGTCGCGGCGGACGCGGATCTCGCGCGCAGCGTCGACGGGCTGGTCGACGGCGCGATGTACAACGCGGGCCAGAGTTGCTGTGCCGTGGAGCGCGCGTACGTGCACGCGAGTCACTACGCTGACTTCATCGCGGGCGCGACGCGGCTCGCGGAGGCGTACGTGTTGGGCGATCCGCTGGCCCCCGAGACCACGCTCGGCCCGATCGCCCAGCCCCAGCACGTCGCGGAGCTCGAGGCGCTCGTCCAGGACGCGGTCCGGCGCGGGGCGAAGCTGGTGACGGGCGGGAAGCGAACCTCGCTCGGTGGGCGCGGCCGCTTCTTCGAGCCGACCGTGCTCGCCGACGTGCCGAACGACGCGTCGCTGATGCGCGTCGAGCAGTTCGGTCCCGTCCTCGCCGTGGCGCGAGTCACTTCCGACGAAGAAGCGCTGGCGCGCATGAACGACTCCGTCTACGGCCTCACGGCCAGCGTGTGGACCGCCGACCGCGAGCGCGCCGAGCGCTTCGGCGCGGCGCTCCGCTTCGGCACGGTGTTCATGAACCGCTGCGACTTCGGCGACCCGCGCCTTCCGTGGAGCGGCGTCGGCCAGTCCGGCCGCGGTCACAGCATGAGCGTGCTCGGCTTCGACACGCTCACCCGCCCGCGCAGCCTGCACTTCCGGAAGTGACTCGTCCCTAGGGCTCGCGCTCCAGCACCGCGATCAGGTTCGACTGGAGGCGGCCGCCGAAGAGTGACTGCAGGGCCTTCAGCACGAACAGCTCGGCGAGGCCGAGCGGGCCGAGGAAAAGGAACGAGCCTCCGGCGCCCACGACCAGGAGCCGCTCGACCCGGAAGCCCGTCTCGCGCGCCAGCTCGCGGATCCGCCGTTCCGTGTTGATGCGGTAGAACGCGGGAAACACGTCGACCGCGGGGCGGCGCTCGAGCCGGAGAATCAGCCACTTCTTGAGCCAATCGGGGGTCCAGCTCGCGATCGCGATCAAGTAGTAGAGATAGTTCGGGGTGTGGAACGCGAACTTCCCGCCGGGGCGCAGGACGCGGTGGACGTCCTCGAGCACGCGCTTCGGATCGGGGAGATGCTCGGCGACCATGTTCGAGGTCACGACGTCGAACGAGCCGTCGCGGAACGGCAGCCCTCCGCCGAGCGCCTTCGCGCGCAGGCGGAGCAGCGGATGCGCGAG
>Ga0326726_10005756_pt1 | contig 11203 bp, 8 predicted proteins | sample MHFenrmetagenome_2_FD_207603 | JGI IMG/M metagenome (GOLD analysis project Ga0326726, IMG submission 207603) | Lab enriched peat soil microbial communities from Michigan Hollow, Ithaca, NY, United States - MHF15MN | ecosystem: Environmental > Terrestrial > Soil > Wetlands > Peat | place: USA...
GCTCGAGCTGCGGCAGCGAGTCCGCGACCAGCTCGCCGATGTCGCCGAGATGCTCGCCGCCGAGCTCGATCACGCGCAGCGTCGCGGGGAGTGGCTTCGGCAGGTTTGCCGCGACGACGAGGCTCGTGCTGAAGTAGGCCGGCTCGACCCTGACGGCGAATTCGCGCACGACGCGGAACGACGGGTGGGCGAGCGCGCGACCGAGCGTCACCGGGTCGAGGCCGGCGGGTGCGGTGATCTCGAGCCGCTGTACGAACCCGCGCCGCCACACCAGCTTGCCGTCGAGCCGGTCGGGCAGGAACTGCTTGCGATGCGCCGCGATCAACCGCTCCTCGGTCTTCACGAGCTGCGTACGCTCGTCGCCCGTCGCGGTCTCGAGCACGCGGTGGGTCGCGACCAGCTCGCCGCGCGGATCGCCCGTGCCCTGGAGCCAGTCGCCGAACACGAGCAGGCCCTCGTCGTCGCGCGCCTCGCGCACGTCGTCGATGAACTGCTGGTAGGCGTCGCGGGTCTCGGGGTTGGCCTCGGCGACGTCGACGACCGACAAACCGCGCTCGATCGCCTCTTCGAGCGCGGCGCGATCCGGGATCTCGATCGTGGTCGATGCGAGCGCGGAGCGGAGCTTGTACGGCTGATGCTTCGCCGCGCACGCGAGGTGATGGAAGCGAGCCACCACGTCGGGGGTGGCCTCGTAGCGGCGGCCGTCGTCGTCGTAGGTGCGCGTGTACGTCCGGGCGTTCTTGTGCGCGCGACCCCAGCTGCCCTCGTCGGTGATGAACGCCTCCAGGAGCCGCAGCTCGCGGTTCGCGATCGGCTGGTGGCAGCTCTGGCAGGTCGAGCGCGCCGATCGCGCGTATTCGATCACGTGCGAGTGGGGCTTGTCCGCCATCGCCATGGTCATAGATCACGTCCCGCCGGGAGGCCATCAAGATCGCCGCGTGCGATGCTCGCGCTAGCGAGCGATGGCGACCCCGATCTCACCCCGTCGCGCCGGCACGATCCTCGGCGTGCTCGCGACTGCGAACCTCGTCGCGTATGCCGCGCGCAACGGGCTGTTCGCGGTGTACCCGGACCTGCGCGATGCGTTCGGGTTCAAGGACGCGAAGCTGGGCCTGCTCGCGACCGCGTTCATCCTGCCGCACGCGCTCGCGACCTTGCCGTTCGGCTGGGCCGGCGATCGCTACGATCGCCGGCGCGTGATCGCGCTCGGCATGTTGCTCGCGAGCGTCGCCGGGGCGGCCGGCGCGCTGGCGACGAACACGACGACCCTCGTGCTGTCGCGCATCGTCGTCGGGCTCGGCACGGCCGCGGTGGTGCCCGTCGCCAACTCGATCCTGGGCCAGATCTACGACGGGCCGCGCAAGGCGAGCCGGATGGCGATCTTCAACCTCGGCCTCCTGTTCGGCGGCATCGTCGGCTTCGTCGTCGGCTCGCAGGTCGGCTTCCCGGTGGTGGTCGTCGCGCTCGCGATCCCCGGCGCGATCGTCGCGATCATCGTCGCCGTGCTGCCCGTGCCGGAGCACCCCGGGCTGCCCGATGCCGGGATGTCGTTCTCGCAGGATCTCGGCGGCTTCTTCGAGAGCGCGCGGATCTTGATCCGGATCCGCGCGTTGCGGTGGCTCCTGGTGTCGACGACGGCGATGGCGTTCGCGGCCGGCGGTTACAATGCGTGGCTGATCGATTTTCTCGAGCGCGACAAGGCGATGAGCCACACCGCGGCGGTGAATCTGTTGGCGACCGTCGTCATCGGCGCGGTCGCCGGCATCATCACCGGTGGGCGCCTCGCCGATCGGCTGCGCACGCGCGTTCCGACGGGGCGGTTGTGGGTGATCGCGATCGGCATGATGTGCGCGCTGCCGTGCGTGATCGCGTGTCTCGAGCTCGCGCCCGGGCCGCCGCTCTACGTCGCGGGCATCGCGAACCTCTTCTTCATGTCCTGGTACCACGCGCCGATGGCGGTCTCGGTCGACGACCTCGCACCGCCGGCGCACGCGGTGGCGGCGCAGGGGTTGGTGATCGCGACGATGCACCTCCTGGGCACCGCCCCGTCGTCGTGGGTCCTGGGCGTGATCTCGGACCACTACTCGCTGTACACGGCGATGTGGGTCCCGACGGCGTTCATCGCGATCGCGGCCCTTGCCATGGTCCTCGCGACCCGGACCTTTGCCGCGGAGGCACGCGGTGCACGGGCCGTACGGGGCGCCAATGGTGGCGGCGAGCCGCTTGCTTCGCTATAACGCTGGCGTGCGGTTCGTCGTGCTCTGCTTGGTCGTGCTCGGGTGCACCCCGTCGGGGGGGCCGTCCCAGACGCTGGACAAGTACGGCCGCGCGCTCAAGAACCATGATTTCGGCGAGTCGTACGACCTGATGTCGTCGAGCTTCCGCGGCAAGGTCTCGCGCGAGGATTACATGCGGATGATGCGCGACAACCCGCGCGAGGTCGACGAGACCGCCGATCGGCTGCGCGGCAAGCGCGGCAGTCTCGAAGTGTCGGCCGAGTTCGAGTACGGGCTCGGCGATCAGATGCGGCTCGTCCAGGAAGACGGTCACTGGAAGATCCAGACGAACCCGCTCGCGTTCTACGACCAGTCCACGCCGAAGGCGGCACTGCGCTCGTTCCTGCGCGCGTTTCGGCTCGAGCGCTGGGACATCATGCTGCGCTTCGTGCCGAACACGTATCGCGAGAAGATGGATGTCGCGAAGATGAAGGCGCAGTTCACGGGCGCGAGCAAGGAGCAGATGGAGACGCTCATGAACACGCTCGAGGCGAACGTCGACGAGCCGATCATCGAGCGCGGCAACGACGCGCGCATGAGCTACGGCGACAAGTACGAAGTGAAGTTCCTCAAAGAGGACGGCGTCTGGAAGCTCAAGGATCTCGACTAGCCATTCAGCCAGTGCTGGCTAGTCGAGGCGCCACTGATGTGGGGATTTGCCCACCTCGGGAGTACATGATCGCCAATTCTGTCACCCGCTCCGCAAAAAGGTCAGGGCGCTCGAAGTAGCCCTCAACATTGCGCGGCTGTTCGAGAAACCTCGACGACAGGTCGCGTTATTGGGGTTTGCCGACCGTAGCGGTGACATGGTGCGGGCGATCTCACACCACGTGATTTTGTCGACCACGAAATGAAGCCGAGGCGATTTCGATGCGTTAGAATGAGAGCACGGGACAGAACGTCGGAAGGCCCGTGGGTTGCAGAGTTGGTGGATAGGACTTACGTCGTTATCGATAGTTAGGCTCAAGCCACGGCAACTGGAAACGAAAGGTGGTCCGCCCATGTTGGATCCCTGGATTATCGAAGAGATCCTGAAGAAGGAAGAGGAACGGCGCCGCGAACAAGAACGCGGTCGCGTCGAGCTCCCGATCGACACCTATCGTGAGGATCACGAGCCGAAGGTGACGCCACCGCGCGAAGAGTCCGAGCGCGGCGTGATGATCATCGACATCTGACTACATCCAGACCGTACCGAAGGCCCCTTCACCACCAAGGTGATGGGGCCTTTCGCGCTCTCGGACCCGACCGACATGATAAGCACCAGCGATGCCGGAGCGCGCAGGATCGGAAGCCCCGATCGCTGGTCCGGAAACGAACCGCAAACTAGGTCACTGGTTCACGATCGGCCTGGGGATCGTGGGCTGGTTCGTCGTGCTCGCGTTCCCGGCGCTTCGCATCATGCCGGCCGACGCGCCGTCGGGACCGTTCGCGGTCGCGATGTTCATCGTCGTGATCCTCGCGGCCCGTGCGCTCGCATTCCGGCTGGTCGAGGGCAGCGTGCTGTCGCTCGACTCGGCGTACTACGTCGCGGCCGCGTTGTGCGTGGGCACGATCGAGGCCGGGCGGCTGGTCGCGATCGCGCTCACGGTCGATGCCTCGGCCCGGCTCGTGATCGCACGTTCGCGCGATCGCAAGGACCCCGACGGGTGGTGGGCCGAGCTCGGCTACGTCCTCTATTTCGGAGGCATGAGCGGCGGCTTGCTCGTCGCCTGTAGCGCGGTGTTCCACGCCGACACGCTCGTCGGCCATCACCCCGAGGCGATCGAGGCGACGCTGCGCGTGGTCGCGATCACCGGGCTGATGCTCGTCGCGCACTACGCGATCCAGGGCGTCCGTCACGCGCTGCTCGGCCACAGCCTGCCGCACTATATCCGCGAGCTGGCCGTGCCGGGCATCCTCGCCGAGGCGTCGCTGATGCCGATCGGCGTCGTGCTCGTGCTCCTCTACGACCCCGACCAGCCGCTCGGGTTCGTGCTGCTGTCGATCACGTATCTCCTCATCAACTACGTGTTCGCGCGCCTGTCGCGCACGAGCCACGAGCTCGCCGAGCGCGTCCACGATCTCGAGATCCTGAACGCGACGGCACGGCGGTTCTCGTCGTCGTTGCAGGTCGAGGAGCTCGTCGAGGCGGTCGCGCGCGAGACGTGCAAGGCGATTCCGGAAGCCGAGGCCGTGTCACTCGTCCACCGTCGCGCCGGCCGCGACTCGGAGCTGATGATCGACAGCTACGACCGCCAGGCCGACAAGTTCTTCCGCCACGGCGTCGTGGAGGGCGAGGGCGCTGCCGGCTGGGTGATGAAGAACGCCGCGACCCGCATGATCGACGATCTCACGACCGCCGATATCGAGAGCGATGGCGGCGAGCACGCGATCCGGTCGTGGCTCGGCGTGCCGCTGTTCATGTACGGTGAGTGCGAGGGTGTGATCGCCGTGCAGTCGACCGACGCGGCGGCGTTCGGCCCGGAGCACCAGCGCCTGCTCGAGGCGCTCGCGCTGCAGATCGCCGCGGCGCTCCAGAACGCGCATCTGTACGAGCTCGCGATGGTCGACGGCCTGACCGGCCTGTACGTGCGGCGCTACTTCGATGCGCGCATCGAGGAGGAGATCGAGCGCTCCAAGCGCTACGGCAGCGCGTTCTCGGTCGTCATGATGGACGTCGACGATTTCAAGAAACTGAACGACACCTACGGGCATCTCGTCGGAGACCGCGTGCTGCGTGCGATCGCCAACGTCGTGAAGGCGCAGATGCGCGGGGTCGACACCGCCGCGCGGTACGGCGGCGAGGAGATCACGGTCATCCTGCCGCGCACCGAGATGGTCGGCGCGTACAGCCTCGCCGAACGCATCCGCGAGGCCATCGCCGAGCTGCGGCTCACCACCGATGACGAGCCGCCGAAGGTCCTGACCGTGACCGCATCGCTCGGCATCGCGGCGTTCCCCGAGAGCAAGGCCGTCGACGGCACCGACCTCGTCCGCCGCGCGGACCGCGCGCTGTACCGCGCGAAGAAGACCGGCAAGAACCGCGTCGAGCTGTTCTGGAGCGACGAGTCCGGACCGGCGCGGCTCGCGACGCTCGACGAGGCCACGAGTGAGTGACGACCGGCGCTCGGCCGAGCGCAAGATCGGCCTGGCGCGGATGTGGGCCCGCACGAAGCAGGTGCTGACGACCGATCCGCAAAACCCCGCGGATGACGATCGCGTCGTCGACGAGGAGGCGGCAAAGGCGCTCGCCACGCACGCCGGGCGGCTCAAGGGCGGGCTCGCGAAGGTCGCCCAGCTCGCCGCCTATGATCCGGGCTCGAACACGACCGCACGTGCCACGCTCGGTGGCCTGTGGGACAAGGCCCCGAGCGTCTCGGCCGGCTCGATCGCCGGCGTGATCGAAGCGGACCTCGGCCGCGCGCCGCAGGCGCTGTTCGCGTCGTGGGAGACCAACCCGCTCGCCGCCGCGTCGCTCGGTCAGGTTCACGCCGCGCGGCTTCACGACGGCACCGAGGTCGTCGTCAAGGTGCAGTACCCCGGCGTCGCCGACGCGCTGCGCGCCGATCTCGACGACACCAGCTTCGTGCGCAAGCTCGCGGGCTCCGGGATCGGGCGCTCGCTCGATGCCGCCGCGATCACCACGCTCGCCGACGCCGTGCGCGGCGAGCTCGATTATCGCGCCGAGGCCGCCGCACAGACGCGCTTCGCCGCGGCCTGGGCCGACGACCCGGTGCTCCGCGTGCCGCGCGTGATCAGCGAGCTGTCGTCGGCGCGCGTGCTGACGATGACCCGCGCACGCGGCAAGACCGTGGTCGACATCGCCGCCGGCGGCTCGCCCGACATCCGTCGCGCCGCGGCGCTCGGCATCTACAAGGCGGCGTGGGGCTCGCCGCTCGCGCACGGCCTGCTCAACGCCGATCCGAATCCCGGCAACTTCCTGATCGAGGTCGCCGACGACGGTCACGTCCACGTTTGGTGCCTCGACTTCGGCTGCGCGTTCGAGCTGCCCGAGACCGCGCGGGACAACGATCGCGAGCTCTGGTGGGGCCTGCTCGACGACGATCACGCGTCCGCCGCCGAGCGGTTTCGCATGGCGCTCGCGCGCTCGGGCCTGCTGCGCAAGACCGACTCGATGGCGTCGGTCGCGCATCGCGACTGGGAACGTGCCCTGCAAGCCCCGCTCGCGACTCACGGCGACTTCCACTGGGACCCCGCCTACGCGACCGCGCTCGCCGAGACCACCGGGCGCGTGCTCTCGGCCGGCGGGGTCGCGCTCCCCGCCGACGTGCTGCTGCTGTGGCGCCAGCGCCTCGGCGCTGCCGCCGTCATCGGCATGCTCGACGCGCGCGCGCCGTTTCGCCGCACCCTGCTCGAGCTCATCGGCACCGGCCGCCGCGCGCTGCGCTAGCGTGCCCGGCCGGCCGCGGCCTGGGCGCGCGCGAGCGTCGCCTCGATCGCGGCATCCGGGGCGCTGCCGTGGGCGTGCAGCGTGTCGAGCGCGCGCTGCGCCAGCACGACGGCGTCGCGCGGCGAGCGCGACCGCACCGCCTCGCTCAAGCAGGCGAGGGCGGGCACGGTGTCGGCGTGCGACGGCCCGGACGCGTGCTCGACGGTCTCGAGCGCGCGCCGGCACAGCGCCTCGGCGCCGGCATGGTCGCCGCGCGCGTCCGCGATCTCGCCGAGGTTGACGAGCGGCCACGCGACGTCGGGGTGGGTCCGGCCGGAGGCGTGCTCCCAGATCGCGAGCGCGCGCCGAAACCGTGGCTCGGCTCCGTCGAGATCGCCTTGCTCGCGCTGGACGAGCGCGACCTCGTTGAGGGCCCAGGCGACCTGCGGATGGTCGGCGCCGAGCGTGCTCTCGAGGACCGCGAGCACGTCCTCCTGGCACGTGCGCGCCTTGGCGAGGTCGCCGGCCTCGGCATCGAGGAAGCACAGGTTCGCGTGCGTGATCGCGGTCGCGGGATGTGCCGAGCCGAGCTGCGCGGTCACGATGCGGAACGCGCGTTCGTAGCGATCGCGGGCCTCGGAGGTGCGCCCGTGACGCGCATCGAGGCTGGCGAGCTTGTTGAGCACCTGTGCCACCGGGACCGAGTCGACGCCCGCGATCGCTTCGCGCAAGGCCAGCGCGCGCCGCAGGTGCGGCTCGGCGTCCGGATCGCCGGCCGCCTCGTGTGCGGTCCCGAGCTGTTCTTCGAGCTCGGCCTCCAGCACGCGATCACCGCCGCGTGCCGTCGCCGCGTCCGCGGCCACGCCGATCGCGAGCGCGGCCGGAAGCTCCGCGCGCTCGACGAGGACCTCGACCAGCGCGACGAGCGTGCTCGCCACCATGCGGTCGTCGCGGGCAGCGCCCGCGACGTGGGCGGCGGTCGTCAGCGTCGTCTGCGCGGCGGCCAGGTCGCCATCCTGCTCTTCGAGCCGGCCCAGGACGAACAACGACTCGGCCACGAGCGGCTGGAAGCCGACCGCCTTCGCGTCGGTCGCGGTCTTCACGGCGCGGACCCGGGCGTCGTGATACCGGCCCGTGCGTTCGGCGGCGGCGAGGCTCGCGAGCTCGTGCTCGATCCGCTGGACCTGACCGCGTGCGAGCGCGGTCCACGGCGGCGGGATCCGGGCCATCACGACGTCGCGATCGGCACACGCCGCGAGGTCGGGCAGCGCGAGCTTCTCGGAGGCGTGCGCGATCATCTCGCGATCCGAGGTGACGAGCGCGGTCGCGAGCTCGCCGACCTCGTCGAGCTCGCGATCGAGGCACCGCATGCGGGCGTCGAGCAATGCCTCCGATTGCTCGCCGGTGACCCGCGTCGCGCGGCACGCCTCGGTACGCATCGCGACCCATCGCGGCGCCCACGCGTCGAGCTGGCCGATCACCCGAGCCCCCGCGGTCTCCGCGTACGACAGCTGGCTCGCCGCGAATGCCGAGCGCACGGCGGCCGCGCGCTCGGGATCCCAGCGATGGACGAGGTACGCGTCCGCGCCGGCGCACGGCTCGATCGCGGGAGGCCGGCGGGTCCAGCCGACCCACGCGACGATCGCGGTCGTGGCCATCGCGGTCGCGAGCGCCGTGGCGATGATCCTGCGCAGCCGAACGCGCTCGGGATCGCGCGCGAGCTCGGCGAGCAGGTCGTCCATCGATGGCCAGCGATCCTCCGGGCGCGCCGACAGCCCGCGGCGCAGCGCCGCCTCGAGCCACCGCGGGACGCGCGACGTCTTCGGGATCTCGATGAGGCCGTCGCGGATCGCCGCGATGAGGTCCTTGTGGCCCGCGAACGGGCGGGTCTTGTACAGCGCCTCCCAGAGCGCGACACAGAACGAGAACTGATCCGCGCGCGCGTCGACCGGCACCGCCGCGTGCTGCTCCGGAGCCATGTACGCCGGCGTGCCGACGCGCTTGCCGACGAGCTCGCTGCCCGCCGGCGTGACCGGTTTCCCCGATGGCGTCGTCTCCGGCGACGATCGCCCCATGCTGACCACGCCGAAATCGGTGACCTGGATGCGGCCGTCTCGTCCGATCAGCACGTTCGTCGGCTTGAAGTCGCGATGGACAAGCCCGGCCTCGTGCGCGGCGGCCAACCCGCGCCCCGCATCGATGAAGGCCGCGACCACCTCTCGCCACGACCGCTCGCGCTCTCGCATCCACTCCCACAACGTCGCGCCATCGACGAAGTCGAGCACCACGTAGATGTCGTCGCCGAGCTCGCCGACCTCGTGCACCGCGACGACGTTCGGGTGGGACAGCCGCGCCATCGCCTGCGCCTCGCGGAGCAGCTGATCGCGGCGCGTGGTCGGCTCCGCGGTCTTGCGGAGATCCGGCCGCACGACCTTCACCGCGACCTTGCGATCGAGGACGCTGTCGTAGGCGGCGTAGACGCTCCCCATGCCGCCCTCGCCGAGCTTCTTCATGATCGTGAAGCGCTCGATCCCGTACAGCCCGACAGGCACGCGTGCGACCACCGGCACGATCGGCAGGGACTCCGTCGTTCCGGCGAGCGACTCCTCGACCTTGCCTGGTGGCCCCTCCCGCTCGGACATCGGCGGCCACCATATTCGGGGCCCCGTCGCTGCTCAACCGAAACCGCCCACGGTGCGCCCGATGACCCGGGGCACGCATCACGCGCGTCGCACGCGTCGCATGCGTCGCACGGGCACTCGACGCGACAACGGCGAGACTCCGCGCGTCACGCGAGCCGAGCGAGATCGTTCAGCCGCCGCCGTACGTGTAGCGGATGTACAGCCGCGAATCGAGCGCGCTCATGTTCGCAAACTGCTTCACGAAGAACCCATCGATGCCGAGGCCGATCGCGAAGTGGCGATTCTCGAGCTGGTACTCGAGGCCGCCGCCACCGTGGAACGTGATCGAGTACTTCTCGCCGGGGTCGGTGATCATCACGCCCTGCAGCACGTTCGACGAGATGATCGCGATCCCGACGCCGCCCTCGATGAAGAACGCGATGCGCTCGATGCGGCCGCCGAGCCGGCCATCGCCGCCACCGCGGTAGAGCTGGAACCACTCGCCCTCGGGCGGCGGCGGCACGGTGGCCTCGTGATTCGACGCCGAGGCGAAGATACCGACCGAGAACCACGAGAACAGATCGAGGCCGAGCCGCAGCGACATCGCCGGGCCGAGCGCCGCGGCCTTGGCGGTCTTGCCGAAGTAGTTGACCGCTCCGAGGCCACCCTCGGCGAAGAAGCCGCTCGCCGCGGTGCGCTTCGGCGGCTCGATCTTCGGCTCGGCGACCAGCGCCTCGACCTTCACGGCCTCCGGCTTCTTGTCGCTGTCGGCCTTGTCCTTGTCGGAGTCGTCGGCCTTCTTGGCGCTGTCGTCGGGCTTCGCGTCGTCATCGCCGGCCGCGAGCGCGGGACGCACGGCTGCCACGGTGAGCGCGATGATCAACCCCGAACGAAACGTCATCTGCCGGTCCATCGTAGATCAATCTCGGACCGGTCGCGCGGCTTGCGCCCACAGATCAGGGCGCGGGGCCCGGCATGTACGTCGGCGGGTCGTAGATGTGGATCTCGGCGGCCGGGGCGTCCATGCCCATGTCGTGGATGACCTTGGCGACGTGCGGGCGCACGCGCAGCGCGTACTCGACGGTGAGGTGTGGGCCGAGGGTCTTGAGCGCGAGATCGATGCGCACGAACTGGCGGAACGCGGCTCGTGGCACGGCGCTGCCCGTGGGGGTCTGCATCGGCGGCATGTTCGAGCCGGCCGGGGGTGGCAGCTGCACGCTGAGCGGCTGGAAGCTCGGATCGTTCTTGTTGATGATCAGGGTCGCCGCGAACGGGTTGATGTTCGCGCGCGAGATCTGGTCGAGATCGATCGCGGCCTCGACGAGCTGGTCCTCGCGGAACACGCCGTCGACCTGGCCCATCGCGGGGATATCGGTCGGGATGTCACCGGCGAGGCTCGGCGTCGGCGGCGCCTCGTCGTCGGCTGGCACGATGAGCGACGGATCCCAGGCGAACACCTCGTTCGCGCCGTTGAGCGCGAGCTTGAACTGGCCGTCCTTGTCATCGAGGTTCTTGACGGTCCACTCGACCGAGAGGTCGTACTGATCGAGCCGGTAGATCGGCACCATCACGTCCGCGGGCATCGTCGCCTGGAGATCGGTCGTGATCTTCATGAGGTCCATGTCGGGCGGCATGACCGGCACGTGTAGCGAGCCCTTGGCGGACGCGGCGCTTCCGGAGCCGGTCGCGTTGGCGCTGTCGATCATGCACACGTCCATGGTGTCCGTGGCTCCGCACTTGACGTACTCGGGGTCGTTCGCGCACGCGACGAGCACCGATGCGATCAGTAGATAGCGGATCCCCATGGCTAACCTCCAGGTTGAAACAAGAACGGATAGTTTACGTTTGCCTGGCCCCCCTTGGCGGGGAACTTGAGCCTCATGATGTTCGACGTCACGCAGCTCTCGACGCCATCGTTGCGCAGCGAGCTGCCGCCG
>Ga0326726_10005757_pt1 | contig 11203 bp, 9 predicted proteins | sample MHFenrmetagenome_2_FD_207603 | JGI IMG/M metagenome (GOLD analysis project Ga0326726, IMG submission 207603) | Lab enriched peat soil microbial communities from Michigan Hollow, Ithaca, NY, United States - MHF15MN | ecosystem: Environmental > Terrestrial > Soil > Wetlands > Peat | place: USA...
ATTTTCACCCGCTATCCGAGGATGGTTGCTTTCAGGAGGATTTGGTACTAACCAAGAGAGTGCCGGTGTTTCGGGCGGGCTTGAAGTTGCCGTTCGCTTCGGAGTCGGATTAGATGGGGTATTAAATGAATCAGGAGATGGGCTCGCTTTTCTTGCTTTGGGTTGGAGACAGGATGGTTCTTCATCTTTAAGAGTTGCTGAAGCGCCGGAGCTAAATAATTACGGAAATTTATTGGCAGCAATCCCCGGAAGATCTGCTTTCAATGCCCGATTAAGGCTTCCTTTTTATTTACTCCCGGGTGATCTTTTAATTCTTGGACCGATGTTATTTTTAATTGATCAAAAAGCATTAACTAGCGTTGGAGTTGATGCAGTTAACGGAGGACTAATACCCTGGCAAGCGGGTATCGAAACTTCCTTTGGTCGATTCCAGTTTGTGCTTGGAAGGGAAGTATCGGTTTACTCTTATGGAAGAACAAAGCAGAGAGATGCATTATTTAATTTCTCGGCAGATGAAAGTGGTGTTGAACAATTATACATTCTTTCCTATCGTTCTACTCAAGTTGAGTTCCCGGTTTTAGAGTACAGACCATTCAGGTCTTTTGACGCAGACCAAAAGTCATCACTTCTTATTCAGTTTTATGGTGGGGTTGATTTCCCTCACGATGTTGAAATTCTGGAGACGACTTCAGAGACAAGTTCAATACCTGAATTAAAAACAATCTGGAATATTGGTTTAAGACTGGTTTTTGATTGGAGACATTATTTTTGAGAGTATTTTTATCTTCATTAACTCACCGAATAAAAGTTAAATTCAGATCAAACAGAATTTAAAAATTAACCTAAAAAAATTTATACGAATAGCCGGGTAAATCAAACCAAATAATTGATGTACAAAAAATCTCAGTTCTCAATTGCTAATTATAAATTGACACAATAATGATTTAAATATAGGTTTGATCGTATTGAATTATTAAATCTAACTTGAAAGGCAAAACAATGAAATGTAAAAAATGCGGACAGGATTTTCCATCCGTATATTATTTTAAAACAGATACTGTGTGCAGTGATTGTTTTAAAAAGTTAACTCCTGAAGAACAGCAGGCTGCCATCTACAAACAATTAATGAAACACCCGATCACAACAACAACCTTTTCAATCAAAGGATTTAAGGTTGTTAAGCAGCTTGGAGTTGTTCGGGGAATAACCGTTCGTTCGCGTTCCATTTTCGGTACTATCGGTGCTGGAATTCAAACCATCTTCGGGGGAAATATTTCTTTATTTACGGAGCTGTGTGAAAAATCCCGTGCAGAAGCATTCGATATGATGGTTGAGCATGCGCAGCAGATTGGCGCCAATACCGTGATAGGAATCAGGTACGATACAACGGAACTAATGAGCGGAGTGACAGAGGTGTTATGCTATGGAACCGCTGCTGTGCTTGAGAAAGCAAAATAATTAATTGATTGAAAATTTATTTGGTTAACTATGAAAAATTCCGTTTTATGGAAGAGCCGTTAACGTTGCGCAATAAACCACATCAGATTAATAATTAATTAGTTAATTTATTGTAATATAACTAGTTTTGATCCCTCTGGTAATAGACCGGATTATTTATTTACTATTTTTTAGAGGTTCTTTGTGAGTACTAAGTTATTTGTGGGTTCTCTCCCATGGTCGATAAGCGACGAAGAGTTGAAAGCAACATTCGAAAAGCATGGTACTGTAGTTTCTGCAAAGATTGTTACAGACCGCAACACCAGCAGATCCAGAGGTTTTGGATTCGTTGAGATGGAGAGTGCCTCAGATGCAAAAAATGCTATTAAGGCATTAAACAATTCAGAATTAAATGGAAGAAATATCGTAGTTAATGAAGCCAAATCGCGTAATTAATTAAATATTCTGTTCTAAGTTCTGTAAGTCCGGCAATTGCCGGACTTTTTTATTTCAGATATAATTTACCATTACATAGTAATCTATGCGACTTGATCCAAATCGGCTTGGCTTATTATTAAAAGTATTACACTATCTGCCGCAAATTTCATAAGTCACATTAAATTTTCATTTCAATTGATATATTCGCATGCAATAATTCAATAACTAATCAGGGTAAGTATGTTCAAGCAAGCTCAAGATCCCGGACTGGGTGAAAAATATTTTAAACACACAAAACGGATAATTAATAAAGACGGTTCATTTAATATAAAAAGAACCGGCGGCGGACTTTCTTCTATTAACGCTTTTCATTACCTCATAAATATTTCGTGGACCAAGTTTTTGCTGATTGTTTTTGCCGGCTTTGTTTGTGTTAACCTTTTCTTTGCAATTCTTTACCAGCTTGCCGGTATTCAAAATCTTTCTAATGCTGCTGCGGGAGATGGATTGCAATCTTTCTTAAACACTTTCTTCTTCAGTGTGCAGACGTTTGCAACTGTTGGCTACGGAGGGATGCATCCAACCGGGATAGTTTCAAATATAATTGCGTCTTTAGAATCGATGACCGGCATTTTAAGTTTTGCACTTGCAACAGGATTATTATATGGAAGATTCTCCAAACCATCGGCTAAAATTATTTTTAGTGATAAAGCAATTATAACTTCTTTCAAAGAAGGTAAAGCACTTATGTTCCGGGTTGCAAACTCTCGTGAGAATATCCTTATGGAAATGGAAGCTAATGCTATGATGACTTACCTTGATAAAAGTGATAGTCGTTTTACAAGAAGATACTACCCCTTAAAGCTGGAAATAAAATTCATTTACTTCTTTCCCCTGCCATGGACTATCGTTCATCCTATTGACGAAGACAGTCCTCTTTACGGCAAGACGGCAAAAGATCTTGAAGAGCTGGAAGCCGAGTTATTAATAATGGTGAAAGGTTTTGATGACAGCTTTTCTCAGCATGTTATCTCAAGGTCTTCCTATAAATTCAATGAGATTGATTGGGATGTAAAATTTGTTCGTGCATACTCAACGGATGAAACCGGCGAAACAATAGTTGATCTTGAAAAAGTAAGTGAAACAGAACGCTTAATCTAGAATCAATAATTGAACAAATTATTAAAATGCCTTGGGAATTTATCATTCTACCAAAATTCAGTTGTCAGAAGAAGGTAAAACAAAAGCTGGTATTTGGATTACCAAATTACATCTCCAACAGATTGCTTCAAATTATAATTACTAATGATTGCATCATAAACTGCCAGGAGATATTGTAGCTTTGCCTGTGCTAGTGAATCTTCAGCATCAAGTAAATCCAGGTTTGTAGCAACACCATTTCTGTATTGAATATTTGCTCTTTGAATAGATTCCTCAGCATAGTTTACCTGGATTTTTGTCGAACTTACTTTATCAATCTTAATCTTTAAATCCTCAACTGCTTGCTGAATTTCAGAAACAATATCCTTTTTAACTTTTGCTGTGTGCTCTTCTGAAACTCTCAAACTAGCATAAGCTTCTTCTTCGTTCGCCGATGTTCTGAATCCGTCAAAAATGGGAACGCTAACACCTACACCAGCAACCCAGTTGCCTCTTATAGCATCAAGATTCGGCATATAACCATTTTTTAATCCATACGACAACATAACATTCAGTGAAGGCATACTACCCAAACCTGCAGCGATTTGCTGTATCATTGCACTATTTTCAGAATCAAGTGCTAATTTTAATTCCGGTCTTTGTTGCATTGCAACTGCCAGCAGAGAATCCTTGCTGATAATATTATAGTTTAAAGAAAAGTCACCTAAAAGATTTACAGTAGAATCATAAGGAATGTCCGTTAATTTCTTTAACAAGATGATTTGCTTTTTAAGCACGTTTTGCAAATCCAGTTTTTGATTCTCTGCGTTGGAAATTCTAACCTGAGTTGTGAGTACATCAAAGTCTGTTGCACTTCCTGTTTCAAATCTTTTTTTTGTAAATGAGAGATGGTTATTAAGGTTAGCAATATCTGTGTCCTTTACAGCAATGCTTCTTTCTAACAGAATAATGGAGTAAAAAGTTTGAACTGTTTGAAATGCAAGGTTTGATTTTACATAATCGACGTTATCTATTGCAGATCTTTTATAAGACTTACTAAGATCCACCAAAGCATCTCTTTTTCCAAAATCATAAAAAGTATGGTAGAGGGAAACATGGGCATCATAATTATTTGCAACAGCCAGATCGAACGGTTCGTTTCCAAAATAAATATATGGGATGGGACCTATCGCCGTGTAAGAAGCCTCACCTTCAACATAGGGATATAAGTTGCTTTTCTGTTCTTTTATTTTTGCTTCCGCAACGTTTATACTTTCTATCGCTAGTTGAATTAAAGGATAATTTTTTATCGTTAATGCAACAGCATCTTTTATTGTTAATGAATCTTTAACTTCCTGAGCATAAATGAACTGAATGCTCAAAAGAAATATTAATAATGGTCTTAACATTTTATTTTTATCTCCTAAAAATTTTTATTCCACCATCTCAATTGCATCTCCTTTTTTCTTTTTATGATATCGGAGAAACAGTAATGGAATTATTATTAATAAAGTAATTAATGCGCCCGCAAGAAAATCATCTGCAATGCCCTGCACAAATGCCTGGTTGGCAATGTTCTGAGCAATCAAAGCTTTTGATCTGGATACCATTTCTGCACCCGTACTGCCGGTGCTATGCTGAACAAAATAATTAAGCTTTGTTACGGTCTGTTTAAAGACGGCCGAGTTCTGGTTTACTGCTTCGCTGAACATCTCGGTGTGATAAATTACTCTTCTTGTAAGAAATGAGCCAAGAATAGCAACTCCAAAACTTCCGCCAACCTGCCTGATAGTATTGAATAGACCGGTTGCTTGGGCTATCTTTGCTTTTGGTATATCGTTAATGGCTATAGTGCTCAGGGGTATAAACATAAAGCCAAGCCCGAACCCTCTGATAATAAGCGGAACTATAATCTCTTTGTATTCAGAATAGAGCGAAAGGTCTTTGTATAAATACGTACTTAGAAATGTTAGTATAATCCCAATTAGAATTGGAATTTTTGGATTAATTCTATCAGACATTCTCCCTGCAATTGGTGACATAATCGCCTGAATAATTCCTACCGGGAAAAATACTAGCCCTGCCTGAAGTGCAGTATAACCAAGAGAGCTCTGTAAGTACAGTGGTACAAGAAAAGTAATACCAAAAAAGGAAAGACCAAATATGAATAACATAATATTGGCTAAACCAAAATTTCTGTTCTTCAAAATTCTTAAGTCAACAATTGGATGTTTTAGGGTCAATTCCGCAGTAATAAAAATTACAAAGGCTACAAAAGAAATTACAAAGCACGAAAGAATAAAATCAGAAGTCCAGCCGCCGGTATTCCATGATGCATTTCCATCCGACAAAGCAAGCAGAAGAAAAACAAGAAACAAGGTCATCGATATAAAACCAATCAAATCAAAGGAACGTGTGTGTTCGGTTTTATATTCTCTTTGAATTATTAATGTGACAATAAGAGCAAATATTCCTACCGGTACGTTAACATCAAAAATTGCATGCCAGCTAAAAGTGTCTATAAGGTAGCCGCCAATCATTGGCCCTAAAGAAACCGATGCAGCAGAAGCAATTCCCCAAAATCCAAGCGCCATTCCACGTTGTTTGGGAGGGAACTCTCTTGTGACTATTGCCATTCCAACAGGCATAATAAATCCTGCGCCAGAACCCTGTAACACTCTGAACATTATCAGCATATTTTCATTTGCAGAAAGACTGCATAAAAGCGAGCCAACAGTAAATAACAGCAACCCCAAAAAGTAAGTTTTCTTATAACCAAGATGATCTGCTATCCAGCCGGATGAGGGAAGCACTACAGCAAAAATCAGTAGGTAAGCAGTAAGAACCCATTCTATTTTATCTACGTTTACACCAAAAGCTGACATCATTTTTGTAAGACCAACATTAACTATGGTAGCATCAAGCACAGCCATAAAAGTACCAATCATAACATTGGCAAGCACAAACCACTTATAGGATGGATGTTGATCAAGAGAAGATAACCGGTTTCTTAAACCGTTGTTGTTATTGTTCGCCATTTATTCTTTTATCTTAACTTTAATTTCCACAGACATACCGGGTAAAAGTTTTATACTATTTTTATTAACAGGTTTGCCAGTTTCATCAACAGGATGAATAGAAATTTTAACAGGAACTCTTTGAGTGACTTTTGTAAAATTACCGGAAGCATTGGCTGGCGGTATTAAAGAAAATTGCGAGGCTGTATTTGATCCGATAAGATAAACTTCGCCAGCAAATTTTTGATCAGGGTAGGCGTCAACTGATATTTCTACTTTATCGCTGTTTTTTATAGAAGCAAGTTTTGTTTCTTCCAGGTCGGCAGTTACCCAGACGTTTTTCAAATCAAACATTGTATAAATAGGCTGGCCCGGCTGAACAACATCACCTTTTAACACCCATCTTTTCCCAATAACACCATTCATCGGAGAAATAATTACTGTGTTATCCAGTTGTGTTTTAATTACCTCTAACCGTGCTGCTGATGTTCTGGTTAGAGACTTTGCAATTACATATTTAGCCTTAGCTTCATTCAAAGCATGTTTTGCATTATCAAATTGTTCTTTGGGAATAATATTGCTTTTATATTGAGACTCGGCTCTGTCAAAATCATCCTGTGCTCTGTCCAGACTTACCTTTGCCAGATTTATACTTTCTTTTGCAGAAGACAGAGAGGCTGCTGATTCATCTCTTTGAGCAACAAGATCTGTTGAGTCAAGAGTTACAATAACCTGTCCAGCTTTAACGGTGTCGCCCTCATCAAAATTTAAGCTGGTAATTCTTCCGAGCATCTTTGTGCTCACATTCAATTTATCCGCATCAATAAATGCATCATCTGTTGATACATATCCTAACTGACCCCGATACCATTTCCAGGCAAAAACTCCCAGCACTATAAAAATTATAAGAGGGATTATAATTCTTTTCTGTTTATAGAAATCTCGAGACTCGTTAATTTTATCATTCCCCTGAACCTTAATCTGCTTATCTTTTTCTTTGTTTTCTTCCATTAATTAGACTCCTGTTATGATTTAATTCCTTCAATAAAAATTCTAATAAACAAACTCATTTCTTTTTTTAACTGATTTACATATTTAGCATCATTGCTTTTACCTTTCAGCTGACGCAACATCCTTAACCTTAAACCCTGCAACGTGTGCAGCAGTAATTGCGGTACTTCTTCAGAAATTGATTTTTTAAATTCACCTTTTTGTTTTCCTTCCTGGAAAAGTTTTTCCATAAGTTTTAGTTCCTGGCAATGAAAATTCTCGAAAAGAGATTTATAAATTGATTTCGAATCAAAATATGAGTGGACATTTAATGTTCCTAGGTTTAACAATTCCTGAAAGACTCCGATTCTTTCTTCGACATATTCAATTAGTTTTTGAGAGACCGAAATATCTTTAGCCAGAATGTTTTCAATGGTGCTGATAAACTGATTCTGCTCCTGCAAAATAACAGCTCTAAAAAGATCTTCTTTAGCGGGGAAATAGTAATATAAAGATGCTTTGCCCATATCGACATCAGAGGCAATTTCATCCATTGTTACTTTTGAAAAACCATAATGCGCAAATCTTTCCCTTGCAGCTTTTAGAATAACCTTTTCCTTCTCTTTTATATTTTCCATTACTTTATAATTTCGACTGGTTTAGTTGAAAGGTCGAAAACTATGAATTCTGTATTAATAAACCAAGCTTAAACACTTAAGAAAAATGATGGTTTGATTTATATCAATCAGGAAGGAATTTAGTATGCAGAACTACGAATACTGACGGAAAAGCATCTTTTAACAAATTAATTAGTAAATAGCAGGTATTATAGCTAGTTTTGTCCCCTCCGGAAATAGACCGGAATTTTTATATACTATTTTTTAGAGGTTCTTTGTGAGCACTAAGTTATTTGTGGGTTCTCTCCCCTGGTCGGTTAGCGACGAAGAGTTAAAGTAAACATTTGAAAAACATGGTACTGTAGTTTCTGCAAAAGTTATTACAGACCGCGACACCCGTAGATCCAGAGGTTTTGGATTTGTTGAGATGGAGAGTTCTTCAGATGCAACTAATGCTATTAAAGCATTAAATAATTCGGAATTAGATGGTAGAAATATCGTAGTTAATGAAGCTAAATCGCGTAATTAATTAAATATTCTGTTCTAAGTTCTGTAAGTCCGGCAATTGTCGGACTTTTTTATTTTAAAGATGTTATTGAGGAAATGCATAGTAGTGGTTAAGTTTGGTCTGTCAATGGGTTGTCAAAATTATTTGAATTAAAAATTAATGCATACAAAACAGTTTATTAAAATTACACTTGTTCCTCTCACATTAATAACACTGCTCAACCTGCAGTCCGCCTGCACTAATCCGCCTCAGCCGGTAAGCAGTAAAAACGGAATGGTTGTGTCTACAAGCTCATACGCTTCAAAAGTTGGTGTTGATATTCTTAAGAAAGGCGGCAACGCCGTTGATGCTGCAGTTGCCGTGGGTTTTGCTCTTGCAGTTACATATCCCTATGCAGGAAATATCGGCGGCGGTGGATTTATGGTCATTCATCTTGCAGATGGGAAAAACATAACAATAGATTTTCGTGAAAAGGCGCCTTTATCTGCGCACAAAGATATGTACCTGAACAAAGCCGGTGACTTCGTTCCGGAGCTTAGCCAAACCGGAACTACATCGGCAGGTGTGCCGGGAAGTGTTGCCGGATTAATCTATGCACTTGAAAAATACGGAACTCTTCCTCTTGCAGAAGTAATACAACCCGCCATTGATCTTGCAAAAAACGGATGGAAGCTAAATGCAAGAGATGACCGTATTTTTAATAGCAATACGCAATTGCTTGAAAAGTATCCATCAACAAGAAAAATTTTTATGAAGGACAGCACAACGTATAAGGAGGGCGACCTCTTCATTCAGTCCGATCTTGCATGGACACTTGGGCAAATAAAAGAATTCGGAAGAAATGGATTTTATAAAGGTAAAGTTGCAGAACTCCTCGTAAAGCAAGTCAGATCTTTGGGCGGATACATAACTGCCGAAGATCTTGAAAAGTATCAGCCGGTGGAAAGAGAGCCAGTCATCGGTAATTACAGAGGCTTCCAGGTTGTTTCGATGCCTCCGTCAAGCTCGGGAGGAATTGCCCTCGTAGAACTTCTTAACATTCTTGAAAGTTACAATCTGGCAGATGATGGTTGGGGAAGCAGTCAATATATTCATCATCTTGTTGAAGCGATGAAATATGTTTATGCTGATAGAACTTATCACCTCGGCGATGCAGATTTTTACCCTGTGCCGAAAGAGCAGCTAATATCTAAAGACTACGCTAAAACAATTGTTGATGAAATCGAAAAAGCAAAAAATAAAGCAGTGCCTTCTGCAGAGATTAAAGAACTCGATGTCACATCAATACACGAAAGCAAAGAAACCACTCATTATTCTGTTTACGATTCTTTCGGCAACGCAGTAAGTACAACAACCACAATCAATTCTGCATTCGGTTCCGGGATAGTTGTTGAAAGTGCAGGTTTTCTGCTTAATAACGAGATGGATGACTTTAGCGGAAAGCCGGGTGCGCAAAACCAGTTCGGACTGCTCGGCACAGAAGCGAACTCAATCCGGCCTGAAAAAAGAATGCTCAGCTCTATGACGCCCACAATAATTTTAAAAGACGGAAAGCCATTCATAATTATCGGTTCGCCCGGAGGCTCTACAATTATTACTGTTGTGCTGCAAGTAATTTTAAACTGTATTGATTTTGATATGAACATACGAGAAGCGATTGAAAAGCCAAGAATACATCACCAGTGGATGCCCGACTCACTTTACTACGAACAAAAAGCTTTAACCGAAGATGTAAAAAAAGAATTGACCGCAATGGGCTATGTGCTTGTTGATAAAGATGCAGATCTGCGTATACTTGGAATTGCAGAAGGAATAATGATAGATAACAAAAACAAAATTATTTACGGAGCAGATGATCCCCGAGGAGGCGGATTGGCTTTTGGCTATTAATGAATCATCCTGAATTCATTTCAGGATCTCGTATGCTACCTTTAAGATACCGAATTCCAGATACTTGAAGCTGGCAACCGGATCCCTGATTCCAGATACCGGATATTAAGTCGGGCATTTGTCTATAAAATAAATCGAACGGATTGAGGGTATAAAGTACAGTAGTTAAGTTTGTTAATAATAAGCTGTTAAAATAAATTTTAACATAAATAGAAGGTGAATATTATGAAACCGGGGAGATTAATTATCGTTATTGTATTTGTGATGTTTTGTGAATTATCATTTTCACAGTCATTCATTAAAATCACTGAAGGCGAATTTGTTAATGACGGAGGATGGTGTTATGCAATGTGCTGGGCGGATTTTAATAACGACGGGTACCAGGATTTATTCGTTACTAATAATAATTCCAGCAATCAAAATAATATGATGTACTTTAATGATGGTGCCGGAGGATTTACAAAAGTTACGGACGGACCCGTTGTAAACGATGGCGGATCTTCTTATGGCTGCACAGCAGGAGATATTGATAACGACGGGGATATAGATTTATTCGTATCGAACTATAACGAGAATAATTTCCTTTATTTAAATAATGGAGATGGAACATTTACAAAGGTTACAACCGGCATCATAGTTAATGATGGTGGAAAATCCGTTGGCTGTGCTTTCGGCGATTATAATAATGATGGATACCTGGATTTATATGTAGCTAACAGGGACCAGGCTAATTTTCTTTATAAGAATAATGGCGACGGAACTTTCACAAAAATTACAACCGGAGAAATTGTAACCGATGTGGCAAATTCCGGCGGCTGCTGTTGGGGAGATTATGATAATGATGGTTACATTGATTTATTCGTTGCTAATGCTACTTATGATTGTCTGTATAAAAATAACGGCGACGGCACTTTTACAAAAATAACAGACGACCCGGTAGTTAATGAATCAGACTATTCAACCGGCGGAAGCTGGGGCGATTATGATAATGACGGTGACCTCGATCTTTTTGTAACAGGCGGACTGATTGGCAGTAATTATTGCAGATTATTTAACAATAACGGTGACGGGTCCTTTACAAAAATTATTAATGACCCGATTGTTAATCCCTTATTCTGGGCAGGCGGCAGCGCCTGGGGCGATTACGATAACGATGGTGATCTTGA
>Ga0326726_10005758_pt1 | contig 11202 bp, 11 predicted proteins | sample MHFenrmetagenome_2_FD_207603 | JGI IMG/M metagenome (GOLD analysis project Ga0326726, IMG submission 207603) | Lab enriched peat soil microbial communities from Michigan Hollow, Ithaca, NY, United States - MHF15MN | ecosystem: Environmental > Terrestrial > Soil > Wetlands > Peat | place: USA...
GCGAGTCGCGGCGCGCCGCCGCGCGCGCGGCGGAGTCAACCGCCTGCGGTGGTGCAGCGGTTACCGGCGCCGGCGCGGGGGCCGGGGCGGCTGGCGCGGGCGGCTTGCTGCAGGCCGCGACGGACACGAACACCGCGAGGGTCACGAGCTCGGTGCGATTCATCCTGCCTCCAAAGCTGTATGGCGCGGCGACCACGCGGGTAGGCGGGCGCCGACGGTCGAGGTCAGCTCCCGCATCCGGCCGGTCTCCAGGTCTACGATCCAGAGCAGTCGCTTGCCGCCGCGGGAAGACACGAAACAGACGTGACGCCCGTCGGGCGCCCAAGTTGCATCCTCGTTGCGCCCTTCGCCGGTGATCTGCTTCACCGCGCGGGTGGCGAGGTCGAGGGTGAACAGCTGCGGGGTGCCCGCCACCTCCCGGTGAAAGACGACCGTCTGGCCGTCGGGCGACCACTCCGGGGCGTATGTCATCCCCGTGGACCCGTAGTCGAATCGCGCCAGCGCCTCCTGCCCCGTGCCGTCGGCCGACATCACGTAGAGCTGCGGCGCGCCGGCGCGCGTCGAGATGAAGGCGATGCGCTGGCCATCCGGACTCCAGGCCGGCGAGAGGTTGTCGTAGTAGCGCCCCACCGTCAACCGCGTGACACAACAGCGCCGCGCGACATCATAGAGATAGATGTCGGTGCCGTCCTCGGTCCCGTGCGCGAACGCCAGTTTGTGGCCGTCCGGCGAGAACTCCGGCGTGATGTTCATGCCGTACTCGGTGCCGGGCACCACCTCCCGCCGCCCCGACGCCAGTTCCTGCAGGACGATCGGCTGGCCGCTCCGCACGAAGGCGGTGTAAACAATGGTCCGGCCATCGGGCGAGGTGGCGGGGGAGAGCGCCGGCCGGCCCGCGGTCTCGACGAGCGTGCGCTGCGCGCCGTCCGGGTCCACCCGCCAGATCTTCCCATCCGCCACGTAGTAGATCCGGCCGGAGGCGATGCCGGTCGTGCCCGTCGCCCAACGCACCACCTCGTCTGCGGCGCGGTGCACTGCCCGCCGAAGCGTCTCCGGTCCGGCGTCCGACAGCTGGAGTGTGAGCCGGTTCTTCACCGCGCCGCCGCGCACGTCGTGCAGCAGGATGTCGATGCCGCTCCGGGCGCGCTGGTCGGGGGACGTCGGCGCGGACGCGACGACCGACACGGCGAAGTCGGTGCCGAGCGCGGTCAGCGCCCGGTAGTTCGGCAAGCCGTCCACCCCGAGGGCCGCGGCCGCCAGCGGCGGTGCCACCACCTCGAAACGATCGGAGTAATCGAGATCCCGGCCGAGAATCGTGCGGACGCTGTCTACGCCCGCCCCGCCGCTGACGAGAACGGCGATGCTCGGCCGCGTGCCCGGAGTGTACGTGATGCCTACCCGCACCCCGCTCGGCACCGGCGGCGTGGAGTCCTGCGCGGTCAGCTCGCGCGGGATCGCGAGGCCAACCAGCAGGCAGAGCGGCAACGCGCGTCTCACCGCACGCTTCTCGGATTGAAGTAGAACGACACCGGCAAGACGTCGGCTCCATAGCCCGCGGGAAGCTGTCCGAACGCGCTGGCGCGTGCCGCCGCTTCGATCGCGCCCTGCGCCTCGAGGTCGAATGCGAACGAACCGGAACGCTTGATGAACTGGAGGCCGGTCACGGAACCGTCACGGTGCACGAAGAAGAAGACCTCCGCCTCGAGTGATGCGTTGGACGGCGCCGGCCGCCAGCGCCGGTATACCTGACCCACCAGGTTCTGTAGATACCCCGGGAAGGGGAATTCGACCCCCTCCGTCTTGATCGTGGCGACATCGGCGCCGCCGGGCGTCCCGCCGGGAATCCCGACCGGCGCAGCGGCACTCGGCGTCGGGCGCGTCGGCGACGCGGGTTGGGGAGTCGGAGTCGGAGGTTGGGGCTGACGGTGTGCCGCCGCAGCCCTCGGCGGCGGCGCGGCCGGCTCGCGGGACGGAACGGGCTTGGGCGCCGCCGCCCGCGGCTTGGCACGGGTGCGAGGGGGGGCTGGGACGCTCTTCGCGGGTGTGGGAACCGCCGCGGCCGTGGCTGCGGGGGCCGCGACACCGGGCGGCGCCACCAGCGAAACGCGGTAGAAGGGCGGCAGCGCCGCGTGGCGGCGGCCGGCGCCGGCGACGAGGAAGGTGACGACCACGAGCGCGTGGAGCCCCGCAGAGCCGGCCAGCCCCGGCGCTCGCAGCCGCTCCTCGGCGGCGCGCTCCCTCAACCCTCTCACGGACCCACGGACTCCGGCTCGGCGACCAGCCCCACATCCCGGATGCCCGTGGTGCGGATGATCGCCAGGACACGCACGACGTCCCCATAGGGCACGCCGCGGTCGGCGCGGAGGTAGATCGCGGATGGCTTGCGGCGCCCGACCAGCGCGCGGAAGGTGGCGCGGAAGTCGTCGTAGGAAAACACCGCCTGGTCCACGAAGATCCGGCCACGGCGGTCCACCGACACGGTGATCCCCGTCCGCTCCTCGAGGGGGCGCGCCTCGGCGCGCGGCAGCCGGACCTGGACGCCGCCCTGCATCATCGGCGCGGTAATCATGAAGATGATCAGCAGAACGAACGCGACGTCCACCAGCGAGGTGACGTTGATGTCCGCGTTGAAGCCGGCGCGAAAACGACGCCGGGCCACCTAGAGCCTGCCCTCCCGCGCGAGGGTCACGATCAGCTCGCGCGCAAAGCCCTCCAGTTCGGTCGCCACGAAGTTCTGGCGCGCCGTGAAGATGTTGTAGGCGATCACCGCGGGGATCGCGACCGCGAGGCCGGCCACGGTCGTCACGAGCGCCTCCGCCACGCCGGGCGCGACGGCCGTGATGTTGCCCGAACCGCCGACCGAGATTCCGATGAACGCATCCATCACGCCGAGCACCGTGCCGAGCAGGCCCAGGAGCGGGCTCACCGAGCCGAAGGTCGCCAGCCAGGGGATGTAGCGGCCGAGCTGGTCGTGCTCGGCGTCCACCTGGGTCTCGAGCACCATCCGCAGCGCCTCGAGCTGCGTGGGGGTGAGCGTGGCCCCCGACGCGGGTTCCTTCGCGAGGCCGCCTGGATGGATCTCGGAGAAGAACGTGACGCCCTCGGCGAAGAGCCGCGTGAAGGGCGAGGCCTTGAGCCGCCCGACCGCCTCGCGCGCGTCGTCGAGACGGGAGGCGGACTGCGTCGCGTCGTAGAACAGGTCGGCCGCGCGGCGGATGCGGCGAAACTGCCCGAGTTTGGCGAAGATGAGGAACCACGAGACGGCAGAGAAGATCGCGAGCACACCCAGGACGATCTTGGTCGCGAGGCTGGAGACGGCGATCAACTCGAGCTCGGTCGTAGGCACCGCGCCTCCGACCTGCAACAGCATCACGAGGCCTCCCGCACGATCCAGTCGTAGGTCGTCTTCAGTCCATTCGCCAGGCTCACGGCGGGCTTCCAGCCGAGCACGCGGCCAGCCTTCTCGGCGGTCAGGGCGTTGGCGAGCAGCTCGCCGCCACGGGCCGGCGCGTGCTCCACCGGGACGTCCACGCCGGACGCCGCGATCATCGCAAGAGCGAGCGCGTTCACCGAGGTCTCCACGCCGGTGCCGATGTTGAACGCCCGCGCGTCTATCGTGCCGTCGGGCGGCGGAAGCGCCGCGTCGGCCGCCAGCACGTTCGCTCGCGCGACGTCGCCGACGTAGACGTAGTCGCGGGTCTGGTTCCCGTCGCCGTAGATGGTCAGCGGCTTCTGCTGGCGCAGCCGATTGCCGAAGATCGCCACGACGCCAGCCTCACCGTGCGGGTCCTGGCGCGGACCGAAGACGTTGCTGTAGCGGAGTGCCACCGTCTCGAGCCCATAGAGCTGGGCGTAGCAGCCGAGGTAGAACTCGGCGGCGAGCTTGCTCACTCCGTAGGGGGAAATCGGGAACTTGGGCGAGGTCTCGACGTGCGGCGGCCTGCGCTCGCCGTACACCACGCCGCCCGAGGAGGAAAAGACGATCCGGCGCGTGCCCCCCGCCCGGGCGCCCTCCAGGAGCGAGAGCAGGGCGAGCAGATTCTCCTCGGCGTCGAACACCGGATCGGACACCGATACGCGGACGTCCACCTGGGCCGCAAGGTGGACGATCACCTCGAATCCGCCCCCGGCCACGAGTGCGCGCGCCTCCTCCGAGCCCACGTCCAGCTGCCGGAACGCCGCGGCACGCGGGACCTGCTGCGGGCGGCCGCGCGACAGGTTGTCAATGACCGTGACATCGCTGCCCGCGGCGAGGAAGGCGTCGGCGACGTGGGACCCGATGAATCCCGCGCCGCCGGTGACGAGCACACGACGTTTCATGGAATGAACGACCCTGCGCTGAGAGGGGTGCGAGTTGAAAGTTGAGAGCGGAGCACTCTCAACTCTCGACGCTCAACTCTCGACTGCGATCAAGAAGGCATCCGGCGAATCTGGCGCGCCGTCGCACCCGGATGGACGTCCGGACGGTCGATCTGGATGACGACGCCCGTGGCCGTGTGCGGCCGCACGTAGACGATCAGCAGCTTCGCCTCGTTCTGGACGACGCGGCCGATGCCGCTCGCCGCCGTCGTCGTGCCGCTGATCTGGAACACGTCGCCGGCGTGCACGCTGTCCTGCGCGCCGCGATCGATGAACAGGATGTCCTGGAACGTCACCAGCTCGTGCGGATCCCGCGCGTCAATGACGGAGCCGACGATGCCGCTGTCCACCGAGGTGCCGCGCTGATTGCTGGGCGCGAAACCCGGGACCCGGATCACCATCTGGTTGCTGGTGATGGCCTGATAGACCGCGATCACCTGCGCCGTGACGTTGTCACCCGGCGCGCCAACCGCCGTGACCTTGAGCAGTCCGGTCGGCCGGACCACGTCACCGTATGGATCAATGCGGCGCGGGATCGCGTAGGAAATCAGCAGGTCGCCCGGCTTCAAGTTGTCGCCCGGAGGCGGGGACACCGCCACGTCGCTGAACAGCGTCGCGCTGGTGAGGGCCGTCAGGCGACTGATCGAGGCGGTGCGCGTGTTGCCCAGCAGTCGCCCCGAGTTCAGATGCTCGCCCTCGGTCAGGAACCCCGAGGAGAAGTGCTCCCCTACGCGCACCGAGCGGTAGGCCTGCTGGCTCTGGAGACGCAGGGTGTTCGCCGATCGCGCGACCGTGCTCCTGGTGGCGAAGACCGTGGGCGCGTCAAACGGGTTCCCCGACCGCGCTGGCTGGGGCCGGGCCGCCGCCGTGTCAGAAGGCGTCGGGGCCACGGTGATCTCCCCCGGAGCGGGAGGCGCCTGCGGCTGGGCCGCCGGAGCCTCGGCCGGCGCGGCCGCCGGCGCCGCGGCGCCCTCGGCCGGCGGCGGCGCGAACCGAATCTCCTCGCCGGGGAAGATCCAGTGCGGATCCTCGACGACTGTGGTGTTGAGCCGGTAGATCTCGGGCCAGAGCAGCGGATCGCCGAGGTACTGCTTGGCCAGGCCCCACAGCGTCTCGCCCTGCTGCACCGTGTGCGTCGCGGGCGGGGGGCCCAGCGACGGGGCCTGCTGACCCGCTGGCGCAGGCGTGCTTTGGGGCTGCGGCTGCTGGGACGCCAGCGGGGCCGCGGGCAGGCCGAGGGCGAGCGCGACCGCTGCGAGATGCACTCCCCTAGAACGGGAGATCGTCATCCTCCTCATCGAGCGCCTCCGGGAAGTCCTCGAAGGAATCCGCCTTCGCCGGAGCCTCTGCCGATGCCGCTCCGGCGCCTGCCGCCTTCTCGGCGGTCGGAGCGGCGGCCCGCCGCCCCTTCTCCGCCCGGTCCCCAGACCCCGACCCGTCGGAACCACCGCCGTCGCCGCGTCCGGAGAGCATCACGAGGTCCCGCACGTTGATCTCCGTGGTGTACCGCGTCTGGCCCTCGCGGTCCTGCCACGTGCGGTACTCGATGCGCCCCTCCACGTAGACCCGGTCACCCTTCTTCAGGTACTTCTCGACCACGTCGGCGAGCCCGGACTGGCGCGCGTTCCAGACCACGCACCGGTGCCACTCCGTCTTCTCCTGCTTCTCGCCGGCCTGGGTCGTCCACTGGCGGCTGGTCGCCAGCGACAGCGTCGCAACCCGGGTCCCGTTGTTTGTACTCCGAACCTCCGGGTCAGCTCCGAGGTTTCCGATCAGCATCGCCTTGTTGAGACTGCGACTCACCTGACGGCCCTCCTGGGAACCTGCTCGGGTGCCACGGACAGGGCGGAACTATAGGCGCCACAACGGTTTTTGTCAACCGAAAAGACGTAGCTTCTCATCCTTTTCTCGCGGCCTCCGGAGACAGTTGGAGCGCCATTGTGACCGCGTGCTCGGTCGGATTTCGGTAGTACGCACGCCTCAAGGAAACTGACCGGAAACCGAACCCGGCGTACAGCTGAATGGCGGCATGGTTTGACTGGCGTACCTCCAGGAAGACGTGGGTCGTCCCGGCGACGCGCAGCTGATCCAGGATGGCCTCGAGCAGGCGGCGTCCGAGACCGCGACGCCGAACCGCCGGATCCACGGCGAGGTTCAGGATCTCGCCTTCGCCGGAGACCACCGTGAAGAGGGCGTAGCCGGCCAGGCGCCCGTCGTCGTCCACCGCGATGCCGCGCACGTGGGGCTGGCCCAGCAGTTCCTCGAACGACCGGCGCGACCAGGGGTCGGTGAACACCGCGCGCTCGAGCGCCGCGACGCGGTCGAGGTCGGCTTCGACCAGCGGCCTAGGCGCCACGCGCCTGATTTGCGCGATAACGCGCCTCGGCCTCCGCGGGACGCCCGTAGGCCGGCTCCCACGCCGCAGGGACGGCCACGGCCTGCGCTCCGCCGCTCAGGCGAACGAGACGAAGGAGCTGGGCCGCCGAGGCGTGCTCCGCCGTGGCGCGCGCGTAGCCGGCCGGCAGCGGGACGGGAGAGCCCGCCGCCGCCAGGGCCGGAGCAAGCAGCACCTCGACGCTGCCCGGCGCGAACCGGTACGCCGCCCGGTAGACGTCGCCGCGCAGGGCATCGTACTCGGCCAGCGCGACGCCGGCGCCGCGTGCCGCGGTCCACGCGGCTCCGAGGAGCGAGGGGGCGGAAAGGAGCGGCACGCTCCGGGCGCGGCACAGGCCCTTGGCGAACGCGATGCCGATCCTGAGGCCGGTGAAGCTGCCAGGGCCGTCGGCGACAAGCACGCCGTCCAGCTGGGCAGCGCCGGCACTGCGAGCTGCGAAGAGTCGTTGCACCGCTCGCTCGATCTCCCGCGAGAGGTCGCGCCGGGACGGTATGCGGAGATCTTCTCCAGGCGCATCGGGAGAGCCGAGGGCGAGGGACGGGACGTCGGTGGCGGTATCGAGCGCCAAGTAGAGATCAGTCAAGACTACTGCTCACCGTTCGCTTCAAGCTCCCTGATCGCGTCGTCGTCGGTGTAGCTCAGCCTGATGCGGCGTGCGAGGGGCGGAAGCGCCGCGCCCAGCCGCTCGGGCCACTCGATCAGGACGACGCTGTCGGGCTCGGCAAGCGCGTCGTCGAGGCCGAGGTCCGCGGCCTCGTCGGTGGCCTTGAGACGGTAGCCGTCCACGTGATAGACGGTCGTGCTCCGGCCCGCATAGCGGTGCACGAGGGCGAAGGTAGGGCTCGTCACGGGCTCGACGACGCCGAGGCCGCTGGCGATGGCGCGCACCAGAGTGGTCTTGCCGGCACCCAGCTCGCCGGCGATGCCGACGGCGACCGGCGGCCGGAGCGAGCGGGCGAACGCCTCGCCGTACCGGGCCAGCGCGGCCTCATCGACGCGCCGGCCGCCCACGCCTCTTCCCCGTGCCCGGCGATCCAGGCGCTTCCGGGCGCCCGTGCGTCCGTGCTCCGGTGCCCGCGGCCTTCAGATCCATGATCTGGTCGCGGAGCTGTGCCGCCAGCTCGAAATCGAGATCGTCGGCCGCCCGGCGCATCTCGTCCTCGAGCTTCCCCACCAGCTCGTCGCGCTGGGCCTGGTCGAGCCCGCTCCAGTCGCCGGCGGCCTTCCCCAGCAGGGACACGGCTTCCGCGCGCGGAACCGGGTCCTCGCGCGCGTCGGCGACGCGGGTGGCGAAGCGTATCTGGTCCACCGACTTGACGATGGAGCGCGGGGTGATCCCGTGCTCGGCGTTATACTGCTCCTGGGTGCGCCGGCGGCGGTCCATCTCCGCCAGTGCCGACTTCATCGAGTCGGTCATCCGGTCGGCGTAGAGGATCGCTCTGCCCTGGAGGTGGCGCGCCGCCCGGCCCACGGTCTGGATCAGCGACGTGCGCGAGCGCAGGAAGCCCTCCTGGTCGGCATCGAGAATCGCGACCAGCGAGACCTCGGGGAGATCGAGCCCTTCGCGGAGCAGGTTGATCCCCACCAGCACGTCGAACTCGCCCAGCCTGAGGCCGCGGATGATGTCAATCCGCTCGATGGCGTCGATGTCGGAGTGCATGTACCGCACCCGCACGCCGACCTGGGAGAGGTAGTCCGTGAGGTCCTCCGCCATCCGCTTCGTCAGCGTGCTCACCAGCACGCGCTCGCCGCGCCGCTCGCGCAGGCGGATCTCCTTCAGCAGGTCGTCCACCTGGCCCTCGACCTTGCGGACCTCGACCTCCGGGTCCACGAGGCCGGTGGGACGGATCAGCTGCTCGACGACGGCACCGCCGGACAGCCGCAGCTCCTCTGGGCCGGGGGTGGCGGAGGTGAAGAGGATGCGCGGCGCCAGCGCCAGGAACTCGTCGTAGCGCAGCGGACGGTTGTCGAGGGCGGAGGGGAGGCGGAAGCCGTACTCGACCAGCGTCTCCTTGCGCGAGCGGTCGCCGGCGTGCATTGCCCCGATCTGCGGCACGGTGACGTGCGACTCGTCCACGATCACCAGGAAGTCGGGCGGGAAGAAGTCCATCAGCACCGCCGGGCGCTCGCCCGGCGCGCGGCCGGAGAGGTGGCGGCTGTAGTTCTCGATGCCGTGGCAGGTGCCGACTTCGAGCATCATCTCGATGTCGAAGCGGGTGCGCGATTCGAGGCGCTGGGCCTCGAGGAGCTTCCCCGCGCTCTTGAGATCCGCCAGGCGCGCCGCCAGCTCCTCGCGGATCAGGCCCAGCGCGCGCTCGAGGTTGGGTCGGTTGGTGACGAAGTGCGTGGCCGGGTAGATCGCGCACCGCTCCAGCTCGGCGACCTTGCGGCCGGTGAGCGGGTCGATCTTGACGATCCGCTCGATCGCGTCACCCAGCAGCTCGATCCGCACCGCCTGCTCCTCGTAGGCGGGGAAGATCTCGATAACGTCGCCGCGCACCCGGAACGCGCCCGGCTCGAACGCGATGTCGTTGCGCGAGTATTGGATCGCGACGAGGCGCTCGAGCAGCGGGCGCCGGCCGACGACCTCGCCGCACGCCAGTCGCAGCATCTGCTCCTTGTACTCCACCGGGTCGCCCAGACCGTAGATCGCGGAGACCGTCGCCACGACGATTACATCGTCCCGCTCCACCAGGCTCGAGGTGGCGCGGAGACGCAGCCGCTCGATGTCCTGGTTGATCGAGGCGTCCTTCTCGATGTACGTGTCGGTCTGCGGGACGTACGCCTCGGGCTGGTAGTAGTCGTAGTACGAAATGAAGAACTCGACGGCGTTCGATGGGAAAAACGACTTCAGCTCGCCGTAGAGCTGGGCCGCGAGCGTCTTGTTGTGGGAGAGGACGAGCGCCGGACGGCCCAGCTGCCGGATAGCGTTGGCCATGGTCATCGTCTTGCCGGAGCCGGTGACGCCGAGCAGCACCTGGTGCCGCTCGCCGGCGGTGAAGCCGCGGACCAGCGCCTCGATGGCCTGCGGCTGGTCGCCGGCCGGCTCGAAGGGCGCCTCGAGACGGAACGCGAGGGCACTCGAACCAGGGCCGGTTCGTGCGGGCGGCGCCTCGGAGGAGTCCTTCGCGGGTCGGCCCCCGTCCGGCGCGGTCACACGATCAGGCGTTCGCGCCGCCGCACGTCGGTGACGCCCTTCACGCGGCGAATGGCCTTCATGACCTTGTTGAGGTGGGAGAGGTTCTCGACCTCGACGATCACCTGCCCGGTCATCCCGCCTTCGCCCGAGGTCAGCTCGCAGCTCCGGATGTTGGTGGCGGCCGTGGAGATCGCCGTACAGACGTCGGCGTACAGCCCGCGGCGGTCCTCGCCCTGGAGGTCGAGACGCACGGCGAAGACCTCGCCCTCGATCTCCCGCCAGTCGAGGTCCACCCGGCGTTCCGGCTCGCTGTCGAGGGCGAGGAGATTCGGGCAGTCCACCCGGTGGATGCTGATGCCGCGTCCCCGCGTGACGTAGCCGGTCACGGCATCGCCGGGCACCGGCTGGCAGCACTGGGAGTAGCGCACCATCAACCCGTCCACCCCCTGGATGCGGACGCCCTTCCCGACACGGATCCGCTGCACCAGCCGGCCGAAGGCGCCGGGCGCGGGGGGCGGCGCCTGCTCCTCCTGCTCCTCCAGATCGGGGTAGAGCGCCCGGAGGACCTGGGTGATGGACAGGTCGCCGCGGCCCAGTGCCGCCTTCACGTGGGCGGCGTCGGGGAGATTGAACGCGGTGACGGCGCGCGCCAGTGCCGCGGCGTCGGGCTTGGCCAGGCGGCGCCGCTTGAGCTCGCGCTCCAGGATCTCATCGGCCAGCGCGATCGAGCTCTCGTGCTCCTCCTGTTTGACCCACTGGCGCACCTTCTGGCGCGCCCGGGCCGAGCGGACGTGCGCCTGCCAGTCGCGCGACGGCCGCGCGGTGGGCGATGTCAGGATCTCCACCGTGTCACCGTTCTTCAGCGCGCGGTGCAGCGGCGCGATGCGCCCGTTGATCTTGGCGCCCTGGCAGTGCAGCCCGACCTCGGTGTGCACCGCGAAGGCGAAGTCGATCGGCGTCGCCCCCTTGGGCAGCTGTTTGACGTCGCCCTGCGGCGTGAAGACGAAGATCTCGTCCTGATAGAGGTCGATCCGCAGGAACTCGATGAACTCGTCCGGGGTCATCGCCTCCTGCTGGTAGTCCACCAGCTGCCGGAACCAGGTGAGATGCTTGTCGAGCTCGTCGCGCGAGCGGCCCTCCTTGTAGAGCCAGTGCGCCGCGATCCCATACTCCGCCGTGTGGTGCATCTCCCGGGTGCGGATCTGGATCTCGTACAGCTGCCCGGTCGGGCCGAAGACCGTGGTGTGCAGCGACTGGTAGCCGTTGGACTTGGGCTGCGCGATGTAGTCCTTGATCCGCTCCTGCAGCG
>Ga0326726_10005759_pt1 | contig 11201 bp, 11 predicted proteins | sample MHFenrmetagenome_2_FD_207603 | JGI IMG/M metagenome (GOLD analysis project Ga0326726, IMG submission 207603) | Lab enriched peat soil microbial communities from Michigan Hollow, Ithaca, NY, United States - MHF15MN | ecosystem: Environmental > Terrestrial > Soil > Wetlands > Peat | place: USA...
GGCGCGGCGGCGTAACCCTCATGCAGCCGGAGCACTTCGCCCGGCACCCAGGAGAGCATGACCTGTTCGTTGCGATGGGTCGTTACCTGGGGGAACGGTGGTAGCCCGAGAGCCCTGAGCCGGGCAACCAGCAGCTCGGTCCCAGAGAAGTTCCGAGTGCGGAGTTCCGAGTGCGGAGTCGCTCCGGAACCACTCGGCACTCGGCACTCGGAACTCGGAACTTTCGGCGGGATGCCGAACAGTTCACCGAGAAGCAGGCTCAGCTGCACGCCGTCCTCGTGCGTAGATCACGGTATCGCCCGGGCGAAAGGTCGCAGCCTCGCGGGCGTACAGATAGTGCTGAATCTGGATCTGCCGGTCGTTCAGCCGGATCAGGTTGAATGCCGAAGGCCAGCCCCCACGGGTGCGGAGCGAGTGGGTACCGGCGGTGCTCACCGGCAACCGACCGTCGATCTGACCCGCCCCCTCGGTATGGTCGTGCCCGCACAGGACCAGGTCTGCATCCAGTGTGAGCAGGGCGCGCTGTGCGGCGTGCGGCCGGGCCAGCCCCCATCGGTGGGAGATCACCCCCGGCAGCACGTTGTGGTGCAGGACCGCCAGCCGGATCGTCTCCGGGGGCAGCTCGCGAAACAGTTCTCGAACCCTGGTCACCTCGCTGGCCGGGAGGTATCCCTTCACCGCGGTGTCGTTGGGATTCAGGGTGAGAGACCTCAGCGCCAGACCGTGCGCCGAGAGCATTCCGGCGATGACCAGGCCATCGAGCCGCAGGACCGGTACCAGCTCCGGAAAGTACTTGCGGTACTTCCGGTACTTGATCTCCTGCCCCAGCAGGCCGAGCGGACTGCGCCACCACTCGGCGTCGTGGTTGCCGGGGATCAGGTGGAGCGGGGCAGTGGCGGCCAGCTGCTCGAAGAAGCCCAGCGCCGCCTGGAATTCGCCGTGCCGGGCTCGCTGGCTCTGGTCGCCCGACACGACGATGGCCCGCGGCCCGAGCGTGGGAAGGAACCGCGCCAGGACCGCGAGCTGGGGGATATCGGCGCGTCCGCCGAAATGCAGATCCGAGATGTGCGCGACGGCGACGTCGCTCACCAGATGACCCGTACCCTGTAAGTGAGGGTGGTCTTGCCCCGCGCGGCCACCGGAACCCGGAATACCGTGCGGGTGGAAGACTGCTTATCCGGTTTCACGCTGCTCGTCACCACGCTCCATTCGCCGCCGCGCGTCTCCACCACCTCGATGGTGGCGGGGGCATCGCCCGCGTTCTGCAGATTGACCCGGTAGTCGGCGGTGGCGGTGGTGCGCCAGCCGCCGCCGGGAAGGCTGTCCCGCCGGGTGCTGTAGCTGGTCTGGACCCGCTTGGCGGTCAGATCGAAGGCGGTGCCAGCTTCGAGTCGCAGGTCCTCGCCGGCTGGAGAGTGGTCGATGGACGACTCGCCGATGAGCTGCAGCCGGCCGGCGCTGTCGGGCTCGAACAGCCGGACCACGCCGCCGGGCAGCGGGCGGTCGCCCAGGTCGGTCTTGCGCGGCCGGGAGACGGTGTATGTCACCTTGACGGGAACTTCCTGTTCCTCGCCGTACTGCGCCAACCCGCCCCAATAGGGAATCTGCCCCAGCATCTGGTAGCTGCGGGTGACGCGGGCCTGGGCGGGCTCGAACAGCGCGATGGTGGTCACCAGCCCCGGTTCCAGCGAGGCCCGGCCGGGCAGCGTGTACAGGTGGAACTCCCCGACCTTCTGTTCGCCTGGGGCCGCGAGCTCGGAGACCGCCCGCTTGGCCACCATCATCGCCTCGGCTCTGGGGCTGTATTGATCGGCCGGAGTCGCCACGTTGACCTGACCGGCGAGCAGCTGCAGCTCGGCGTCCTTCACCGAGAGAGGACCTCCGTTGATCACTGCCGCACCCAGCACCCGTGCGGGCGCGTCGCGAGCGCCGAGAATCACCTGATAACTCGCCGACCAGCCACCCCCCTGGGTGAAGTACCCCACCCTGAGTCCCTTCCGTGCCGCGGTGCTGGAGATGGTCGCGCGCATGGTGGGTTCGAGGGCGACGAGATCGGCCGGATACATGGGTTGCCCCGGCCGACTGAAGCTGATGGTCCCGTCGGCCATCCGGTAGCGTTCGGGATCGACTCCCACCAGCTCGGCGCTGAGGGTATCGCTGCCGTAGCGGAACTTGATCCGCCGACCGAGGGCGCGGCGCAACACGCTGGCCTCGTCCACCGCGGCGTCGTAGCCGGCGTTGACCAGGTTCACCCCGTCATCGAGCGGGAAGACCGAGCCGGGATCCAGCACGCCGAGCGCCAGCCGCTGTTCGGAATCACCCTTGGGGATGTCGAGTCCCACCAGCCGGCGCACCAGCACGCGACCGTCGTTGTAAAGCGTCAGGCTGGTCGGAGCCTGAGCCCAGAGAGGTGAGAAGTGAGAAGTGAGAAGTGAGAAGGCGAACGCCGCAGCGAGCCCCCGCCGCAAAATCAGCCTACGGTCCGCCGATCCGCCCGTCCGCCTGTCCGCCTTAGTCATCCCGTCCTCCCTGAATAGGCTCATCCCGCAATAGCTCCAGGGCCACCCGCTGAACGATCTTCCGCACGGCGATATACGTGATCACCACCACGATGACTCCGTATAGCCGCGCGAGCGCGGTCGGAGGCATCCGGTGACCGGCGTACAGGCCGACCAGCAGGGTAGCCGGGAGGGAGATGCGGCTGGCAATTCGATTTGCACGCCGGACCCGCTCGGCCCGGCAGGCGGGGCAGCGCTCACCCCAGGTGAGACCGGCAACCCGCGCCCCGCACCGGGCGCAGGGGACTTCAGGCGCCCACGCGCCGGGCAACGGCATCGCCGAACTCCCGCGTGGTGGCGTTGCCGCCCAGGTCGCGGGTGCGGACGTTGTCCTCGACGATGGTCTTCTCGATGGCGTCGCGGACCTTGTTGCCCAGCTTGAGCGCATCGAGGTGATCCAGCATCATCGCGGCCGCCAGCATTTGCGCGGCCGGATTGGCGATCCCCTTCCCCGCGATGTCGGGCGCGCTGCCGTGCACCGCTTCGAAGATCGAGGCGTGGGTGCCGATGTTGGCGCCCGGCGCCAGGCCCAACCCGCCCACCAGGCCGGAGACCTCGTCGCTCAGGATGTCCCCGAACATGTTGGTCGTGACCATCACGTCGAACTGTTCGGGCCGGAGCACCAGCTGCATGGCGGTGTTGTCCACGATCATGTCGTTGGACTGCACCCGTCCCTCGTATTCCTTCTGGATCCGCTTGCCCACCTCGAGGAACAGGCCGCTGACCATCTTGAGGATGTTGGCCTTGTGGACGATCGTGACCCGCTTGCGCCCGTGGCGGATGGCGTACTCGAAGGCGTAGCGGATGATCCGTTCGCACCCGGCCCGAGTCACGATCGCCGTGGACTCGGCTACCGCGCGGGCGTCGCCCCCGATGGCGATGAAATGCTCCACCCCGACGTACAGCCCCTCGAGGTTCTCCCGCACCAGGACGATGTCGACGTTGGAGAACCGGCCTCCCGGCACGAACGAGCGGGCCGGCCGGATATTGGCGAACAGCTCGAATTCCTTGCGGAGCTGCACGTTCACCGAGCGGAAACCGGTGCCCACGGGGGTGGTGAGCGGTCCCTTGAGGGCCAGCTTCCGGTGCCGGATGCTTTCGATGGTGGCATCGGGCAGCGGCGTGCCGGTGGCCTCCACCGCCGCGACGCCGGCCAGCTGTTCGTCCCACTCGAACTTGAGGCCGGTGGCCTCGAGGACCTTGACCGTTTCGGCGGTGATCTCGGGCCCGATGCCATCGCCCGGGATCAGCGTCACGTTATACGTCATCGGAGTCCCAGCCCCACGGGAAGGACGGTATCGAGGGCCGCAACCAGCGCCCGCTCGGGAGTGGTCCCGGTGCCCCACGCCAGGGAGCGCCAGACAACCCTGCCGGTCCGGGTGTCGACCAGGGCGAGGGAGAGCTCGGCCCGCACCGCGTCGTTCGGCTCCCGCAGGAAGGCCAGCGCCGCGGGCACCAGCACGAACCTGCCGCCGACCAGCGCCATCATGGAGCGGAGATTGTTGCGCAGCGGATCGGGTACCTCTTCCACCTTGGGTCCGCGCAGCAGCGACTGCCCCATCCGGTCGGGGTCGGGAGCCACGGTGGGCGCGCGCCGGGCCAGCTTGCGAAGCTCGGCCGGAAAGACCCACTTGACCTCAGGGCTCCGGCCGGTCAGCGCCGCGCCCACCAGCGAATCGGCCCACGCCAGCGCCACCGGGCGGCTGTTGAGCGGGGGCGTGGCCGAGAGCGCTTCATCGCTCACCACGAGCGTCAGGGGGGTCACTGCGAGCTGCTGGCCGGCAAAGGACGTGGTGATCAGCGGCCGGATCGGCTGGTGCTGTTCCTTCTCGGGGTCGGGCGTGGGATTGGCCGGCTTGCCCCCGCAGGCAAGGGAGAGGAGTGCAACTGCGGCGGCGATAGGGCGGGTCAGCACGGGGGGAAGGTAACCGCGGCGGGAAAGGCGGAAAAGGCGGGTGGAAGGGTTCCGAGTTCCGAGTTCCGAGTTCGCGGGGAGCGGGGTCCTTGCAGGGCGACTCGGAACCCGGAACTGGGAACTCGGGACTACTCCAGCGACAATCCTCCATCCACCACGATCGTCTGCCCGGTAATGTGCCGCGCCTCATCCGAGCAGAGGAAGGTGATGACGTGGGCCACGTCCTCGGGCTCGGCCACCCGGCCCAGGACGCTGTGCTTCTGCGCCCGCTCGATCACCTCGCGGGGCAGCATCATCAGCCGCTCGGTCCGGATGAACCCGGGCGCCACCGCGTTGACGTTCACATTGGCGGGCCCCAGCTCCACCGCCGCGGCGCGGGTGAGACCCTCGAGCGCCGCCTTGCTGGCGGCGTAGTTGGCCACCCCGAATCCCGGACGACCCGCCTGGTGGGCGCTCACGCTCACCACCTTGCCGTAACGCTGCTTGCGGTAGATCGGCGAGACCGCCCGGATGCAGTTGAAGGCGCCGGTCACGTTGGTATCGAGCACCTGGCGCCAGGCCTCGTCGGACAGGCGCCAGAGCGCCCCGTCCATCGCGATGCCGGCGTTGTTCACCAGGTAGTGCACCGTGCCGAACCGGTGGGTCACGTCGGCGATGAACCGCTCCACCTGGCCCCGGTCCCGCACATCGCAGCGCGCCGCGTGGATTTCGGCGCCCATGGCGGTGCACGCGGTCTCGGTGAGCAGTGCCTGCTCGGTCACGTCCCGGCCCGGCAGCTCCACGAAGCAGAACGCCACCCGGCAGCGCATCCGGGCGAACTCCATGGCGATGCACCGGCCCAGACCGGTCGCACCGCCGGTCACCACCACCACCTTGCCGCTCACCCCGGTCGGCACCGGCTGGGGCAGCGGCTGCTCCAGCGTAGTGCCCGTGTGCTCGAGCTCGGGCTCCCACGCGCCGCTCTGGCCGAAGTGCTCGCCGAAATCCCCGGGGAAGGCAGGCATAAGGGGGGCAAGCTACGATGTCCTGACGGAGGGCGGAAGAGGCCGAACTGGCGGGAGGGCGGGACGGCGGGACGGCGGGACGGAACGGCGGGGATCGCGAAAGTAGCGGGGAACTCTCACCGCGACTTGTCCGCCTTCCCGCCTTCCCGCCTTCCCGCCTTCCCGCCTCAGCATCGCCCTTCCCCCGAGTCCCCTTCCTGCCCATAATCTCAAGCCATGCTGAAGACACTCGGCTGGATCATCATCGGGCTCCTCGGCGTGGCCGGCTGGGGGATGCTGGCCCTGGCGCGGGGAGAGACCGTCAGCGCGGCGTGGCTGATCCTCGCGGCCGTGGGCACCTATCTCATCGCCTACCGCTTCTACAGCCGCTTCCTCGCGGACCGGGTCTTCGGACTCACCAACCGCCGAGCCACGCCGGCGGAGCGGCTGGGCAACGGCCGGGATTTCGTACCCACCACCCGGTGGGTGCTGTTCGGTCACCACTTCGCGGCGATCTCCGGCGCCGGACCGCTGATCGGTCCGGTGCTGGCAGCCCAGTTTGGTTACCTCCCTGGCACGATCTGGATCGTCTTTGGCGTGGTGCTGGCGGGGGCGGTGCAGGACTTCATCATCCTGATCGCTTCGATGCGCCGGGACGGCAAGTCGCTGGGTCAGATGGCCAAGGAGGAGATCGGGCCGTTCACCGGCCTGGCGGCGATGGTCGCCATTCTCGCCATCATGATCATCCTGCTCGCCGTGCTGGTGCTGGTGGTGGTCAACGCGCTGCGTGACAGCCCGTGGGGGCTCTTCACCATCGCCTGCACCATCCCGATCGCGCTCCTGATGGGGTTCTGGATGAAGCTCTGGCGGCCGGGGAGGACCGGGGAGGCCTCCCTGGTCGGCGGACTCCTGCTGCTGCTGGCCCTGGTAGGCGGACAGCGGATCGCCGCCTCGCCGGTCCTCGCGCCGCTGTTCACCTGGTCGCCGCTGGCCCTCTCATGGGCGCTGATCGCATATGGCTTCACCGCGAGCGTGCTCCCGGTCTGGATGCTGCTGGCACCGCGGGACTACCTCTCCTCGTTCATGAAGATTGGGACCGTCGCGCTGCTGGGAGTCACGATTCTGCTGGTCCTGCCTCCGCTCAAGCTCCCGCCCCTGACCCAGTTCATCGACGGAACCGGCCCGGTCTTCGCCGGCAAGGTCTTCCCCTTTGCCTTCATCACCATCGCCTGCGGGGCAATCAGCGGTTTCCACGCGCTGGTGGCCTCGGGCACCACGCCAAAGATGGTGCGCCGGGAGGAAGACGCGCGGCTCATCGGCTATGGCGGGATGCTGATGGAGTCCTTCGTGGCCATCATGGCCATGTGTGCCGCCGCGGTGCTGGATCCCGGGGTTTACTTCGCCATCAACGTGCCCCTCGCCAAACTCGGCGGCAACGCAGTCACCGCGGCCGAAACCATCCGGAGCTGGGGGTTTGCCGTCACCCCGGAGCAGATGGAGACCCTCGCCCGCCAGGTGGGTGAGGCCACCCTGCTCGGCCGCACCGGCGGCGCACCCAGCCTTGCAGTGGGCATGGCCACTCTGTTCAGCGGCGCTTTTGGCGCCCACCTGCTGGCGTTCTGGTATCACTTCGCCATCATGTTCGAGGCGCTCTTCATCCTCACCACACTCGACGCCGGCACCCGGGTGGGCCGCTACATGCTGCAGGAGCTGCTCGGCCACGTCTGGACCCCGCTCGGACGCACCTCCTGGTACCCCAGCATCATCCTGACCTCCGCGCTGGTAGCGGCGGCCTGGGGCTATTTCCTGATCCAGGGCGTGCTGGATCCGCTGGGCGGGATCAACAGCCTGTGGCCGCTGTTCGGAATCAGCAACCAGCTGCTCGCTTCGGTCGCGCTGTGTGTGGGCACCACCATCATCATGAAAGCCGGCAAGATCCGTTATGCCTGGGTAACCCTGCTGCCGCTCGCCTGGCTCCTGCTGGTGACCCTGACGGCCAGCTGGCAGAAGATCCTCTCGCCTGAGCGGCGGATCGGTTTCCTGACGGACGCAGCCGCGCTCCGGAGCGAGGTCGCGGCCGGCACCGTGGACGCCGCCCGCGGCGTCCGGCTCATCTTCAACGACCAGCTCAACGCCGTCGTTGCCAGCATCTTCGTCGTGATCGTCCTGGCGGTGGTGCTCTCCTCGGCCCGGGAGTGGTGGCTCCTCCTCCGGGGGCGGAAGGTCTCGCGGACGGCGGAGTCTCCGATCGTGGAGTCGGCCTATGCGAGCTAGGGCGGACGGGCGGACGGGCGGACGGGCGGAACGAGTTCCACCGAGGACGGTCCTGCTTGTTGTGTTCCGAGCCATCGGAGTCTCACCGCCCGCCGGTCCGCCGGTCCGCCGGTCCGCCTTGTCGGCCTGGCTGCAGGACGCCCTCCGGACCCTGCGCCGCATCGCCGGCATGCCGGACTACCAGGCCTATCTCCGCCATCTACGCCTGAACCACCCCGACTCGCCGGTCCCGTCGGAGCGGGAGTTTTTCGCGCTCTATGTCGAGTCGCGCTACGGCAACGGACCGTCGCGCTGCTGCTGACTCCCCTTCACCCGGTGCCCCGATGAAACGCCTCGTCGGCTGGTTTCTGAACGGCCTGATCTTCACCGCGCCCGCGGCCCTCACCATCTACTTCGTCTGGATCACATTCACCACCGTCGATGGGTGGCTCCGGATCCCCATTCCCGGAGTGGGCTTCTTCGCGACCCTGGCGCTGATCACCCTGATCGGGTTCCTGGCCTCGAACTTCCTCGCGCGCCGGGTGCTGGAGTGGGTGGACAACCTGATCGAGGCACTACCCGGGGTCCGCCTGCTCTACAGCGGGATCAAGGACATCACCGGGGCCTTCGTGGGGGAGAAGAAGCGCTTCCAGCAACCGGTCCTGGTGACGCTGGATCCGGTCGCGGGGTCCAAAGCCATCGGCTTCCTGACCCAGGACTCGCTCACCGAATTGGGAATGGCGGACCACGTCACCGTCTACCTCCCGTTCTCCTACAGCTTCGCGGGACAGCTGCTGCTCTTCCCCCGCGACCGGGTGGTCCGGCTCGAGGCATCGAGCGCGAAGGTGATGACGTTTGTGGTATCGGGCGGCGTTGCGGAGGTGAGCAAGGAGTAGAGGTTCCGCGTTCCGCGTTCCGAGTTCCGCGTTCGGTTGCCTCAATCGCAACGCGGAACGCGGAACGGGGAACGCGGAACTACCTGAGCACATCCAGCCATTCAGTGAGCCATCGTCCCGTCCGGCTGATCACCAGCGAGCTGTCGTTCCCCAGAAAATCGAGATCGGCGTGATTCAGCTTCGGGTCCGCGTAGGTTCCGCGGGCCCGGGCCTGGGCCCGGGCATCCAGCAAGGCCTGGAGGCTCCGCCGGGTACCGATCCACACCAGGCCGTCGCTGGCCCGCGAACCGCTCCGTAGCGGCAGACCGAAGCTATCGGGAGCCACGTAGATCCGGGCTAGCAGGGGGATCAGGGCGGTATCGGTCGAGAAGGAGAGCAGCGTGAGGTAGCGGACCTTGAGCTTGCCGTCGGTGGCCTCCAGCAGGCGCCGGGCGACTGAGTCCGCCGCCCCCGCGCCCAGCCGGCCGAACACCCAGGCATCGCCCAGGTCATAGCCGCCGTCGGGGATTCGCGGCAGCAGGTCCTGGAGCAGCGTCTGGTCGCCGCGCTGCTTCCGCATCAGTTCGAGCTGCACCGCCCGGAGGCCGGGCAGCAGGTCCCTCAGGTCCGTGGCCGGTGGTGGCGGGATCTCCTGATTCACGATCCGGCGGCGCCAGCGAAGCACACTGTCCATGCTGGCCCGCTCACGCAGCTCGGCGAGACGATTGAGTGCCAGCAGGCCGTTGTTCCACTCGGTCTTCCCCTCCGCCGCCTGGCGGACCAGAGGCCACAGGCTCCTGGAGGAACGGGCGGTGAGGATACGAGCCACGCTGTCGGCGGCCGGTGTCCCCACCCTGAGTCCCTCGTGAATTTCGGAGTAGGTCACCCGGGTAGAGTCTCCCAGGCGGATCTGGACCTGCGCTGTCGCCGTCGATGGGTTGAGCAGGACCGGCAGGAGGGCGCACCACAGCCCCGAGCGACCGCGAGCGCCCCTCACACGCGCCCCACCGGCCGGGCCAGCACCAGCCAACCGAGAGTCGCGGCGACCATTCCTCCCGCCGAGGCCAGGAGGGCGACACCCCCTCCGGCGGCCTGATACAGCGCCCCGAAGCCGGTCGCCGCGGGCAGCGCCGCAAGCCCGGTAACCGCATGGTAGGCTCCGAACCCCCGGCCGGTGCGCTTGGGTGCAAGCCGCGCCACCAGCGACCGCTCTGCCGACTCGGTAAGCCCGGCCACCAGGCCCAGTCCGAGGAAGGCCGTCACGGCGAGTGGGGTTCCGATCGGGAGGCCCAGGATCAGGGCCCCGGTGGCGAACGCGAGGCCCCCGGCGGCCACGGTGCTCCGCGGCCCAAGGTGATCGGCGAGCCAGCCGCCGGGATAGGAGACGAAACTCCGCACCACATGCAGCCCCGCCCACACCAGGGGGATCAGCGGGACCGCCACGCCGAGGTCCTGCAGCCGGAGCAGCAGGAGCGTCTCCGGCAGGCGGAGCAGCACCAGCGCCGCCAATGCGAGGACCGGCGACCAGAAGACCCGCCCGGTGGCGTCCACCGCGTCCTTGACATCGGATCGACCCGCGCGGGCCGTGGGTGCCGTGCGCAGCACGACGAGGAGGATCAGCCCGGCCACGACGCCGGGAACAACGCTCCAGGTGAGCACCTGACGAACATCCACCGAGTGATTGAGCAGCCACCAGGCGAGGAGCGACCCGGGAATCGAGCCGAAATGATCCGCGCCCCGATGGAAGCCGAATGCCCGGCCGCGGATCTCCGGCGGCGTGGCGTCGGCGATCAGGGCATCCCTGGCCGGCGTGCGCATCCCTTTGCCGATGCGGTCCACCACCCGGAATCCCACCACCTGCCAGGCGGCGGAGGCGGCGGCCATGAACGGCCGGATGAGGATAGCGGAGAAATAGCCCAGCACGATCAGCGGCTTGCGCCAGCCGGGCCGGTCGGCCAGGTCGCCGCTCAGCCACTTGGTGGCCGCCGCGGTGAGGTCTGCCGCGCCGTCGAGCAGCCCCAGGGTCGTCGCCGAGCCGCCCAGCGTCCCGACCACGAACGCGGGGAGGAGCGGGTAGACCATCTCGCTGGCGAAGTCATTGAAGAGGGAGACGAGGGCAAGGCCCTTCACGGTAGGCGGGATGGCGGGCGGGCGAACTGGCGGACCGTTCTCGGCGTCCATCCGCCCGTCCGTCGGTCCGCCGGCCCGGCTACTCATCGATCCCCAGGCCCATCCCCCACCGGATCAGCGAGATCGGCAGACCGCCGTAACCGAGCACGGCGTCGTGGAACTGGCGGACCGGGGCGGATTCGCCGACCGATTCCCGCCAGGCGTCACGCAGATGGAGCAGCTCCCGCCGGCCAACCGCATAACACAGCTGGTACGTGGGCCAGGCGCAGTAGCGGCTCACCTCGGCCTGGGCCTTGGCCCGGTCCATTGCCACCCGGTCCACCAGCATGTCCACCGCCTGGTCCGGCGTCATGCCCCGGGTGTGGAGCCCGATGTCGAGTACGATCCGCACGGCTCGCCACAGCAGGTGCAGCCGCTGGAACAGCCGCTCCTCCACGGTTGAGAAGAACCCGTGTTCGGCCATCAGCTCTTCGCAGTAGAGCGCCCA
>Ga0326726_10005762_pt1 | contig 11200 bp, 6 predicted proteins | sample MHFenrmetagenome_2_FD_207603 | JGI IMG/M metagenome (GOLD analysis project Ga0326726, IMG submission 207603) | Lab enriched peat soil microbial communities from Michigan Hollow, Ithaca, NY, United States - MHF15MN | ecosystem: Environmental > Terrestrial > Soil > Wetlands > Peat | place: USA...
ACCAGGTTTTTAACCCTGGGACGAGGTTTTAGCTTTACCCTTACCGTTTCAGCCTCGCCGTTCGGATTTACTGAAAGGTACAGCAGGCGCGAGCCGTCTTCTCCCCGGGTAAGCGTGTATTCCTTCCCCCTGGTCAGACCTGTGATGGCACATCGCTTTTGATATATCTTACCATCGGTACCATCACGGTAAATGATATTATAAATGGTCCGTTCATCATTCTTTTTAAATACGCCGGCATATTCAATATCCTTTCCCACGAATTGTTTTTCGCTCACCTTGGTTATCATGTACTTGCCGTCCTTCCTGATGATGATGATGTCGTCAATGTCGGAACAATCACTGATGTATTCGTCCTTTTTCAGTCCTGTTCCGATAAATCCCTCTGACCGGTTGATGTAAAGCTTTTCGTTTGCCACGGCCACTTCTGCGGCCATGATCGTATCAAAGTTCCGCAATTCGGTTTTTCTTTCCCGTCCTGCTCCGTATTTCTTTCTGATTTGTCTGAAATAGTTAATGGTATAAGGTATAATGTTGGCCAGGTTGCTTTTCACCTGTTCCATTTCGGTTTCTGTCTGTCTGATGTATTCATCGGCTCTGAACGTACTGAACCGGGATATCCGTTTGATGGGGATGTTGGATAACCGCACCAGATCCTCCCGGACGATATCACGCCTCAGTTGCTTTCTGAAAGGTTTCAGTCCCAGTTCAATGGTTTCGAGGATTGATTCTTCTGTTTTGCATTCCTTAATCGGTTCATACAATTCATTCTCAATAAAGATCTTTTCCAGGGAAGCATATTGCCACAATTCCCCCAGCTCCTCAAGCCTGATGTTCAATTCGGCGGTAAGAAGTCTTACCGTATTGTCGGTGGCTATGCGGAGCATCTCACTTACCCCTATAAAACAGGGTTTCTCATTGCGGATCACACAAACATTGGGTGAGGCGGGAATTTCACAATCAGTAAAAGCATAAAGGGCATCAATAGTCACATCGGGATCAATTCCCGGAACCAGGTGAATTACAATCTCCACCCGGCCTGCTGTATTGTCATCTATTTTCCTGATCTTGATCTTCCCCTTGTCGTTCGCTTTCAGAATGGAATCGATCAGTGAACTGGTGGTCTGACCAAAAGGAAGTTCGGTAATGACAAGGGCTTTTTTATCCTGCTTGCTGATTCTGGCCCTGATCTTTACCTGTCCGCCCCGCAATCCGTCATTGTATCGCGAAACATCGATCAGGCCTCCGGTGGGGAAGTCAGGATAAAGCTCAAAGCTTTTCCCCTGAAGACATGCAATGGAGGCATCGATCAGTTCGATGAAATTGTGCGGCAGGATCTTGGATGCAAGCCCTACTGCGATCCCCTCAACCCCCTGAACCAGCAGGAGGGGAAATTTCACAGGCAGGGTTATGGGTTCCCGGTTACGGCCGTCATATGAAAGTTTCCAGGCTGTGGTTCGCGGGTTAAAAACAACTTCCAGGGCAAATTTTGAAAGTCTGGCCTCGATGTAACGCGATGCAGCAGCTCCATCACCTGTGAATATATTGCCCCAGTTACCCTGGGTGTCGATCAGGAGATTTTTCTGTCCCAACTGTACCAGAGCGTCCCCGATCGAAGCATCCCCGTGAGGGTGGTACTGCATGGTTTGCCCGATAATGTTGGCGACCTTGTTGTAACGGCCATCTTCAATCTGGCGCATGGCATGAAGTATCCTTCGCTGAACAGGCTTCAATCCGTCGTCCACATGGGGAACAGCCCTTTCCAGGATCACATAGGATGCATAATCGAGAAACCAGTCCTTATATTTACCGGCAAGTTCCGTTACATGACCTGTGCCAATGTGATGCTCGTCAAGTCCGTCATCCGCTTCCGGTTGCATCCCGTCATAATTTTCTTCATCTCCCTGCGCATCGTAAATGTTCAGATCCTCAGTATCCATCATACGGGTAATTTAGCTTGTATAACAAAGGAAGAGTGTTTACCGGGTCAGTTCAACTCTTCCACCATGTTTTCCTCCATCCGGAGATTATCAATGATAAAATCCTGCCGTTCCGGCGTATTTTTTCCCATAAAGAATGGAAGAATTTCCTGGATATGGTCTCCCTTTTTAACCCGCACCGGTTCAAGACGTATATCCTTTCCGATAAAGTGCCGGAATTCCTCCGGTGAAATTTCGCCAAGACCCTTGAACCGGGTGATCTCGGCATTGGCACCCATTTTTGATAATGCAGCTTCCTTTTCCTCCCTGTTATAGCAGTACTGGGTGGTTTTCTTATTTCTCACCCTGAACAAAGGCGTTTGCAGGATGTACAAATGTCCCTGGCGTACCAGTTCAGGAAAGAACTGCAGGAAGAAGGTCATCAGCAACATCCTGATGTGCATCCCGTCAACATCAGCATCGGTAGCGATAACCACATTGTTATACCTGAGATTCTCCAAACCGTCTTCAATATCGAGTGCCGCCTGAAGCAGGTTAAACTCTTCGTTTTCATAAACGATCTTTTTGGTAAGACCGAAAGCATTCAGGGGTTTTCCTTTCAGGCTGAAAACAGCCTGTGTATTTACATCCCGGGTGGTGGTTATGGATCCGCTGGCAGAATCACCTTCTGTAATGAACAGGGTAGTATCAAGCCTTCGCTCGTGGTTGTCGTTCAGGTGAATTTTGCAATCGCGAAGTTTCCGGTTGTGCAGGTTTGACTTTTTTGCCCTTTCCCGGGCCAGCTTCTGAATTCCGGATATTGCCTTTCTTTCCTTTTCTGAATCCACGATCTTTTTTAGCAGGATATCGGCCGTCACAGTATCCTTATGGAGATAATTGTCCAGGTGCTTCTTGAGAAAATCTCCGATGAAATTCCGTATGGAAATGCCATCGGGTGACATTTCCTTTGATCCCAGCTTGGTCTTGGTCTGCGATTCGAATACGGGTTCTTCCACTTTGATGCTGAGGGCTGTTACGATGGAGGTTCGGATATCGGCGGGATCAAAATCCTTTTTGTAGAAATCCCTGATCGTTTTCACCAGGGCTTCCTTAAAGGCGGCCAGATGAGTACCCCCCTGGGTGGTATGCTGTCCGTTCACAAAAGTATAATATATCTCCCCATACTGGGTGCCGTGGGTCAGAGAGAGCTCAATGTCCTCATCCTTCAGCTGAATGATTGGATACAGTCCATCGCCGTTCACATTTTCACGCAGGAGATCGATCAGTCCGTCCTTTGAAAAATAGGGATGCCCGTTCAGGTAAATGGTGAGACCCGAGTTGAGGTAAATATAATTCTTGATCATGGCCTCCAGATAATCCTCCATATACCTGAAATTTCCGAACATCTTGTGATCGGGAACAAAGGATACCAGGGTCCCGTTCTTAAAGTCGCCCGGTTGCTCGGGCAAATCGGACTGCAGGTCCCCCTCCCCGAATGTGATGGTTTTTACCCGTCCTTCCCTGAAAGACCGTATTTCGAAAAAGGAAGAAAGGGCATTTACTGCTTTTATTCCAACCCCGTTAAGACCAACAGACTTTTTGAATACCTTGGAATCATATTTTGCACCGGTGTTCATCCGGGATGCCACATCCAAAACTTTCCCCAGTGGGATTCCCCTGCCATAATCACGCACCCTGACGATATCCTCATTGATGGTAATCTCGATGGATTTGCCAAATCCCATCATAAACTCATCAACCGAGTTATCGAGGACCTCTTTCAGCAGAACGTAGATCCCGTCATCCTGGGAGGAACCGTCTCCCAGCTTGCCAATATACATGCCGGGACGCTTGCGGATATGCTCCTTCCAGTCGAGTGTGCGAATCGTATCTTCATTATATGCGGGAACGATCATTTCAATGCCAGGTTTGGCGCAAAATTAAAATAAAGATGACAGTAACCCTGATTTCTTTATTAACACCCTGATAACAATCAATCCCGGATCTTGCAGGTATCCCGACTGAATTTCACGGTCTTAACCTGTGCATAACCGGGGGTGATTTAGCTCAAGTTGTTGAAAAAATGGTACCGATTACCGAATACTGATTACCGCTTACTGGTTACACCGCCCTCCTTCAGGCGGGGATTACCCTTTCAGCCACTCCTCTACCGCTTCCATACTCAGGCCTTTTAATCCGAGCTTATTTTTTTTATTATACCCGTTCAGGTCGTTGGACAGTTTTCCGGCTTTTGCCTGCTTCAGTTTATCAACCGATGTATAGCCCAGGTTTTTAAGCACATCGATCCATTCCACGGGTATTCCCAATTCCTGGTATTTTTCCGGGGCTTCATCCCCTGTCGCTGGTCCCTGTTCCGGCTTCATTTGCGGAAAGAATAGCACATCCTGGATACTTGGCTGATTGGTCATGATCATGGTAAGCCTGTCAATACCAATCCCCATGCCGGATGCCGGAGGCATTCCGTATTCCAGTGCCCGTAGAAAATCCTGATCGATAAACATGGCCTCATTATCTCCTTTTTCCGAAAGCTTTAGCTGTTCCTGGAAACGTTCCCGCTGGTCAATGGGATCGTTCAGTTCGGAATAGGCATTGCAAAGCTCCTTTCCATTGACGATAAGTTCAAAACGTTCCGTAAGACCCGGAAGCGACCGGTGTTTTTTACACAGGGGAGACATCTCTACCGGATAGTCCATGATAAAAACAGGTTGTACAAGGTGCGGTTCCACTTTTTCGCCGAATATTGCGTCGATCAGCTTGCCCTTGCCCATGGTCGCATCGGTTTCAATGTTCAGTTGCCCGCAGCAGGTCCGCAACTGCGGTTCATCCATTTCCGAAATGTCAATGCCTGCAAACTGGTGAATGGCACCGGCCATGGTCAACCTGGTAAAGGGACGTTTGAAATCAATGACCAGGTCACCAAACGGCACCCGGGTGCTGCCATGGAGGTCAATGGCCACTTTTTCGATCATTTCTTCCACAAAATCCATCATCCAGAGATAGTCTTTATAAGCTATATAGATTTCCATCACGGTGAATTCAGGGTTATGGGTCCGGTCCATGCCTTCATTGCGAAAGTCCCTGGAAAACTCATAAACGCCTTCATAACCGCCGACCAGGAGTCTTTTGAGATAAAGCTCATTGGCAATTCTTAAATACAAAGGAATATCCAATGAATTATGATGGGTAACGAACGGACGTGCAGCAGCGCCTCCGGGTATGGGCTGTAAAACGGGGGTCTCCACTTCAAGATATCCGCGTGAATTGAATAATTCCCTCAAAGAATTGATGATCCGGGTTCGTTTTACAAACACATCCCGTACACCGGGATTTACAAGCAGGTCAACATACCGTTGTCTGTAACGGAATTCAGGATCCGTCACCGCGTCATAAACAACCCCGTCTTTCTCCTTAACCACCGGCAGAGGCTTGAGAGATTTTCCCAGCAGGGCCATTTCCTTCACATGAATGGAAATTTCTCCCATTTGGGTGACAAATACATACCCTTTTACTCCAATGAAATCACCTATGTCAAGCAGTTTCTTGAAAACAGTATTGTACCAGGTTTTGTCCTCTCCCGGGCAAAGATCATCACGCCTCAGATAAATCTGTATGCGGCCTTTCGCATCCTGCACCTCTGCAAATGATGCGCTTCCCATGATGCGTTTGGCGATCAGCCGTCCGGCCACTGTTACATCCTGAAAATTTCCCTTTCCGGAACTGAAATTTTCAAGTATTTCCCGGGTTGTGGCATTAACCGGAAACATTGCCGCAGGATAGGGATCAATACCGAGCCTTCTCAATTCGTCAAGTGCCTGCCGGCGAATGATTTCCTGTTCACTTAAACCAGTGTTATTCATTTAATGATTTTCTTTACAGGGTAAAGGTAGTTTTTTTCCGGAAGTTGGAAATAAGATGCTGAATGCCCGTGCATCCAGTATCTGGCATCACTATTTAAAAATCACTTCATATTACTAACTTTGCTCATACCAAATTAAGGCAATGATATACTTCATCATCGGATTCAAAAACAGTGGTAAGACAACTTTCGGAAGATTGCTCGCTGAAAGGCTGAAATTGGAATTTCTTGATTTGGATGAACTGATCGAAGAAAAAGAAGGGAAAAGTATTCCGGAAATATACACCCGGATTGGCGATGAAGGGTTCAGAAGGCTTGAATGGAAAGCGCTGAAAGAAGCGGTAAGATCGGATAACCGGGTGATTGCAACCGGGGGAGGCGCTCCCTGCAATTGCGACAACATGAGCCTGATGGAAAAATACGGCGAGGTAATATACCTGAAAGTTTCCGACGAAACTCTGGTAAAAAGGTTAAAGAAAGCAGCGAAGGAAAGGCCCATCGTTAAAGGTAAAACAGAAAAGGAGCTCCGCCTGTATTTGGCTGATCTGCGGTCACGTTGCGAACATCACCTGAAAAGGGCAAAATATATTGTCGACGGGGAAAAATTCAGCCTGGATGATATCATAAAGGAAATTAACCCTTAAAAAAACAAGTGACCGGGAAACCGGGTTTTTCAAAAAGGCAGATCGTCTTTTTCATCAGCCTGATCTCCCCCCTCCAATGGCTGGAGGTCCTCCGGCAGACCGGGAGCAACCGCATTCCTTTCTGTCTGGACACCCGACTGTCCGGAAGCTTCAATTTTCCAAACGCGAAGATCTGTATACCACCGTCCGTTAAATTCCCTTGATTCGATGTTAAAATAAACCTTCACCTGATCTTCGGGTTTGAACGATCTGAGTTGGGCTACCTTTTCACCCCAGGCTGAAAAGCAAACTTTCCGCGGGTATTGTTCCTGGGTTTCAATGATAAAATCCTGGCGTGACCATTGACCGTTACGCCCTGTTCCGGTTTGTTCGGGAAGCACTTGCAGTACCTTCCCGGATAATTCATGTGCCATTGCCTGTAATTGTTTTTGTCAGAATTTTTATTAAAAGTACAACTATTCCTTAAATTCCGCATAGGCAAAATGAAAACAGCAGAATTTTTCATGCCGTTCAATTTGTATTTCTATCTGGCAAATTGGCAACTCCGTGTAAAATCTTGGTTTCATTACTTTAATTTAGTATTTTTACATTTTCCCCTTTCTGTTTTTTTGAACAGAGGAAACGACTGATCTGCAGGTATGATTAACATATTAGGTACGGCCGTGCAAAGCCGGCGGGAGGTGTCCATCCTGGCGCTCACTGCCTTGCAGTCCTTCTTTGTGGGTTGTTTTACTTCTTTGTTCAGCATTGGTTCTCATGTTCTTTTCCTTCAATCGTGGGAACCGTCTGCCTTACCAATGGCTTTCATCCTTTCCGGTGTATGGGGCATCATCCTTTTTAGCCTCTTTACTATCTTTTCAAATCGGATTAGCCTGCCTGTTTTTACATTGGGATGGTTGCTGCTGATATTCATACTGAACCTGGCTCTGTATCTGAATTATGATGGCATAGTCAATTACCAGATCGCCGGCATTCCCCTGATGTTTCCGTTTGTCCTGGCCATACCTCTTGTTTTTCTGGTCCTGGTTTTGATGCGGAAATCACTCCGTGCCAATCTGACGCCCGAACAGCACCGCCGGCTCTATCCTATTATACGGTCATCCCTGATGGCGGGCATCGTACTTTCCAGTTATGGATTGGTAGGATCCCTGTTCATTCATTGGGATATGCTGTTGATTATTGCCGCCAGTGCAGTATTTATCGGATTTGCCGCCATATTGCAGCTGTTTGTCAATATGATCTTTCGTAGTCCGGGAAAGGCCCCGCAAAGGATTAAACGGATCGTTCAGCTTAAGTCCAGGTTTTATGACCTGTTCTATACCCGGTTCACCATGCTCCTGTTATTCTTTGTACTGATTTCAGCCATCACGGGATTTATTCTTCATTATCATTTTGTATCCGAGACAAGGGCAAATTACCCGAATACAATCGGGCTCGCCAAGTTTTTCGGTTTCTTTACCGGTACAATGTTCCTGTTTGTTTATGGAGTAGAAAAATTCCTTGTGAGAAAGATCCTCTATTCCTATGATTCTCCTTACAGCCTTGTGCTTGTTCCCGCGATTCTTGCACTTGCGTCGTTGGCCGCGGTCATCATTGACATACTGCTCGGCACATCCACGGTAATTGCACGTTTCTCCTTCGTCTTTCTGATGATAGCCATGCTTAAGATCGGTTATGAAACAACGTATGAAGCCATTGAACTACCCTCCCTCCGGATATTGTTCCGGACCGTCGACCTTCGGTTCAGTAACGCATTGATACCCAGATTAGAAGGCTCCTTCCGCATGTTGGCTCTTGCGATTTCCGGTTTGTTGTTATCGGGCCTGTTTATGTTGCACTTGGAAAAAAGCCTGTTCCTGAATCTCATGACCCTCCTGCTGACGCTGATATGGCTTCCCATAGCCATTATGCTGGTTAGGTCCTATCAAAATGCACTCCGGGAAACCATCCGGAGATTAAAGATCAGCATAAAAGACATTAAACAGGAACTCCTCAATACCGATGAGAAGACCCACAGTCTGATCAACCACGTTAATCCGATAAAGTCCATCAATGCCCTTTCAATTGTAGAAAAGCTTGAGCCCCTTACCCATGAGCAGCATCTGGTTTCGCTGCTTGGAACGGATTCCCACGATCTGAAAAAATACCTGCTGGAACGGATCGAGGAAAATGCACTGCTAAGCGCTCTCCCAAAACTGAAAGAATTGCAGATCTCCGGAAACCATAAGCACTCGAGTGGTTATTTATCCAGGCTGGTGAGCCGTTTTGAAATTAAATACAGCGTTGGTATGACCGGGGGGACAATTTCTGAACTGGTCAATTCCAAAAATCTGGCTGACCGGATTCTGGCTGCTGAACTCATTGGCAATTCGGACAAATCGGATTGGGGAGATCATCTGCTCCATCTTCAGCGTGATATTGAACCTTCGGTAAAGATGGCATCGGTTAAAGCCATGGCAAGGCTTGCCAATCCCGACCACAGTTACATTCTGATCGGGTACCTGAATACACCTTTATTCTACCCATATGCTTTTGAATCGCTGGTAAGAATAGGTGACCCGGCTCTTCCCTATATGGAACAGGCATTCCTTATGCCCGATGCTGACAATGTACTCCTTTCACGGATCGTGCGTATTTATGGCAAAATTGGCAGTCAGGCCGCTATTGAAAATTTGCTGGGTAAAATCGAGAACCAGAACCGCACCATTGTGAGACAAACCCTCCTAGCACTCAGGGAGGCTAAATTTCAGGCTACTCCCGGAAACATCAACCGCATCCTGAATGACATTGTGCGGCTGATTAACATGATGTCCTGGAATTTTGCCGCCTATACAAGCATCAACAAATTGCCGGAGTTTGAATTATTACGCGAGGCGTTGGAATCAGAAATCGCTGACAATTACAGCACCCTGTATCACATGCTCTCACTCGCCTATAATCCCACTTCCATCGGAAATATAAAGAACCTTTTGATGGAAGGGAGTGATGTGGACATCAGCTTTGCCGTTGAACTGCTGGATCAGATCGTCAATGAGGAGATAAAGCAGGTATTTTTCCCCGTGGTGGAAAACATCAGTTTAAATGAACGGTTCAAACAACTTCAGTATTTCTTTCAGGCCATCAGGGAGACGCCTGAAGAGCTGATCCAGGATATCATCAACCGCGATTTTAACATGATCTCCCTGTATGTAAAAGCATGTGCTTTATACAGCCTGCCAGTCCTGAAAAAGAAAGAAGCCAGTCAGGAGCTGGTTGCCAGCATTTTCCATCCGAATCTGCTCATTCGTGAAACGGCAGCCTGCGTCATGGAAGAGATCGAGCCGGTGCGTCTCGAATCGGTTTACTCCCGCCTTGATCCTTCATGGGTTAATGAGATCAAATCGTCCTTATCACATCCTGGTGACGGAATTCCTTACCTCCTGCTCCACCGGATCAGATTTATAAAAAAATGTCCCAAAATGAAGGGAATTTCTGAGGACATCCTTCTGGAAATTGCGAAAAACATGGAGATCAATGCCATAACACGCGATGAGGAGTTTCTGATCAAGCGCGATGACGTCCATTATGCCTTTATGATTATTATTGATGGAACGGCTCAGATAAAGATTTCTTCGGGTAAAGTTTTTACCTTTGACAAAAATGACATAATTTACAGCGACATTTTTGTTGAAGACAATACATTCTCATTGCGCGCATTAACCGATCTCAGCATATACAGCCTTGAACAGGAAGCGCTGAACTCCTTGATGTTCGATTATATTGATTTCAGGAATGCCATACTCGATGTAGTTGAAGAAGCCTAACTGCCAGGGAAATGAAATTTGAACACGACATATTTATCAGTTATGCGTCGGCAGCGGGCCAGGAAAATCATACCACCACGGAATGGGCCACCAGGTTTTGTGAATACCTTACTGTGCTGCTGAACAGGCTTTATGATAAGAAGCCTTCGATCCTTCTTCATGATGACCTGAGGGTCAGGCAAAGCATGCTGGGTGAGAGCTTTCAACAGGTCCTTTCGAATACGGCCCTCAGCGTGATCATCCTTTCTCCTGAATTTCTTCGGTCATCTACATACCTTCGCGAACTGGAAGAAATTTACAGTTCGATCTGTCACCCGGAGAATGAAAACCCAAAAACACACCGCTTTTTCAAAGTGCTGATGCAGCCTGTTGGGGTTGAGGAACAACCAGCCTGTCTGAGAGCCGATCTGAATTATGATTTCTTTGATATCAACCGGTATAATAAAAAGCCTTTAACGTTTGACCTGAGCGGAAAGTACGGCCCTGATCTGAAGTTCTGGTCCAAGCTCGTTGACCTGGCTTATGACATCGCTGATGCGCTTGCTGAACTCTCCGGCGACAAAACTGATAAGGTTACCGGAAAGGATCGGCCGGGCGTGTTTCTGGCTGAGACAACCTTTGATCAGAACGAAAACAGGGATATGCTGAAGCGGGAACTTCAGCATCTCGGATTCCGGATAATGCCTGATGTGCAAATTCCGGATGAAGCCGACCACGCACGAACGGTTATTGAAAGCAGCCTGGAACATTCAGTTATGGCTGTTCACATGCTTGGAGCCTGGTATGGCGATTTTATGAAGAACTCAAAATATTCCTTCATCGACTTTCAGATTAAAACAGTGAAGGAATTCCTTACCGGTAAAAACAATCAGGCGGATCTCAGCCAGCTTATCTGGATTCCCAATGATATCAAACCCACCGACCAGCGTCAGGCACTATATCTGAAACGACTGAAAA
>Ga0326726_10005763_pt1 | contig 11200 bp, 8 predicted proteins | sample MHFenrmetagenome_2_FD_207603 | JGI IMG/M metagenome (GOLD analysis project Ga0326726, IMG submission 207603) | Lab enriched peat soil microbial communities from Michigan Hollow, Ithaca, NY, United States - MHF15MN | ecosystem: Environmental > Terrestrial > Soil > Wetlands > Peat | place: USA...
GCAGGCGGCCTTTCAATACGGGCCAACGCCCGGCCTGCCTTCGCTCCTGGAATCGCTTGCCGGATTTCTCGAAAAAAAGGGCCTTCCGGTAAAGGGAAACCGTCTGCTCATCACCACCGGATCACAGCAGGGACTCAACCTGCTGGCAAAAGCCTTTATTGATCCAGGTGATGCCGTACTTGTAGAAAATCCCTGCTTTATCGGTGCACTATCAGCATTCCGCGCCCATGAAGCGGAGTTAAGAGGTATTCCTGTTGATGATGAGGGAATATCGATCGACGCACTTCAGGAGGAAATTGCCAGCCGGGCGAAAGCCAAACTCCTCTACATCACGCCATATTTCCATAATCCCGCAGGCCTGCTCTACTCTCTTGAACGCAAAGCGCAGCTTATTGCAGCACTGCAAGGTCAGGATATACCGCTGATCGAGGACGACGCATACGGCGATCTCTACTTTTACCCGGAAGACCGTGAGCGCCTTCAGCCGATCAAGTCGATCAATCCGGCGGGAATAGATGTCTGCTATACCGGATCGTTCTCAAAAATTCTCGGGCCCGGCCTCCGACTCGGATGGATGCTGCTGCCTGAAGAAATTTACAATAAATGCGAACTCATCAAGCAGTCCGCTGATGCCTGCTCGTCAAGCTATACCCAGGTGCTGGCTGATGCATTCATCCGTTCCGGGCAGATATACAGCTATATTGCCGGTGTAAGGCTTGAGTACAAAAGAAGAGCTGACGCCATGGTTACTGCGCTCAGAGAGCACCTGCCAGACTATGTTGAGTGGAACGAGCCCCGGGGCGGCTTTTACCTGTGGCTTACCCTGCCGGAAGGCAGCGATGCAACCAAAATCATGATGCTCGCACTTGAAGGCGGAGCGGTGTTCGTGGTCGGCAAAACGTTTGACCCCAATCCTTCGGAGGTTCGCAACAATACCCTGCGACTCTCCTACTGCAACAACACCCCGGAGCAGATTGCCGAAGGCATCCCTATTGTCGCCCGCGCCATCCGCCAGATCTGCGGATGAAGATAGTGCTGAGAAGAGGAAAAAGGGCGACTCTCCATCCCGTATATCCCGCTTTTGTCATCCCGAACTGAAAGGAGGGATCTTATTGTAAATCTGGCGATAGATTTCGAACCCCGAAAAATCCGGGGTTCGAAATGACAAATCACAAGCATATAGTGAATGGAGGAGCTCGCCCCGCGCCCTACTGATACCGCTTGCTGATATGAAGTTTGTCAATCCGGGAATAGAGCGTTTTCGGATGCATGGCGAGCAGCTCTGCCGCGCCGCCCTCTCCGCTCACTCTTCCCTGTGAGCGGTTGAGCGCGTCAAGTATCAGCTCCCGCTCCATCGCTGCAATATCGAGCTCAAAATCATGCATGGTTTTAAGTTTTCCATTGGCAGTGTGTTCAGCCGCGGAAGAGACCGTAGTGAGAATTGTGGAGAAATCAAGAGACGCTCCATCGGACACAATAACCGCCTGCTCGACGAGATGCGCAAGTTCACGGATGTTTCCCTTCCACTCCCGTCCGACAAGCCGCTTCAAGTCGCTCTCCTTGAACATGCGAAGCGGTTTGCCGAACTCCCTTGAAAATTTGGCGGCAAAATGTGCCGCCAGCATTGCAATATCATCCCGGCGTTCATTGAGCGGAGGAATGGAGAGCGGAAAGACGTTGAGACGGAAAAAAAGATCTTCGCGGAACCGCCCCTCAGCAACCTCTCTGGAGAGGTCACGATTGGTAGCGGCAATAACACGCACATCAACCTTGATTATCTGCCTCCCGCCCAGTCGCTCAAGCTCACGCTCCTGAAGGACCCGGAGCAGCTTGGCCTGCAACTCAAACGGCAACTCTCCAATTTCATCAAGAAACACAGTCCCTCCTTCTGCCAGCTCAAATTTTCCGATCCGCCGCTCTGTGGCGCCGGTAAAACTCCCTTTTTCATGACCGAAAAGCTCTGATTCAATAAGCGGAGCAGGCAGGGCCGCACAGTTGATCTTTATGAGCGCGCGCTGCTTACGTGCGGAAAGATTGTGCAGTGCCCGGGCAAACAACTCCTTGCCGGTTCCGGTTTCACCCTGAATGAGTACCGTGGCATCGGTCGGAGCGACCTGACTGACCCTGCGCAGAACCGCAGCAAGAGAGGCACTCCTGCCGATAATCTCTTCAAAATTATGAACCGCCTTGATCTCATCGATAAGGCATGTTCTCTCCCCTTCCAGCTTCAATCGGAGTTCATCAATCTCCTCAAATGCGAGGTAGTTCTGCAGGGCAAGAGAGAGCTGGGGAACAATCAGACGCAGCAATGCCTGGTCATGATCATCATACGAGCGTGATGTATCGGAAATAATCAATCCGGCCCTGCTTCCCGGCATATTCCAAAGCGGCACCGTAATAAGGGAACAGACCCCGAATTTTTCCCTTACATGTGCCAGAATCCGGTGGACGGAGCAGAGCTCCACAAAAGCATCTCCGCTGTAACATCCCGGACTGGTGATCAGGGAAAAACTCTCCCGTGCAATCTCTTCAAAATCAACAATACCAAGCAGCTCATTCGATGAAACCTGCACAAAGCCGCTGCTGTTATCATTCATGAAATTGTCATAAACACGAAAAACTCCATCCTCCCCCATAACCCGGATACCGAGAAAAGAACAGGGCATCAGCTTGTCGATCTGCTCGCAGACCGCAAGCAGCATCCTGTTACGGTCCTTGATGGTAAGCAGGGCATTGTTGACCGCAAGCTGCATGGCGGTCTGCGCTTCACGCTGCCGAAGTTCCTCATATGACAGCGCATTGCTGACCGCAACGGCTATCGGGGATGAAAGCGTTGCCAGAAGCTCTTTTTCACTTGCCGACCACACTTTTTCTTCTTTTGACACAAAACAGAGAAATCCGATCACCTTGCCTCCTGCCCGCAGCGGAGCAAGTACCACCTGCCGCATTCCAAGATCATACAAAAGCTGCGGGACAGGGAAATCGGCAGGAAAACTCTCAAGCGACTCACCAATACTGAAAACAGAAACCGATACATCACCCATATGCGGCTCAATCCATGACCCGGCCACCGGCCGCTTTTTACGTTCGACACTCTCAGGAAGCTGAAAGCGCAACATTTCAAAAAAAACACTGCTGTAGCGCCTTTCCTTGTCAAAAGTGATAATAACTGCTGAATCGAACTCGAAAACCAGACGAAGTTTATCGGTTACCGTACGGAAAAGCTCCTGGGGATCGCGAATGGAACCGACCGCATCACTGATATACTGCATGAGCATATGCGCCTCATGCGTGGAAGAAATACTCATAATCAGATCAAAAAACTCAATTTTCTTAAATTTCAAGAAAACAATATACAGAATATTCTGAAAATCTCGGAATACAGCAAACTAACGGACGAGATAAATTGTTTTAAAAAAACGTTTTATTAATGCGCTATCCATACTGACCTGTTGGCATACAAATTGCAACAATTAAGACAGAAAAGAGAGTAACCGTATAAATTATCCGCCATTATGAAGAGGAGACTGACAAAATCCGCCGCGTACGCAGCTACGGCACTCATGCTGTCAATGCCATTGAGAGCCGCTGCCGCAGGGGACAGGGCGGAAGGACCGCTGACACTTGAAAAAACCATTCAGCTTGTCCGTAATAACAACCCGTCACTGAAAGCTTCGGCAGATGAGATCACCGCAGCTGATGCACGGGTTACCAGAAGCAGAAGCTCCCTGTTCCCTCAGATCACTGCAAGCGCGGGATACACCTACCTTGACCCTGTTTCGGAAATGAGTATCGGCGGCAGCGTCCCGCTCCAGTTCATACCCAACAACAATTACGATGCCAAAGTGACGGCAAAGGCAACCATATTCGATTTCGGAAAAAGAGGAAACAGTATCGACATCGCACAGAGCGGCAAAAAATCTGCCGAACACTCACTCGAAATTGCCCGAAGGGACCTCTCACTTCAGGCCGTACAGCTCTTTTACGGCATTCTGTTTCTGCACGAAAACATCAGGGTCGAACAGAAGGAGATTGCGGCACTCAACAAGGCTCTTGAGTTCTCAACAAAACGATACAAGGCCGGATCGGCAACCAGGTTCGATCTCCTCTCTACTGAAGTACGCATAGCGGCCGCCCGCAGCAAAGCGCTTGATCTTGAACATGCGCTGCACCGCAGCGAACTGACCCTGCGGCGCCTGACAGGTATTGCGGACAACTATCCGCTCACCCTTCAGGGATCATTTTCCGCAACTCCTGCCTCTGCCGCAGATGCCGGACTTGTCGCCAGGGCACTTGAGCGGAGGCCGGAGCTGAAGCTTTCCCGCGAAGCTGAAATAACAGCAGCAAAACGACGCGCTCTGGCGGGAAAAGAGGGAATGCCTGTTGTAACCGGAAGCATCTCATACGGCACGGCAAACGGTTATCAGCCTGATATCACTGAAATGCGTAAAAATATTGCAGGGAACGTTCATATTGAAATCCCGCTCTTTACAGGATTCCGTAACCGTGCAGACAGGCAGGAGGCTGCCGCCCTGATGCATGCCGCCTCGCAACGCAGGCTCGATACCGAACAGCAGGTGAAAACTGAAGTCGAGGAGATGCTCGATGCGGTGCAAACGGCCTCGAAAAAGATTATGACAACCGATGCACAGGTAAAACAGGCTGAACTTGCAGCTGAACATGCCCGAACACGCTACACAAACGGCATGGCCACGACGCTTGATCTGCTGGATACAGAAGCTTCGCTTTCACAGGCGGAACTTGCAAGGATCCAGGCGACCTATGAGTACGTAATCAACAGCTACACTCTGAAAAAGGCAACCGGGGAGGTGTTCTGGTAACATGACCGTACCGCTGAAAAAAATAATCTGCGCCGTAGATTTTTCTATAGTTTCGGATGCTGTTGTTCGCTATGCAGCAGGGATGCACTGCACAGGAACGGAGCTTATTGTACTCTATGTCGCGCCGGAAGAGGCAAAAAACAAAGGTTTGCAGGGAGTTCACCTGCATGAGTTTTCGCGCTACAGCGAAATTCTTGAGCAACACCGTGCCAACAGCCGCTTTGCCGTTCATTACGGAGAGCCGCCGGCCTGCATACTGGATTATGCCGCAGAGCTTGATGCGGATATGATACTGCTCGGCTCTCACGGAAGTACCGCCATCAGTCGCCTTCTGGTGGGAAGCACTGCAGAAACGGTTTTGCGCAATGCGCCCTGCCCCGTAGTGGTACTGAAAATCCCGGATAAAAAATAAAAAGACATGGAACAACCTGAATCAAATAAAATGCCAGAGAACCCTACACCCGAAAAGTCCCCCCTGAAGGCAACGAGCCCGGTGCGCATCATTATTGCAGTGGTACTCGTTGCTGCCGCAGTGTTATGGGGCGGCAGCAGACTCTATCACTCATTCCTCTATGTTGAAACGGATAATGCACAGATTGAGGGCGATGTTTACCCGGTAATTTCGCGTGTTCCCGGAAAGGTGCTTGAAGTGATGGCTGACGATAACCGCAAGGTAAATAAGGGCGATACGCTCATTAAACTTGACGCTGCGGATTATGAAGTGCGGCGCGACATCGCGGCTGCGGCACTGCAGAATGCGCGCGCTTCAGTGTCGGCGGCTGAAGCGAACGCCAGCGCAGCTGCCGCAACAGAGCGGAAGCTCGGTGCCGATCTCAGTCGCAACAACAATCTTCGGCGCCAGGACGTTATTTCGCAGGCTGAATTTGATGCAGTCAATGCTGGTGCAGAAGCATCGGAAGCTCAGTATTCCGCGGCAAAAAGCCAGGAAAGTGCCGCTGTGGCTCAGGTCAAAATGCGCGAAGCGGAACTGCGAAACGCCGAACTGCAACTCTCCTATACGACAATTACGGCCCCGGCATCAGGCCATGTATCGAAAAAGAATGTCCAGCCGGGACAGTATGTTGCTCCGGGCCAGCAGCTGATAGCAATTGTCGGAAGCAGCGAGCTCTGGGTTGTCGCAAATTTCAAGGAGACTCAGCTTAAAAAAATAACTCCGGGCCTGCCTGTTTCCATAAGAGTTGATGCCTACCCTGACAAAGAGTTCAAGGGTAAGGTCGAGTCCATTTCGTCGGGTACCGGCGCCAAGTTCTCTCTCTTGCCACCCGATAACGCAAGCGGAAACTTCATAAAGGTTGCTCAGCGCGTTCCTGTAAAAATAGTTTTCACCGATAACCCGGATAAAGATCACAAGCTGGCCGCAGGCATGAACGTCGTGGTCGAGGTTAAGGTAAAGTGACCAAGGGGCTTTCGGATTTCCGACTGTCCCTTGGTCATCCTTCACCCCCGACACGTCGGGGGTGAGGGATCTCAAACACCGAAGGTTGTTGACTGAAAAATCAAATCGCAGACTATGGAGCGAGATTTCTCACCCCGACAAGTCGGGGATTCGAAATGACACAGCAAAAAGCATCAGGGCTCTCAACTTCCCCGATGTCATCCCGAACTGAAAGGAGGGATCTCTCTCGATTTGGTGAGAACATATTCAACAATGATGACAAAGCAGCATAAGCAACAGTAATCATGTCAGATCGAACCGTACATAAGGGAAACAGCACCTCTGTGGCTCCAATGCTGCCGAATCCCGCCCACGCCTATGAAACAGGCGCACGGAAAGTCATCATAACCCTGACGGTCATTGTATCGGCCATGCTTGAGCTGATCGACACCACAATCGTCAATGTTGCGCTCACCCAGATCAGCGGAAACCTCGGCGCAAGTATTGAGGATGTGGCCTGGGTGGTCACCAGCTATGCCATCGCCAATGTAATCGTCATACCTCTTTCAGGTTTCCTGGGAAACCTTCTCGGACGGCGAAACTACTACATCGGTTCGATTCTGCTCTTTACTGCAGCATCACTGCTTTGCGGTCTGGCACCGAACATCTGGGCACTGGTCTTTTTCCGCTTTCTGCAGGGTCTCGGAGGCGGCGCGCTGCTGCCGACCTCCCAGGCAATTCTTTATGAAACCTATCGCCCTGAAGAGCGGGGCAAAGCGACAGGAATCTTTTCAATGGGCCTTGTTCTCGGGCCAACCTTCGGGCCGCTGCTTGGAGGCTTTCTGGTTGACTACTTCTCATGGGAGTGGTGTTTTTTCGTCAATATCCCGGTCGGACTTCTGGCTGCATGGTCATCATACACCTTTATCAAAGAGCCGAAGGTGCAGCATGCGGTCTCAAAAATCGACTGGACCGGTATCGCCCTGCTTGCGATCGGTATCGGTTCGCTTCAGTTCATTCTTGAACGGGGCGAGTCCAAAGACTGGTTTGAGACGCCCTATATTACCTGGTTTACCTTTATCGCCATAGCTGCTCTCGGTGCATTTGTCTGGTGGGAGATGCATACCGAAGAACCTGCCGTCGATCTGCGGGTACTCGCCCGCAGCAACAACCTCGCAATTGCTGCCGTGCTTACCTTTGTCGTCGGATTCGGCCTTTACGGCTCGCTCTTTGTCTTTCCTGTTTTTGTGCAGCGCCTGCTCGGCTTTACGGCCCTCTTGACTGGAACCGTGCTTTTTCCAAGCGCACTGGTAACCGGAATAATTGCCCTTCCGCTCGGTATTGCACTGCAACGTGGAGTGTCACCAAAACTTCTGATGGCGATTGGAATGAGCGCGTTTATCTTTTTCTGCTGGGACCTCGGTCAGCAGACCATGCAGTCGGGAGCCTCCAATTTCTTCTGGGTACTGCTCCTGCGAGGTGTGGCTCTTGGATTTATCTTCATTCCGGTCACCATGCTCGCCGTTGCCGGCCTGCACGGCAGAGACATCGGGCAGGCTACAGGCCTTAACAACATGGTACGTCAGCTCGGAGGCTCCTTCGGCATTGCACTGACCAACACCTATATCGCCAGGCGGGTAGCCGCACATCGGGTAGAACTGTTGAGCCACCTTTCACCCTATGATCCGGCGGCAGCAGCAAGAATTGATGCAGTCCGGCAGGCAGCAGCCATGAAGGCGACCGTATCCCCTGCCGAATCCGAAGTAATCGCACTGAAAGCTCTGGAAGGAACAGTTACCGTACAAAGCCACCATCTTGCCTATATGGACGCGTTCATGCTGATCGCCCTGCTGTTTGCGCTCACATTGCCGCTGCTGCTGCTCATCAAAATAAACAAAAGTGAAAAAGCCGATCTCTCATCGGCCCACTGAAAATGATCTGCATTTCCCGAACGCATATCAGCCTGCGCTGATCAGGATGACTTGTAACGGCTGTAGGCTCGCCGAACTCCACGGCTCGCGTAAACGAGAACAAGCGCTGCCAGAATCGTTACTCCGCACCCGAGCCGGATTGCAATCCCTGTTCCGAAATGTTCCGAAAGATAACCGATCTCAAGATTACCGATCGGCATAAAGCCCATAAAAATCATCATATAGAGACTCATCACCCTGCCGCGGAAACGATCATCAACCGTGCTCTGTATCGTAGCGCTGAGAGTGGAAACTGCTGCGACCAGCCCGAAACCGCCAAAAAAGAGAAAAAACAGTGCCGCAGGCAGGGATATCGTATAAGTAAAACCGATAAGAGCCAGAGCGAACAGAATGGTACCGCCTGCAATGAACACAAGGCGATCGATTCTTCCTGAAAACATGGATACAAGCACTGTGCCGATAACGGAACCAAGACCAGATACACCGTAGAGAGTGCCGAGACCCGAAGCATCCATACCGAACGTTTTTTTTGCTATGACCGGAAGCATGGTGACATAGGACCAGGCAAAAATGGCGATAACGGCAATAAAAAAGATGCTTGTTCTGATCAAGGGATGCTGCCATGAATAGGTCAAGCCGTCACGAATCGCCCGCAGGGGATGCACGGCTGTTTTTGCGCCGCTCTCTTTCGGGAGTGTTTTCATGGTGATCAAGGAGATGATTACAGCTAAAAAACTGACTCCGTTAACAAGAAAAGCCCCACCCGTTCCTGTTGCTGAAATGAGAAAACCGGCAATTGCCGGGCCGATCACCCGTGAACCGTTATAGATCGCTGAATTCATTGCAATTGCCGAAGGGAGATGCTCCCGCTTCACAATTTCGCTGAGAAAAGCCTGCAGCGCAGGAACATTCAGGGCATTGACACATCCCAGCAAAAAAGAGAGCGTCAGAATGATTCCGATGGTGACCGTACCGGTCATGGCAAAAAAGCCGAGAATAAAGGCAAGCATCATTGCCGATGACTGTGTCCAGAGGAGGATGGTTCGCCTCGGGTATCGGTCAACAAGAACACCGCCGAACAGGGAGAGAAACAGGGTAGGTAAGGTAGATGCCGCAGCTGCAAGACCGACATCAAATGCCGAGCCGGTGATTTCAAGCACAAGCCACCCCTGAGCCACCATCTGGATCCAGGTTCCGATCATGGAAATCACCTGTCCAGGAAAATAACGTCGGAAATTCGGGCTCTCGAACGCAGGAAATGCCGAAAGGAGTTTTCCCGCAAAAGGTCGCGGCTGTTGAGGATCTGAAATGTTCGTATTGTTTCTGTTTGGAGCTTCAGCCGATCGCGTCATTGCAGCAGTTCATCTTCTTGTTTACCTCTTTACAGCTCAAAGGTATCAAAAGTATGCGGGAAAACCCTCACGCATTTGTGCTCCTTTTCCGATTCTGATCCATCGGTGATTCTGCTCTGTGTGCTGCTGTATGACGCTCAAATCACAAATAGAGCCATACCCGAAAAAATGGGCAAAAAGCTGTCACTCTTTGACACAAATAAGCATTACATTCTGCCAGCCCATACACACAATAATCGTGTGCGCGGGTTTGATGTTAAACTTTATCAACCACAAAAAGCAAGGAGTTATTTCGATGAATGTTGTTAATCCGGAAGCTATCGGGCTGTTCGGGCTGATCGTCACCGTCTGGGTGTTCGGCCTCGAACAGTTGGGATTCGGGCTTGACAAGGAGACTGATCATGCAAAGCTGGGGAGGAATCTTGCCCATGTCGCCCTCTGGTTCGGCGGCGTAGCACAGCTTTTCACGGCCGTCTGCATGTACATGTTCGACCTGGGATTGCCTGCTGACATAAGGATTTACTTAGGCACCATCTTTGCCACCTACGGGCTTTTCTGGGTTGTTGTCGCCATGCATTTCTACAACCCCGGTGACAAAAAGATCTACGCACACATGTTTCTCGGGATCTTTTTCATGACAGCACTCTTCAGCTACAAGGCCATCCTGCTCGGCAAAATCTGGCCATTAGCCACAGTGCTGCTGCTCATCAATGTGCTGACCATCCTGCTGCCTTTTGCCTGGTACAAGCAGAATGCATTAATCACAAAAATCTGCGGAGCAACAAATGTTGCCATCGGCCTCTGCGCCGTACCGCTCCTTATGCACTCCCTCGGCATGTAACCTGCCACCCTCTTGCCCGAAACATTCCTTAACGTTTGTGGAATGTTTCGGGCCGACACGAAAGTGTGTACAGTTTCCAGCTTACCCCCAAATACCCCGCAAAACTACGCCATATCCGCCACACAGTCTGAACAGACATTTCAGTACAAGACCGAGAGATAACCACCGGAAATAATGTCAAAAAACCTTCTATGTGGCTGTTTTTTTGCAGATTTCGCCTGATTTACTAATATGAGTGCTGGCTTGACGTAAATATCGCCATAACAGTATCAGATTTTTTCCAAGGACTAAAACAATCACACGCCATGAGCGATCACATCTATAAGAAAATTGAACTTGTCGGTTCTTCACAGACAAGCATTGAGGATGCAGTAAACAATGCTGTTGCAAAGGCAGCCGAATCCATCAGAAACATTCGCTGGGTAGAGGTTCTGGAAACCCGCTGCCATGTTACTGACCAGAAGATCGCCTACTGGCAGGTAACCGTAAAAATCGGCTTCACCCTGGACGAAGCCTGATTTTTTTAACCCGTTCAGCAAAAGCAAAGGGCGCCGAAACAGGCGCCCTTTGCTTTTTACAGATAAAATCGCTGCATCGGCAGTGCTGATGCAGCGAAACGTATTCAGAAGTTAGTCCGCCTCATAGATTTCCGGAGCCAGCGACCAATGCCTTGGAGACATCCAGAGCGTTGAGAGCATCAGCTCACGGATATGGGGAAACTCTTTGGGAAGCCGGTCGTAAATCATTTCAAAAAGTTCTTCATGCGAAAGAAGCTCCTTCTTCCACGCTTCACGATCAACCGACATCAATTTAATGAACTTCTCTTCCGTCATTGAATC
>Ga0326726_10005764_pt1 | contig 11199 bp, 4 predicted proteins | sample MHFenrmetagenome_2_FD_207603 | JGI IMG/M metagenome (GOLD analysis project Ga0326726, IMG submission 207603) | Lab enriched peat soil microbial communities from Michigan Hollow, Ithaca, NY, United States - MHF15MN | ecosystem: Environmental > Terrestrial > Soil > Wetlands > Peat | place: USA...
CCCGCCGTAAATGCAATGGCCCAGGTGCTCGGAGAATTGCCCGTAGATGTACTTGCTGATCTTATACTTTGCTCTGGCGACATCAATCACAACTGCATTTTCGGACGGCGCGCTTCCCGAAGTTATCAGGTCGGGTTTTGGAGTAATGCCTTGTGCCGTTGTGACTGAAGCAATTGTGACTGCCAGAACGATTTGGCACCTGAAGGGGGACATGGTCTGTATTTCGCAGAGGTATTGAACGTGGACTACAGGTCTAAGTATTGCTAAAATTAATCATAAGTTCGACGAATGCCAAGACTTCAGGAAGCTGCAAATTCCGGCGGATCGCATCCACATTCCTGGTTGTTCTGATAGCAATAATGGCATGTTTCGTCTGAAATGATTTCCCTTAACCTATCCCTCAACCTTAACCTGTGTCGTTCTGAAACGCTTCCATGCAGGACCCATCACAAACGGTCCCAAAATAGATTCCGGATCGGCGCCCATGTCCTGAAATGCTCCAATTCAGGATCGATGCCGGCCGGAATGACGTCGGGATCAACCATTCAGCCTGCCCCCACGTCACCTTAACCTCAAGCTCACCTTTGTCTCAATCTTAACCTTTACCTCAACCTTAATCTTATTCTCATTCCTTGACTCTCCCTCAGGCAATGTTTAGTTTTTCTCCATGATTCCGGAAATGGTATTGCATTTCGAAGTGATAGATGAGATTGGTCGCGGCGGCATGGGGATTGTTTACAAGGCCCGCGACACAAAGCTCGGTCGCCTCGTCGCGCTCAAAGTAGTCTCTGACACCGGTCCGTCTTCGAACGCCTTTCAGTCATTCCTGGCAGAAGAAGCAAGGGCTGCATCGGCGCTCAATCACCCCAACATCCTGACTGTCTATGAGATCGGGGAGGAAGGGGGGAGGATCTTCATCGTTACCGAGTTCATCGAAGGGACGACCCTCCGGGCCCTGCTGCAGACGAAGGGTCTTGAAGTGGGACGGGCCCTGAATCTGGGGAGGCAAATCGCCTCCGGACTGGCTCAGGCTCACGCAAAGGGGATCGTCCACCGTGACATCAAACCCGAAAACGTGATGGTCACCCCGGATTTTCGTGCCAAGATCATGGATTTCGGGGTGGCGCGATCGACATCAGGCTCTTCTCTTTCTCTGCGTCCGGGGACGATTCTCGGCACTCTTCCCTACATTTCTCCGGAACAGCTAGGGGGCAAACCCGCAGATGCCCGATCCGATGTATTTTCTCTCGGAGTAGTACTTTACGAAATGGTTGCCGGCCGGAAGCCGTTCGATGCCGAGTATGAGGCTGCGGCTGTTTATGCCATTGCCAACGCCGATCCGGTCCCGTTGGAAGAACAAAACCCCTCGCTTGCCCCCGACATCATTAACATCGTGAACCGCTGCCTTGAAAAGAATGCGGAGAAGAGATATAAGAATGCGGAAGAGCTGGAATCCGCGCTCCGTTCTGCGATCGAAGTCACTTCACGATACTCACCTGCGCAGACTGTGCGCGATGCAGGGGTCGTTTTTCCATCCCGCCTGTTCGAGCGGCGCACGGGGCCGTTTGTGGGGCGGGGGTCGGAACGGCGGCTTGTGGCTCATCTATTGGATGAGGTCGCGAAGGGCAAGGGAAAGGTACTCATTGTCAGAGGGGAGGCAGGAGTAGGAAAGACCGCCCTGATTGCAGAGGCGCTGCACCGGCCCAAACAGGGAGAAGGTCCGCATCTCCTGTGGGGACGCTGTCTTTTCGGCGAAGCTGCAGTTCCCTATCAACCGCTCGTCAGCGCACTCAAGCCCGTGTTTGAGGTCGGGGGCCCGAATATCCTTGCATCCCTGACTGAAGCCGCTCAGACACACGGGTTGCAGGTAGAAGGGCTTCAATCCCTTATGCGCTTTTTCCTGGGCCTTGGATCCGAGTCGAATGAAATATTCGAGAAAGAAATGCTCTGGGATGCCATTGTTCTCCTGGCAGAAATCCTGTCTCTCGATCGTCCGCTCGCGCTTGTTCTCGATGATTTGCAGTGGGCTGATCGGAGCACGATGGCCCTGTTTGAGTTTATGGCGAGAAACCTTCAGCACAGCAAGATTCTCCTCGTAGGTCTCGCCAGGTCCGGACCTGTGGAACCCGGCAAAACGGACGCCGGGATGCACGTTACGGCCTCACTGCGGCAACTGAATGCGGATGGTCTGACGAGGGAAGTCGCGCTGACGCGCTTCTCCAGGGAAGAGACGGGGGAGCTTATCGGCGGAATTCTCGATGGCGGGACTCCCTCAGCCGAACTCATCGAAACGCTGTATGTCCGGAGCGATGGCAACCCGATGTTTGCCGTCGAGCTTACGGGCATGATGAAGAAACAAGGGAATATCAAAAATGCCGGAGGGAACTGGGAGATCGCTGAGGGCTCGGATATCACCGTATATCCGACACGTTTGCAGGATCTAGTCAGGCAGAGGCTCGACAGACTTTCGGAAGAGGAACGCGGATTCCTCGAGGTGGCGGCATGTGAAGGAATTGCATTCAAGTCCGATGTCATTGCTGCATCCCTGCGGGTGGACCGAATTCCCCTTCTTCGAAAACTGCAGTCGCTGGAAAGAGATCACGGACTTGTTCACAACCAGGGAAAAGAATACCGGTTCGATTCGTCGATGGTCCGTCAGGTTCTGTATGACGACATGCTCCCTGAGCTTCGCGTTGAGTATCACCGGGCTATCGCGTCATGGCTGAAGAACCGGTTTGGGAACGCTCCCGAACACGCATCGGCGATTGCACAGCACCTCTCGGCTGCAGGCGATGACGTCGAGGCTCTGGAATATATTCTCGCTGCTGCGGACAATGCGAGGTCGCTCTGTTCCTTTGACGAGGCGGCGCAACTCTACACAAAGGCCCGTTTGATTCTCGACCGGACTTCGCAGGGTGCGAGTGAAAGCATGATCAGAGTCCTCGAGGGACTGGGTGAGTGCTCGTTCTATTCGGGCAAGACCCGGGAGGCCCGCGCCCACTTTGATTCCATGACGCAGGCAGCACGCGAAATGCGAAACCGCCGTAGTACCGCGGCGGCTCTCTGCAAGAGCGGCAATTGTCATCGAATTCTGGGCGAAATCCCGAGCGCATTCGCAAAGTGTGCCGAAGGAATTTCCATCGCTGCGGACGTGGGAGATGAGAACATCCGCCTTGAGTGCCTGCACTCGATAGCTCTGGCCCACATTGCCCGGGGAGAATATGACAGGGCCAGGGAAGTGTCGACAGATTCACTTGCCGCTGCGCGGAAGGCCGGAAACAGAAGAATGACCGCTCTCTCACTTGGGAATATCGGTGCGGCGGAACTACACGCGGGAAACTACAATAGTGCGATTGCGCGGCTTGAAGAGGCCCTTGCACTGCAGGAGCATGAGGGGAGTGGCAGGGATCTGGCAACCACATTGAATTTCCTGGGGCTTGTATATCACCGGACAGGCAGGTTTAGCGATGGCCTGAAAGCAAGCTTTCGTTCACTTGAAATCAAGCAGCGATTCGGAGATGCCGCGGCGATCCCGGGAACGCTCAACCTTGTGGGCGATCTCTACCGCGATTGCGGTCTCTACAACAAAGGAAGGGATTACCACCAGCGCGGCCTTGCACTGGCGCGGCAGAACGGTAATCGCGGTTCAGAGTGCGACAATTTGCGTGACCTTGCCGCGGACTCCCTTGCAGTGGGAGAGATTGCCGCCGCACGGCAATTCCTGGAACAAGTCCTGGACATCTCGAGACGGGCAGGGTATACCTGGTACGAGACCAGGGCGTACATAACCTTTGGCGAATTGCATGTCGCTCTGGCGGAGATTTCGAAGGCGGTGGAGTATGTCCGCAAAGGACTCGATCTTGCCCGGACGATTGGGGCAGGCGAACTGATCATGGAAGCGCTCTGGAAACTGAGCCTCGCGGAAGAACAACAGGGTGAACCCGCCAACGGATCGCAGCACTTGAAGGAAGCAATCGCTCTGGCCAAAAAGACAGGTCATGAGCTATTCCTCTGGCAGATGAATTTCGATCTCGCCCGACTGGCTGAGCGACTGGGGAAGGGAGAGGAAGCTGTCATTGCACGAGAAGAGGCGATGGAGCAGGTAGGGAGAATTCTCGGGAGAAATAGTGATGAGGAGGTGAAGAAGTCGTTCGGGGAAAAAGTGAAGGTGTGTGACAGAAGCGGGAATGTTGATTGAAGAAGCGTCTTGCTTCCCAACAGTCCACTCGCTATACTGTTATTCGTGCACGCCCTCTTCCTATGGGTGTCGCCTTCACATCGTAAGAGACACCTCGTCTCCTTTTGGTCGCGATTCCGGATCCACCACGTCATATTCCCGGTTTACACCAATGAAAACCACACGCACGCTCATCATCTTATGCCTTCTCGCCAACACCGCACTGGCTTCCGATCGGAACTTCCGGCTAGGCTCGATTTTCACCGACAGCATGATTGTGCTGCAGAAATCCCAGGTTCCTTTCTGGGGTTGGGGGACACCCGGGAGCCAGGTGACACTCCGGGCTTCATGGGGCGCGAAAGGACAAACGGCAGCCGACTCGACAGGGAAGTGGATGGTCACTCTGAGAACTCCCCCCGCCGGCGGACCTTTCGCCGTCGCCGCGGCATGTGGCGATACAATCATCACGCTCGCGGACGTCATGTCCGGCGAGGTTTGGCTTGCATCCGGTCAGTCGAATATGGAGATGCCTCTCGAAGGCTGGCCACCGCGTGACACGGTAGCAAACTTTGCCGAGGTCATTAGGACCTCTGCAAATCCTTTGGTGAGGTTCTTTACTGTTAAGAGGGCTACATCCGGAATTCCTGAGGAGTCATGTTCCGGTAAGTGGGTGACGTCGTCACCGGTTAACGCGACGCAATTCAGTGCGACAGCGTATTTCTTTGCGCGCAAAATGCAGCAATCGTTGAAGATTCCCGTGGGCATTATTCATGCAAGCTGGGGGGGAACACCGGTCGAAGCCTGGATCAGCGCCGGGGCGCTGTCCCCTATGGCAGAGTTTGACTCCACCCTAAAAAAGCTTGAAGCGGGGCGTGAGAGCAACGCGCAACTGAACTCTTGGCTGCAACGCTTTCCATCCATGGATATGTCCACGAGAGAGCAGAAGACCCGATGGACGGAATTGTCCCTCGAAGATGATTCCTGCGCGAAGCCTTCCTATAACGACTCCCTCTGGCGGAAAATGAACCTTCCGGTGTTGTGGGAGCAGACCGACCTCGGCAACTTTGACGGTGTCGTCTGGTTCCGTCGGGACGTCCCCATTCCGGCATCCTGGGTAAAAAAACAACTCGTTCTGGAGCTCGGGCCGATCGATGATATTGATATCACGTACCTGAACGGCGTAAGGATCGGCGGATATGAAGGGGAGGGATTCTGGAGCACGGTTAGAGTCTACACTGTTCCGGACACTCTTGTGACCGATTCCGTACTTCACGTTGCCGTAAGGGTTGTCGATTACCAGGGTGGAGGCGGTATCTACGGTAAGAAAGAAATGATGTCGGTGTACTCCGCCATCAATGTGGCCGGATCGGAAACGGGATCTACAGAGCGTGTCTCGCTGGCCGGTGAGTGGCGGTATCTTCCCGTGGCCGAACTTCGCGGAAACGTCCTGTATCGCTGCGGTGCGGCGGGGCAACCTTTTTTCACGCGCCCCCATCTTGCCGTTGATATCAATCCATCGATGGCGACGACGCTTTACAACGGCATGATCTCCCCGGTTGTCCCGTATGCGATCAGGGGAGCCATCTGGTACCAGGGTGAGTCGAATGTTGGACGCGCACGGCAGTACCAACGGCTTTTCACTCTCCTTATCGAAGACTGGCGCGCGAAATTTCATTCGCCTGCGATGTCCTTCTACTACGTTCAGATCGCCCCGTACACCTATGATCCAGGCTCGAACTCTCAGCTTTTGCGCGAAGCGCAAATGAAGACTCTCAGAGTGCAGAACACTGGCATGGCCGTAACTCTCGACATCGGAAACACGGCCACGATTCACCCTGCGGATAAACTCGATGTGGGGGAAAGGCTGGCCCGGTGGGCGCTGGCGAAGGATTACAGGAGAAAGGTCGCTTACAGTGGACCATCTGACCCGAAGGCAGTCAGGCACAAGGGATACATTGAGATCTCTTTCAAAAATGCCGGAAGGGGTCTGGTAATCAAAGAGATCGACGGGAAGAATGGTTTTTCCATCGCGGGGGCCGACAGCGTTTTCAGGGATGCCCGGGTTGAGACCCGGGGGAACCGTCTGCGTGTCTCCGGACCAGATGTGCCGAAACCCCTTGCTGTCCGTTACGCGTTTACGGACACATCCATGGCAACCCTCTTCAACAGGGACGGCCTCCCGGCTTCCTCGTTCCGCACCGACGATTGGATGAAATGATTTGACAAACTGAGTTCAAATGTTTATGTTGTCTTTATCATGATGTACCGGAATCATCCTCATACGCTGACGACCCCCACGACGCCGCCTTCTGACGGCTGAGGTTGTGTCATCGCGTTTTGTTGTACGGGAAGACCGACTTCAGTATACCTGAAGCCGGTCTTCGCATTTGTGGAGGTAACCATCAAAATCCTGAAGTTCGGCGGATCATCGGTGGGCACTCCCGAGCGCGTTCACCGGGTCATCGACATCATCGGCCAGCTCCGCAAACGCCGCGAAGACCTCGTTGTGGTCTTTTCCGCGTTCCAGGGCGTTACCGATCAGCTGATCCGGACCAGCAAACAGGCTTCCCACGGCGAAGGGCATTACACAGCGGCCGTCAGGGCTATTGCTGCAAGACATCGGGGGACCCTTGCGGCCCTTGTTCCTGCACGCCGGCGCAAGCCGGGTAGCGCGTTTGTGAATGCAAAGCTTGCTGAGCTGGCTGAGGTCATCCACGGCGTTTTCTCCACACGCGAGCTCACGCTCCGGACCCTCGACTATGTCATGAGTTTCGGGGAACTTCTCTCTACCTTCATCATTTCCGAAGGACTGAAGGCACGGCGAATTTCCTGCGAATTCCTCGACAGCCGGCAGCTCATCAAAACCGATGAGACCTTCGGAGCCGGCCGTGTCAAATACGACCTGACGACGAAATTGATCCGCGCGTATTTTCGGAAACAGAAAGGTCTCCAGATTGCATGTGGATTTATTGCTTCGACGACCGATAATGACACCGTCACGCTCGGACGAGGGGGGTCAGATTTTACCGCATCCCTATTCGGTGCCGCACTGCGGGCGTCCGAAGTGGAAATCTGGACCGATGTGGATGGGGTGATGACCGCCGACCCTCGCAAAGTGAAGAAAGCCTTCTCCATAGGGATGATGACCTATGAGGAAGCGATGGAGATGTCGCATTTCGGCGCGAAGGTCATTCACCCACCTACGATGCAGCCTGCGCTTGAAGCGAAGATCCCCATCCGTATCAAGAACACGTTCAACCCTGCGTTTCACGGGACCGTGATCGGCAGGAAGGATACTTCGGGGAGGTTTGACGTCAAAGGAATTTCGTCTGTCGATGAAATCGCACTTCTCAGGGTTGAAGGAAGCGGCATGATCGGGATGGCCGGAATCGGTCATCGGATTTTCAGCGCCCTCGCGGCGGGAAATGTCAACGTCCTGCTGGTCACGCAGGCCTCCTCCGAGTACTCAGTCTGCATGGCCGTCTTCCCCGATGTCGCACTGAGGGCCAAACAGCTCATCGAAGAGGAACTCCGGCATGAAATCCGCGACAGGCTCATCGAGCCGGTCGTCATCGAAGATTCGCTCTCTATTGTTGCAATCGTCGGTGAGAACATGCGGAAAACAACCGGCATTGCTGCACGGATGTTCAGTGCACTCGGCAGAAACGGCATTAATATCATTGCCATCGCCCAGGGTTCCTCCGAACTGAATATCTCAACTGTCATCCGGAAAGCCGACGAAGCGAAGGCGCTTAATGCGCTCCATGATGCATACTTTCTTTCCGACACCAAATCTCTGAACCTGTTCGTCTTGGGTACCGGATTGATCGGAGGAACCCTTCTGCACCAAATCATGCGTCAACGCGACGTGCTGCGGAAGAGCCAGAATATGGATATCAGGGTCCAGGCAATCGCCAACAGCAGAAAAATGATCTTTCTCGAGGATGGGGGGCTGGGGCCGCACTGGAGGGACCGGCTTGACACGCAGGGGGAAAGAATGGACGGTGAAGCCTTCCACGATCGGATGAAGCAGATGAACCTGTCGAACAGCGTCTTCGTGGATTGCACTGCAAGCGAGGAAGTCACGGCGAGATATGCAGATGTTCTCGCTTCGAGCATTTCGATCGTAACACCAAACAAAAAGGCAAACTCGGGGTCGTTTGCGCGGTATGCCGAATTACGCGCCCTGGCGCAGAAGCACAACGTGCGCTTTCTGTATGAAACAAACGTAGGTGCAGGCTTGCCGATCATCAATACCATCAACGACCTTGTGGCAGGCGGCGATCAGATACTGAAGATCGAAGGCGTCCTCTCAGGCACGTTGAGCTACCTGTTCAACGCCTTCGGCCCGGGGCGCGCGTTCAGCGATGTTGTGGAGGAGGCACGGGTGAAAGGTTTTACCGAGCCGGATCCGCGGGATGACCTGAACGGCAAGGATGTCGGAAGGAAGCTCCTCATCCTCGCGCGGGAAGCGGGACACCGACTGGAGTTTCGCGACATTCGCCTCAAATCCCTGATGCCCGCTTCGTTTCAGAACAAGGTGCCGGTGTCTTCGTTTATGCGGAAGCTGCGCGCGCTCGATCCGGGTTTTGCCCGTGAGCGCGAAGCTGCAGCGGCCGAAGGAAAAGTGCTCAGGTATGTAGCTTCCTTTCAAGCCGGCAAGGCGACAGTCGGCCTGCAACGCGTGGGCAAGGACAGCCCACTTGCCGATTTGACGGGAAGCGATATCATCATCGCTCTCACGACCGTGAACTGCCGGGAACACCCCGTTGTCATCAAAGGGCCCGGAGCCGGGGCCGAGGTGACCGCTACGGGCGTTTTTGCCGATATCATCAGAATATCTCACCGTCTTGACTGAGATGAAAAACTCTGTTACAGCATATGCCCCGGCCTCTGTGTCCAACGTGGCGTGCGGCTTTGACATCATGGGCTTCGCGCTTGAACAGCCGGGCGATCGTGTTACCGTCCGGTTTGCAGGTGAGCCTGGCGTGCGCATTTCCGTGAAAGGCAATGGCTCGCAATCTCTGCCGCTGAACCCACAGGAAAATACTGCGGGCATGCCGGTGCTCGCAATGATGAAAGACTTCGCGCCGGACCGGGGCGTTGAGATTGAGATTGAGAAGGGCTTGCCGATCGGTAGCGGCATTGGATCGAGTGCTGCCAGTGCCGTAGCGGCCGCAGTTGCGTGCGACGCCCTCCTCGGGTGCAACTTGCCTCGTGAGCAAATTCTCAATTACGCCATCGAAGGGGAACGTATAGCAAGTGGAGCCGTTCACGTCGACAACCTTGCCCCGAGCCTCTGGGGAGGATTTGTTCTTATCCGCGGATATGAACCCATTGACCTTGTTCATCTGCCGGTCCCCGATAATCTCTGGTGCGCCATCGTTTGTCCGGACATCCAGATACGCACTAAGGAGGCGAGAGAGCTGCTCCCGAAGAGCATTCCGTTGCGTGACGTGATCAGACAGACCGGGAATGCGGCGGGCCTGGTCGCGGGACTTATGAGTGGCAACTATGAGCTGATCGGGCGTTCGCTGCACGACGCCATTGCTGAACCCGCACGTGCATGTCTCATCCCCGGTTTCCTTGATCTCAAAAATGCCGCCCTGAGAGCGGGAGCACTGGGATGCAGCATTTCAGGCTCCGGACCCGCCTTGTTCGCTCTCGCAGAATCGCGGTCTCATGCGGAATCGGTTGAGCAGGCCATGTTGAAAACGCTGGATGGTCGTTCAGCACCGCTGCTCTCGTTCGTTTCGTCCGTGGCAAAACGGGGTGCCTATATCGTTGATTGATCACGCATGAAAATCGTAAGCACAAACAGGTCGGGACGCGTCTACTCGTTCGCCCAGGCAGTCCAATGCGGGATGCCGGACGACCACGGGCTCTTTGTCCCGGCATCGTTCCCCGAATTCAGCACTGGTGAGATCGATGCGATGGGGGGGATGAGCCTTCAGGAGATCGCTCTCGGAGTCGGCGGCAGACTCTTCGGCGATGAGATACCGCCTCCGGCTCTGCGTGCAATAGTTCAAGAGGCGATCAACTTTCAGGTACCGCTCCGCCCCCTGGACGAGCGAACCTTCATCCTCGAGCTGTTTCACGGCCCGACGCTTGCCTTCAAGGATGTCGGTGCCCGTTTCATGGCACGGCTCGTAGCCTATCTCTATCGGAACGAGGCACGTGAGATAACCATCCTTGTCGCAACCTCCGGAGATACCGGCAGTGCTGTCGCGCACGGATTCCACGGCGTCCAGGGAACGCGGGTCGTGCTTCTCTACCCGTCCGGCAAAGTTAGCAAGATTCAGGAGCAGCAGATGACGACCCTGGGCGGCAACGTTACTGCCCTCGAGGTAAGCGGCACGTTCGATGATTGCCAACGACTCGTGAAGGAAGCCCTGGCCGACGGCGACCTGAGGAGCAGGAAGTCATTCTCTTCAGCAAATTCTATAAATATCGCCAGGCTTCTGCCGCAATCGTTCTATTATTTTGCAGCGGTTGCAGGTGTCGGGAGGAAGGGAGGGAAACCGGTTGTTTCGGTCCCGAGCGGAAACCTTGGGAATTTGACGGCCGGTTTGTACGCCTGGAAGATGGGACTGCCGGTCCGGCGTTTCCTGGCGGCCACGAATGTGAACGACAGTCTGCCTCGCTATCTTGCCACGGGAAAGTTCACCCCGAAACCCTCGGTAGCGACCATCTCCAATGCGATGGACGTGGGCAATCCGAGCAATTTCGCGCGGCTCAGAGCCCTCTTCAACAATGACCGGTCAGCCGCAGCGCAAATCATTTACGGCGCATCCTCTTCGGATGACGAAACGAGACAGACGATCCGCGACTTGTTCGATCGGTTCGGCTATGTTTTTGACCCCCATGGTGCAGTCGCCTGCCGTGCATTACAGTACTACAGGAACACGATTGAAGACGCAGGAGGTGGCATCGTGCTTGCAACGGCTCATCCCGCAAAATTCATCGATATCTATGATGATCGCGAACGAAAGGCGATTGAAATGCCGGAGGAACTGATAAAG
>Ga0326726_10005765_pt1 | contig 11196 bp, 11 predicted proteins | sample MHFenrmetagenome_2_FD_207603 | JGI IMG/M metagenome (GOLD analysis project Ga0326726, IMG submission 207603) | Lab enriched peat soil microbial communities from Michigan Hollow, Ithaca, NY, United States - MHF15MN | ecosystem: Environmental > Terrestrial > Soil > Wetlands > Peat | place: USA...
GCAGCACCGGCTACGGTGTCGCCGTGCCCTCGAAGGAAGACACGTACACGACGATGGAGGGGCTCATCAGCCACTTTCTTTTCTTCATGAGCGGCAAAGGCATCCGCCCGCCGAAGGGCGACGTCTATTTTTCCGTCGAGGGCGGCAACGGCGAGGTCGGCTTTTATATCGTATCGGACGGGACCGACAAGCCCTACCGCCTGCACCTCAGGGCGCCCTGTTTCCACATCGTCTCGGCGCTCGAGCAGCTCATCAAGGGCCGCCTCATCGCCGACATCGTTCCGACGTTCGGCTCGATGAACATGATCGGCGGAGAGCTCGACCGATGAGTTACGCCCCGACCCCGGCCGCGCTCCAAAAGATCGAGGAGACGATCGCCCTCTACCCGGAGAGGTCCGCGGCCCTGCTCCCGGTCCTCCACGTCATCCAGGATCGATCGGGCTTCATCTCCCCCGAAGCGGAGAGCTGGGTCGCCGGGAAGCTCGGCATCCTGCCCGTCCGTGTGCGCGAAGTCGTCTCCTTCTACACGATGTTCAGGAGGTCGCCCGGGGGGCGGAGCACGCTTCAGGTCTGCCACAACGTCAGCTGCGCGCTTGCCGGCGCCGAGGACATCCTGAGATTTATCTGCGAGAAGCTGGGGATCGCGCCGGGCGAGACGACGCCCGACGGCGCGATCAGCCTGGTCACAGTCGAATGCCTCGGGAATTGCGACCACGCCCCCTGCCTCCAGGTCGACGGCGTCGACCACGGCCCGGCAACCCCCGAAACGGTCGCCGCGCTCATCGAGGAGCTCAGAGCCCATGCCTGAAAACGGCGTCCGGCTTCTCCCCGTCGACGACGACTCCTGGCGGCTCGAGGCCTATCTCCGCCGGGGGGGCTACGAAACGGCCCGCAAGGTCCTGACTTCGATGGCTCCCGCGGACGTCATCGCCGAGGTCCGCCAGGCCTCCCTCCGTGGCAGGGGAGGGGCGGGATTCCCCGCCGGGGTGAAGTGGGGATTCGTCCCCCAAGGCGGGGCGGCCCCGAAATACCTCTGCGTCAACGCCGACGAGGCCGAGCCGGGGACTTTCAAGGACCGCCTCGTCCTTCTTCGGGCCCCCCACCAGCTCCTCGAGGGCATGCTCATCACGGCCTTTGCCGTGGGCATCCGGACCGCCTTCGTCTATGTTCGCGGCGAATACGTTCGGGTCGCCCGGCGGTTGGAGGAGGCGATCGCCGAGGCCCTGGCGGCGGGATACGTGGGGCCGCACGTATTCGGAACGGATCTCGGCCTCGACGTCGTCGTCCACCATGGCGCCGGGGCCTATATCTGCGGCGAGGAGACGGCGCTCCTCGAATCGCTCGAAGGCCGGCGCGGACAGCCGCGCGTCAGGCCGCCTTTCCCGGCCGTCGTCGGGCTCTTCCGCTCGCCCACGGTCATCAATAATGTCGAGACGCTCGCTACCGTGCCCCAGATCCTGGCCCGGGGCGCGGACGGGTTCCTCGGCCGAGGACTGCCCAAGGACGGCGGGACGCGGCTCTATTGCGTGAGCGGCGCCGTCCGGCGTCCCGGCACGTACGAGCTCGCCGTGGGGACGCCGCTTCGGCAGATCATCGAGGTCCACGCCGGCGGGACGCCGCAGGGGAGGAGCATCAAAGCCGTCATCCCCGGCGGGCTTTCCGCGCCGGTCCTCATGCCCGGGGAGATCGACGTCGCCATGGACGTCGATTCCCTCGCCCGGGCGGGATCGATGCTCGGGTCGGCGGGGATCGTCGTCATCCCCGACGGAACGCCGATGCTCGACGTCCTCCACGCCACGGCCCGGTTCTATGCCCACGAGTCCTGCGGCAAGTGCACGCCCTGCCGCATCGGGACGGCCTGGATCCTCAAGATCGTCGAGCGGCTCCGGCGCGGGGGCGGAAGGCCGGCCGACCTCGACCTCATCCTCCGGCTCGCCGACGGCATCAGGGGGAGAACGCTCTGTCCGCTGGGAGACGGGGCGGCCATGCCCATCCGCGCCCTCGTCACGAAATTCCGTGGCGAGCTCGAACAGGCGGTTCTCCGATGAACGGGAAGAGGCAGATCGGCCTGACGATCGACGGCCTCAAGGTCCAGGCCGCCGAGGGGACGAACGTCCTCAGGGCCGCCGAAGAAGCCGGCATCGCCATCCCGCACTTCTGCTATCACGCCGGCCTGGAGGTCGAAGGCAGCTGCCGCATGTGCCTGGTCGAGATCGAAGGCCTGCCGAAGCTGGATCTGGCCTGCTCGACCGTCATCCGCGAAGGGATGGTCGTCCGGACCTCGACGGACCGGGTCCGCGAGGCCCGCAAGGACATCCTCGAGTTCTTGCTCGCCGAGCATCCGCTCGACTGCCCCATCTGCGATAAGGCGGGGGAGTGCCGCCTCCAGGATTACTACGATCGTCACGGACTCACCGCGAGCGGGATGGTCGAGCCCCGGGAGCGGCGGGACAAGAAGGCGCCGATCGGCCGGGGGCTCATCCTCGACCGGGAGCGCTGCGTCCTCTGCACGCGATGCGTCCGCTTCCTGCGGCAGGTCACAGGGACGGGAGAATTGGGGATATTCGAGCGCGCCGTTCGCTCCGAGGTCGGGATCTATGATGGGGTGCCCGTCGACAACAATTACTCCGGGAACCTCGTCGACATCTGCCCCGTCGGGGCCATCACGTCCGGGGATTTCCGCTTCAAGACGAGGGCCTGGTTCCTGGCGCGGCGGCCTTCGGTGTGTCCGCACTGCAGCCGCGGCTGCGCCGTCGTCATCGAATCGGTATCGGGGTACCCTCTGGCGAATGGGGAGAGGCGGGTCTATCGGGTCACGGCCCGCGAGAATCCGGCCGTCAACGGCTTCTGGATTTGCGACCTCGGCCGGGACGGGCGCCACGACATCGACGACGGCCGGCACGGCGCCGTGATGGAGAAAGGCGCCCCTCTCAAAGGGCTGTCGTGGCAGAAGGCCCTAGCGGACGTCGCTGCGGGCATCCGGGCGGTCCCCGGTCCGGAACGCTCCGCCAAGGTTGCGGTCATCCTGAACAGCCGCCTGACCTGCGAGGAGCTGGCTCTTGCGAAGGGACTTTTCGTCTCGGGCCTCGGCCTGGGAAATGTTTTTTTCGCGGACCGGAAGCCCGGTCCCGCCGACAGCCTGCTCCTGACGGCCGATCGGGCGCCCAACGGCAAGGGCGTCCTCGACGCCGGATTCTCGCCCCGGCTTCCCGGCCTCGGCGACTTGGCCGCCGCCGAGGTGCTGCTCCTCTTTGGGCCCCATCTCCTTGAGCATTTCGGGGAAGAAGAAGTCGCCAGGGCCCTTGCCGGCGTCCCCTCGAAATATCTTTTTGCCGCCCACACCGGGCCGCTCGACCGGCTCGCCGATACGGTCTTTCCAGTCGCCGTTCCGGCTGAAAAATCAGGAACTTACATCAACGTCGAGGGCATCCGCCAGCCGTTTGCCTGCGCCGTGCGGCCACCCTTCGGAGTGGTTCCCGAAGGCGCCATCCTCTCCTGTCTGGCCAACGCGCTGGGTTTCAACGCCGGAGACGCCGATGGCCGGTAACGTTCTCATCATCGTCGTCAAGGTGGTGCTCACCCTGATGTGGACGCTCCTCCTCGCTCTTTTCCTGACCTGGGTCGAGCGTAAGGAGAGCGCGGTGATGCAGGACCGGATCGGGGCCAACAGGGCCACGGTCTTAGGGGTGAGGCTCTTCGGCCTCTTCCAGCCCTTCGCCGACGCCATCAAGATGCTTTTTAAAGAGGATTTCGCCCCGACCTTCTCCCAGCGTGCCCTCCACTGGTTAGCCCCGACGTTCTCCTTCTTTTTTGTCTCGGTGGCCATGATCGCCGTGCCCTTCGGCGACACGATCCGCCTGTTCGGCCGGCGGATCCCCCTCCAGGTCGTCGATCTCAATGCGGCCCTCCTCTTCGTCCTGGCAATGCTCAGCCTTGGCATCTACGGCATCCTCGTCAGCGGCTGGGCCTCCTCGAGCCGCTTCGCCCTGATCGGCAGTCTCCGCGGCGCCGCCCAGCTCATCTCCTATGAAGTCGCCCTGGTCCTGTCGCTCGTCGGCCTCGTCATGGTCTTCCCTTCGCTCAGCCTGTCGCGGATCGTCGAGTTCCAGGGCGGCCTCCTGTTCGGGGCCATCCCCAAGTGGGGCATCTTTCTCCAGCCCCTGGGTTTCGTCGTCTTCTTCCTGGCTGGCATAGCCGGAACGAAGCGCGTTCCCTTCGACATGCCCGAGGGCGAATCGGAGATCATCGGCTTTTATACGGAGTACGGCGGGCTCAAATTCGGGCTGTTCATGTTCACCGACTTCCTCGAGGTCATCGTCTTCGCCTCGCTGGCCGCGACGCTCTTTTTCGGCGGCTGGCAGATGCCCTGGCTCGGCGACGGCGGATTCGTCTTCCCCTGGGGTGGGGGCATCAAGGCGGCGCCCTGGGCCGTGACCGTTCTTCGCGTCCTGTCCTTCAACCTGAAAGTGCTCTTCTTCTGCTGGCTCCAGATCCTGATGCGCTGGACCTACCCGCGCTTCCGCTATGACCAGGTCATGGACCTCGGCTGGAAGGTCCTCGTTCCTCTCGGGGTCGTCAACGTCCTTGCGACCGGGCTCGTCCTGGCGGCGCGATAGGAGAACCATGGTCAAGAGCTGGAGGGTCGTGCGGGAGATCGTAAGAGGGGCGGCGATCACCTCACGCCACTTCTTCGTCAACATGACCTTCCACACGCTGAGGCTCTTCGGCGTCAGGACCAAGAGAAGGGGAGCGGTGACCATCCAGTACCCCGAGGTCCAAAAAGAGCTTTCGTCACGCCACCGCAGCCTCCACCGCATCCGGCCGCGCCAGGACGGCCAGTCGAGCTGCGTCGCCTGCATGCTCTGCGTCACGGTCTGTCCGTCCGAGTGCATCACCGTCGAGGCGGGCGAAAACCCAGATCCCGAGATCCAGAAGACCCCCGCCAAGTTCGTGGTCGACCTCAACCGCTGCTGTTTCTGCGGCTTCTGCGTCGAGGCCTGCCCGGTCGACGCCATCCGCATGGATACGGGCGAGATCCGTCTCGCGACCGCGAGCCGCGCCGCCCTCGAGGCCCGTTTGGACAAGCCATGATCCCGTCCTCCGACCGGATCAGGGTCGGCGATTTCGAGATCATCCGGCTTCTCGACGGGACGTTCCGGGTCGACGGCGGCGCGATGTTCGGGGTCGTTCCCCGGACGCTCTGGGCGGCGAAGGCGGCCCCCGACCGGGAGAACAGGATCACGCTGGCCTTGAACTGCTACCTCGTCCGGACGCCCGGCGCGACCGTGCTTCTCGACACGGGCGTCGGACCCGACGTCGGCCGGCGCTATATCGACTTCTATTCGTTCGACCGCAGGCCCGGTCTTTTCGAATCCCTCGCGGAGCTCGGCCTCGGCCCCGACGACATCGACGTCGTCGTCAACAGCCACCTCCACTTCGACCACTGCGGCGGGAACACGGTGAGATCGGGCCGCGGAGCGTGGGCTCCCGCCTTCCCCAAAGCGAGCTACGTTGTCCAGCGCGGCGAGTGGGAACGGGCGCTTCATCCGGTCGAGCGGGACAAGCCGAGCTACATGCCGGTCCGGCTCAAACCCCTGGCGGAATCAGGCCGCCTCGCCCTCATCGACGGCGACGGACCCATCGTGCCGGGCCTCGAAACCGTCGTCCTGGCCGGACACACAGCCTTCCACCAGGGGGTCCGCGTTTCGTCCGGGGAGAAAACGTTCTTCTATGCGGCGGACGCCGTACCCACGGCGGCCCACGTTGACCTCGATTACATCATGAGCTTCGACCTCTATCCGGTCGAGACCTTCGACGCCAAGAAGGCCCTCCTGGCCCGCGCCGAGGGGGCGGCCTGGATCCTCGGCTTCAGCCACGATCTCGAGACCCCCTTCGGCGTCCTCAAGCGCAAGGGCAACCGCCTCGACGTCGTCCCGGTCGGACGGGCCGAAAACGATTGACATTTCGAGGCCCCATCCTTATGATGGGGCTTCCAAATTTCGAGGAGGTCCGTTTAATGAAGAAAGTCACTGTTGAAGAGCTGTTGGCCAAGGCCCAGCAGCCATCCCTGGACGCCCCGAGGCTCCACAGATTCTACAAGGGCAAGATGGGCACATCTGTGAAGTGCCGCGTCCGCGATTTCAACGATTTCGCGATCTGGTACACTCCCGGTGTCGCCGCGGTCTGCAAGGAGATCCAAGCCGACAAGCAGAAGGCCTATGAGTACACGAACAAGTGGAATTCCGTTGCCGTCATCAGCGACGGCACCCGCGTCCTCGGCCTGGGCGACATCGGCCCCGAGGCCGGCCTGCCGGTCATGGAAGGCAAAGGGATCCTTTATAAGTACCTGGGCGGCGTCGACGCCTTCCCCATCTGCCTCGACGAAAAGGACCCGGACAAGCTCATCGAGATCTGCCGCGCCCTTCAGCCGTCCTTCGGCGGCTTTAACCTCGAGGACATCGCCCAGCCCAAGTGCTTCCGGATCCTCGACGAGCTGCGGGCGAAATGTGAGATCCCTGTCTGGCACGACGATCAGCAGGGCACGGCCTGCGTCACGGTGGCCGGGCTGATCAACGCCCTCAAGATCGTCAAGAAGGATATCGCCGAGGTCAAGTGCACGGTTATCGGGTCCGGCGCGTCGGGCATCAACATCGCCCGGCAGATCATGCTGGCCGGGGCCAATCCTGCCCGCATGCTCTCGGTCGACTCCAAGGGCATCCTCTGCCGCGACCGGGCCGACAAGGACGTTCTCCAGGCGAAGTTCAAAGAAAAATGGGACCTCTGCCTGCGGACCAACCCGACCGGCAGACAAGGCACTATGGCCGACGCCATTAAGGGGGCCGATGTTCTGATCTGCTGCTCAACCCCCGGCCCCGGCACCGTCAAGGCCGAGTGGATCAAGACCATGGCCAAGGACGCCATCGTCTTCGCCGAGGCCAACCCCATCCCCGAGATCTGGCCGTGGGAAGCGAAGGAGGCCGGAGCCCGGATCGTGGCCACAGGCCGGTCGGATTTCCCCAACCAGGTCAATAATTCCCTGGGCTTCCCCGGCATCTTCCGGGGCGCCCTGGACGTCCGGGCCAAGACGATCACGGACGGCATGTGCATCGCCGCCGCCCGCGAGCTGGCCAAGGTCGCCGAGGACAAGGGCATCCACGAAGATTACATCATCCCCAACATGGATGAATGGGAGGTCTTTCCCAGGGAGGCCGTGGCCGTCGGCGGCAAGGCCATCGAGGAGGGAGTGGCCCGGTTCAATTTCCCGGCCGACGTCCGCTTCAAGATGGCCGAGGACGCGATCCGCGCCTCGCGCGAGGACGTCCAGAAGAAGATGAGGGAAGGCATCATCATCGATCCGGACAAATGAGGCCGGACCAGAGAGAAAAAACGACGCCAAACCGGACGAGGAGGGGAACTCGGGTTCCCTCCCCTTGTTCCGTTGGGATTTGACAAAGGTTCCCCGGTTGTGATACATAATCTGCAACTCAGGACATATCAATCACACGGCGCCTATCTCACGTAATTCATACAAAGATACCATAGGAGGTACAATCATGAAGAACATCGTGAAAGGCTTAGCGCTAACGCTCATCGTCGTATTCGCGTTCACGAGCTGCGCCAAGCAACCAACCCAGCTGATGGATTCCGCTAAGGCCGCCATCCAGGCCGTCATCGACGCCAAGGGCGGAGTCTATGCGAAGGACGAGCTGGTCAAGCTGCAGGGCGACCTGCAGGCGGCTCTGGATGCCGTCACGGCCCAGGCCAAGAAATTCTTCAAGAAGTACGGCCCGGCCAAGGACATGCTGACCAAGGTCGTTGCCGAGGCCGACAGCGTCAAGGCCCTTATCCCCGGACGGATCGCCGAAGCCAAGGCCGCGGCCGAGAACTCGATGAACGAGGCCAAGATGGCCGTCGAGCAAGCCAAGGCCCTCCTCGAGAAGGCTCCCAAGGGCAAGGGCACCAAGGCCGACATCGAGGCCATGAAGGCCGACCTCGCCGGTCTCGAGACCGCGATGGGCGATGTCAACAGCGCCTTTGCGGCCGAGGACTATTTCGGCGCCAAGGATAAGGCTGTCGTCATCAAGGAAAAGGCCGCCGCGATCACCGAGCAGATCAACGCCGCCATCGCCAAGATCAAGGGACGGTAAGTCGCTCCGCCTTGAGGCTCAGTAAAACAGCCGTCTTCGTCCTGGCTGTTTTGCTTTTCGGTTGTCGAACCGCGCCGGTCCCTCCGGAGGTTCTTGAAGCCGGCCTTCAGGAACAGGACCTTCGGGGGGCCGGTGCTTCTCTTTTCGCCGGCCGGGAGCACGCGGCCTATCTCCAGAGCTTGAGCTCCGCGCGCCAAGCCCTCGACAGGGAGAACCTCAAGCTGGGCTGGTTCCGAGACTACGGAAAGGTCCGCCAGGAGTTCGCCGCCGTCCTTCAGGCTGGCGGCGCCCTCAAATCGACCATCCAGACCGTCGTTTCCCGCAGGGCCTCGGCCCTCTCCCAATCGGCCGAAGCGGTCCGCCGACGGCTGCGGACGATCGACGAGCTGACCCTTTCGCTCGTCGAACGCGGCCAGGCCCGGAACCGTCTGACAAGGGCGTCCCTCGCCCTGGTCGAAGCCGACGCCTTGGTCAAGCAGGCCAGGTTCGACGAGGCCGCGGCGAGGCTCGACACGGCCTCGAGCCTGGCCGCCGAGGCCGAGCGGGCGGTCCTCACGCACATCTCCCGGTACCTCGATCCGGCCCAGGTCAGAAGCTGGAAGATCGCGGCCGAGGAGACGATCGCCGACTCGAAGAGCCGGGGCGTCCCGGCTCTCATCGTCAGCAAGCTCGAACGCCGGCTCGCGGTCTACAAGAACGGCAAGCTGTACAGGACCTACGACGTCGGGCTGGGATTCAACGGCCTGGCCGACAAGCGCTTCGCGGGCGACAACGCCACTCCCGAGGGCCGCTACGCCGTCGTTCGGAAGATCCCCTCGAGCCTGTACTACAAGGCCCTGCTCATCAACTACCCGAACGACGAGGACAGGCGCTGGTTCGCCCGGGAGAAAGCCAGGGGCGCGATCCCTAGCTACGTGGGCATCGGCGGCGACGTCGAGATCCACGGCGGGGGCCAGGACAGCCTGACCCGTGGCTGCGTCTCTCTTGACAACGACAAGATGGACGAGCTTTATGCCCTCGTGACGGTCGGAACGCCGATCACCATCATCGGGACGATGGAACTCGAGAACTACGTCATCAAAGCGATCCGGGACGACTGACATGATCATCAAACGACTCCTCATCGTCGCGGCGGCCCTGGCCTACCTGGGGTTCTTGGCCGTCCTCGGAGCCTCGTATTTCATCGGCCTGAAGCAGGCGTCGACGTGGCCGGCCCACGGACAGGGGCAGGCGCTCGCCGACAAGGACGTTCCGAAGGTCGAAAAGAACGTCCTACAACTGGAGAAACGGATGACCGGTCTCCAACCGAAGGGCCTGTACATCGTCATCGACACCGCCGAGAACAGGCTCACGCTCAAGAACGGCGACCAGGTCGTCCGGACGGCCGTCGTCTCCTGCGGCAGCGGCGTCGTCCTCGAGGAGCCGGGCGGAAAGAAGCGGAGCTGGGTCTTCGATACCCCGAGGGGCGAATTTACCGTCAAATCGAAGATCACGAATCCGTATTGGGTCAAGCCGGACTGGGCCTTCATCGAGGAAGGGGAGAAGATCCCGAAGGCCATGGAGGACCGGATCGAGGGGGGAACGCTCGGCGATTACGCCCTGGGCTTCGGGCAGGGCTACTTCATCCACGGCACGCTTTACACGAGGCTCCTCGGGCGGAACGTCACCCACGGCTGTGTCCGTGTCGGCGACGAGGACCTCAAATACCTGTTCAAGGCCGTCCCGATCGGGGCGAAGATCTACATCTATTGACGAGGGCAGCATGAAGAAGACAGCGGCCTTTGCAGCTCTCGTGGCGGCGGGGCTGGCCGGCCTGGGATGGGCGGCAGGAGCGGATAAAGCGACGCTGGCGAAGAGGCAGGATGCCCTCAACGCCGAGTACAACCTGGCCAAGGAAGCGAAATTCTATTTCGTCTTGGATATCGCCGGCCGAACGGTCGAGCTGAAGGTCAGGAGCATGGTCCTCAAGTCCTGGCCGATCCAGGCGATGAAGTTCTGGGGGCAGCCGGACCTCGCCGGCACCGTCGAGCTGGTCAAGAAGACGACGCTCAAGGCGCCGGAGAGGATCGTGATCAAGCCCGGTGATACAGAGGTCGCCCCGGCGCCGGCGGCCAAAGCGGCTCCGGCCGGCGGGGCGGCGACCACGGCCGATTACAATCTCGAGGCCCTGGAGCTCAGGGATATGCCGAAACGCTTCAGCCTCGAGCTCGACAACGGGCTGCATATCACGGTCAATGCGAAGACCGGAGGCAGGCTCGGATTGGGGTCGAAGATGAAGGCGGCCTGGCGGTGGTATGTCAGTCTGCCCCTGAGAAATCTCTTTGGGCCGCGGCAGGACAAGAAGCCCTCGGAGCTCGAGCTTGTCTTCGGGGATGAGAAAGACGCCCAATCGGTGTACTGGCATCTCTTTGACGGGATCAAAGGGATCGTCCTCTAAAACCTGCTGAAAATAGTGAAGTTTTAAGATAATTCGCAAATCTCCAATATTACTTGACAACATCGTGCTAAGATTTTATAATGTCTTTGCGCTAAATAGAATTTTCCAGGAGGGCTCAAATGAGTAAGATCATAGGCATCGACCTGGGCACGACGAACTCCGTCGTGGCCATCCAGGAAGGCGAAAAGACGACCGTCATCCCCAATGAAGAGGGTGGCCGGACAACCCCGTCTGTCGTCGCGTTCTCGGCCAAGGGCGAGATCCTGGTGGGCCAGGTCGCGAAGAGACAGCGGGTGACGAACCCCGAAAACACCATCTACTCGATCAAGCGGTTCATGGGCCGGCGCTACGGAGAGGTCGGTCAGGAGATCAAGCAGGTCCCCTTCAAGGTGACCGAGGCCCAGAACGGCGACGTCCGCGTCGAGGCCCACGGCAAGCTCTACGCGCCGCCCGAGATCTCGGCGTTCATCCTCCAGAAGCTGAAAAAGGCCGCCGAGGATTACCTCGGGGAAAAGGTCGAGCGGGCGGTCATCACGGTCCCGGCTTATTTCAACGACAGCCAGCGCAAGGCCACCAAGGACGCCGGGCAGATCGCCGGGCTCAAGGTCGAGC
>Ga0326726_10005766_pt1 | contig 11193 bp, 6 predicted proteins | sample MHFenrmetagenome_2_FD_207603 | JGI IMG/M metagenome (GOLD analysis project Ga0326726, IMG submission 207603) | Lab enriched peat soil microbial communities from Michigan Hollow, Ithaca, NY, United States - MHF15MN | ecosystem: Environmental > Terrestrial > Soil > Wetlands > Peat | place: USA...
CTCTCGCCGCACGGCAGGATCAGTAGCCCTTTGCGGAAGGCCTGCTGGGCGACCTCGTGGGCTTCCTTGACGGCCGGCTCTTTTGTCCCCCGGTCTCTGACCAACTCGACGCCGATCATCAAACCCAGGCCGCGGACATCGCCGATGATCGGGAACTCCCTCTTGAGATTCTTCAGCTTGTTCAGGAGGCGACCCCCCATCCGAGCGGCATTGGCCATGAGCTCGTTCTCCAGAAGGTCGAGGGTCACGAGTGATGCTTCGCAGGCCAGAGGGTTCCCGCCGAAAGTGCTGCCGTGCGTCCCGGCCTTCCAGGTCATGTATTTCTTCTTGGATACGACTGCGCCGAGCGGCAGCCCCGAGGCCAACCCCTTGGCCAGCACCACGATGTCGGGCTCGACGCTGAAATGCTCGATAGCCAGGAACTTGCCCGTCCGCCCCATCCCGGATTGGACCTCGTCGACGACATAGAGGATCCCGTATTTTTCGGCGAAGGCCTTGAGCTTCCGATGGAACTCGGGAAGGGGAAGGATGTAACCCCCTTCCCCCTGGATGGGCTCTACGAAGATGGCGGCGATCTCCCGGGGGCTCATCAGGTTATGGCAGACGACCTTCTCGATGGCCTCGGCGCAGTAGACGCCGCAGGAATCATAGGTGAGGTTATAGGGACAGCGGTAGCAGTAGCCATAGGGGACATGGTGCACTCCGGGCAAGAAGGAGGAAAAATGGAGCCGCTGGTTCGCCTTGCTGGCGGTCAGGCTCAGAGCCCCCATGGTCCGCCCGTGGAAAGAGCCGAGAAAGGAGATGATGTATGGACGCTTGGTGTGATACCGGACCAGCTTGATGGCGGTCTCGATGGCCTCGGCCCCGGAATTAGTGAAAAAGACGCTTCTTTCCGCCTGCCCCGGCCACATCTTGACCAGGCGTTCCGCCAGGTTGGAAAAGGACTCATAGTAAAAATCGGTGGAGCAGATGTGGAAGAATTTCTCGGCTTGTCTCTTGACCGCCTTGACCACCTTAGGATGGCTGTAGCCCGTGATGTTGACCGCGATCCCGGCCATGAAGTCGAGGAACCGGTTGCCGTCCACATCCTCGACCACGGCGCCTTTCCCCCTGGCTATGACCAGCGGGTATTCTTTGATATACGAGCTGGACGTGAAACGCCTGTCTTTGGCGATGACCTTGCGAGCCCGCGTTCCGGGCAACGCGGTTTTGATATCCGGGATTCTTGCGGCCATGTTCCGACCTTCCCTGTGTCCTTACATCCTTTTAAGGACGAGTGACATTCCCTGCCCTCCGCTGACGCAGAGGGTGGCCAAACCGAGTTCCTTGTCTTCCTGGATGAGGCTGTGGAGCAGAGTGACTGTCACGCGGGCTCCCGTGCACCCGATGGGATGCCCTAAGGCGATGGCGCCGCCTTTAATATTCCTTTTCGCGGTGTCCCATTTGAGCTCCCGCTCGCAGGCCAGGACCTGTGCGGCGAAGGCCTCGTTGATCTCGATGAGGCCGATGTCGCCCAGGCCGAGCTTTAAGGCTTTCAGGATCTTCCTTGTCGCCGGTACCGGGCCCAGGCCCATCTCCTTCGGCTCCACGCCCGCGGAGGCAAAGCCAAGCACCTCGGCCAGGGGCTTGGCGCCCAGCTTCTGAGCTTCAGACCCTGTCGCGAGGACCACGGCCGCGGCGGCGTCGGTGAGGCCGGAGGAGTTGCCGGCCGTGACCGTGCCTCCTTTCCTGAAGGCGGGTTGAAGCTTGGCCAGGCCCTCGAGGGTCGTCTCCGGGCGCGGGTGTTCGTCGTCCGTCACGACCCGATCCTGGCCGCCTTTGTCCTTAACCGTGAGGGGGACGATTTCGTCCTTGAACTTCCCCTGCTCGGCCGCTTTTTTCGCTTTCGCCTGGCTCTCCAGGGCGAACTCATCCTGTTCCCGCCGGCCGATGTTGAGTTTATCGGCCAGGAGATCCACCGTCTCTCCCATGATCAACTCCGCCAGCGGGCAAATGAGCCCGTCCCTGTACATGGCATCGACAAGGATTCCGTCGCCGAGCCGGTAGCCCCAGCGGGCTCCGTCGAGAAGATACGGTATCCTGGACATATTCTCTGTTCCACCGGCGAGGACGATCTTGTTTTCTCCGACGAGGAGAGATTGGCAGGCCAGGGCGATGGCTTTCATCCCCGAGGCGCAGGCCTTGTTCACCGTGAAGGCCGGCCGCTCGACAGGAATCCCTGAATGATAGAGGATCTGGCGTGCCGGATTAGGCTTGTTCCCGGCTTGCCTGGCCATCCCGAAGATGACTTCATCGACTCGGTCAGGGGAGAGGCCTGCCCTTTTCATCGCTTCAGCCGAGGCGGCGACGCCAAGGGAGACCGCGCTCGTCTCCTTGAAGGCGCCTCCGAACTTCCCGATCGGCGTCCTCACGGCGCTCAGAATGACGATTTTTTCCGTGAGATTTATCATCAGAACTTCCTCTCCATGTCGGTGAGCGTTGATTCGATCTTTTCATGGATCAGGGAGATCTCGTCTTCTGTGATGACGAAGGGCGGAGCGACCATCACCAAGTCGCCGTTCGTACCGTCGGCATGGCCGATGTTCGGCCAAAGCACGAGCCCTCTCGCCAGGGCCTGGGCGACAAAGGCTTCCACATACTTTTGCTCCCTCGCGAAGGGTGTCTTTTTCTCCTTGTCCTTGACGAATTCGACCCCGATGAGAAGGCCCTTCCCTCGGACATCTCCCACATGCGGATGGTCGAGCAGCCCTTCCAGCCTGCGCTTCAGTTCCCTTCCCGCACGGGCGCACCGAGCGATGAGGTCGTGGCCATCGAGATATTTGAGAGTTGCCATCGCCGCCGCGCACCCGACCGGGTGATGGGCAAACGTCTGCGCGTGGAGAAAGTCCTTGCCCTCCTTCCCGATCGCGTCCAGAAGGCCCTTTTTTGCGGCGACGGCGCTCAGCGGGAAGTACCCGGAGGTAAGGCCCTTACCCATGACGACGATGTCCGGGACAAGGCCGAAATGGCGACAGGCCAACCATTTCCCTGTCCGGCCGGCGCCGGTCATCACTTCGTCGGCGATGAGGAGGATGCCGTTCCGGTCACAGATCCTGCGGATGGTCGTCCAGTATTCTCGCGGCGGCACGGAGGCGCCGGTGGAAGAGCCGCCTATGACTTCGCCGATGAACGCCGAAACCTTCTCCCGGCCCAGTGTAGCAATGGTCTTTTCGAGCTCACGGGCGCATTTCACGCCACATCGGGACGGCACCAATTCCCAAGGGCAGCGATAGCAATACGGCGCAGGTATTCTCGCGCTCTTGGAGAGAAGCGGCCGGAAGGCCTGCTGATAATGTTTCCGCGCCGAAAGCGAAAGGGCCGTTAGGGTGTTCCCGTGATAGCTCGGGCTGAGGGAGATGACTCGGTATTTCTCCGGCTTTCCGCGTTCGACCCAGTACTGCCGCGCAAGCTTAATGGACGCCTCTATGGCTTCCGATCCGGATGTCAGGAATAACACTTTCCCGCCCGGAAACGGCAGGAATGAAGCCACGGCCGCGGCCAGCTTTTCGACCGGTTCGTGGGTGAACTGGACACCGTTCAGGTAAGCCGCTCTCCCTGCCTGGCGGGACAAGGCCGCGGCCACGTCCCTGACACCGTGTCCAATGTTGACGACCGCTGCGCCGCCGCTCCCATCGAGGTATTTCTTTCCTGTGACGTCATGGAGATAGGACCCACGGCCGGCCCTGATTAGAGGGAATGACCGGTGAAGGTTGCGATAGAGAACGGAGCCCTGCGGGTAACGATATTCGGACATTGCGCTGCCCTCATTTTATCACCAAGAGGATTGCCCGTGTCAAAATATCTGGCCAGAGGGAACGGTCCTTCTCTTGGCTTTTCCCTCCCGGATTCAGAGGGCCAGGTGGAGGTGGGCCTTAATGCGTCAAAGTGCACCACCCTGGTCTACCCCCTTGACAACGCTGTCGCGTTGTTCGAGAGTTGGGTCCGGCCTTAAACGTTACGGCCTAGGCCCTGCAGCGGTATCTCGCTGACGTTCCGGGCAGGAGATGAATGGTGCCGGAATAAGGAGGAGATGTCATGACCCATTCTGACCCGAGCTTCATGAGACGCGGATGGATCCTGGTTCTCGCCGTGGCGGCTATTCATGCAGCGGCCATTGCCCAAAACCCCGCTGCCAATCCGTTGTTTTCCGAAAAAAAGGTGAAGAACTACTTGCCTCAAATGACTTGGGTCGAAGTCGAGCAGGCCCTGACGCATACGGATGCCATAATTATTCCTCTGGGGTCGATCGAGCAGCACGGCCGCCACCTGCCTCTCGGAACCGACACCTACGAAGCCGTCGAGACGGCGAAACTCATCGCTCAGAAGGCCGATGTCCTCGTTGCCCCCGTCGTGACCGCGGGCCTCTCTCCCCATCACATGGGCTTTCCGGGGACGATCACATTGTCCCCGGAAACGTTCGAAGCGGTGGTCTTCGAGACCGCCCAGAGCCTGATCCGGCATGGCTTTCGGAAGATCCTTATCTTCAACGGACACGGCGGGAACAACGTCTCAGTCGCCAACATCATCCAAAAGATCAACCAGACGACCCGGGCCGCTGCGTTCGACCTGGGAAGGATTGAAATCGCGCGCCAGGAGCCTCTCTATCCCCCGATTCCCTGGGACGTTCACGCCGGCGTCGAGGAGACGTCCATGATGCTCTACCTGGCGGGAAGCCTGGTCGATATGTCCAAGGCGGTCAATCCAAAATTGTCCATCCCGCCGGACGTCGCCCAAATGGATGCGCTCGGGAAGTCCGATCCGGCCATGGCCAAGCTGGCCGAGGACATGCGTTTCCGGCCTTTCGAGACCGGCAAGAAGACGAGCACACGGGAAATGACCGACACCGGTTCAGTGACCACTGGCGACATCAGGACCGCCACGGCTGAACGAGGGCGGCGCGAACTCGATGGGTTTGTCGACGCCGCTGCGAAATTCATAGAGGCTTGGCGGAGCATTAAATAAGAAGCCCCTCTCACGCTTCTATACGAATCGCCGGAGTAGCGTGTGATCAGTCGGCTGCGGAGGTCCTTGGCCGCCGTACGCGCCGGCTATTTGCGGATCAACGATTCCGGGTATTGCGCCCGGCGGCCTGCCTTGACAACCCCTTTTTTCGACGCTAATGTCTCCCGAGCCAGGCCAAAGCGCAATTCGTGGGCTCGGTAACGGGGCTAGGGAGGTCCGCACATGAAGAAAGTCACCGCGTTTGTCGGATCTGCCCACAAGAGAATGACACACAGTGCCGTCCGCCAGTTCCTGGACGATCTCCAATCGCTTGGCGACGTCGAATCTGAAATCGTTACCCTTAGCGACTATCGGCTCGGGACCTGCAGGGGGTGCAGGCTATGCTTCGATAGGGGCGAGGAGTCCTGCCCCCTGAAAGACGACCGGGACGTACTCATCAAGAAGATGATGACGTCCGATGGAGTTATCTTCGCGTCGCCGAACTATTCCTTCCATGTCTCCGCCTTGATAAAGATATTCCTCGACCGACTCGGCTTTGCCTTTCATCGCCCGTGCTTCTTCGGGAAGACCTTTACGAGTATCGTCACCCAAGGCATCTACCGCGGCGGCGAGATCGTGAAGTACCTGGATTTCGTCGGCTCCGGCCTGGGCTTCAACACGGTCAAAGGCACTTGCTTCTCGGCTTTCGACCCGATGACCGAGAAGCAGAGAGAGAAGAGGGACAGGGCTCTTGCGAGCCAGAGCAGGCGGTTCTACGAAAGGATGATGAAACCCGCTTATCCCGCGCCGTCGTTGATCAGGCTCATGGTCTTCCGGATGGGCCGAACGAGCATCCGGTTGGAGCTTGATGATCGCAGTCGTGACTACACGTACTACCAAGAAAAGGGCTGGTTTGGATCCGACTACTTCTATCCCATTCGTTTAGGCGCATGGAAGAAGTTGGCAGGCAGTCTCTTCGACTCGATCCAAGCGAGAAAGACGAGAAAGAGGAAGAGTTAGTCCGCGCGGGCTATAGCAGGTCGGGGGTTAGATCTTCTCCCTGGCTCCGGCAATTTCGCGACATCCTTAATCCCTCATACCCACGCAGTTTGCACGATAGGTGCCGTTATAAGTTGACTTTCCTCCCTGGCGGCGCTATCCTCTGGCGAACAAGCGCTGGGGTTGAATAGCAATGAAATGCCCCAAGTGTCACGCCGACAATCCCGATACTTCGCGGTTCTGCGGCAGCTGCGCCACGCTCCTGAGCCAGGATGGCCCGCCGATCGACTCCCTGACGAAAACCATTCAGGCCCCTGCCCATGTGCTTTCGAAGGGCACCCTCATCGCCGGGAAGTACAGGATCGTCGACGAGATCGGTCGGGGCGGAATGGGGATCGTCTACAAGGCCGAAGACATCAAACTCCAGCGCACCGTAGCGCTCAAGTTCCTCCCGGCGCAGTGGACGTCCGACCCTGAAGCGAGGGAGAGGTTCGTCCATGAGGCCCGGGCTGCGTCGGCCCTCGACCACCCCAACATCTGCAACATTCATGAGATCGGAGAGGCCGAAGACGACCGGATGTACATCGCTATGGCCTTCTATGAAGGGAAGAGCCTGAAGGAAAAGATCAAGCAAGGTCCGCTGAAGCAGGAAGAAGCCCTGGGAATAGCCATCCAGGCGGCCACGGGCATGGCGAAAGCCCACCAAAAAGGCATTGTCCATCGCGACATCAAGCCGGCCAATATGCTCATCACCTCCGACGGCGTGGTGAAGGTCTTGGACTTCGGCCTGGCGAAGCTCGCCGGCCAGGTCAAGTTGACTCGCGAGGGAACAACCGTGGGCACGGTCGCCTATATGTCTCCGGAACAGGCGAAGGGCGAAGCCGTTGACCAGCGCACCGACATTTGGTCGCTGGGCGTTGTCCTCTACGAGATGCTCTCGGGAACTCTCCCGTTCAAGGGGGATTACGAGCGGACGTTGATCCATGCGATCCTCCACCAGGAGCCGGAACGCCTGGGCAAGCTCCGGAAAGACCTTCCGGCGGGCCTGGAGAATATCGTCTTCAAGGTCTTATCAAAGGATCCCGCCGACCGATACCAGAGCATGGACGAGCTGCTGGAAGACCTCCGATCGGTCGCCGCAGGCTCGCAGCCGCTCCGAGCCGCCTCGATAATCTTCCGTGGCCGGTTCCTTGGGCTTAAGAAGGTCCATGCCTATCCCGCAATAGCGGGAATTTTGATTCTGGCCATCGTCGCGTGGCTTATGATCTTCCCCAAACACGGCCAGGCCTTCGATTCCATCGCCGTCTTGCCGATCGAGAACCTTACAGGTGACCCCGGTCAGGAATATTTTGTCGACGGGGCCACCGACGAGTTGATAGGGCAGCTGGCCCAGATCGGGGCCCTCCGGGTGATCTCCCGCACGTCGGTCATGAAGTACAAGGGGTCGAAGAAACCCGTGCCGGAGATCGCCAGCGAGCTCAAGGTGAAGGCCGTCGTTGCGGGGACCGTGCATCGGGTTGGCGACAGAGTGCGGATCCGGGTGGAGCTGATCGATGCGCTCCCCGAAGAGCGAAACCTATGGACGCAGACCTACGATCGGGCCATGCCGGACGTGCTGGTGATGTACGGCGAAATGGCCCGGGCCGTTGCCGGCAAGATGCAGGTCAAGCTGGCCCCTCAGGAAGCGACGCGCCTGGCGGCCGCCCGTCAGGTCAATCCCGAGGCTTACGAGGCCTATCTCCAAGGACAATTTCACTGGTACAAGCTCACCCGACCGGACCTCGACAGCGCGCTTCAGTACTTCGAATCGGCCTTGGCCAAAGACCCCAACTATGCCAAAGCCTATGTGGGGATCGCCAGCGTTTGGGTCGGCCGCCAGCAGCAGGGGTACATCCCGAGAAGCGAGGCTGGCCCGAAAGCGAGGGCGGCCGCCGCGAAAGCCTTGGAGCTCGACGGCACGCTCGCGGAAGTCCATAACATCTTGGCGGGCATCAAGACGTGGACGGATTGGGACTGGAAAAGCGGGGAGGCAGAGTACCGCCGGGCCATCGAACTCAACCCCAACCTTCCGGATCCACGCGCGCCTCTATCGCATTTATTGAACATCCTGAAGCGTCCCGAGGAGGCGATGGCGCAAGTCCAGCGGGCCCTCGAATTGGATCCTCTCAATTCGCTGTTCCGAGATTTTTATGCCATGGACCTGATGTACGCGCGCCGGTACGATGACGCCATCGCCGTGCTCCACGACACGCTCACAACCTCGCCGAACGATCTGGTGGCCTTGTCAACCCTCCGGTCCGCCTACCACATGAAGCACATGTACACGGAAGCGCTGGAGGTATGGAAAGCGTCCTATGCCGCGAGGGGGGATCAAGCGGCTGCAGAAGCTTTGGCGAGGGGCTTCAAAGAAGGCGGTTACCCGAAGGCCTTGCAGCGTGCGGCCGAGACGCTGGCGGCTCGCCCGCGGACGGCCTATGTGCCGGCCTGGCAGATCGGAACGCTCTATACCCGCGCCGGACTGAAGGAGGAAGCCCTCGAGTGGCTGGAAAAGGCTTATCAGGCCCATGACCCCAACATGCCTTACATTAGCGTGGACCCGATATTCGACATCCTGCGGGACGACCCGCGATTCCAGGACCTTCTGCGTCGGATGAACCTGAAATAGCCGGGCCGGGAGCTAACCGCCATTGAAACTCACGGAATTCTTTTAAAGCCCTAATTCGGCTATAATAGATGCCATCTTCGTGAAAATATTGTTGGAGGAAACCATGAAACGTTTTGGCCTGACGATCGGTGTTGTCCTGGTCTTGGCGCTCTTCCTGGCTCTGCCTTCCCCGTCCCTGGCCCAGGGGCCTAAAGTCGCGGCGAGCCTCAAAGCCAGCGTGATGCAAAGATTGGGAACGGATTGCGATATCACCATCGACTACAGCCGGCCGGGGGTCAAGGGACGGAAGATCTGGGGAGACCTCGTCCCTTATGGCATGAACCCCGGAAATCAATATTCCAAGAACAAACCCTATCCCTGGAGGGCCGGCGCCAACGAGAACACCACCATGGAATTCAAGAAGGACGTCCTCGTCGAGGGGAAGCCTCTTCCGGCCGGGAAGTACGGCCTCCACATGATCCCCGGGGAAAAGGAATGGACCATCATCTTCAGCAAGAACAATTCCGCCTGGGGAAGCTTCACCTACAACCAGGACGAGGATGCCCTCCGCATCACGGTCACGCCCATGAAGGCCCCCCACCAGGAGTGGTTGGTGTTCGGGTTCGATGACCTGGCCGGGACGTCGGCGACCGCCTACCTCTACTGGGAACAGCTGAAGGTCCCCTTCAAGATCAAGGTGGCGCAATAACCCGCGGCGGGGATTCCCGGGGCGGCTTTTCCGAGACGCAGACGCGTTGCGGCCGATGAACGGGACTATCTTAAAAAAGCTCATGACGATGGCCGTGGGAATGGCCCTGTTCCCGAGCATTCATGTCCAGGCCCAGCCGGCCGGAGTCGTCAGCTCCGCGGACCTGGACATCGCCCTTCACAAGCTCAACGTCCTTGGCAGCGTCCTCTACGTGGCCGCCCATCCGGACGATGAGAACACGGCCGTCCTGTCCTATTTCTCGAAGGGCCGGAAGTACCGGACGGCCTACCTGTCCCTCACCCGCGGCGAGGGCGGCCAGAACCTGATCGGCCCGGAACAGAGCGCCGAGATCGGGCTCATCCGGACCCAGGAGCTCCTATCCGCCCGCCGGATCGACGGGGCCGAACAATATTTCACGCGGGCCGTCGATTTCGGCTATTCCAAGACCGCCGAGGAGACATTCGAGTTCTGGGGGAAGGAAAAGGTCCTGGCGGACATCGTCTGGGTGATCCGAAAATTCCGGCCCGACGTGATCATCACCCGGTTCACCGCGGATAACTCCGGCGGGCATGGCCACCATAGGGCCTCCGCGATATTGGCCAAGGAAGCCTTCGCGGCCGCCGGTGATCAGGCCCGCTTCCCCGAACAGCTGAAATATGTCTCGCCGTGGAAGGCCCGGCGGCTGTTCTGGAATGGCTTTCCCCAGTCCCAGACGGAAAACCCGAGCCGGCTTCGGATCAATACGGGCGAATACAATCCTCTGCTGGGGAAATCCTATAACGAGATGGCTGCTGAGGGCCGCTCCCAGCATAAGAGCCAGGGATTCGGCTCGGCCGCGCGGCGCGGCAGTCAATATGAGTCTTTCGAGCTTCTGGCCGGGGAGCCGGCGCAGGACGATCTTTTCGACGGGATCGACGTCACCTGGGACCGCGTCCCGGGCGGACATAAGGTCGGTCTCCTGCTAGCCGAAAGCTTGCGGTCGTTCGACCCGGAGCATCCCTCGAGATCGATCCCCGGCCTGCTGGCCGTTCATGACGAACTTGCCAGGCTCCCCGATGAAAACTGGGTTCGGCTCAAGAGAGAGGAGCTGGCCCGCGTCATCCAGGCCTGCGGCGGGATCTGGATCGAGGCCATGGCCGGCGATTTTGCCGCCGCGCCGGGAGATGAGATCCAGGTCAGAACGACGATCATCAACCGGTCCGACCGGCCCCTCACCGTTCACAGCTTGGGTTTCCCGAAAGTGGAGCCGGACAAGATCCTCGACCGTCCCCTCAATAATAATGAGCCTGTCGTTATCGAAAACACCCTTCAAATCCCCAGGGATTTTCCGCTGTCCCAGCCCTATTGGCTGGACGCCGCGCACCAGGAGGGCCTCTTTTCGGTCGGGGACCAGAACCTCATCGGGCTCGCGGAAAACCCCCCGGCGATCAGCGCCAGGATCAGCCTGAACGCCGACGGACATCTTCTGGAATATTCGATCCCCGTGGGCTTCCGTTGGACGGACCAGGTGAATGGTGAGCTCCTGCGTCCCTTCGAGGTCCGGCCGCGCCTGACCATCCAGGTCGAGGACAAAGTCCAGATCTTCGCCGGGGTGAGCTCCAAAAAGATCAAGCTGCGGCTGAAGAGCCACTCCCCGAATGTCGCCGGCGAGATCCGGCTCATAGGACCGAAGGCATGGACGATCAGCCCGGTCCGTCAGCCTTTTTCCCTGACCGGGAAATATGACGAGGTCGAAGTCGCGTTCGACGTGGCCCCGCCGAAAGCCGCCGGGGAGACCGACCTCACGGCGGAAGCCGAGGTCGGAGGCGAAAGGTTCAGCCGGGAATTGGTCGAGATCTCCTACCCCCATATCCGCCGCCAG
>Ga0326726_10005767_pt1 | contig 11192 bp, 9 predicted proteins | sample MHFenrmetagenome_2_FD_207603 | JGI IMG/M metagenome (GOLD analysis project Ga0326726, IMG submission 207603) | Lab enriched peat soil microbial communities from Michigan Hollow, Ithaca, NY, United States - MHF15MN | ecosystem: Environmental > Terrestrial > Soil > Wetlands > Peat | place: USA...
AAACTATGAGAATTCTTAGATGCAGCGAAAGGACCTTGCAAACTCTTCGTGACAAGGGTTTACTTAGATATACAAGACCCCTAGGCGGTTCAAAATTCTTTTATCTCCGAGAGGATGTGGAAGCTCTGTTTGAAAAAAACTTCAATGGTAAAATTTAATTCCTCTATTTTAAGTTAATTATTTTCAAAGGATCCTTAATTTATCTAAAAGGTAAAGTTCATATTTTAACTTAATCATATAATGGTTAGCGTAATTGGCTTGTATTATGCATTATATCGACGATGTGACACGTTTTTTAACCTCACAGTACCGAACTTGATAATTTTACAATCTTCATGATACAAATTTGATTACGAGCAGGTTATGTCTGAAAAAATCAATGACCTTCACCACCTTGGACAGAATTAACTAACCATCCTGGGTCGGGGTTAAATGCTTTTTATTACGTAATGCGTTTCAATTGCATACTTTGTGGCCAAATGCGTTTATGGCGTCCGTATTTTGCACCTATTAAGGAAATAATCCTCCCCCAAACAAAGTGGACACACCGAAACGTCCAAAAAACACTGCTAACCTCCCCTGTTATCAGGCCACAAACAATGGGACAATAAACGCTTCTAAACCTTGTTAAAGGGAGGATTTGGGCAAATGGTTCTTTTTTTGACCACAGTTAAGCAATAAAATCTTCATAAGAGGAATTTCTCGTCATGGTCTTAGCATAGTAGAAATTTGTTAAAATTTATAAGGATTTTTACTTCCCAATTCCACTGATATTGTTTAACTTTGATAGCGATAGAAAGTCAGGCAATAGTTGCAGGATGTTTGGAGGAATTGAGGCTAGTGTGGGTATTGCTAATGTGATTGATATGGCTATGCAGTACAAAAGCATCTGTTGAAAAATGTCGCTAATTATAATCAAAAAGGTGTACAATATCTCTCATTCTTGTTGTTTATGTAGACAAAAGAGTAACATATAATAAGTTAGCTGTAAGGGCTTGTACGACACGAATTATTTATAATCAGTATAAAAAACAAAAAAATCTGAAAAAATCCCCAAAAGATGTGTCACAATTTTGTATTAAAAGCTATTAATATTAGACCGCTTGTTATTCTCATCTGGGATTGACCTGGCAAACGCTTATTACAAATAAAATGTTAAAAAAAATATATAGATATCGCCAACGAGCAAGCAAGAGTTTGGTAGTGTCAGTTGTTATTAGATTAATACTAATCCATATATAGATCACTCAGACAGAAATCGTTTAATAAGTCTATAAACTACTCAGATTACTGTTTATTACATGATTTAGGGAGTATTACATTATTAAAGAAGATGGTATTTCATTAAGAAACGGGATCAATGTTTTGACATAAATCATTCAATGCTAAATATTTCTGTTCCTATATGCTTAATTAGATAAAATGCCAACCTCACCCATATATCTCGATTTAAATGTAGTTGAAAAATCACTTCTTAGATTACCCATCAGCACAACTATTTCAGGGACCTTAAGTATGACTGATGGTAATGGGTCTGTAGATTCATTTCTCAGTCGGGAGGAACGAAGACAGATCAGCAAATTATTGAAACTGTATAGAGATCCACTAAATCAAAATAAGTTAACTTCTGCAACATTCAACGCTCTGGGACTAATACTCAGAAGACTTATTGGATCTTCTCGCAAACTAGGAGATTTTTCATCTCTCCTGCTCAGGGTAAAGCCTGATTATATGCAGTTTATTACAAACATTCCGTGGGAACTTGCTGCGCTCAGCACAATTGATGAAACCTCATCCCCGGACTTCTCACTTCTTCTTGCCGACAGGCCGTTTGCCAGAACCATCGAGGGGTATAATTCTTTAATACCTGATCAGAGTGATGCGAAGCTGCGTGTGCATTATTGTATTTCAGATCCGCAAGGAAACCTTCAAGCCAATGACTTTAAAAATGATCTGGATACAGCTCTGAGAGAACGTTCGGCTTATATAGATGTCAGGGTCACCAGAGGTCCAGATTTCTTTAAGCCTTTATTTGATTCATTACTTATAGATATTGACCAGTACAGCCCGGATATATTCATTATCGCCTGCCATGGGAGAAGTTCATCAGGGATACCGCAAGTACTTTTTAATGATGAGTGGAAACCGGTGGAATCAATTGCTAAAGCTATTAAGAACACTAAGAATAATAGCCTGGTTATCCTCATTGCCTGTGATCTGACCTATGCCTCTGAATCGCTGCCTTCCCATTCCGGCGCTGTCACTTTTATCGAAAAAGGTATACCATCGGTTATTGCCATTCAGAGTAGTATTATGGTAAAATGTGGGAGGATACTGCTCGATGGCGTCATCAATTATTTGTTCGGACTCATACAGTCTGGTGTGGAAGACGGCACTTTATTGCGCGCCTTGTCGTATACCCGGCGAAGGATATTTGAATCGTTATATGGATCTAGTTTTACAAACCTTGATTGGTCCTATCCTGCATTATTTGTCTCATTAGGAAATGTGAATGGTCTTGGAAAAATGCGATACTGGCAGCTCGGTTATGTTTCCGCATTAAGAAATATACGAGCAAAGAATTTTATTTTGCAGAGTGATTATTTTCCTCGACCCAACCTGGAGCAACAACTAATTCAGTTTTTCCAAACCGATAGAATTGGTGTTTGTTCGATTGGAGGGCCTTCTGGTTCAGGCAAGAGCTGCCTTCTGAATTATGCCGGTGACTTGTATTATCGCAGCATTTTAGAAGAAAATCGAGCCTATTTAAGACACTTGGTATATATTGATTTTAATGAGGAGGAAAGGACGCTGAGTAAAGTTATTGAACTTTTTAATGTCATCAATAGCAAGATTGAAGCAATTTCACCATCTTCAATTGCAGTGAAACTTGTACAAAAACTTAGATTATCTAGCAATGGCAGTGCCGAAATTGACATTGTTGATCGGGTTATACAAGAAATGGATCAGAAAAAAGCCATTTATATATTTGATAACCTTGATCAGCAGCAGTATCATAATTTGCTGCCCATCCTCAAACTGGCACAACACGATTTCAGGGATTCGCTCATTATTGTGCCAGGACATACTAATGATTTTCAAAACATGGTTGATATTAATCATCTTTCTCAGGACGAGACAATTGCATATATTTTATCCCTTGGAAGTGGTTTAGATAGTAATGCCGCTTTCCTTCAAACCGGAGGTAACTTTGGAAGTTTAAGGTTGATAGAGATGCAGCCAGGAACAATAGAACCTGCACTTAAAACACAAGATGAAAAACATGAACGCATAATCAATAGCCTATCAGACATGGGCGACAACTATTTAAAGGCACTATGTATCCTTGCGCAATTTGAAAAAGGATTGTCAAAAGATCTTCTTGAATATACTACTGTTAAGTGGGAAGAGCTTGAGGTCCTAAGGAATCTTGGAGCCGTCGCCAGCCGGTTAAATGAAGTTAACTGCGAGGTTGTCTTTATACCTAAGATAATTCGAAAGTATGTGTCAGACGAAAACCCACCACTCGTTGAATATGGCAGAAACGTTTTTCTTGAGGAATTTGATAAGTTCCCCTCAGCCGATCCTGGTGTCTTCAACAAAATACTCGCATTACAGGGGGGGTTTGATTTTATCCTGACTATGATGAGGTTAGAAAAGGAGAACTTTGACCTCAGTAAGTCAGTTGAAAACCTCGATCATATTCGTGCTATGCTCTATCTTACGTATGAACCTCTTTATGCTTCTTCAAGATGGGGACTGGCGCTTGAGCTCATACAGCTACATAATTATTCAATAGCTCCTGATCTTATAAGGGCAATTGACTGGATAAATGAAGCTAAAACCGCTGAGGTTCTTGGGATACAAGACTTAATGCGAAAATGTATTAATAATGCAGAGCAAAAAGAACTTTCAACAATAGAGAAGGTCATGCTATTGCAATTAAAAGCCGGCCTCGGCAAAATTTCGGGTAATTTAAATTTACTACCTGAAATGATTCAACAGTACAAAGAGGCCGAGCAACTTATTCTGAGCCTTGAAGAGAATACGGAAGAATTACGGGAGGGATATACATTAACGGAAATTATTGAACGAAAAGGGATACTTTATCATAATAGGGCTATTATTCACCACTGGTGGGCCAAGAATGAAGAGGCTGCCTTTTCTGATATTCAAGGTGCAATTAAGTGTTTTCAACAGGCTAAAAAACCTGTTATGGTGAATATGAGTTTAAGCGAATTTGCAGACATGAGGATAAACAGTGCCAAGACCTCGGAGGACTTTGATAATATTATTCGCGATCTGATTGTTACAAGAAATTTTTTCTCTGGCAATCAAATAACTGGTGATCTCGCGACTGTTTACCTGCGACTGGCAAGAGTATACAAGAGGTACGCTGAGTTAGAGAAGGCTAACCGGGTGTTATTGATGGAGAAAGCGCTTAACTTTTATGAGGAGACAGCTGTGACTTCTAATAAGGCCGGAATGCAGATGCAGGAACTGATTGCACTAGGACATATAAATGTTTTGAAAGGTCCGGGTTTCCTCAATAAATTCAGTTCACCACAGACCATACAAAAACTGGATGAAATTATTGCCGCATTAAGTTCATTTAGCTCTCATTCCTGGGCAAGGCGCAATATCAGAAACTTAAATTGGCAAAAGGCCCAACTGACAGATCCGAAAGATAAAGCAGGCATGCTTTCTGTCTTGTTCACTGCATTGAAGGATGCAATTAATATAAATCTGCATAACAAAAGCAAAACAGATACAGGCATTGCAGTCCAGTTGATCTACGAATGCCTGGCTGTTATTGGAAATGACATACACAACAAGAATGAATTTATTGTCGGTTTCAGAGATGCAATAAAAAATTGGTTTGGATTTGCGGATTTTTCGACAATCGAGGAATTACAACAGCTAATACAAGATATTCACCCAATTAAACCATATCATTATGGGTAGCCAGAGAGGGAGCGGTGGCATGAGCGCTGCTCAAACTAAAGTTGCACAATCAGCTTATTCAAGCCCCAGGCCTATTGAACAAAGAGCGTCACTTGTATCGCCCAGTTCGCTGATTAAACGAAAGACAATAACTAAAACAGAAAAGTCCGGAAGCAAAGAGGAAACTAATCCTTAAAATCTAACTTATGAGCGAGCATTATTTAAAACTAATTGATACCGGCGCAAAAAAATTGCTGGAAATAGCAGCTGATAACGACAGAGCAAATCTGTTATTTGACAACAAAGTACTTTCAAACGGGCTGCAGGCGCTTACAAGGTTACATGAGCTTTGTGTAAATGAAAAGTCCGACCAGATTATCGGTTGGCTCAGTATAACTGGAAAAGTGGAAAAGACTTCTTTTATTCAGTTAACTGCAGCTTTTCTTAAAGCCATATGGACCAATGATTCTCAAGAGACAAGAGGAAAGATGACCGACTATGACCATTTTGTTCTGATGGCTGCAGCTGAAACTTTATCCGAGATAATGTGGCAGGACAAAAATAAAGCCGATATCCCTGGCCCCGGATTCATTGAATGTATTGAAGAATATGGGTTTCAGGAGCTAAACGTGGTTCTTCAGATATTCATCAAGAACTATATAGGCAATATTCTGCAATATCTTTTTGTAGCGGGAAAGGTAAGAGCAGCTAATCCATCCTTGCCCCCTGGGATTGAGGTGGAACTTAAAGAAAAAGATGCAGTTGCAATTTCAAGCTATATATTTTCTGATCTCATACTTGATGAAAACGCTGAATCCGACACAAAAAAAATAGTCGATAAATTAAAACATACTCTTTATCTTATTCTGACACAATGATAACCATCCAGTCTCAAAATAAAAGATTAACAGTATATCCTGACGGTAGGAAATATCCACAATACCATTATACTGTTCATTCAACTCTGGACAAGGATGCCTTTGCTAATCCTGTTGCAAGAGACTTAATAAGGGTAGGTCAGGCAATTTTTGCAGCCGACAGGGTTGTTCGCAGGAAAAGTTATCTAGGAGGTCAGACCAGAGATATTCATGTTGAAATTGATCTTGAAAATCCGTTGCTCTTTCGTAAAGCGATGAAAGAGCTTATCAGTTTTGCAGGATTTTGTACTCTGGACAACTGGGACTTTAACTTCGGGTCACTAAAATCCATCACAAAAGCAGATGTTAAAGTGTCTGATAGAAATCTTGGAAAGTTCAATTGCGTTGCTTTGTTCTCTGACGGGCTCGATTCGCTTTGTGGTGCTGCCAGACTTATTAAATCAGGCTCAACCCCCTTTTTTGTTTCACATTTCCAGCCCAGGTGGGGCTATACCACTATGATAAACAGACTACATGAAATATCATCAGCTGTTGGAAAGCAAGACTATAAAAATGAATCAATAAGCATACGATTTGATCTAAGTGATAAAAGCCCCGATGGAAGGCATAACTATTTTCCTGAAAATTCCCGCAGGTCAAGACCCTGTCTTTATCTTTGTTATGCTGCTGCTATTGCTGTAGAATACAATATTGAGAAGATACTTATACATGAAAATGGCATCCTCGCGATGAACCTTCCATACAGCAAGTCGCATTTCGGTGCACTAATCAGCCGCCATGCCCATCCGGTAACACTACACAGGATGCAGGAATTTCTATCCAGGATATGGCAAAATCAAGTTAACAGCCCTATAATCGAAAATCCTTTTTTCAAATTAACCAAAGCTGATCAGGTTTTGCAGTTTTGTAAGGACCTTCCTCAGGAGTTGGTTGAATCGACAAATTCGTGTGAAAATTCTTCCCGTGCCTTGCTTAGTTACAAAGGAAGTTTAAAAAAGCAAAAAAGCGGAAAAACGAGTGGTTTTACACATTGTGGAGTATGTACCCCCTGCCACATAAGAAGGCAGGCAATGTCCTTTCATGGTTATGCAGAGAAGAATAATTACGCTTTTGGATGGAGAGGGCCTGAAAGTGGAAAGAATAATCTACCGCAAATCTTTATTAATGATAATTTTCAGTTATTGGAGAAGTACTGCCGCGAGCTTCTGAAGAAATCCAAAATTGATTTTTTATTACAATATTTAACAGAGTTTTCTATGTTATCAGAGTGTTTTGATGACATGGAGGAAGTAATCGGTGATATTTACAATTTGCAAAAGCATTTTGCCAAAGAATATTTAAGAACCATTGAGAATTTATGATCGAATTAAGATCCATAAGTATCAGACAACCCTGGCTGGATTTGATCCTTCGTGGAAAGAAAAAATTTGAATTAAGAGAATGGAATCCTGATTTCCGGGGCCCTGTTGCCCTGCATTCTCCAATAAGGATTGATTTTCATGCAGCTCATTTCTTCGGATATAGGGAACCATGTAAATTAGAGTGCGGGAAAGTTCTTGGCATCGCAAACTTAACCTCGGTAACAGAGTTCAATGAGGAACGATATGTTCAAACTCTTACAGAGCATTTGTCTATACAACCCTTTACACGTATTATTTATGCCATCAGCTTTTCAGATATTCTTGTGCTTCCACACCCGATAGCGGCCAAGGGAAAACAACTTCTGTTTACACTTGAAGAAGAGATCAGTAAAAAGATAATAAATCAACTTCCACCAAACAACACGTTTAACCTAATTCATCAATTATGAAAAGAACAATTATTACCAAAAAGGATGTGTCTCGGATGGGGGACAATCAAGTTGACAATTACATTGAACGATTATTTAAGTACATCCCGTCCGAGATCGTGGCTTTGTATCTTGCAATTTTACCTTATCTTAAAAATGCAACTCAGTCCACTGAGTATCTTATTGCTATATTATTAACGGCAGCAACTTTCCTATACTTACTACTTGTTCAGAAAGTTAAAAAACCTCTGCAGTTGCTACTATCCTGTACATGTTTTGTACTATGGGTCTTTGCCTTAGGCGGCCCATTCAGGTTTTATCAATGGTATACAGAGTCACCATATCTGCCAGCACTCGCCCTTGGCGTGGCAACACTCTTCATACCGGCCATTCCGCCAGATAACGGTAAGCCTGAAAGTTGAAGGAACGCAATTACATGAGATATTTATCAAAATAGTTAAGACAGCAGTACTATTTTACTGCCTAAACTATTCCATGTCTCAGCTTATTTTTCTGTGGATGCGAACACTGTTATCACTTGGGATTTTAAAAACTTTCAATAACACATAAAAAAGGGAAGGTGTACTTTACACTTTTTATCTAAGTTCTGCCTTAAAGATATGCCCTGTTACCACCTCTTTCAGGTAAGTAACACTAATGACTTTTATAGAGACACCGTTTTAGTGGATTAAGATCTTATTTTACTCAACCAGATTCCTGGAATAACTATAAAATGATTATCAAGAGGTATTAGTTCTAATAGTAAAATCTGATACCTCATGGATTATTAGCAAAAAATCTGAAATCTAACTTTTAAACCCATAGCTATGAAAATTGAATTTGACATCGAAAAGAAAGACTTAAAGGTCCTGGTCAATGCTCTTGAATTTGCAGCATCCAGAGTCAGTGATGAAAACTCGTTCAATACAATTCAAAAAGTAATAAATGAAATAAAAGAAGATGTAAAAAATGGAGTTGCCATCTTTACAAGATTTAGAGATGAATTAAAGAAATACACAGATGGAAGCCCTATTTTAGAGACATCCAACTTTCGAACCCAATTGGGAATTTCTGCAGTATTCATTAAAAGTGACAATGGATTGATTGCTTTGATGAATTATATTTTAAAGTCTTTCGTTTTAGAACTCAAACCAAATGCTAAGCCTGATTATATAAAGAAAGACAAGATTGATGACACAAAAACAATAAAAGATCTGGTAAACCTAATATGTAAAAATTATGAAAGTTCTAATTAGTTTATTATTATTATCATCATTCTGGTTTACCCCTGTCTTTTCCCAAAAATGGACCCTTTCCCACAAGAGAGATACCATTAGAATGAGTTTAAATATTGGTAAATCGTCTGATAACACGTTTACTAAAGGTGAAGGAGCAGAAATAAGTGGAATATTTCCCAAGAGCGATACTGTTAAAAAAAGTTGGTTTACAAACTCTTTCACTGAGATAGGATTAGTTTCAGATTCCAGCAGATGGGGTTTCGGTTTAGTAGCTGAGATACATAAGAATACTCTTATTGAGAAAGAACAAGATTTAAGGCAATACGGATTTTCAATAAGTAAGATACTCGCAAAACAGGACTTAATTACACACGCTTCTGTTTATGAAATCCCAATATCTCTATCATTAAAAAGGTCAGATGATTTAATAAAAGAAAAGAGAACCTTTCAAATTATAGGAGGGGTGACATTTAATCGTTTTACAGGTCCGCCGATTCTCAGAACCCAAACACAATTCCCTAAACTAAGCTCAGGTTTTGGAAAAATTATTGGGTTTTCTCATAATCATAATATCGGATTTGCATACTTAGGGGCAGATGAAAATGTCCTGTTAGGCCAGTTTGACTTTGAGTTTAATACATATTTATTTCCCTGGCTTTCTGATAAGTGGATTAATAAAACAGATTTATTTAAACTTCAATTCATTTATAAAGGAAGGACTCCAATATTTGGGGAAACTGAATTAGATTTAAATAATTATATGAGTTTCCAAGCTGGATTGAATCTTGCATTTGATAAAAAAAACTCCATAGAACTTGCTTATGCCTGGATACAAGGAGCTGACCCTTTAAAGGGATTGGATAATCAGAACTATAAAACAATAACAGCAAAAATTAAGATCACTTTAAAATAAGAATCCACTTCAATACTAGCTTCTTTTTATTGGTTAAAAGGTCGAAAAATCCACTAAATGTTTCTTAAATGTTTCTTATTTGAAATTAAAAAACCTGTAAGTTATTAATTTACAGGCTTTACAACTTTTGCTTAGTAGCGGAGGGAGGATTTCTAACCTGCGACCATCTGATCTCAAACCAGATGCATTATATAGATTTATAAGCTAATAAAAACGTCCGATTGTTTACCAACCTGAAAACAGGGGAGGTTATACTAACAAAAAGCACACTATAAATGAGTTAGTATTATTTGGGGGAGGATTATTCAATGTATTTAGTGGTTGACGTGTTAACAATTATATTGAATCATAAAATAAATTTGTCTATTAGTAAAAGATATTCTATATTTGTAGAATACATTATTAAATTATAGAAGTATGAAATTAACTAATGGTGAAGAACAAGTTATGAAATACATCTGGAAACTTGAGAGAGCATACTTGAAAAACATTCTTGATGAATTTCCAGACCCTAAACCAGCGCCAACAACAATTGCAACATTATTAAAGCGTATGACTGATAAAGAATTTGTTGGGTATCATCAGCATGGTAGTAACAGAGAGTATTTTCCATTGGTAAAGAAAACAGAATACTTTTCGAAGCAGGTGAATTTGATGATTAAAGATTATTTTAATAATTCTGCCTCTCAGTTTGCTTCATTCTTCACAAATGAGACTAACCTGAATCTCACTGATTTAGAAGAACTCCAGCAATTAGTTGAACAAAAGATAAAAACCAAGAAAAAATTAAAATGATATGATAGCTTTTTTGGTCAAATCAACTGTATGCCTATTAGTACTTTATGGATTCTTTCATTTTTTTCTTCGCCATCATAAAATCCTATTATTTAATAGGTTTTATTTGATTTTCTCACTGGTCTTCTCCATTATAGTTCCTTTTATTGTGATACCCGTGAATTCGAATTTTACTTTAACAAATAGCCTTGACAAATTAACTTTTGCAACGGGACATACTATTCAAGGTGAGGAGATTATAGCAAACGTTACTTCACCACAAGTTTCACTAAATATTTTAATAGTTCTTTTTATTATTGTTTCTTCAGTTTTGCTATTACGTTTTGCCATTAACATTTTCAGAATCACAAATAAAATTATTAAATGTAAGAAAATTAAAAAGGTTAATGCTTCACTTGTCCTTGTCGAAGAAAAGACTACACCATATTCATTTTTCAGGTACGTTTTTGTAAATCAATCAGATTTCGAAAACGGTAAAATTGAGAAAGAATTATTAGTACATGAAGAGGCTCATTGTTTACAATATCATTCTGTTGATATTATCCTGCTTGAGTTAATAAATGTATTCTTCTGGTTTAATCCTACAATTTGGCTGTTCAGAAAAGAAATCCTATTAAATCATGAGTACTATGCAG
>Ga0326726_10005768_pt1 | contig 11191 bp, 6 predicted proteins | sample MHFenrmetagenome_2_FD_207603 | JGI IMG/M metagenome (GOLD analysis project Ga0326726, IMG submission 207603) | Lab enriched peat soil microbial communities from Michigan Hollow, Ithaca, NY, United States - MHF15MN | ecosystem: Environmental > Terrestrial > Soil > Wetlands > Peat | place: USA...
TGTCGAGGACCTCGCGCCGGCCGAGCGCGAAGCCGTGTTCGAGACGATCAACGAGGAAGTGGCCGCCGATACACTCGAGGAGCTCGATCCGGACGTCAAGCTGGCCGTCGTCGAATCGCTGGACAAAGATCGCGCCGCCGACATCGTCGAGGAGATGGATCCCGACGCGGCCGCCGACCTATTGGGCGATCTGACGGAGGAACAGTCGGGCCAGATCCTGGAGGAGATGGAGCCCGAGGAGCGCCGCGAGGTCTCACAGCTCCTCGAATTCGGCGAGCACACGGCCGGCGGCCGGATGACGACCGAGTTCATCGCGTTGCACGAATCCGGCGTCGTCGACGACGCGATCGAAGCGCTGCGGCGGTTCGAAGGCGGCCACGAAGCGGTCGCGACGATCTACCTGACCGGCGCCAACCACCGGTTGGTGGGCGCAGTGCCGCTGGTGAAGATCGCGATCTCGTCACCCACGACCCGGCTGTCAGCGCTCGGCGACGAGGCCGTCACGTGTCCGCTCGACACGCCCCAAGACGAAGTGGCGGATCTCTTCGACAAATACAACCTGATCACGCTCGCCGTCGTCGACGAGCACCACCGGCTGTCCGGCATCATCACCGCCGACGATGTGATCACCATGCTGCGCAACGACTGAGGCCAGCCGTGAATTTCCTCAAGACGTGGCGCGGCCGCATCGTGTTCTTTCTTGCCATCGTCGGCCCTGGCTTCATCACGGCGAACGTCGACAACGACGCTGGCGGCATCTGGACGTATTCCGTCGCGGGCGCGCAATTCGGCTACACGCTGCTCTGGACGATGATCCCGACGACGATCGCGCTGGTCGTCGTTCAGGAGATGGCGTCGCGGATGGGCGCGGTGACGGGCAAGGGACTGAGCGACCTCATCCGCGAGGAGTTCGGATTCCGCGCGACGTTTCTGTTGATGATCGCCCTCATCATCACGAACTTCGGCAACATCATGGCGGAGTTCGCGGGCATCGCGAGCAGCCTCGAGTTGTTCGGCGTCTCCAAATACCTCGTCGTCCCGCTTGCCGCAGCCGTCGTCTGGCTGCTGGTCGTGCGCGGTACGTACGAGAGCGTCGAAAAGATCTTCCTCGTTGCCTCAGGCTTCTACATCTGTTACATCGTCGCCGGCGTGCTCGCGCATCCGGACTGGCGGGCGGCCGCGTTCGCGACCGTGACGCGTCCGCAGGCCGCCGGCCTGGTCCGCAACTACGGCGCGCTGTCGATGGTCATCGGCCTGGTCGGCACGACGATCGCACCGTGGATGCAGTTCTACCTGCAAGCCTCGGTGGTCGAAAAAGGTATCACCGCGAAGCAGTACCGCGCCGCGCGGTGGGACGTCATCGTCGGCTGTCTGTTCGCGGCCATCGTAGCGTGGTTCATCATCGTCGCGTGCGCGGCGACGCTGCATCAGGCGGGACGGACGGAAATCAGGGACGCTGCGGACGCGGCGCAGGCGCTGCGGCCGCTCGCGGGCGAGTACGCCTATTTGCTGTTCGCCGCCGGTTTGTTCAACGCGTCGCTCTTCGCCGCGTCGATCCTGCCGATCTCGACGTCGTATGCCGTCTGCGAGGGCCTGGGACTGGAGTCGGGGCTGGACAAGCAGTTCCACGAGGCGCCGGCGTTCTACTGGCTGTATACGCTGCTCATCGTGATGGGCGCGGGCGTGCTGCTCATCCCGCACTTCCCGCTCGCCTACGTCATGGTCATGTCGCAGGTCGTCAACGGCATCCTGCTGCCGTTCGTGCTGATCTTCATGCAGCGGCTGATCAACGACAAGGAGTTGATGGGCGAGCACGTCAATTCACGCGGGTTCAACATCGTCGCGTGGATTACGGTCGTCGTGATGATCACGCTGACGATCGCGATGCTGGCGACGCAGCGGTGAGCGCCGGGCGCTGACGTGCAATAGGATATCGGCCGGAGTGACACATGATGCCGCGAATCCTCCTTGTTCTTTTCCTTATACAAGTTGTGGCGCCGGCGACCGGGGCGGCCCAGACGTCTCCGGCAGCTGCCATCACGGTCCAACAGGCGGTCTCGGAAGCGATCGCGAATAATCTCGGCCTGCTGGCGGATCGGCTCAACCTGACGATCGACGACGCGCGCGTGATCACGGCGCGGCTGCGGCCCAATCCCGTCCTGAGCGTCGAGGGTGATCACCTGGATTGGCTCGGCACCGGTTACGACCGGATCAACAACGCCGGCCCGCAGGAATACAGCGTGCGCACAGACTTCCTGATCGAAAACGGATTCAAGCGGGACCGCCGCATCGAAGTGGCCGAAGGCGCCCGCGCCGTCGGGCAGTTGCAACTGCAGAACGCCATCCGCCAGCTGACGCTTGACGTGCAGAACGCATGCGCCGACGTGACGCTCGCGAAGGACACGCTGGCGTCCGCGCACGACAACCTGGAGGCCTTCACCAACATCATCAGGCTCAACGAACGGCGCGTGCGGGACGGCGATCTCGCCGAGGTCGAACTGCTCCGGACGCAACTGGCGCAGCTGCAGTTCGAAACGACGGCCCGGCAGGCCGAGGTGCGTCTGAAGAGCGCGCGAGCGAAGCTGCAGCTGCTGCTCGGCCGGAACGCGACGGCGCCCTTGCCCGACATTGCCGATGGAGAGACGACACGGCCCACCGTCGCGCTACCGGCCGTACTGGACCGCGCGATGCAGCGGCGTCCGGACCTGTTGTCGCTGCGCGCGGATCAGGCGCGATCGGACGCGGAGATCCGCTTGCAGATTGCCCAGGGGGTGATTGACACCACCGTCGGCGCCGAGTACCGCCGCCAGGAGGGCCTGGCGGGACGGGGCAATTCCGTGGGCATCTTCGTCAGCACCAATCTGCCGTTCTTCAACCGCAACCAGGGTGAAGTCGCGCGCGCGCGCGCCGAGCGGCAGCAGATCGACTTGAAGGTGCGGAGTCTCGAGTCGACGATCCGGAACGAGGTCGAGACCGCGTACGGCCAGTATGATTCAGCGCGGGCGACACTGGAGAGGCTCGAACAGGTCATGTTGGTGCGCGCCCGCGACATCCGGCGGATTACCGAGTTCTCGTACCAGCGCGGCGAGGCGAGCCTCATCGAGTTCCTCGATGCGCAGCGCGCGTACAACGACACGATGCAGACCTACCACGAGGCCAAGGCGGACTACGCGCGGAGCCTCTTTCTGTTGAACGCCGCCTCCGGAAACGATGTGACGCCATGACGCGCCGCCTTCTCATGCTCGGGTGCCTGGCCGCCGCCTGCGCGGCCTGCTCGAGATCGAATGCCGAACATCCGCCGCAGACGGCCTCCACGCAGGCGACCGCCGGCGATCGCACGATTACGATTCCGGCGGACTCGCCGCAGCTGACGCGCATCACTGTGGCGCCTGTCCGGACGGCGGCCGTGCCGGCCGACGTCGTGGACGCCCCCGGCAAAATCGAGGCGGATCCCAATCGCGTGTCGAGAGTCGTCCTGCCGGCGGCCGGCCGCGTCACCCGCGTGATGGTGCATCTCGGCGACGCCGTGGAACGCGGCGCGCCGCTGCTGACGATCGAGAGTCCGGACATCGGCGCGACGCTCTCCGCGTACCGGCAGGCGCGCGCGCGTCTGGGGCAGACGCGGGCGGCGCAAACGAAAACCGACGCGGATCTCTCGCGCGCGCGCGACCTGTTCGAGAACCGGGCCGTAGCGCAGAAGGATGTGCTCGCGGCCGAAAGCGCCGCCGCGCAGGCGAAGGCGGACGTCGAGCAGGCGGAGTCCGCCGCGCGCGAGAGTCAACAGAAACTGGAAATCTTCGGCATCCAGCCCGATGCCGCCGACCAATCGATCACGGTACGGGCGCCGCTGGCGGGCAAGGTCCTGGAGATCACCGTCGTCGCCGGAGAGTACCGCACCGACACGAGCGCCCCGTTGATGACCATCGCGGACCTCAGCTCGATCTTCATGAGCGCGGACGTGCCCGAGACGCAGATTCGGCTGGTGCGCGAGCGGGCGGACGTGGACGTCACGCTGACGGCGTATCCCGGCGAGACCTTCCACGCGAAAGTGACGCGCATCGCCGACACCGTCGACGCGCAGACGCGGACGATCAAGATGCGGTCGATCCTCGCCAATCCCGGGGGACGCCTCAGGCCCGAGATGTTCGGACAGATTCATTGCGCGTCCGGCGTCAGCGACCAGCCGGTCGTTCCCGCGAGCGCCGTGGTCCGCGACGAGGATCGAACGCAGGTATTTCGTGAAGAAGGACGCGGGAGGTTCCTTCCCGTGCCCGTCGTCCTCGGGACGCGCGTGGGCGACAACATCGCCGTGGCCCGGGGCCTTCAAGCCGGTGACCGCATCGTCGTCGACGGCGCGATGCTGTTGGTCCGCCGCTGAATCAGTCGAGAACCTCACGTGATCGCCCTTCTCCTCCGGTCGGCGCTCCGCCAGCGATTCATCACCGTGGTGCTCGGCATCATCGTGATCGGCCTCGGCGTGTACTCGCTCACGCAGCTCAAAGTCGAAGCGTATCCCGACATCTCCGACACGCAGGTGGTCGTGATTACGGTGTTCCCCGGCCACGCGGCTGAAGAAATGGAACAACAGGTCACCGTGCCCATCGAGCGGGCGCTCAACAGCGTCCCCAACGTCATCGCCCGCCGCTCCCGCACGATCTTCGGGCTGTCCGTCGTCGAGATCACGTTTTCGTACGACACCGACGACTACTTCGCGCGGCAGGTCGTGCTGGAAAAACTCCGGGATGCGGCGCTGCCGCCAGACGCGCAGCCCTCTCTGGGACCGCTCTCGACGCCGATTGGCGAGCTCTATCGCTACACGCTGAAGGGGCCCGCGAGCGCCGGCGAGCGGGACCTCCGCGAGATTCAGGACTGGGTGATCGCGCCGAGGCTGCTGCAGGTCGCGGGCGTCGCGGACGTGGTCCCATTCGGCGGACTCATTAAGCAGTACCAGGTGGATATCGATCCCGCGGCGCTCGAAAAGTACAACCTGTCGATCGCCGCGGTCGCGCAGGCGGTGGGCGCCAATAACCGGAACGCGGGAGGCGCGCTCCTCGACAACCGGCAGCAGTCCATGGTCGTCCGCGGCGTCGGCCTTTTGCGATCGGTGGAGGACATCGAGCGCGTCGTCCTCGCCTCGGTCAAGGGCGCGCCCGTCCTCGTACGCGACGTCGGCCGCGTGCACCTCGGCGCGGCCCTGCAGACCGGCATCCTCGGCGTCAACGATCAGACCGGCGGCGTCGAGGGCATCGTGCTCATGCGCCGGGGCGAGAACCCCAGCGAAGTGCTTCAGGGCGTCAGCGAGGTGATCGACTCGCTGAATCGTTCCGGCATGCCACCGGGCGTCCAGATCGTGCCCATCTACGACCGCCGCGACCTCGTCAACAACACGCTCCGCACCGTGTCCCGGACGCTCGCCGAAGGGCTCGCGATCGTCGTCGTGGTGCTCTTCGTCTTTCTCGGCAGCGCGCGCGGCGCGCTGCTGACCGCCGTCACGATTCCGTTTTCGCTGCTGTTTGCGTTCATCTGCATGTACTGGGCGGGCATCCCGGCCAACCTGCTCAGCCTAGGCGCGCTGGACTTCGGCATCATCGTCGACGGCACGCTGATCATGGTCGAACACATCGTGTCGCGATTGCCGGGGCCGTACCGCGCTGGCGAGACCGTCGTCGATCGTGTCCGGGACGCCGCGCTCGAGGTCGAGCGTCCGATCTTCTTCTCGCTCGTCATTCTCATTTCCGCGTACCTCCCGCTGTTCACGCTCGAACGCGTCGAGCGCCGCCTCTTCACGCCGATGGCGTTCACGGTGTGCGCCGCGCTGTTCGGGTCGATGCTCTTCACGCTCACCGTCATTCCCGTGCTGGCGACGTACCTGTTTCGTCACACGGCGGCGCCGCACGACGGTGGGAGACTGACGTGGCTCTACGGTCCGTACCGTCGTCTGCTGCAGCGGACGCTGCCGCGCGCGCCGCTGGTCATCGGGGGCGCCGCCACCATCGTGGCCGTCGCTGTGCTGATGGCCGGCGTGCTGGGCACGGAGTTCCTGCCGCAGTTGGACGAAGGCGTCATCTGGATTCGTGCGAACCTGCCGCCCGGCATCTCACTCGCCAAGTCGGCTGACATCGCCACGCAGATGCGCGGGATCATTCGACGGCTCCCCGAGATCAACGTGGTCGCGTCGCAGACCGGCAGGAACGATTCGGGCACCGACCCGTTCGGGCCGAATCGCAACGAGCTGCTGCTGACGTTGCGCCCGTATGAAACCTGGGGACGCGGCCGTACGAAGGCGACCGTGGTGGACGAGCTGTCGTCGCGGTTGCAATCGGAGATTCCCGGCGTCACGCTCAACTTCACGCAGCCGATCATCGACACCGTCACCGAGTCGGTCACGGGCTCATCGGCCGACCTGGCCGTCATCCTGACCGGGCCGGATCTCAGCACGCTCCGCCAGCTGGCGGCGCGCGCGCTGGAGATCGTCAGGCAGGTGCCGGGCGCAGCGGATTCCGCCGTCGAGCAGGAGGCGGATCAGGCCCAGCTCCGGATTGCGCTCGACCGCCAGCAGCTGGCGCGATACGGATTGAACGTCGACGACATCCAGCAGTTGATAGAGCTCGCGCTCGGCGGCCGCAGCGTCAGCACGCTGTTCGAGGGCGAGCGCCGATTCGATATCGCCGTTCGGTACATTCCGGAAGCGCGCGCCGACATCGCCGACCTGTCGAAGATCCTCGTGCACACGAGCGACGGCGCCCGCGTCCCGCTCGGCGCGCTCGCGGAGCTCACGGTCGCGAACGGAGCGAGTATCATCGCGCGCCGCGAGAACCAGCGCCAAATCACCGTGCGCACGAATATTCGCGGGCGCGATCAAGGCGGATTCGTCGCCGATGCCCGGGCACGATTCGAGGCCGCCATCCCGCTGCCGGACGGCTATCACGTCGAGTGGGGCGGACAATTCGAGAACCTCGAGCGCGCGCAACGGCGATTGACGCTGATCATGCCGGTCACGCTGGCGCTGATCTTCTCGTTGCTGTTCATCGCGTTCGACTCGACCAGGTACGCGAGCCTCGTGCTCCTCAACGTGCCGCTGGCGTTTGTCGGCGGCATCGCTGCCTTGTGGCTGCGCGGCATTCACCTGAGCGTGTCGGCCGCCGTCGGTTTCGTCTCCCTCTTTGGCGTCGCGGTGATGAGCGGCGTGCTGGTCGTCGCGGAAATCACCCGCCGGCGGCAGACCGGCGACGAGACGCTTGAAGAGGATATTGTCGATGGCGCTGTTGCGACGGCGCGTCCGGTCCTGATGATGATCGTGGCGGCGCTGCTCGGCATGATTCCCGCCGCTCGCGCCGCCGGGATCGGATCCGACGTGCAACGGCCGCTCGCGACTGTGGTCGTGGGAGGACTGGCGTCGACGCTGATGCTGACGCTGGTGGCGCTACCCAACCTGTACTACCTGGTGCTCAGAGGAAAGGAGAAGCGGTCGTGATTGAGCCTCCTACGAAGCAGCTCCTCGTGCTCATCGGACAAGCCGACATGTGGAACGAGCGTCCGTTGTACGAGGCCATCGTCGCCGCGCTGGCGAAGGAGAAACTCGCGGGCGTGTCCGTGCTGTCGGGGATGATGGGTTACGGCGCCCATCGCCGCATCCATCGCCGGGGCCTGTTTGGCGTCTCCGATGATAAGCCGGTCGCCATCATCGCGGTCGATGCCGAGGCCAGGATTCGAGCCGCAGCCGAGGCGATTCGACCGATGGTGCGGCAGGGGCTGATCGCGATCTCTAATGTGGAGGTCATCCTCCAGGCCACTGGCGAGGTGATCTGAACTGAACGCGTGTTAGGGCCCGCGGGCGAGCCGCGGGAGTGCGGGATGCGGCTCTTAGTAGTCGGAGAGCGCCTTCGGCGGCCACGCCGCGCGCAGCGCGTTGGCCACAGCCAGAACATCGATCACCTCCTGCGCGATCGCGCCGGCCACGGGCGGCAGGTAGCCGCCGGCGGCGAACAGCATGCCGATCACGCTGAGCCCCATGCCGCCCACCGCGCTCTGCAGCGCGATCGATCGCAGCCGTCCGCCGATGTGAAACAGGGCGTCCACCGTCTGGAGTGACGTGTCCATGATGATGGCGCCGGCGGCCTCGGAGGTGATGTCGCTGTGCTGGCCGAACGCGACGCCGACCGTCGCAGCCGTGAGGGCGGGGGCGTCATTGATACCGTCGCCCAGAAACAGCGTCGACGCTTTCGCGGTTTCCGCGCGCACGAGCGCCAGCTTGTCCTCCGGCGATTGTCCAGCGAACACCTCGGTAATGCCCACCTGCTCGGCGAGGTACCGGACTTCCGATCCACGATCGCCCGAGACCAGCAACACGCGATCGAAGCGATGCCGCCGCCCGAGATGGGCGATGAAAGGCGCGCCGTCGCGGCGCGCTTCGTCGCGGAAGCGGCACGTGGCGGCGTAGTCGTCGTCAATCAGCACGACGCACTCCATCCCGCTCACGACGTCCGGCAGCTTCGCGCTCAGGCCCGGGTGATCGGCCAGGAGTGTCGCGCGGTTCGTGATCTCGACGCGCGATCCGCCGATGACGCCGCGCAGTCCGGATCCGGCGGGCTCGCTGATCTCGCTCGCCTCCCGCAGCGCCACGCCCGCATCGGTCGCCGCGTCGACGACGGCCCTGGCCAGCGGATGTTTGGAGTAGCGCTCGAGACTCGCCATCAACGCCAGCACCTGCGTCGCCGTCAGGCCGGGGGCAGGCAGCGTTTCGGTCAATCTGGGCTGACCGTACGTGAGCGTGCCCGTCTTGTCGAAGATCGCAATGCGGCACGTCGAGATCTTCTCGAGGATGGCCGGATCCTTGATGATGATCCCACGGCGGGCCGCGAGCGAGATGGAGCCGATGATCGCGACGGGGATGGCGATCAGCAGGGGACACGGCGTCGCCACGACGAGCACCGCGAGAAACCGGAGCGGCGAGCCGCTCACCCACCAGACCGATCCGGCGATGGCCACGGCGAGCGGCGTGTACCACGCGCCCAGTTGATCGCCCAGTCGTCGCAACTGCGGGCGCTGTTGTTCCGACGCGCGCATGACCTGCATGATTCGCGCGTACCGCGAATCCACCGCTCGCTTCGCCGCGCGAATCGTCAGCGTCGATTCGCCGTTCACGGCGCCCGATAACACGCCTGCGCCCGGAGTCTTCGACATCACATACGGCTCGCCGGTGAGATACGACTCGTCCATCACCCCATGGCCGTCGAGGACGACGCCGTCGACGGGGCAAATCTCATGTGGAAACACGACCAGCGAGTCGCCAATCGCGACGTCATCGAGCGCGACTTCCGTGAGCACGCCTTCGTGTGTGCGGTGCGCGACCGACGGCATGCGTCGCGCGAGGGCGTCCAGCACGGATGAGGCGCTCCGGACGGCGTAGGCTTCCAGGGCCTGGCCGCCCGACAGCATCAGGACCACGAGCGCGCCCGCGAGATACTCGCCGAGCAGCACCGACACGACGATCGACAGGCCCGCGAGCAGGTCCGAGCCGAACTCACCGTTGAACAGATGGACGACCAGTTCCAGCACAAGCGGCACGCCGCCAACAGCCAGCACCGCCAGGAGCGGCGCGTCGGCGATCGTGATGCCGTGAAAAGAACCAGTCGCGTGGAGACCGAAGCGGATGACGAGATGCAGCGCGATCAGCACGCAGGTGAGCCCCGCGATCGCGCTCTGCCAGTGCACCTTCATCTCACTAGCTTAGCCGCGACGGCCTGTCGCGCAGATCCGGACCGGTCAGCTCCCCTTCTTGACGGTGGCGCTGAACTTGCACTGAAGGTTAAGAGTGACGAACGCGCGGCAGATCGCGATGGTCTCGAGGGGAGATGAATCTTCGAATGCGCGCCGCGTGCGTGTTGGCCGCGGGCGTGGCGCTCGCAGTCTTGTCGTATGCGGGTCCGGCTGCAGCCCAGACGCCCGCGCCCGCCCAGTTCACGCTCGACCATCCCGCGGACACGTGGTGGTGGCTCTCCGGGCAGCTCAATCTCATCGACCAGTGGCACGCGGCATTTCCGTCGCAGTGTCAAGGCGAGCACAGCCTGCGGCCCGAGTCTGAATCCGCGCTGTCACGCGTCTGGACGATTTACACCGGCGCCCGCCTTGGCGATCGCACCGAGATCGCGTTCGACATCGAGAGCGCCGGCGGTCGCGGCATCAGCGACGCGCTCGGCCTCGCCGGCTTCACCAACCTCGACGTCGTCCGCAATCCGTCGCTCGGGTCCGCCCCGTACGTCGCGCGAGTCATGCTGCATTACACGATTCCGCTCAGCTCGAACCGCGTCGCAAACGACCGAGGTCCGTTTTCGCTCGCGAGCCGCGTGCCAGAGCGGCGCATCGAGTTGCGCGTCGGCAAGCTGAGCACGGCCGATCTCTTCGATCTGAACGGGGTCGGCAGCGACAGTCATCTCCAGTTCATGAACTGGACCGCGGACAACAACGGCGCCTACGACTACGCCGCCGACACGCGCGGCTACACGTACGGCGTGGAGGTCGAGTATCACGCGCCAGGCTGGGCGCTCCGCTTCGGCGAGATGCTCATGCCGACGGTGGCCAACGGGATCGACATGGATTGGCACCTGTCGCGATCGCGGGCCGAGAACCTCGAGTTCGAGCGGCGGGTGCAGATGCTGCCCGGCCGCGACGGGCGCGTGCGCCTCCTGACGTACGTGAATCACGCGACGATGGGCGATTATCGGGAGGCGATCGACAGCGCGCCGGCGGGCGGCGTGCCGGACATCACCGCGTCCAGGCGCGAAGGCCGCGTGAAATATGGATTCGGCGTCAACGGCGAGCAGGCGGTCTCGGATGGGGCGCGTGTCGTCGCGCGGCTTGGATGGAACGAAGGCCGTCACGAATCATTCGCGTACACCGAAGTCGATCGCACCGCGGCGATCGGCTTCGACGTGACGGGACGCCGATGGATGCGCGACGCCGACAAAACGGGCGTCATGGTGGTGGTCAACGGCTTGTCAGCCGATCACAGCGAGTATCTCGCGCGCGGCGGGCTGGGCTTTCTGCTGGGCGATGGCGCGCTCTCATACGGCACGGAACGCATCATCGAGAGCTACTACACCGCGCGCGTGACGCGAGGCGTGTCCGCCGGGCTTGACGTGCAGGTGATCGTCAATCCCGGCTACAACGGCGCTCGCGGCCCGATCCTCGT
>Ga0326726_10005769_pt1 | contig 11190 bp, 9 predicted proteins | sample MHFenrmetagenome_2_FD_207603 | JGI IMG/M metagenome (GOLD analysis project Ga0326726, IMG submission 207603) | Lab enriched peat soil microbial communities from Michigan Hollow, Ithaca, NY, United States - MHF15MN | ecosystem: Environmental > Terrestrial > Soil > Wetlands > Peat | place: USA...
GCTGGATGGAGTGGGACCGCCTCAGCACCGCAATGATCGCAGGGTCCATCCAGCCCGTGGTGGCTCGCTTCATCGAGAGCCTGGGGGAACAGCTGAAGAGCGGTCAGTTCGGGGGGACCTACCTGTTTACAACGTGCATCGGCGGAGTAGCCTCTCCTAAATTGTGTCTGGACAACCCGGCCCTTCTTATCGGTTCAGGTCCGGCTGCGGGCCCCTTATTGGGACGGTTCCTTGCAAAGCTATGCAATTTTGAGAATGTGATCGTGGCGGACATGGGAGGAACGACCTTTGATATGAGTATGCTCCCCGGAGCTACCATCCATGTTACGCCTGAAATGAGAGTGGGCGATTTCATCAATGCTCTTGAGTCCGTAGACGTGAGCAGCATCGGGGCGGGCGGAGGGAGCATTGCAAGAGTGGACGCCCGAAACATCCTTCAAGTAGGTCCGTCGAGCGCCGGGGCGGACCCCGGACCAGCGTGCTACCGGAAGGGGGGCCAGGATCCGACCGTCACGGATGCGGACGTGATTCTGGGATATATCCCAGCAGACTTTTTCCTGGGGGGGACCATCGCCTTAGATGTCGACTTAGCCAAGAACGCAGTTGAGAAAAAGGTGGCCAAGCCCTTGAATTTGGATGTCGTTTCCGCGGCACACGCGATCTCCGCCCTTGTTGAGGACAACATGGCCCAGGGAATCTTTCTGAGTGCCGTGGAAAGAGGATTGGACCCGAGGGAGTTTACGTTGATCGCCGGTGGAGGCGCTGGACCCGTTCATGCTGTTGCGATCGCGAATCGCTTAGGCATTTCCCAGATCTACATTCCCAGGCAGGCTGCCGCTTTTTGTGCCCTCGGAGCGACCCTGGCAAACTATGAGTATGTGTTGAATCTCTGCATTTACCGGGGTGAGGATCAACTCCGGGTGGAGGACATGAGAGGGTGGTATGACTCTCTGGAAACCGAGGGGGTCAATACGCTGGCACGGCAGGGACTTCCTGAAGGTGATATGAAACTAGTACGGGGAGCCGAGATGCGGTATCTCGGGCAACTTCGGGATATTGTCATATTTCTTCCGGAGAATCGAAAGGGGGAACCCTTTACAGATCAGACCCTCAAAGATCTGATCAAGGAATTCCATGCAAAACATCAGGCGATTTATGGATGGTCGGATCCGGCCATGGCGATAGCTATCTCCACATTGAAGGTCAGAGCCATTGGAGTGAGACGTCCGGTCGAGCTGATCAAACAGCCAGAAGCAGGAAAGGACGCGTCTGGGGCCTTCAAGCGAAAGAGGCAGGTTTATTTCAAAGAACTTGGGGGGTTCATCGACACCCCGTGCTACGATGCGAGCCATCTGAAACATGGGAATGTGATTGAGGGGCCGGCCATTGTGGAGGATCCGACCACAACCATTGTGGTGCCAAAAGGGACCGAGCTGACGGTCGATGCCTATCACAACTATATCATCCGCACAAGGAGGTCATCATGAACACGAGAAAACCCATCGATCCTCTGACCTTATCGATTATTGAAGGCCGATTAAATGCCCAGAACCAGGAACTCGGGTTCAGGCTCTTTCGTCAGTGTTTTTCTTTTGCGACGGCACACATTCGCGATATTGGGACAGCCCTGTTCGACCGGAGCGAACGGACCATCACCATCGGTAACTGGATGCCCGTGCACACGGCCGGGTCCGACGTTTGTTTGAAGGGGATGCTGGATTATATCGGGCGGGAGAACATCCACGAGGACGACTTCATCGTGGCAAATGATCCTTTTATCGTGAAGTTCGGTCATGCCCCTGATTTTTCATTCATCCGGCCCATCTTTGTGGAAGGGGAGCTCTTGTTCTATCATTTCATGAGGACCCATCAATACGATGCGGGGGGCTCGTATCAAGGGTGTTATTATCCCCGGACGTATGATTGTCATGGAGAGGGGATTATGATTCCTCCCGTCAAGCTCATCGAGCGGGGGAAGATCGATGAAAAAGTTCTGTCGGTCATTCTACGCAATGTCCGAGGATCGACGATGGTCCGTGCGGATTGTCTGCTGACCTATGCCTCGATGAAGATGGCTGAGCAACGCTTGATTGAGCTGGTCAAGAGCTATGGGAAAGAGACGGTGCTTGACGCCTGCAATGAGATCGTGCAGCGAACGGAGGAAGCTGTGCGGAAAGTCATTTCGACCTGGCCGGCAGGCACCTATCGGGCTGAACGGGCTGCAGACTGGGATGGAACAGTCGATAAGCCCGTCTGGGTGAGACTTGCGTTAACGATAAAGCCTGAAGAAGGGCAGTTGATCCTTGACTTCACGGAAAGCGATTCACAGGTGGACTTTATCAACTGCCCGCAGGGTCAGACGCGGGCAGCCATTGTTACTGCGGTGGCATGGTCTCTTCCCCCTCAAACCCCTCGGAACCAGGGGTTGATGAATTGTCTCAAGATTCTGACGAAGGAGGGATCGGTTCTCGACCCGGTATATCCTGCAACGAGTGGAGCCCAGGCCCCTACCTTGGGCACCCATGTGACGGAATGTGTGCAGGTGGCTTTGGGCCAGGCAGTGCCAAAGGATACTTCTGCGCTCTGGGCCCGACATATCAATCCCATTATCACCGGCAGGCGTCGCGATGTTGTCGATCCGAGAACGAAATCGCCCCAGCTTTATTGGACGGCCCCGTTTCACGGGGACGGTTCCATGGGGGCGATCTATGGCTATGACGGCTGGGATGGACTCTGCTGGGTTCTCGGAGCAGGGGGTTCTCTAAGGGCGCCTATTGAGCCCGAGGAATGGGAGACTCCCTATCGCTGGCTGCGTCACGAATTCATCACGGACTCAGCCGGGGATGGGAAATGGCGTGGCGGCGCAGGGGTTCACTGGGAAATTCTGAACACCTACAATCGCAAGGTATGGCAGGCCCATGATTGTGTGGTCATGACGGGCAATTCCGACGGAGAGAAATTCGGCGCTGTGGGATTGTTGGGAGGGACCGAAGGGAAGAAACACCGGCTTGGCATTGTTCGGAAAGGGAAAAAGGTAAAGCTCCGCTGCAACGACGTCCAGTACGTTGAGCCTGGGGACATTCTGTGGAGCAAATCGGGCGGGGGCGGCGGTGTCGGAGACCCCCTGCAGAGGGAGATGAAGAAGGTCCAATGGGATGTCGTGAATCGATACATCTCTCCGGCGAAAGCCAAGTATGTGTATGGTGTGGTATTCAAGGAGGGAAGTGACCAGGTGGATCAGAAGGCGACGGCAGCTCTAAGAAAAAAGCTGAAGGCAGACAAGGCAAGCAAAAAAATATCCCGTAAGAAGAAATGAACAGAACCGGGAAGCCCCGTCCGTTGGGGCGTGGAGCTTCACTTCACGAAAGGAGGTATGAATAAGATGGAGAAAAAGAGGGTTGTTTTTCTATCGGTCGTCCTCATGTTGGGATCGGTGCTCGGTGGACAGTCATGGGCGCAATCGGCTAAAGGGCCTGACAAAATCCTGATTGGCTCGCCCGCATCCTTGACCGGGATGTTTGCAGGGTTCGGCCAGGGCCAGTCTTGGGGCGCGAAAGCGGCTGTGGAAGATATCAACAAGCAGGGCGGGGTGATGGTCAAGGAGTTCGGAAGGAAAATCCCACTCGAGATCACGTTCTCCAATACGGAAAGTAACCCCCAGAAGGCGGGGGCCCTCGCAGAACAGATGATTGTAGGTCAAAAAGTGCATTTCCTGGTAACCGGGAACGAACCCCCTCCGATGCACAGCCTGGCAGCCACCATGGCCCAGAGATACAATGTAATTCACCTTGCTCATGCTGCCGTCCTGGAACCCTGGCTGGCCATGCGAAAGAATGCATCACCAGGATGGAAGAACACCTGGGCCTTCGGATTTTCAATTGCCGCCGGCGCTCAACCTGGGGATTTCCGTTATAAACAGCCGGGATTTACGATCCTGGAAACCTGGTTGCCCACTTTAGAGCAGATCGCGGATAAGACCAACAAGAAAGTGGGCGTCTTCTCTTCCAATGACCCGGATGGTGTGGCCTGGTATTCCCTCTTCCCGACAGCCCTGAAAGAGAAAGGATATTTCGTTTCCGGTATCGATCAGAAACTCGGCCTTTTCCCTGGAGAAACGACGGATTTCTCTTCCATCATCTCAAAGTGGAAGGCGGATGGGGTAGAGGTGCTCTGGGGGAACTGCGCTGCCCCACAGTTTGGGGCACTCTGGAAACAGGCCCGGACGCTCGGCTTTAAACCCAAGGCCGTCTTCTGCGGGAAAGCGCCTGCGAATTACATCGATGTTGTGTCCTGGGGTGGAGACCTTCCGCTCGGGATCGGATTGGAAATAAAGTGGAGTCCCCTCTTTGCTACGCGTGGCATAGGGAACACCACTCCACAATCCCTTTTGGAGAGATGGACGAAAGATACGGGTCAACCGTTGAACGACAACATTGGGTTAGGGTATTATGTCATCCAGGTGCTGGCAGATGCGATAGAGAGAGCGGGGACGCTGAGCACCGATGGGGTCAACAAGGCCCTGGAAGGGACGGATTTGATGACTATCAACGCGAGGGTGAAGTTTGACGCTAACCAGTTCAACCTCATTCCTCTGAGCTTCGGACAGTGGCATAAGATTGCCACACCAGCGAAATGGGCGCTGAAGTTGGTCAGCACCAAGCATAACTTCGTCAAAACCGAGGCCCAGTTTATCTTTCCGATTCCTTACGAATAAGACATCTCCTGTGGGAGGGTTTTGGACCCCTCCCACAGGAAGCGGTCATTTATTGCTCCTTGATCTCGATTGGTCCGCTTCCCATGGGACATTTTTTCTTGCATTTTCTACCTGAAAGGGAAGACACGGTTTGATGAGGCTTCAACTGGATATTCTAAGAATTGGAGAGATTCGCTTCGGAGATCAGACAGGCGTTTCTGGCAGGGTATTGTTCATCAACCGCGATGAGCTTCAAGGACTGCTGCTGCAAGATCCCAGGCTTCGGGACGTTGAAATCGAGCTGGCTCGACCCGGAGAAAAATGCCGCATTCTGAAGGTGCTGGATGTGATCGAGCCACGAGCGAAGACGAGCGATGGGGGTGAGGACTACCCAGGAGTCGTAGGAGTCCAGGCCCCGGCTGGCATGGGAAATACCTGCGTCCTGAAAGGAACCGCCGTGGTCCTGAGCGATTACCGCGAGAGGCGGGAGGTCAGCACGAGTTCCTTTCCGAACGGAGAGATCATCGATATGTTCGGTCCGGGCGCTGAAGCAAGCACGTTTGGACAAACCTACAATATCGTTTTGCTGGCAACCCCTTCACAGGGAGTGACCACTCCGGATTACATGGCGGCTCTCAAGGTCGCTGGACTTAAAACATCCGCCTATCTTGCAAGGGCGGGGAAGGGCGTTACGCCCGATGAAACCGAGGTCTTTGAACTCCCCGCCCTGACCGAGAGGACCGGGGGTTTTGAACAACTTCCTAGAATCGTCTACATCTTTCAGATCCAGACCCTTCAATTTGAGCCCATCGCGGGCGAGCCTGTTCTATACGGGAGGAACGTGCCAGACATGGTTCCTACGTTGATTCACCCGAACGAGGTGTTTGACGGGGCGGTCACTTCCGCCCTTCCCGCGCTAAACGTCCAGACCTATCATATACAGAATCATCCCATCATCAGAGAGCTCTATAAGAGACACGGACGAGAACTGTCCTTTGCAGGGGTCATCATCACTCTCGCACCTAACAATGTGACGGACATTGAGAGGGTTTCAAACATTTCCGCAAACCTGGCCAAGTATGTTGTTGGAGCAGAGGGTGCGGTCCTGACGAAAACAGGGGGAGGAGCACCCGAGCTGACTATGGCAAGGACCGCTCAACGTTGCGAGCAACTTGGGATCAAGACGGCGATTGCCATGCTTCACATGGGAGCAGACATCAGCGATACAAAATACGGGGCGACCACGATTTTCAGCATGCCGGAGGTGGATGCTATCGTCAGCATGGGTGTTCCATTTATGGATGTGGAGTTGCCCGCAGTAGACCGGATTATCGGCAGACCCGATCCGTCACAGGAGGGGCCGTCGATTCAGGAAAAGATGGTGAGGTCCATCCGCTGGATCAAGGGTTCGCAATGCCAGCTTGGGAGTTCAAAGTTGAAGGCGGTCCGGTATTAGTCCGAAATTCCGGAATAATGAGAAAGGAAATTCCAGTATTCCAATACTCCAATACTCCATTACTCCAATACTCCATACCCTTGTGAAAAGGGGGGTATTCGAATGATTCGAGTCGTCCATTACATCAATCAATTTTTTGGCGGGATTGGTGGGGAAGATAAGGCAGACTTGCCTCCCCGGGTGACCGAAGGCGCCGTAGGGCCAGGCCGGGCCATTCAGGCCGCCCTGGGAAAAGAAGGACAGGTGGTTGCAACCGTCATCTGCGGAGACAACTATTATGCAGAGAAGATTGAAAGCGCTTCAGAAGAAGTCGTGAGGATGATTCGTCCCTACCAGCCCAATGTCGTCATTGCGGGTCCGGCGTTTAATGCAGGGCGATACGGAATCGCCTGCGGTGCCGTTTGCCGAGCGGTTCAAGATCGCCTCGGAGTTCCCGCCGTCACGGGCATGTATCAGGAGAACCCCAGTGTCGACATGTACCGAAGCGCAGTCTACATCATCCAAACCGTAGATTCTGCGAGAGGAATGGGTGAGGCCGTTGGCAAGATCGTGGCCCTTGTCCGGAAGCTTGCAGCGAAAGAGAGAATAGGAAAACCTTCCGAAGAGGGGTACTTCCCCCGTGGGTTGCTAGTCAATGAAGTCTCTGACAGAACTGGAGCTGAGCGTGTCTTGGACCTGTTGTTGCTTAAACTCCAAAGGAAACAGTACGTATCGGAAGTGTCTCGGCCCACGTATGACCGGGTTAAACCGGCCCCGGCCATCAAAGAGATCGGCAAGGCAAGAATCGCATTAGTGACGGATGGCGGGCTGGTCCCCAGGGGAAACCCCGACAAACTTGAGATCCGGACGGCAACCCGTTTTGGAAGATATGATATCAAGGATATGGAGACGCTCCATCCCGAGGACTACGAGGTCAGTCACGAAGGCTATGATTCCATCTTCGTTAGACAAGACCCAAACCGGCTGGTTCCTGTGGACGTATTGAGGGACCTTGAGCGGGAAGGCATCATCGGGAAGCTCCACGAAAAGTTTTACAGCACGACAGGGGTCGCGAATATCGTAGAGGTGATGCGAAAATTGGGACAGCGGATCGCCGAAGAACTGAAGGCGGAAGGGGTTTCGGGTGTGATTTTGACCTCTACCTGAGGAACAAGCACGCGTTGCGGTGCAACGCTCACGAAAGAGATAGAAAGAGTGGGGATCCCCACCGTCCACCTCTGTGCGATCATACCGGTTGCTCAGATGGTGGGTTCCACCCGGATTCTTCCGGGCCAAAAAATCGTCAATCCAGTGGGCGACGCGAGCTTGCCGCGGGCAGAGGAAAGAAAACTGCGCCGCTCCATTGTTGAAAAGGCCTTGAAGGCCCTTCAGACCGAGATTGAAGAACAGAGGATTATGTGTTGACCTCATTGATCGCAGCCGTCAAAAACTGAAGGATTGTCTCAGATGGTATAAGCGGCGAGAGGGCTTGATTCCTAACCCCTGCGCTCGCAGGCAAAAAAGAATATTATGGTTGATTGCTTATCAGATAAACGAATCCTTCCAGTCATTACCGGAGTCTCTTATTTTCTTGCCCATGTTCCGAGCCTGATACGTTACGGGTCGAAACCCTGCCGTGAGATAAGGCATGATTCCTCTTCATTGCAGCCGATCCTGAGTCATCTAAGATCCTTCGAGCAGGCCGTGGCTTATCCGCCGAATCAGGTTTTTATCGGAAACGTCGACCCCGATGAATTATGGAATGTTCCTTCTCCCTGGTACAAGCACCCCTTTCCCAATGCCTCCCGGTGGGGTGAATTTGGGGAGATCATGCCAGAGGAGGAGTTCTATGGCATGCTGAAGATCTGCGATGAGTTCGGGCTGATCACGCTCGAGGAGAGTTTTCTGGATGACGTCATTGCCACGCTGAAGGTCCATCCGCTTTTTATGGAAGAGGATATTCAGAAACTTGGCAAGGGCGTTTCAAGAGGGGATATCGAGAAGAGAATAGGTGATCAAGATGTCCTGCCCCTTTATGTGGGAGGAAATCGCCTCGTAGGATATTTAAAGAGACCCCAGGGGGATGGCGCCGAGGAGGACGAAAACCTTGTCCCTTCCATCATGCTCGAAAACCTCTCTTCGAGAGCGTCCGGGGTGATGGTTTTGCGGAATCTGATTTCAAAGGCAGGTCTGGCAAAGGAGATTGATTATCTCATCGGGTATGGAGAGGAAGCCATTGGAGACCGCTACAATCGCGGAGGCGGAAACCTGGCCAAGGCGATCGGACAACTGTGCGGTTGTGCTCGGGCGACGGGTTCCGACGTCAAGGCTTTCTGCTGCGCGCCGGTTCATGCCCTGATGATGGCGGCCGGCCTGGTTACCTCCGGTGTTTTCAAGAACGTGGTGATGGTGGCAGGTGGCTCTTTGGCCAAATTGGGCATGAAATTCCAGGGGCATGTTCGGCATGATATGCCGATTCTGGAGGATCTTTTAGCAGGGATCGCCGTCTGGATAACGCAGGATGACGGGAAGAGCCCGGTGATCAGGCTCGATTCCGTCGGAAAGCATGAGATCAGCTCGGGCTCAGCTCAGCAGGCGATCCTTGAAAAGCTGGTGATCGAGCCTCTGGACCGGCTCGGATTGAATATCACTCAAATCGACAAGTACGCAACAGAGATGCATAATCCGGAAGTGACGGAGCCCCAGGGAAGCGGAAATGTTCCTCGTACGAATTACCGGACGATCGGCAGCTTTGCTGTTTTGCGGGGCGAAATCCAGAGGAGCGACCTGGACCGGTTTGTGAAAACCCACGGCATGCCCGGTTTTTCTCCGACCCAGGGCCATATCGCCTCGGCCATCCCATATCTGGGGCATGCCGTCAGGAATATCAAATCTGGAAAGCTGAAGAACACGATGCTCCTTGCCAAAGGAAGCCTGTTCCTCGGACGCTTAACACAGCTTTCCGATGGAATCTCTCTTTTGCTCGAAAAAAACAGAGGGGGTAAAGAATAATGGCGGTGGAGGTTCATAAAGATAATTATGACAGTGAGGTCCTGCAATCCGAATTACCTGTCCTGGTGGATTTTTGGGGACCTCAGTGTGCCCCTTGTCTGGCCCTGATGCCCGCCGTGGAGCACCTTGAGCATGAGTATGCCGGCAAGATCAAGGTCACTAAGTTGAATGCCGCTGCGGGGAACCGCATGCTGTGCGCGAAGCTGCGGGTTCTGGGTCTCCCCTCTTTTCTTTTTTACAAGAACGGGGCGGAAGTCAAGCGCCTGTCCGGTAACCAGCTTACCAAAAAGGATATTGAAGAGGCGATCAAAGAAGTCATCGGATGAACCCTCGGGAGGATTTCGTGATGGAACTTAAAGGGAAAAAGGTAATTATTCTAGGGGAGCGGGATGGGATTCAAGGGCCGGCCATCGCGACCTGCCTTCAGAGTGCAGGGGCCGAACCCCTACTGGTGCAGACACAGTGTTTTGTCTGAACTGCGGCAGGCGCCCTTGACCTGGAAGGTCAGGAGAGTATCAAGAAGGTGGCAGAACAGTACGGGAAGGAAGACCTCATCGTCGTCCTGGGAGCACCGGACGCCGATAGCGCCGAACTTTACGCCGAGACCGTGATGAACGGTGATCCGACCTGGGCAGGCCCCCTGGCCGGAGTCGCGTTGGGGCTGCCCGTATACCATATTATTGAACCTGAGATCAAGGCCCAGATTGCCCCGGCATGCTACGAGGAACATCTCAAGCTCATGGAGATCGCGCTGGATGTGGACAAGATCTCCGAGACGCTGACCAGGATTCGTGGGACCAAGCAGGTTCAGGGTTGAGCTGATCCTTCCATTGGAATTCCTACCCTCTAAACCCAAAGCTAAAGATTCGAAGGAGACGATGGGCGAACCGATTCTTGCCGTTCAGAACATTACGAAGCGTTTTGGTGGTCTGGTGGCGCTGAAGAACGTCAGCTTCGAAGTCTACCCGAATGAAGTGGTGGGGTTAATGGGGCCCAACGGCGCAGGGAAGACCACTCTGCTCAACATTATCGCCGGTGAATATTCTCCGGACGTTGGAACCGTTAAGTTCAAAGGGCGGAATATCACAGGCTGTGCGAGCCATGAGGTTTGTCATCTCGGTATTGCGCGGACGTATCAAATCCCTCAGCCGTTCGTGACCTTATCTGTTAGGGAAAATCTGCTCGTTTCCGCGGTATTTGGAAGGCAGATGAAAAGAACCTCTGCTGACCTGGAAGATGAGAAGATCTTTGATCTGGTCAATCTCTCGGAAAAAAAGGAAACCCTCGCCGGAGACCTTCCGATCTTATCTTTAAAAAGGCTTGAACTCGCCAGGGCCCTCGCGCGTAAGCCGGAATTGCTATTGCTCGACGAGGTGGCGGCAGGCTCCACGGAGATCGAGATCCCCGGAATTTTGACCACCCTCAAAGAAATCACAAAGATGGGGATTACCCTCATCATGGTCGAGCATGTCATGAAAGTCATGGTCAATGCAGTCGATCGGATCGTGGTCATCGATAAAGGGACGAAGATCGCCGAAGGCGAGCCGAGGTCGGTCATGAATGATAGCAAGGTGATCGACGCCTATTTCGGGGCATAAGAAAACCGTGGTTTTCTCGGCCTTTCATTTCTAAGAGGAGCGGGTTCGGGGCAGGATGTCACTGAAACAGATCCTTAGAGTGAACCATATCGATGTGTTTCACGGGACCTTTCAGGCCCTTTGGGATGTGTCGCTTCGGGTCGGGGAAGGGGAGATGCTGGCCCTGATCGGCGCCAACACCTCAGGGAAGTCGACCCTTCTCGATACGATCTCGGGATTGCTCCACCCGGCGAGAGGTCGTATCGAATTTGATGAACGGGAGATTACCCGGCTGGATCCGTATCAGATTGTGGAGATGGGCATCACACAGGTTCCGGAGGGAAGACGGATCTTTCCCGACGTATCAGTTTTTGACAATCTTCTGATCGGTTCATACAACCGGAAGGCACGGGAGAAGAAGGAAGAGAATCTGGAGAAGGTTTATGAGCACTTTCCCATCCTGAGAGAAAGGC
>Ga0326726_10005770_pt1 | contig 11189 bp, 10 predicted proteins | sample MHFenrmetagenome_2_FD_207603 | JGI IMG/M metagenome (GOLD analysis project Ga0326726, IMG submission 207603) | Lab enriched peat soil microbial communities from Michigan Hollow, Ithaca, NY, United States - MHF15MN | ecosystem: Environmental > Terrestrial > Soil > Wetlands > Peat | place: USA...
CTGCTCGCCGCGCCGGCCCCCGCGCACGCGCAGCTTGACACCGGCAGCTTCGTCGTCCACGGCTTCCGGTTCCGGAGCGGCGAGACGCTCCCGGAGCTCAGGCTGCACTACATGACGATGGGCCGGCCGGTGAGGGGAGCGGACGGCAGGGTGATGAATGCCGTCCTGATCATGCACGGCACGGGGGGGAGCGGTCGGCAGTTCCTGAATCCTCTTTTCACGGAGCTGTACGGCGCGGGTGAGCCGCTCGACACGGCGACGCACTACCTGATCTTCCCCGACGGCATCGGCCACGGCGCTTCGAGCAAGCCGAGCGACGGGCTGCACGCCCGCTTCCCGCGCTACACCTACGACGACATGGTCGCGGCGCAGTACGGTCTGCTCACCGAGCGGCTCGGCGTGAACCACCTGCTGCTGGTGATGGGCACTTCGATGGGCGGCATGCACACGTGGGTCTGGGGGGAGACCTATCCGGACTTCATGGATGGTCTGGTGCCGCTGGCCAGCCTGCCCACCGCCATCGCGGGCCGCAACCGGATGATGCGGAAGATGATCATGGACGACATCCGGAACGATCCGGCGTGGCAGGGTGGGGAATACCAGCAGCAGCCGGCGGGCTTGGTCGGCGCGCTCCAGATGCTCTTCATGATGGGGAGCAGCCCGCTGCTGCTCCATCGCGCAGCCCCGACCCGCGATTCGGCGGACGCCTACATCACGCGGCTCCTGAGGAATCAGCGGGCGGTGACGGACGCGAACGACATGCTCTACGCCTTCGACGCCTCGCGCGAGTACGACCCGAGCACGGCGCTCGAGAGGATTCAGGCCCCGCTTCTGGCGATCAACTCAGCCGACGACCTGATCAACCCGCCCGAGCTCGGGCTGATGGACACGCTGATCCGGAGGGTCCCGCACGGGCGCTACGTGCTGCTCCGGATCGGGCCGCTCACGCGAGGCCACGGCACGCACACGGTCGCCGCGGCGTGGAAGGCGTACTTCGCGCCGTTCGTGGCGGAGCTGGAGCGGAAGGCGGCGGCGCGGTGAGCGCGCCGGTTACTGTGGCGGCGCGCTCGGCTCGATGTACGCGCGAGTGATGACCACCGGCTGGACGGGGGAGTCGTCGGGGCGGGTCGGCACCGCGGCGATCGCGTCCACCACGTCCATCCCCGCCGTCACCCGTCCGAAGACGCAGTAGCCCCAGCCCTCGACCGTCTTCGCCGTGAAGTCGAGTCGCGGATTGGCCGCGACGTTGATGTAGAACTGCACTCCGCCGCTGTGCGGGTCCATCGTCCGCGCCAGCGCGACCGAGCCGCGGACGTTCTTGAGCCCGTTGTCGGCCTCGTTCGGCACCGGGGGCGCGGACGATAGCTGCTGGTGGCCGTCGGCCGTCCGGATGCCTGCCTGGATCATGAATCCCTTGATCACGCGGTGGAAGATCAGCCCGTCGTAGAAGTGCTGCTCCACGTGGGCCACGATGTTGTCCACGGTCTGCGGGGCCCTGGTGCGATCCAGATCCATCACGATCCGCCCCTTGCTCGTCTCCAGCACCAGGGCGTAGTGGGGACTGCTCGCGCCTGACGGCGGCGCCGCCTGCTCCTTCTTCTGACAGGCGGTGAGCGCCAGGAGCAGGCCTGTACCAAGAGCGAGCGCGCTTCGCATCACCCCTCCTTTGCCGGCGACGCCGCTGCGGCGGCCGTCGTGTCCACGTACGCCCGCTTGATCACGACGGCCTCGACAGGCACGCCGTTCGGCAGGGTGCGCACATTCGCCATCCTGTCCGCGACCTCCATCCCCTCCGTCACCTTGCCGAACACCGTGAAGCCCCAGCCCTGGATGGACTTGTCGGTGAAATCGAGCTGCGGGTTGTCCTTCACGTTGATGAAGAACTCCACCCCGCCGCTCTCCGGCTCCAGGTGCCGCGACAGCGCGACCGTGCCGCGGACGTTCTTGAGCCCGTTGTTCGCTTCGATGGGGACGGTCGGCGCCGTGGAGAGCCGCTTCGTGCCGTCGGGGAGGTACAGGCCGGTCTGAACCAGGTCGCCCTTGATCACGAGGTGGAACGCGAGGCCGTCGTAGAAACGCCGGTTCACGTGCGCGACGATGTTGTCCACCGTCTGCGGAGCCATGGTGCGGTCCAACTCCATCACGATGCGGCCCATGCTCGTCTCGAGCGCGACCGTCGGGTGCGGGCCGGTCATGCCCGGCTCGGGGGCGGCTTCCTTCCGGCAGGCGCCGGCCGCGACTGCCGCGGCCAGGACCAGCAGTCGTGCATGCATCCTCATCCGCGATCCTCGTCTACTTGAGGTTCGACCGCACCAGTATGCGCTGCGCGAGGGCGGGCCCGACGGCCCGCGTCACCTCGCCGACGCGCAATGTAATCGGTCCCCCGAACGGAGCACGTTCGACCACGCACACCGTGCTCCCCGGCGTGATCTGGAGGTCGGCGAGGTAGCGCAGCAGCGAGGGGTCGTCGTCGGACACCTGCATGACCTCGGTGGGCATGCCCGGCTCCAGGTCGGCGAGCGCCCGGTAGCGCGCCTCGTCCACCGCGCCGTCGCGGCTGGGGATCGGAGCGCCGTGCGGATCCGAGGTCGGCTCGCCGATTGCGGCCGCCATCCGGTTGACCAGCTCGTCCGACGCGGCGTGCTCGAGGCGTTCGGCCTCGTCGTCCACCTCGTCCCACCGATAGCCCAGCGCGCGAAGCAGGTACGCCTCGATGACGCGGTGGCGTCGCAGCGTCCTGAGCGCGGCGGTCCGGCCCTGCGGCGTCAGCCGTGCGCCGCGGTAGCGCTCGTGGGTGAGGAGGCCGGCCTCCGCCAGCCGCCGCACCATCCCCGTCACGGAGGCGGGGGCCACCCTGAGGCGCGACGCCAGCTCGGTGGTGGCCGCCGGCTCGCCGGCCCGCTCCAGGTCGTAGACCGCCTTGAGGTAGTCCTCCACCGAGGCGGTCAGCTCCGCGACCGGAGGAGGCGCCGGCACGACCTTCGCGGTCTTCACGGCACCGTGTGGGGTGGAGTGCGCACCATGAGCACCGGCACGAAGGTGTGATGGCGCACCTCGTTCGCGACGGTTCCCCGGATCAGGTCGTTGAAGAACCGGTGTCCATGTGTGGCCATCGCGATCAGGTCGGCGCCTTCCCGCTCGGCCGCAGCCACGATCTCCTCGGAGGGGTTGCCAGACGCCAGGACCGCCTCCGTGGCGACGCCGTCGGCCTCCAACTCCGCGCGGCACCGCTCGATGTACTCGCGGTCGCTCTTGATCTCGTCCGACTCGCGCAGGGTGAGCGCGTTGACGTTCCGGGCCGCCCAGCCGTCCGCCACGTGTACCAGCACCACCGACGCGCCGCAGTGCTTGGCGAGACGGCGCACGTGCGCAAGGATCGCGGCGTCCGACTTGGAGTGTTCGAGTGTGACGAGAATCCGGGAGTACATGCCCCCCTCCCGAGGACCGGGGTGCTCAGCCACGGAAGATCTGGATCAACAGCCAAAGATTCAGCCCCAGGATGAAGTACGCAACCGCATAGGCCAGCCACTTGAGCCAGCGCGGGTTCACGAACTCCCCCATCTTCGCCCGCTCCGACGTGAACATCACGAGCGGGAAGACGGCGAACGAGAGCTGCATGCTGAGGATGACCTGGCTCAGGATGATGAGCTTGGCGGTCCCGCTCTGGCCGTAGAGGAAGACCACGATGATCGCCGGCGTGATCGCGAGCGCGCGAGTGATCAGCCGCCGCAGCCAGGGCCGCAGACGGATGTCGAGGAAGCCTTCCATCGTGATCTGGCCGGCCAGCGTCCCGGTGAGCGTGGAGTTCTGGCCCGAGGCGAGGAGCGCCAGGGCGAATACCGTGCTCGCCCCTCCCACGCCCAGAAGCGGCGTCAGGAGCTTGTAGGCGTCCTGGATCTCGGCGACTTCGTGGTGCCCGGTCCGGAAGAACACCGCCGCCGCCACCACCAGGATCGCCCCGTTGATGAACAGGGCCATCATGAGCGCGACAGTGGAATCGAGGATGGCGTAGCGGATGGCCTCCCGCTTGCCTGCGCTCGTCTCCTCGTAGCGGCGCGTCTGCACGATGGACGAGTGGAGGTAGAGGTTGTGCGGCATCACCGTCGCGCCCAGGATGCCGATCGCGATGTAGAGCTCCGTGCGGTTGCCGACGATCTCGGGCGACGGAAGAAAGGCGCGCAGGGCGGCGCCCATGTCCGGACGGGACAGGATCAGCTCGAAAAGGAAGCTCGCGGCCATCGTCGCGATGAGTGTGACGACGAGCGCTTCCAGGAACCGAAAACCGCGGTGCTGGAGGAACAGGACGATCAGGACATCGAGGCCCGTCAGCAGAACGCCGAGCGTCAGCGGGACGTGAAAGAGGAGCTGGAGCGCGATCGCGGATCCGATGACCTCCGCCAGGTCGCACGCGGCGATGGCGATCTCGCAAATCACCCAATGGAAGAGGACGACCGGACGGGAGTAGTGGTCCCGGACAGCCTGGGCGAGGTCCCGGCCCGTCGCGATCCCGAGCTTCGCCGCCAGCGCCTGCAGCAGGATCGCCAGCAGGTTCGAGATCATGATCACGCTGAGGAGCGTGTAGCCGTACGCCGAGCCCCCGGCGAGGCTCGTGGCCCAGTTGCCGGGGTCCATGTAACCGACCGCCACCAGGTACCCCGGCCCGGCGAACGCCAGCGCCTTCCGCCACCACCTCCCGCCGACGGGGATCGAGCGGTAGACCTCGGCCAGGCTCGGCGCGAGCCTGGCCCGCCGCCACCCGGGCTCGCCTCCGCCGGCGGCCGGCTTATCCCCGGTCGATTGGACTGCCGCTTCAGCCATGGGACAGATGAATAAGTTAGGTGACACGAAACCGCAAGATGCGCTGGCAGAAAACATGGATTCGGAGTAACTATAGTCCCGATATGGCTCGAGTCGTAACGCTCCCGGCATTGGCCGGCTTCCTTGCTTCGGTCGCGACCGCACAGGAGCCGGCACGTGACCCGCACGCGGTGCAGCCCGAGCGTCCCACCGTCGCGACCCACGCCTACACCGTTGCTCCGGGGTGGCTGGAGATCGAGGCGGGGGTGGAGCTCGACCGCTACGCCGACCGCTCGAGGGGCGGCAGCGCGCCTGTAGTCATCAAGGTGGGCTTGGCGCCGCGTCTGCAGTTCGACTTCGACGCCGCGATTGTGAGCCCCGCACGCGGTAACGCGCTCGGTGTCGGGGACTTGGCGGTGGGGCTCAAGTGGCGGCTCTTTGACCGGGCGCCGATCGTGGGCGATTTCACGGTGATCCCCAGCTTCAAGCTTCCCACTGCGCCTACATCGTCGGGACTCGGAACGGGCACGACGGACGTGGGGCTGTTGCTCGTGTCGAGCCACCAGCTCGGCCCCGTGTCGCTCGACGTCAACGTTGGCTACACGCACCGCGGCGGGCCGGAGTCGCTGGCCCCGCGCAGCTCGAGCCTGTGGACCGTGTCTGTGGGCGGGCCGGTTGCGGGAGGCGTCGGCTGGACCGCCGAGCTCTACGGATACCCGGCGACGTCGGGTCCGGCGGGCGCCGCGTCCACCGTGGCGCTCTTGGGGGGGCCGACGCTGCTGGTGAGGTCCTGGCTCGCCCTCGATGCCGGCGTGATCGTGCCCCTGGCCGGACCTCAGCCGAAGGCGCTCTACATCGGCTGCGTCTATAACGTCGGCCGCCTGTGGTCGGCGCGGCCGCCGATCCGCTGATCAGCCTCGCGTCTACTCGTCCGGCGCGCCGCCCGCGCTCGCGACCTGGTCCGCCTTGACCTTCGCGACGTCGAACTTCAGCGCCGCGGCGAGCATCTTGTCCACGGTCTCGTCGAACTCGGCCTTCGCCCCGCGCCGGAAGCGCAGCGGGTTGATCCGCGCGACGACGAACGCCTTGAGGTAGGGGCTTTCGAAGCCGCGGGACTTCAGCGCCTTCACGGCGTCGTTCACCGCCTCGTCGAGCGCGAGCAGCTTGTCGGCGCGCTCCTTCCGCACCGCCAGCGACCTCGAGAGCTTGTGCGCGAGGAACGCCTCGACGCGCTTCAAGACCGGATTGTACGCTCCGCCGGCGAAACGACCGTTTTGGCGGTAGCAGAGCCCCAGGGTGAGCAGTCCCGGCTCTTCGAATTCGGTCTCGAACTCCCGCTCCGGGCGGTCGTCGAGCGAGGCGAGCGCCTCCGCGAGGCGGCTCACCTCCAGTGCCTTCTCCCGCAGGTTGTGCGCCTTCTCGGTGTTGAGTGCGAGGATGCGGTGGGCTACCTCGGTCTCCGGCACCACGAGGGCCGTGACCGACCGCGCACCGAGCGCCTTGAGCGCCGCGAGGCGGTGGTGCCCGTTCGGCGTCCACCAGATTCCGCTGCCCGAGGGGACGGCGACGATCGGGTCGAGATAGCGGCCCAGCCGGTCGATCGCACTCGCCAGCCGCGCGACGTGCGTGTCCGACAGGTCGCGCTGGTAGGGAGTGGGCTCCACCTTCTCGATCGGAAGGCCGGCCAGCACCTGCCAGTGCCCGCCCAGCGGGTCGCGGAAGACGGCGAGCACGGAGCCTCCCGCGCGGCTGACGGCGGCGGCGGCCTCCGTCGCCGCGGCCGACGGCGCGCCCCCGGCCAACTCCGCTGCCGCGACGCCGCGCGAGCCGGGCTCCGCGCCGTTCTTCCGCTTGCGGGGGGTCTTCTTCTTCGCGGCCTCGGCCATGTCTCGCTCCGCAGGGGGACGCGGGAACTTACGACCCCCGGTTCCCCGCTGCTATCTTCGCGCCCGTGAGCGACTTCGTGATTCGCCCGCTGGCCACGCAGGCAGAGAGGGAGGCGTGCGTCGAGCTGCAGCGCGAGACGTGGGGCCGCGAATTCACGGAGCTGGTCCCGCCCAGCCTCCTCTACGCCGTGCCGAAGATCGGCGGCGTGGCCGCGGGCGCGTTCGATTCCGCCGGCCGCCTGCTCGGCTTCGTCTTCGGCTTCACGGGCACGGAAGGCGGGAGGCTGGTGCACTGGTCGGACATGGTCGCGGTCCGCTCCGACGCGCAGGGCCGCGGGGTCGGGCCCGCGCTCAAGGCCTGGCAGCGCGACGCCGTGATGCGCCTGGGCGTGACGGTCATGTACTGGACCTGCGATCCGTTGGTGTCGAAGAACGCGCACCTCAACCTCAATCACTACGGCGTGCGGGTGGTCGAGTACGTCGAGGACCTGTACGGGAGCGAGACCCACAGCGTGCTCCACCGAGGGGTCGGCACCGACCGGTTCGTCGTGGCGTGGGACCTGGACCGCGTTCTTCCGCCGCCGCGCCCAGCGGCCGCGCTGCGCGAGGCACCGATCGTCAATCCCGGGACGGAGGCGGGCGCCGAGGAGGGCCCGGAGCGGTTCGGAGCCGCGCCGCCCCTCTCGCTCCGGATCGAGATTCCCGGGGACATCGCCAGCGTGCAGGCCGCTTCGCTCGACGTGGCGGGGCGCTGGCGCAGGACGACGCGCCGCGCCTTCCGCTGGTGCCTCGCCAACGGCTACGCCGTGGCCGGCTATGCGCGCGATGACGCGGCTGGGCGCGGCTACTACCTCCTCACCCGCCGATGACGTTCCGGATCGAGCGCATCGTGCTGCGGGAGATCCGGCTCCCCCTGAAGGAGCCCTTCCGGATCTCATCCGGCCTCACGACCGAGCGGCGGATCTGCCTGCTCGAGCTGACGGAGGCTTCGGGTGCGACGGGGTGGTCGGAATGCGTCGCCGGAGAGCTGCCCAACTATAGCGCCGAGACGATAGACACCGCGTGGTACGCGATCCGCGAGTGGGTGGCGCCCCGCGTGCTCGGCAGGTCGTTCGACGGTCCCGAGATGGTGGCCGGCGTGCTGGCCGAGGGCTTCCGCGGCCACCTGATGGCGAAGGCCGCGGTCGAGATGGGGTGCTGGGAAGTGGCGGCGCGGCTGGCGGGGCTTCCGCTCGCCCGGTTCCTGGGCGGCACGCGCGAGCGGATTCCAGCGGGCATTTCGATCGGCATTCAGCCGGATCCCGCGGCGCTGGTGCGGCGGGCCGAGGCGGCTCTTGCCGAAGGCTACCGCAAGATCAAGATGAAGATCCGGCCCGGCGCGGACGTCGAGTACGTGCGCGCGGTTCGCGAGGTCGTCGGCCCCGACGCGCCCCTGATGGCCGACGCCAACTCGGCCTACACACTCGCCGACGCCGGGCATCTGGCTGCCCTCGACGCCTTCGCGCTGACGATGATCGAGCAGCCCCTGGGCCAGGACGACCTGGTGCAGCACGCCGAACTGCAGCGGCGCCTGGCGACGCCGATCTGCCTCGACGAGTGCATCACCGGGGTGGACCGGGCCCGGGACATGATCGCTCTGGGAAGCGGGCGGATCGTGAACATCAAGCCGGGTCGGGTGGGCGGCTTCACGGCCGCGAAGGCGATCCACGACCTGTGCCTGCACCACGGGATCCCCGTCCGGTGCGGGGGGATGCTGGAGAGCGGGGTCGGCCGCGCGCACAACGTCGCCCTCGCCTCGCTCCCCAACTTCACCCTGCCCGGCGATCTCTCACCGAGCGCACGCTACTGGGCGCGCGACCTTGTCGAGCCTGAGTGGACCATGGACGGGAAAGGGATGGTGCGCGTCCCGCTCGACCGTCCGGGCATCGGTGTGGCGGTGGAGGTCGAGCGCGTCGCCTCCCTCGCCGTGCGCGCCGAGACCCTGCCTGCCTGATCAGGGACTCCTTCACGAGACTGGAACCGGACCGCCCCTGCCAGGTATTCTTCAGGTTCGCATCCGCAATATCGTGGGTCTCGTAGGCGAGGTTTCCGGTCAGGATGACGGGCCGCCGCAGGTGTCCTGGAGGGTGTGTGGTACAGTCGCCGTGGGGTCGTTTCGTCCGCAGGGCCGTGATCTTCGGGGCGGCCGTGACGGTGGTGGCCGCCTGCAAGAAGGGCAACTCGGACCCGCGCATGATGGGCTTCCCGCCCACCGAGGTCTCGATCGTGACGGTGCACCCGGAGGCCGTGCCCCAGACGTTCGAGTTTCCTGGCCAGGTGCAGGCGCGCCGCCGGGTGGAGGTGCGCGCGCGCGTGGACGGGGTGATCCAGGAGCGCCCCTTCTCCGAGGGGGCGATCGTGACGCCCGGCCAGGTGCTATACCGGCTCGACCGGGTGAAGTACGAGGCCGCGTATCGCGCCGCCGAGGCGCGGTTCGAAAACGCCAAGCAGACGTTCGAGCGCGTCCAGCCGCTCCTCGCTCAGCACGCGGTGGCGCAGCAGGACGTGGATAACGCGCGCGGCCAGTTCACGGCGGCGCAGGCGGCCCTCGACGCGGCGAAGAAGGACCTCGACGACACCGAGGTGAAGGCGGAGATCGAGGGGCGCGTCGGGCGCACGATGATGGAGGCGGGGGCGCGGGTGACCGGCTCCGGCGACCTCCTGACGACGATTGACCAACTCGACCCGCTGTACGTGAGCTTCCAGCCGTCCTCGCAGCAGCTGCTGGAGTGGCGTGAGAGCCCCCGGTCGCGCGCGCTGATCGAGCCGGGCAGCCGGCTCGAGGTCCGGGTCGTCCTGCCGGGTGGCGCCCTGATGCCGCGGGTGGGCCGCCTCGACTTCGTGGCCCCCTCGCTCGATCCGGCCACCGGCACCGAGGAGTTCCGGGCCACCTTCCCGAACCCCGACCGGATGCTGATGCCCGGCCAGTTCGTGCAGGTGCGGCTCGTCGGCTTCGTGCGCGACAACGCGCTGGCCGTCCCCCAGCGCGCGGTACAGACGGGCCTCGGGCGCCAGTACGTCTTCGTGGTCGGGCCCGGCGACACCGTCTCCACCCGCGACGTGCAGGCGGGGCCGTGGGCGGGCAACCGCTGGATCATTGACCGCGGGCTGGTCCCCGGCGACCGCGTCGTGGTGGACGGGCTGCAGAAGATCGCACCGGGCCGCCCGGTCAAGCCCGTGCCGCTCGTCGATAGCGCGGCGGCCACACCGGCGCGCTCCGGGGCCGGTAAGTGAACGACCCCGCCGGCGAGCAGCACGAGATCCGCTACTTCTTCATCCGCCGGCCGGTGCTGGCGGGTGTCATCTCGATCATCATCACGCTGATGGGGCTGCTCTCGATGCAGCTCCTCCCCGTCTCGCGCTATCCGCAGATCACGCCGCCCGCCATCCAGGTCGCGGCCGTCTACCCGGGCGCGACCGCCCAGGACGTGGCCGAGGCCGTCGCCGCGCCCATCGAGCAGCAGCTCTCCGGCCTCCAGGGGATGCTGTACTACTCCTCGGCGAACGGCAGCGACGGGTCCATGAACCTGACCATCTACTTCGACGTCTCGCGCGACCAGGACCTCGCCGAGGTGGACGTCCAGAACGCCGTGCAGCTCGCCTCGCCGCAGCTCCCTGCGTCGGTGCGCCAGAACGGGATCGCCATCCTCAAGGCGAACACCGACATCCTGGGCGTGGTGGGCATGACCTCGACCGATCCCCGGTACGACGCGGCCTATCTCACGAACTACATGAAGCTGTACGTCGAGGACGAGCTGAAGCGGGTGCCGGGGATCGGGAACGCGCAGACCTTCGGCGGGCTCCAGTTCTCGATGCTGCTGCAGCTCGATCCCGGCAAGATGGCCGAGCTGGGCATCACGGTGACCGACGTCGCCAACGCGGTGCGTGAGCAGAACGCGACGAACCCCGCGGGACGACTCGGCCGTGAGCCGGCGCCGGCGGGCACGGAGCTGACGATCCCGGTGACGACGCTGGGCCGCCTCCAGACGCCCGGGGAGTTCGACGACATCGTGGTGCGCGCCAAGGCGAACGGGTCGCTGGTGCGCCTCCGGGACATCGGGCGTGCGGTGCTCGGGTCGCAGAACTACGACTTCGAGGGCCGCCTCAACGGCCAGCCCACCGCCCTCGCACTCCTCTACCTCCGCCCGGGGTCGAACGCGCTGCGGGCGCAGAAGGCCGCCGCCATCAGGCTCGCCGAGCTGGAGAAGAATTTCCCGCCGGGCGTGCACGCCGCGATCCCGTTTGACACGACGCCGTTCGTGACCGCCTCGATCAAGGAAGTGGTGATCACGCTCCTGGAGGCGCTCGCGCTGGTGTCGCTGGTCGTGTTCGTCTTTCTCCAGAGCTGGCGGGCGACGCTGATCCCGATGCTCGCGGTCCCCGTGAGCGTGATCGGCACCTTCCTGGGCCTCAAGCTGCTGGGGATGTCCATCAACGTGCTCACGCTGTTCGCCCTCGTCCTGGCGA
>Ga0326726_10005771_pt1 | contig 11189 bp, 20 predicted proteins | sample MHFenrmetagenome_2_FD_207603 | JGI IMG/M metagenome (GOLD analysis project Ga0326726, IMG submission 207603) | Lab enriched peat soil microbial communities from Michigan Hollow, Ithaca, NY, United States - MHF15MN | ecosystem: Environmental > Terrestrial > Soil > Wetlands > Peat | place: USA...
AGGTCAGATGGGTTATCATCTTAGGACAGAATATAATAAGCAGTTATTGAAGATAGGAACGAAGCCAGAAGAGGTCAACCCTAAAGGCGGATGGCCGCACTATGGATTGATAAAATCGACATATGTATTGGTGAAAGGCAGCATTGCAGGACCTCAAAAGAGGGCGATACTGTTCACGAAACCTATAAGAAGCAGACCTGCAGAGCCAGTACCGACAATAGTCGAGATAAATACTGAAGCTAAATAAATATTCAAAAATAATATTCAACAAAAATGAAAATACCTGTACTAGACAAAACGGCAAAGGAAATAAGCAAGAAGGAGTTACCAAAACAGTTTGATGAGGAGGTAAGGCCTGATTTGATACAGAAGGCAGTATTGGCTGTGCAGGCGAATTCGAGACAACCATATGGTTCAGATCCAAATGCCGGAATGATGGTGGCAGCGAAGCTGTCAAGAAGGAGAAGGGATTATAAGGGCTCATACGGTATAGGCATTGCCAGAAGTCCTAGGAAAATAATGACGAAGAGAGGTACACGATTCAATTGGGTCGGCGCATTGGCACCGAACACTGTCGGAGGGAGGAGAGCGCATCCACCAAAGGCAGATAGGTCATGGGATAAGAAATTGAATGTCAAGGAGAAAAGAAAGGCATTGAGGTCGGCATTAGCAGCGACAATGCATAGAGATATAGTCAAGACAAGAGGACATCTGTTACCAAAGGAATTCCCATTCATATTATCAGACGATATAGAGCATATCAATAAGACTAAAGATGTGATAGAATTATTGTTTGCCCTAGGGTTCAAAGAAGAGTTGGATAGGACCAAAGAGAAGGTCAAGAGGGCTGGCCTCGGGAAGAATAGGGGAAGGCCGTATAAGGTAAAGAAATCGGTGCTGTTCGTCGTGAGCAAGAAGTGCGACCTGAACAAGGCAGCAGCAAATGTGAGTGGTGTAGATATCGTTACACCAGAGCATTTGAATGCAGAACTGTTGGCACCTGGATGTGCAATCGGACGTCTGACATTGTACACTGAAGGCGCAATCGATGGGATAGCGAAGAAGTTCATGTAATTTAAATTAAAATATATTAAAAACAAACATATGAGGATACGAAAAAATCAGTTTCGATGGACTCATGTTTTCGTGAGGACATCACTTTTACTGGATTTTTTTGTAAAACACAAAGAAATGCAAAGCATTTCTGTGCCCCCAAAATAAAATTTTTGAGGAAATTCATGCAAATCGTAAAGAATCCATTATCGACGGAAAAATCCATCAAGTTGATGGAGGCAGAAAATAAGTTGATATTCGAAGTAGATAAGAAAGCGACCAAAGATTCCATAAAGAATGAGATAGAATCATTTTTCAAGGTAAAGATAGTAAGCGTCACGACAAGGATAGGTCCTGATGCAAAGAAGAGAGCATATGTAAGGTTCAGCAACGATACTCCTGCTATCGATGTGGCGACGAAGTTGGGATTGATATAAGATTATGATTAAAGGTATTCAACATGGGTAAGAATCTGACACAACAGGCAAGGGGAAGAGGCGGTCCAAGCTTTACCGCACCAAGTTTCAGGTACTTAGGAGAAGCGAGGATAAAGCATGGTGTCACCAGTGCAGAAGTAGTTGACATTGTAAAATCTCAAGGACACCTAGCACCATTGTTGGAAGTGAAGTACAATGATGGGACGGTCGGACTCATGATAGCACCAGAAGGTATAAGGACAGGACAGATACTTCAGGTAGGCGAAGGTGCGACCGCCGAACTTGGAAATACATTATTCCTTAAAGATGTTCCAGAAGGAACATTGGTGTTCAATATCGAAGGCATGCCTGGAGATGGCGGGAAGTATTGCAGGACTTCAGGAACATTCGGCAAAGTTTTGTCGAAGACAGACAAAGCCATATCAGTATTATTGCCATCAAAGAAGATAAAAGAATTCAATTTGAACTGCAGGGCAACATTAGGAATGCCTGCAGCGGCCGGAAGAAAAGAGAAGCCATTCTTGAAGGCAGGTACAATGGCACATTACAGGGATGCAAGAAAGAAGAGATATCCACATATGTCCGGCTCTGCCCAGAATGCGGTTGACCATCCATTTGGTAACAAGAGAAGTTCAAGAAAGAGTAAGGCAAGACCTGCGCCGAAGAATGCCCCGCCGGGCAGAAAGGTCGGATATATAAGACCTAGCAGGACCGGTCCGTCTAAGACGAGAGCGATAATCAAGGAAGTAAGATCATAGGTACGTGATTTAAAATGGCTAAAAAAATATGGAACTATAGAGGAAAAACGCTGGAAGATCTGCAACAGATGTCATTATCAGAATTGGCTGAAATATTGCCGTCAAGACAGCGAAGGAGTATAAAGAGAGGCTTCGATGATGGAAAAAAGAAGATAATGAAGAAGCTTGAGAAAAATGATAGTATAGAGACACATGTGAGAGACATGATGGTATTGCCGCAATTTGTCGGAAAGACAATAAAGGTGCATAATGGAAAAGAATTCATACCAATAATAATCCAAGAGGATATGATTGGTTGTTTCTTTGGCGAACTTTCACAAACAAGAAAGAAAGTGCAGCATAACGCACCAGGAGTAGGGGCAACAAAATCGTCCTCGAATTTATCAGTCAAATAGAGATTTAAATGTAAGTATTGATTAAAGAACAATCAGAACAAAATGGCACAGCACAACTATGCATATCAAAAAAGCGAAGAAAATACGGCAAAGGCCGTAGGTAGGAATCTAGATATTTCACCGAAGCAAGGAACTGAAATATGTAAATATGTGCGTGGCAGGTCGTTGAATAAGGCGAAGATGCTGTTGCAGCAGGCGATAGACGAGAAAAGAGCAGTGCCATTCACGAGGTTCACGAACGGTCTGGGTCATAAGCCAGGAATGAGTGCCGGGAGATATCATCCAAAAGCATGTTCACAGATATTGAAGATAATTAAATCTGCAGAGGCAAATGCAAAAAATAAGGGATACAATAGTTCAGACCTGAAAATCGTACATATATCGATGCAGATAGGCACAAAGAATTGGCATTATGGCAGGCAGAGACGAAGCATATTTAAGAATTCACATATAGAAGTGGTGCTTCAAGAGGTCAAGGGTTCAGGAAAGACTGAAAAAGAATCAAAGAAGAATATAGAAAAGAAAAATAAAAAGGCATAAAAGGACACAAAAATGATCGAGAGAAAATTTGTTGCAGAAAATTTAAAAGAATTCCAGATCGAAGAATATTTGAGAGGGACATTAGGAAAGGCAGGACTGAGCTATATAAAGATGCAGAGGACTCCGTTAGGGGAGAAGATATTGATATGCTCAAGCAGACCGGGATTAATAGTCGGAAAATCAGGATCAAACATTGCAAAATTGACAAAAGATTTGAAGGAAAAATTTCATTTGGAGAATCCTCAGATAGAATTGTTGGAAGAAGAGAATCCTATGACTGATGCGAATATTGTTGCAGAGGGAATAGCAAATTCTTTGGAAAGATTCGGGACAGCAAGATTTAAAGGTATCGGACATAAGGCAATAACTGATGTTATGGCCGCAGGTGCGCGTGGCGTAGAAGTGCTGATATCAGGAAAAGTCCCTTCAAGCAGGGCAAAGACCTGGAGATTTTGGATGGGCTATCTGAAGAAATCAGGTGATATAGCTGTCTCTGGAGTGGATACTGCATATACTTCCGCAAAATTGAAGACAGGAATAGTCGGTGTCCAGGTAAGGATTATGCCTTCGACAACCAATATGCCTGATGATATAACATTTGTCGATCAAGCACAATTACAAGATGTATCTACGGGAAAGACAGAGACATTGACCAAGGAGATGGAAGCGGAAAAACCTGAGAAGAAAAAGAAATCAAGATCAAAAGAGTCAACGAAGGAACCTGCAAAGGGTGGCAAGGAAAAGGTTTCAGAAAAGAAGCCGAAAAAGAAAGTCGTAAAGAAGGAAGAACTGATCGAAAAGGATGTGGGATCTTCTGATGCGAATACGGCTGAGAAATCAGAATAGGTATGTTGACGCTAAGATAAAATATTAAGAGATTAAAATGAAATTCACAGACATAAAAAAAATGCCTAAAGATGAACTTGAAAAGAAGCTTCAAGAGCTTAAGACCGAATTGATGAAGCTGAATGCTCAGATAGCCATAGGGACTACCCCTAAAAACACTAAGCAGGTCAGAGAGATAAAACGGACAATAGCAAAAGTGGAGACTCTCAAGCAGCAAAATTTTGAGAAGCAAGTAAAGGCATTGCGAACAAAAAAATATAAGCGATTGTAACGCTTATAAAAATAAAGCAAAAAAACTGCAAGGATTACATTCAAAAACAAAATAAACAAAAATGGCTAATATATGCAACGTATGTGGTTTGCCAAAGGAGCTATGTGTATGTGAACAGATAGCTAGAGAGAGCCAAAAGATCGTCGTAAAACTAGTGAAGAAAAAATTTGGGAAGCAATACACGATGATTGAGGGTATCGATACCAATGAAATCGATATCAAAGATGTGGCAAAGAAATTGAAGAACAGATTCGCATGCGGCGGAACTGCAAAAGAAGGATATATAGAATTGCAGGGGAATCACCTTGCGAAAGTTCAAGCCGCACTGATGGACATCGGCTTTGCCCCAGAGACCATAGATTTAAAGAATGGTTGAATAGAGAGTCTGGCTCATAAAAGTCTAAATAGTCTAGCACAGGAGTAGAAAGCTGCTTTGGCAGAATTGGCAAAAAAACGGAAGGATAATATGATTAAGAGCATAAGAGATGAATTCATCGGCGAACAGGTAGAGATATTGAGTTCAAACAATAGGCAACTCATGGGCTTGACCGGGAAAATCGTTGATGAGACAAGAGATTCATTCAAAATCCTCGTAAACAAGAGGAACTTCAAGGAATTCAAGATGATATTCAAGAAGGGTAACACCTTCAAGATCGGAGGCCTAGTAGTGCAAGGCATAAAGATTGCCAAAAGGCCCGAAGACAGGATAAAACTAAAAGTGGATAATTAAAATGAAAAAGGAAGAAATGAAAAACATTGGAATCGAGACTGCAAAGCCCGGGAAGACGCCAAAAACTTTTGATTCAAAAGATCCTTTCTATGGATCTACGAAAGTACGTGGCAGAATATTCACCGGAACAGTAGTTAGTTCAAAGATGCAGAAGACTGTGACTGTGGAATGGCCTAGGAGAAAATATAATCCTAAATATGAAAGGTTTGAGATGAGACGTACGAGAGTCAAGGCTCATAATCCTGAGAGCATCGATGCAAGAGACGGTGATATCGTAAGGATTGCGGAGACAAGACCTTTGTCTAAGACAAAGAATTTTGTTGTCATAGAGATTATAAAAAAGCATACAGAATAAAGCATACAGAGCAAAAATAGATTTGATGAGAGATTCAAAATGAAGGCATTAAAAGCAAACATTGTAAAGGGACTCCCAGTAGGCGCAGAGATTGAGACATGTGATAATAGTGGTGCCAAGATTGTAAAGATATTTGCGGTATTCGGTCATAAGACCAAGAAGGGACAGAAGCCTGCAGCAGGTGTAGGAGATTTGATAATGGTCGCTGTAAAGCGTGGAAAACCAGAGATGAGAAAACAGGTCGCCTTTGCAATAGTCGTGAGACAGAAGAAGGAATATAAGAGAAGCAATGGCATGAGAATCAAGTTCGAGGATAATGCAGTGGTTATATTGAAGGATGAGAAAGGAAATCCTAAGGGAACAATATTCAAGGGCCCGATTGCCAAGGAAGTGGCTGATAGATGGCCTATGGTTGCAAAGATTGCAAGTATAATAGTATAAATCAAGGAAATATGACATTTAAGGTGTGATATGAAAGAATTTTCAAAATCGTGGATTTCAAGCAAGAAACCGAACAAGCAGAGGAAGTATAGATATAATGTTCCGCTTCATATGAGAGGAAACTTATTGAACGTTCATCTGTCAAAGGAATTGAGACAGAAATATCATCTCAGAGCCATAAGAGTCAGGATGGATGATAAGGTCAGGATAATGCGTGGACAGTTCAGAAAACAGGAAGGGAAGATAGAAGAAGTTGATATGAAAAAACTCAAGGTATACATATCAAAAATAGAGCATATAAAGAGAGACGGCACGAAGGCAAGATATCCTATAGAGCCCTCAAATTTGATGATTGTCGAATTAAACACTGATGATAAAAAAAGATTCAATGCTCATAAGAAGGAAACTCAAACAGGAGATAAGAAGGCCGAAACTATGAAAGCTGAAAAGAAGCCGAAGCCCAAGATTGAAACTAATCCAACAGGAAATAAGCCGGTCACAGGCAGTAAAGATAAAAAGAATGCTAAGTAAATCATGGAGTAAAAAATGGTCAAGAGACACTTAAAAAGGATTAATGCACCAAAAACCTGGAAAATACAACGTAGAGGAATAAAATTCATCACTAAGAGTAATCCAGGAGGAATGTCAAAGGCGTTGACTATGTCGATATCTTCAATATTGAAATATGAGTTGAAACTTGCGAATTCAATGAAGGAAGTCAAACATCTCGTATTATCCGGAGAGATATTGGTTAATGGGAGGAAAGTCTCAGATTATAGGTATCCATTATGTTTTACTGACATATTATCCTTACCGACACTCGGTAAATACTATAGGTTATTGATAGACACCAAGGGGATTTTAAAAGTAGTTCCCATATCTAAGGAAGAATCGACATTGAAGATAACAAAGATCATAGGAAAAACTTTGGTGCATGGAAAGATGCAATTGAACCTGCTTGATGGAAGGAACGTGCTATTCGATAAGCATCATTACAAACCAAAAGACTCATTATTGTTGACGATACCAGAGCAGATAGTAAAGGAGCATCTCGCCTTTGAGAAGGGCGCATTGGTATTATTATATCAAGGTGCACATATAGGAAAGGTAGGAAAGATTAACGAAGTGAAGAAGAACAGCATAATCGTCAAGACAAAAGACGAAGAATTTGAGACCAAAGCAGGCTATGCTCTCGTCATAGGGAAAGATGCGCCATTAATAAAAGTTATAGTAGATTAAATCAGATTAGGATGAAAATGACACAAGACAATCCGATGCGGAACATAAAAGTGCAGAAGCTAACGCTAAATATTGGTACTGGTAAGGACCAAGTGGTTTTGGAGAAAGCTCAAAAGTTACTGAATGCAATAAGCGGTGTGACGTCTGTAAGGACTATAACACAGAAGAGGATTGCTGCATGGGGTCTAAGACCCGGGCTTCCAATCGGTGTGAAAGTCACTTTAAGGAAGCAGAAGGCGTTAACGCTTATACCTAAACTCCTATATGCAAAGGACAATAAGTTGGCTGACAATAATTTTGATGATAATGGGAATGTATCATTCGGGATAAAAGAGTATATCGATATAAAAGATGTAAGATATGATCCCGAGATAGGTTCGATGGGCTTACAATGTTCGATAACTCTCGAGCGACCAGGCACAAGGATAAAGAATAGGAAGATACTGAAAAGAGTGATTCCTATGCATCATAGAGTGGGTAAAGAAGATGCTGTAAAGTTCATGGAGCATAATTTCAATGTCAAGCTAGATGTTGAGGAAGAGGAAAACTAAGAGGATAAAATGACGACTACTGATCATACAAAAGTTTTGAAACAATTGGCGGGCAAGCCAGGAAAGCTTGCAAAAAATAGAAAGTATTCAGTGCCGAAGAGCAGGACAGGGAGCATGCTTGATAAGAAATGCAAAAGATGCGGAAGGACAGGAGCGCACATAAGCAAATACGGCATAAACCTATGCAGGCAATGCTTCAGGGACGTCGCCACAAAGATAGGATTCAAAAAATACAATTAAACTTAATGTTCAAGGTGTGAAAATTAATGATTTTCAAACCAAAAGGTGTAAAAAATGTTAAATAACCCATTAGCAAATGTGTTGTCGTATATAAACAACCATGAAAAACTTGGAAGAAAAGAGATATCTGTCGGCAATAATTCCAAATTTATCAGACAAGTGTTGTCAATATTGAACGAGAACAATTATTTAGGAGAGTACAGAGAAGTGGATGACGGTAAAGGAAGGATTTTAGTGATAAACCTCATAGGCGCAATAAATAAGGTAGGGGTCATAATGCCTAAATTCAATGTAAAGAAGAATGATTATGAAAAATTTGAAAAGAGGTATTTGCCGGCCAAGGATTTCGGTTTGCTAATCGTATCGACATCCAAAGGACTGATGACTCATACACAGGCCAAGGAAAAAGGATTGGGCGGCAGGCTCATATGTTTTTGTTACTAAACTTATGTCATGTTGATAATTTAATATGTTGATTCGGAAAATTCAGAGTTGATTACAATGAAACCAGAAGAGTGGAAAGATGAATTGGACATTCCAGAAAAAGTCGAGATGCATATACATGACGGACTATTCACCGTAAAAGGTCCAAAGGGAGAAGTCCAGAGGAAATTCATATTCCCAAAAATAAAGATAACGAAAGAAGGCAACAAAGTGGTTTTTGAAACCAAGAAGCCTACAAAGAGAGAGAAAGCAGCAGTATTCAGCACTCAGGCCCACTTGAGGAATATGTTCAAAGGTGTTTTGAACTCATGCGTATACAAATTGAAGATATGTTCAGGTCATTTTCCTATGAAGATAACATATAAAAATAATGTCTTAGAGGTAAAGAACTATATGGGAGAGACCGTTCCCAGAACGTTGGCGATAAAACATGGTGTTGATGTGGTTGTCAAGGAGCCAGAGATAACTGTCACAAGTCCAGACAAGGAATTGGCAGCCCTTACGGCTGCGGCCATCGAGCAGGTCACTCGAAGACCTAATTTCGATAGGAGAATATTCCAGGATGGGATATATATTATACATAAGGACGGTGTAGATATTAAATAATAATTTCATGATATGTTTATGATAATATTCAAGGTGTCAACATGACTGATAAGAAAAAATTGTTGGAAGTCAGAAAGGCTATAAAGGGGAAGAAACCGGATTTTAAGCAGCAGAACTTCGGTCGGAAGAAGAGAGTAAGCGATAGATGGAAGAGGCCTAGAGGGATACAGTCAAAGATGCGGCATAAATTCAAGGGATATCCTATAATGGTATCACAAGGGTGGAGAAGCCCCGTGGAAATCAGAGGGTTGAACAATAAAGGTTTTGAAACAGTCATGATATACAACGTATCTGACTTAGGGAAAGTTGAAAAGCATCATGCAATAATTATAGCCTCGAATGTAGGGAACAAGAAGAGGCTTGAGATTATAGAAAAGGCAGAGCAATTGAATATCACGATAGCGAATATCAAGGCAGATAAGTTCAAAGAGAGAATCGCAAAAGCTAAAGCAGACAAGGAAAAAGATAAGGTTGAAAGGACTGAAAAGAAGAAAAAGACGATTGAAGACTCATTGAAGAAAGCCGAAAAGAAAGAGAAAGATAAGAAGAAGTCAGAAGATTCAGCGGCAGGGAAGACGGAAGAACAGAAGTCTGAAGAGCAGAAAGCTGAAGAGAAGAGAGAAAAAGATGATATCCTTATACACAAGGAAGCATAAGGATTAGACTGAATTATATATGAGTGGTTAACATGAATTTAAAAGTCCAAAAACGTTTAGCATCACAAATATTGAATTGTTCGTCAGATAGGGTGACATTCGATAATGATAGGCTTGATGATATAAAGCAAGCAATTACAAAGAGGGACCTGAAATTGCTGATAGGTGATGGAGCAATTACCAAGAAGCCTGGAAATTTCACTTCAAGGGTAAGATCTAGGAAGTTGGCCATGCAGAAACGTAAAGGCAGGAGAGATGGACCCGGAAGTAGGAAAGGAAAATTTTCAGCAAGATTCAAGCCGAAAAAGACGTGGATGAGCCGTTTAAGAGTACAGAGGGAGTTCCTAAGATTATTATTGGAGAAGAAAATAATCACTCGACAAGCTTATAGAGAACTTTACTTGAAGAGTAAGGGCGGCTATTTCAGAAGCAAGAGGCATATAAAATTATACTTACAGGAGCATGATGAACTATTATTCGACAAGGAAGCGATGAAAAGGATGCCTATAGACTCTGAGAATAATAAGAAGGCCAAGAAGATAATAAAACAATGATGAGATAGTATAATGATGAACATAATAGTATAGAATCGAACAATCAAACCATTATGAGAGATTAACATGAGAAAAGTCATAAAAGTTGTGAATTTTAGGAGAAAACGTGAAGGTCGGACAGACTATAGGAAAAGATTGAAAATGCTTGTGAGCGGTATGTCTAGACTTGTCGTAAGAAGGACCAATAAGAGCATCATTGTCCAAGTGGTAGAATATTCAGAGAACGGAGATAAGGTAATAGTCACAGCGAACGGTTCGGAGCTGAAAAAACATGGATGGAAACATGCAACAGGAAACCTTCCAGCGGCATATCTTACTGGAATGCTTGCCGCACAGAAAGCTAAGAAGAAAGGTGTTGAGAGGGCGATAGTTGATTTAGGATTACAGCCTCCAAAAGGCGGATCAAGACTATATGCTGCTGTAAAAGGCGCAAAGGATAATGGATTGGATATTCCGGCATCTGATGAAGTTTTTCCAAGCAATGACAGGATTGTAGGAAAACATATAGCATCATATGCGCATGACGGCAAGTTCAAGAACTCACCAGTCGATATTGAAAAATCATTCAATGATATGAAGAATAAATTGTCAAAATAAATATGTAGGTATAAAAAAATGTTACAAAAACCAGCAGATAAGGAAGAAAAGATTTTGATAGTGCCTATCGAAGAGGAGAAGGTAGAAGTAATAAAGCTTACGACAGATATAGATAGATGGCAGCCGAAGACTGATCTAGGAAAGAAAGTGAAGTCTAGGCAGATAACTACGATGGATGAAGTGATAGCAAGCGGTAAGCCTATATTAGAGCCAGAGATAGTGGACATGTTGTTGCCAGACATGGAATCTGATTTATTGATGATCGGTCAATCTAAAGGTAAATTTGGAGGCGGTTCCAGGAGAGTATTTAGGCAGACTCAGAAAAAGACTAAGGAAGGGAATAAGCCAAAGTTTGCGACTTATGCTGTAATCGGTAACAAGGATGGATATGTCGGCTTAGGATTTGGAAAGGCGAAAGAGACAGTTCCTGCAAGAGAAAAAGCCGTTAGGAAAGCAAAATTACGATTAATTAAAGT
>Ga0326726_10005772_pt1 | contig 11189 bp, 6 predicted proteins | sample MHFenrmetagenome_2_FD_207603 | JGI IMG/M metagenome (GOLD analysis project Ga0326726, IMG submission 207603) | Lab enriched peat soil microbial communities from Michigan Hollow, Ithaca, NY, United States - MHF15MN | ecosystem: Environmental > Terrestrial > Soil > Wetlands > Peat | place: USA...
TCGGGTCGTTGACCGAGAAGGGATCATTGCTCTGCTGTGGAAGCCATTCGGCGCCAACGCCGTTGCCCCGAAATGGGTGCGCCGGAAGGCACATCCCCCGTTGGACCCGAACAAGGTCACGGTGACAGCCTTTTGTAACGGCTGGTGTCCGGCACAGAATCTCGTGTATGAGCGAGCGAAACGAGCGGCCAGCGATCCGTTGCTCGCGGAGAAGGTGGTTTTCCGAGAGGTCAACACATTCGACCGTGATGAATTTCTCCGGTGGGGTATCTCGGACGCTCTCTTTGTCAACCGAAAGCAGGTGCGGACAGGCCCGCCTCCTTCATACGAGCGAATCAGGAAACTCATACATAGACAAGCAAAGAAAGTCAAACTGCCGCCGACGGGCAACGGCGCCTAACAAACGTCAATCGCAAGCAGAGTTTCATTTTCAGAGGGTGTTTTGCTGCACACCTAATCCCACAAAGCCAGATCTCGCTACAACCGCTTAGGTGATAGCAATGGAGACGGATCATGATTAACATCCTAGAAAAACAAAACGGAATGAGCATCGTCGGGCAGGGCGGGAAAATCATCCTTTTCATGCTGCCGTCTTTGATTGCAGCCATATTGGTCCAAACGTATTTACCCCAAATCGCAGCATTGCCCGAGAGTATCCGTCTTATCAAACCCGCGGGGTATTTATTGCTGACTCTTGGGCTCATCCTTTGGGGGGCTGCCGTCATCCAATTGATGACGGGCTTTTCCAAAGGTAAACTCGTGACCACCGGCGCATACGGCCTTGTCCGCAATCCCATCTACTCCAGTGTGACATTCTTCATCCTTCCCGCCGTCGCGCTGATGACGTTCACCTGGGTCTATTTTGTGGCCTCGGTCTTTTTGTATGCCGGAGTCATGATCTTCATCGGCAAAGAGGAAAAGCAACTCACGGAGGCCTTTGGCAAGGAGTATGAAGATTATAAGGCAAGGGTTGATCGACTGATTCCATTAAAAAAGCCATGATTTCTGGTAGGGCAATGAGGAGGATATTACCCTCAATCAAAAGGACGTGACGCGATGAATATAGGAGAAAGGATTACCCTCCTGCAAGAGGAACGGATTCTTATGAAAGCGGTTGTCTATACGCGTTACGGGCCCCCCGAAGTTCTTCAGCTCAAAGAGATCGAAAAACCAACTCCCAAAGGCGATGAGGTCCTCATAAAGGTCCACGCGACAACCGTTAATCGAACCGACTGCGGATTTCGAAAGCCGGAATATGGTTTCATCATTCGATTGATCAATGGCCTTTTTAGACCTCGCAAACGAATACTGGGCAGTGAGTTCGCCGGAGAGATCGAAGCCATCGGCAAGGACGTCAAAACGTTTCAACGGGGTGATCAGGTCTTTGGACTAAGCGCAGGCAATTTTGGAGCTCATGCGGAATATATCTGTATACCCGAAAAAGGCTCGATCGCGATCAAACCAACCAATATGTCCTACGAAGAGGCGGCCGCCGTCTGTGACGGACTCATGCTGGCCATGACATACATCAGGAAGATCGATTTTCTGAAATCAAAAGGGATCCTGATCAATGGAGCCTCGGGATCTATTGGTTCCGCATGCGTGCAGCTTGCCAAATATTATGGCGCAAGAATCACGGCCGTCTGCAATACAAAAAATATAGAATTAATGAAATCGCTTGGGGCAGAAAAGATCATTGACTATACAAAAGACGATTTTACGCGAGATGACCAAATCTATGATGTCGTTATTGATGCCGTCGGCAAGAGCTCATACTTCCGCTGTAAAAAACTGCTAAAACCAGGTGGGGTCTATTTCTCAACGGATCTGGGGTTCTTGGCGCAGAATATATTCTTAGCCCTGTGGACACCTATCTTCTGCAGCAAAAAAGCGAAGTTTCCGATCCCCAAAGTTAGCAAGAGAGACATCGAATTTTTCAAAGACCTTATCGAGGCAGGGAAGTATAAAACCGTTATTGATAGACGTTACCCCCTGGAACAGATCATCGAGGCCACCAAGTATGTCGAAACAGGGCAAAAGACAGGAAATGTTGTCATAACAGTTATATAAGATTGCAGCTTGAATGGCTTGGGTTGAAAGCGAGAGGGAATGGTGGGCGATAGAGGACTTGAACCTCTGACTTATACGGTGTGTAGGAAGCGGCGGCGGCTCGCTAGTCTTCGAGAATAAACGTTATCTTCATCTGGACCCGGTACTCGGTTATCTTGCCCTTTTCATCGATCAGAATTTCTTGATTCTCGATCCAGGCTCCCTTAAGATTCTTAAGGGTCTTTCGAGCTCGAGCAATCCCTTTTTTCATGGCATCATCAAAACCCAGGGCGGAAGATGCTTTGATTTCTGTCGTTCTTGAAATAGACATCTCAGTCTCCTTTACCTTTCCGAATAAAACAAATATTAGTTCATCGCGACAGGGGTGTCAACCGTCTGGCCCATAAGCCGCCCGTTCTGTCCAGTCCGCTCTTTTTGTTTAGTATTGGGAACTCTCATGGTCATGTCGGGATGCGTCGTTGCGCAAGTTGTTCGATAGGAAATGGTAGACGATAGAGGACTTGAACCTCTGACTTCTATCGTGTGTAGGAAGCGGCGGAAAAAACTAACATGAAGAAGATAATTGAATTGCATTGCAAAAGGTTGGTTTTTGGAGACTCCGGGATTTCGATGGAGTTCGATATTATTGGATATGTTTTGATATTTCTGACATATTTTGGGCACAATTTGGACACAAAAGACAGGTAGACTCTCGCGATTGACCTGCCGTTCGACCGGTGATAACATTCAGGCAGCGGGAAGGGTTGGGGCACCATGGAATGCCCGAATTGTCACGCCGAGAACAAAGAAGACTCACACTTCTGCAGCAACTGTGCTGCGCCCCTAGAAAAAGCGAAGCCTGAGCATGCGTCCCTGACGAAAACCCTGGCCACTCCTCTTCCGCTCATATCGAAAGACAGCCTCGTCGCCGGGAAGTACCGGATCCTCGAGGAGATCGGTCATGGCGGGATGGGTATCGTCTACAGGGCCGAGGACATCAAGCTCAAGCGCTTTGTCGCCCTGAAGTTCCTGCCGCCCCACCTGATGGACTCTCCTGAGCTCAAGGAGCGCTTTCTCGTCGAGGCCCAAGCGGCCGCGGCGCTGAACCATCCCAACATCTGTATCATTCACGAGGTCGGAGAGAGCGAGAAACGCCCCTATATCGCCATGGAGTACGTGGAAGGAGAAACCCTCAAGGACAAGGTCCGCAAGAGACCGCTCACCGCCGACGCCGCCCTTGAGATCGCCATCCAGATCGCCGAGGGTCTCGATGAAGCCCACGGCAAGGGTATTGTCCACCGCGATATCAAGAGCGCCAATATCATGATCACCGGCAAGGGTCAGGCCAAGATCATGGACTTCGGACTGGCCAAGGTCAAAGAGGGGCCTCTTCTGACGAGAGAGGGAACGACACTGGGAACGGTGGCTTACATGTCGCCCGAGCAGGCGCGGGGCGAGGCCGTCGATCATCGGTCGGACATTTGGTCTCTGGGCGTGGTCATGTATGAGATGCTGTGTGGAGCGCTCCCCTTCAAGGGGGAACGTGAGGCTTCGATCCTCTATTCTGTCGTGCACGAGGACCCCAAACCTCTTAGAGCCCTCAGACCGGATGTCCCTCAGGAGTTGCAACAGATTATCGACCGGAGTCTCAAGAAAAAGCCCGAAGCCCGGTATGGTTCCACGGTTGAGCTGTTGAAGGACGTGAAGGACTACAGGAATAGGCTGACGGCAGCCGGCACGGGAGTTTTCAGCTTCCGTTCATTCCTTCGGCTCATCCGGAAACCTGTCGTGGCCGTCCCGGCGACCCTCCTCATCGCCGCCGTCGCTCTCGGGCTCATCTGGCTTATCCATCGACAGACCAGGATCCGATGGGCGAGAGATGTGGCTGTCCCAGAGATCAGGAAGCTCGTGGACGAACAGCACTTCGCGGCGGCCTTCGGTTTGGCGCAAAAAGCCGAAAAGATCATTCCCAAAGAACCGCAGTTAACGGAGCTGCTATCGCAGGTTGAGCGAGACTTTTCCTTCCGAACGGTCCCCCCGGGAGCCGATGTCTATCTCTATGATGAAATTGGCAGAATCTGGAAGCACGTCGGTCGATCGCCGATTGCCAACGTTAAAGTCTGGCCGGGGTATCATCTGTTTAAGATCGAAAAAGACGGCTATGAACCCATCGAGGGAGCCGAGCTGACCTCTTATGCACTCGAGATCGAGAGGACGCTGGAGGAAAAGGGGGACCTGCCTCCGGGAATGGCTAAGATCCCGGGGGGCAAAGATGAACTTTCCTTTGCAAATCTCGGGGGCGGACAAGATCTCGATGACTACCTCATCGACAAGCATGAAGTCACGAATAAGGACTTCAAGAAATTCGTCGATCAGGGAGGCTACGAAAAGAGGGAGTACTGGAGACACCCGTTCAAGGCAGACGGAATAACCCTATCCTGGGAACAAGCCATGGCCGAATTCAGGGACAGGACGGGGAGACCCGGTCCTGCAACTTGGGAAATGAGCGATTACCCCGAAGGCCGGGACGATCATCCGGTCTGCGGGATCAGCTGGTATGAAGCCGTGGCCTACGCCGAATTCGTGGGGAAGAGCTTGCCGACCATCTATCATTGGGACTGGGCGGCGGATCCGTGGATGAGCGACATTTATATTCCCCTCGGCAATTTCAGCGATCGCGACACCTGGCCGATCGGCACATCACGATGCATTAGCTCTTATGGCGTTCATGATATGGCAGGGAATGTCTCCGAATGGTGTTGGAACGAGAGCGGCGAGTGGAGATTCCTCCTGGGTGGTGCGTGGAACGATCCAACTTACTTTTTCAGCTTTGCGTATTCGCAGCCTCCTATGGACCGGTCCCCGAGCAATGGATTCCGGTGTATGAAATACCTCGGGACGGATGATAAGCGGGCGGCCCTTCAAGAAAAAATCGACGTTGTTCCCACCATTGATTTTCTTAACAAGGAACCGGTCTCGGATGAAGTTTATAAGATCTATCTGGACATGTATTCGTATGACAAGAAAGAACTGCGTAGCCGGACCGAATCCGTCGACGAGGGTGAAAAAGACTGGATCAAGGAAAAGGTGTCCTTTGATGCCGCCTATGGCGGAGACCGCGTTCCGGCCTATCTTTTTCTGCCAAGGTCCGGCCAGCCGCCGTATCAGGCCGTTGTGTATTTCCCGGGGAGTAACGCGATCAACATGCGTTCGAGCGATAAAAATGAATCCCTAGGCATCGGCAACTTCGATTTCATCATGAAAAGCGGACGGGCGTTGTTGTTTCCGATTTATAAAAGCACTTATGAGCGAGGAGACGGCTGGGTCTCCACCATACCCGATGAGACGAATTCCTATAAAGACCATGTCATTCAATGGGCTAAGGACCTCAGGAGGTCCGTGGACTATCTGGAAAGCCGCAGCGATATCGATGCGGATAAACTCGCTTATTACGGCTATAGTTGGGGAGGGCGACTGGGTGGCCTGATGACGGCCGTCGAGGAGCGCTTCAAAACGGCCATTCTCTATGTTGCGGGATTCAGATTTCAAAAGCAGAAGCCGGAAGTCGATCCTTTTCACTTCGTATCGCGGGTCCGTATCCCCGTTCTCATGCTGAACGGCCGCTACGACAGTTTTTTTCCCCACGAAACCGCGCAGGTCCCGATGTTCAAGCTCCTGGGAACACCCGAGGAACATAAAAGCCATCTCGTCTATGACACCGGGCATTCCGTTCCTAAGAATCAGCTCATCAAAGAATCCCTGGCGTGGCTGGATAAGTACTTAGGGCCCGTGAAATAAGGACAGGGCCGGATGCGTGAACCGAAACGCCCCTCAAGACTTTCCCTGTATGTATTAATCCCCCCACCCCCTTGTTCAATCAAGGGGGAGACATGCGGGCGGCGTTTCGGATAAGGGAATGGTGGGCGATAGAGGACTTGAACCTCTGACTTCTACCGTGTGAAGGTAGCGGCGGAAAAAACTAAGACATAGAAAATGGAATTCCCCTGTAAAACGCCCCCGTTCACGTCCCCCCGGATTTCGGTGGATTCAGATATCTTTCGATAGTCTTCCATATCTTCGGGCACACTTGGGGCACAGCTATTCAGCATTGATAGAAGTGTGCTCTCCTTCTTAGGAACATTCCTGCGACTCAATTCAGCCGGCCTTTGAGGCTCCAATGCTACGATCAGGCCAGGTCGAAGCGATCAAGGTTCATCACCTTGGTCCAGGCCGCCACAAAGTCCTGAACAAACGGAGTTTCTGCGTCCTTGCTTCCGTAGACCTCGGCCAGAGCTCGGAGCTGGGAGTTCGAACCGAAGATGAGATCGACACGCGTGCCGGTCCACTTGACTTCGCCCGTCCCGCGATCACGCCCTTCAAATATGTCCTTGGCGTCCGATACGGCCTTCCACTCCGTGCTCATGTCCAGCAGGTTCACGAAGAAGTCGTTGGTGAGCGTCTCCGGCCGCTTGGTGAAGACGCCATGCCGGGATTGTCCGAAGTTGGCGTTCAAGACGCGCATCCCGCCGACGAGAACTGTCATCTCGGGAGCGGTCAGAGTCAACAGTTGCGCCCGATCGACCAGCAGTTCCTCTGCCGATACGGCGTATTTCATTTTCTGGTAGTTGCGGAAACCGTCCGCCTTTGGCTCGAGCACGGCGAAGGATGCCGCATCGGTCTGCTCCTGCGACGCATCCGTGCGTCCGGACGTGAAGGGAACGGTCACGTCGTGGCCGGCTTTCTTCGCGGCCTGCTCGACACCTGCGCATCCGCCTAAGACAATCAAGTCGGCCAACGAAACCTCCTTCCCTCTTGGCGCCTTGCCGTTGAACGCCCTTTGGATCCCCTTGAGGGTCTGCAGCACAGCTTGCAGCTGGGCGGGCTGGTTGGCTTCCCAGTCCTTTTGCGGGGCCAGACGGATGCGCGCCCCGTTCGCGCCGCCGCGCTTATCGGACCCGCGGAACGTGGATGCCGACGCCCAGGCGGTCGAGACCAGTTGGGAGATCGACAGGCCCGAAGCGAGGATCTTGCCCTTGAGCTCCGCGGTGTCCCTTTCGTCGATTAGCTCATGATCGACGGCGGGCACCGGGTCTTGCCAGATCAATTCCTCCGCCGGGACCTCGGGACCGAGATAGCGTGAACGCGGTCCCATGTCGCGGTGGGTCAGCTTGAACCACGCCCGGGCGAAGGCATCCGCGAATTCCTCGGGATTCTGCAGGTAGCGCCGGGCGATCGGCTCGTAGATCGGGTCGAATCGCAGCGAGAGGTCCGCCGTGGTCATCATCGGCCTGTGCGTCTTCGACGGGTCGTGGGCGTCAACCACCATGTCCTCTTCGGCCACGTCCTTGGCCAGCCACTGATGCGCGCCGGCCGGGCTCTTGACCAGTTCCCACTCGTATTTGAACAGCACCTTCAGATAGCCCATGTCCCATTTGCTCGGGTTAGGCTTCCAGGCTCCGTCGATGCCGCTGCCGATCGTATCGCCGCCCTTGCCGCTGCCGAAGCTGCTCTTCCAGCCGAGCCCTTGTTCTTCGATGGGGGCGGCTTCAGGTTCGGGCCCCACATGCGATGCGGGGCCGGCGCCATGGCCCTTGCCGAAGGTGTGCCCGCCCGCCACGAGCGCGACGGTCTCTTCGTCGTTCATCGCCATCCGCGCGAACGTCTCGCGGACGTCGCGGCCCGAGGCGACCGGGTCCGGGTTGCCGTTCGGCCCTTCCGGGTTCACGTAGATCAGGCCCATCTGCACGGCGGCGAGGGGATTCTCGAGCTTCCGGTCGCCGCTATAGCGGTCGTCACCGAGCCACTTGTCCTCGCTGCCCCAATAAATGTCCTCTTCCGGCTCCCAGACGTCCACGCGCCCGCCGCCGAAACCGAAGGTCTTGAATCCCATCGACTCGAGCGCGCAGTTGCCGGCGAGGACCATCAGGTCGGCCCAGGAGATCTTTCGGCCGTATTTCTGCTTGATCGGCCAGAGAAGACGGCGGGCCTTGTCGAGGTTCACGTTGTCGGGCCAGCTGTTGAGGGGAGCCAAACGCTGGGAGCCGGATCCGGCGCCGCCGCGGCCGTCGCCCATACGGTAGGTGCCTGCGCTGTGCCACGCCATACGGATGAAGAGCCCCCCGTAGTGACCGTAATCGGCCGGCCACCAGTCCTGCGAGTCGGTCATCAGCGCGTAGAGGTCCTTCTTCACGGCAGCCAGGTCGAGCTTATTGAATTCTTTGGCGTAGTTGAAACCCCGGCCCATCGGATTGGATTTGGAAGAACGCTGGTGCAGAATACGAAGATTCAACTGGTTCGGCCACCAGTCCCGGTTCGACATGCCGCCGCCGGCCGTGGAGCCTACGGCTTGACTTTTTCCGTCTTTTTTCATGAATGATCCTCCTTTCCGCACTTGCCGCAAAGACCTTCAAGCACCACCTTCTTGCTTGTCACCGTAAACCGCTTGCTGATTTCTGCGGGGACGGCGATGTTGTCGTAATCCCTGTTGTGAAAATCTATGATGCGGCCGCACCGAATGCACCTGAAATGATGATGAAGACCCATGTCAGGGTCGTATCGCTTCGCTTGCCCGGACCCCTCGACGACTTTGATCATGCCGATTTTCGAGAATGTCAACAGGGTCCTGTTGACCGTATCGAAAGAAATATTCGGCATCTTCTTGACGATCCTCTGATAAATGTCATCAGCGGTGGGGTGGTCCTTGGCCTTCAGAAGTTCCTGGACAATAGCGGTACGCTGGGGAGTTATTTTCAGCCCGTACTGCTTGGATGTCCACGAAAATAAATCCAGAACTGAATCGCTCATGAATCCCTTTACAAATAAACGTTATTATATAGTAATAAGTCCGAATTGTCAGCTCCGTTTATCGTAGAGTTCGTGAGCCTCGAATGGGAGGCCGTCGATTTCGTGCGCAGAGCTATTGTCGCCCGGCCGAAGTCCTTCTGGGAGCCCCAAGGCAACGACGAGCGGCTGATTCCCATGCGCGACGCCGTATTCTTCGCGCCCCAAAGGATTGCCATCCTTGACACGGTTTCGCCGCCGGCCCTACGATTGATTCGTCCTGAAACACCCCCGGGCCCGCCCTTCCGCCTAAATGTCAGAATTCCGAGATCAGGGAAAACCATCTTCCCGCCGATGATCCCCACACTTCCTTATAAGTGGCGGTATTGAACTGAGGCCAATAGGGCGTATCCTCATTGCCTCGTGACTCCATGCCGACAGGAATCGCTCCAACCATCTCTCCCGGCAGGGCATTGTAGAGCTGCGGATAATTACTGCCTTCTCCCCATATCAATGACTGCCCAAAGGGATTTCGGCCGACGATCCAGAAGAGCTGCTGTTCGGCAATATTTATCAGGTCTTTGTCATTGAGGAACTTCCCGCACAGCGCGGCAGCCTTGCCGGTTGCGAGCTGCACGGCCGCATTTCCCTTGAACGAAAACCAGACCGGGAAATGACGAAGATAATGCTCTTCATCCAGCCGGACACCGTTTTCAAGTTGTTCCTTGAAATCGGCGGCTAGATCCGTGCCCTCGCTAATCGCCGGCTGGACCGCGAGGAAATTTTCCTTGTCCTTGACCTCATCTTTCTGATACACACCGCTGGGTATCAAGCCATAAGGCTGGACGTATCGATAGATATTCTTCAAATATCCGCCAAACAACCTGATCGCTTTCTCCCACGTCTCATAATCGGGGTGATGGGGTTGGGCCTCACAAAGGGCCGTCAACGCCTGCATATAGACCTGATCTCTGGACTGGTGGTTGAAGTGCACGATCGATTTCCGGTCAAGGTCCCGGTAGAAGAATCCCGCGGTCTTGTTGGCATCGTTGAGCGGCTCCGTTCGCTGACACTGAAGCGCATACTTGATGCTCTGTGCCGCCTTATCGGCGTAATATTCCTCATTCGTCAGTTTGTAGAGCATGCTCGCCGCCCAGGACATTGTCGCCATATACTGGCTGTGGGACGTCATGCCGGTGTGGCCACCACTTCTCGAACCCATCTCCTTGAATCCAAGCTCATCGAAACGCTTTGAAGCAAATCCAAAATCTTCCTTCGCGATCTTGCGGAGATTCTCCCTGAGCATCGGATCGTTCGCGATCGACATCGAGGCATAGGCCTCGATGCCCGACAACAGGAAATTCACAAATGCGCTGTTCGCCGCCCTCACCTGGTGCCGGCCCTCATCATCTGTGGACCCGATATAGCCATCCGTCCACAGATTTGTCCCCCATCCCTGGAAGCGGTCCCCGTTCTGGAGCCTCGTCTTCATGACCAGATCCAGTCCCCAGAGGGCCTCTTCCATCAAACGCAGGGCGAGATCCGTGTGGCCCTTTTCCTTGGCCCTGTTCGCCATTTCCAGCATGGAAAAGGCGATTTCGCCGGTTTGCACGAATCCCTGAGACATATCGGCCGCATCATGCCAGCCGCCGTTCACGGGATAGATGTGCCCGTTGTATTCACCATGCACGTCGGTATGGCATACCCCGTGTTTGCCGGGCACCGGATAGCCGCATCGCTCGCAGAACATGAAATTGAGCACGCGCCAGGCTGAGTCGTCCCATAAATTCGCATCAATGTAGAAAGGCGCCGTTGTGATGTCCCCGACGCTGATCCGATAGCGTCCCTCGCGTCGATATGAGGTGAAATCAACTGTCTCGAAGCTTCCGATACTTGTCTTGACCGGCTGGATTTCCCCTTCATAGACAACCTGAGAGGTTGCATAATCCACGATCTGGAACTTCCCATTGTGCTTGGCGACATTGACGATTGCCGATTTCTTGCTATCGGGGCGGTACCCCGAGGTCGAGAAAATGATCCTGTTTCGAGCCGGCTTCCAGCCGCTTACGGCCTCCGGCTTGTCGACGACCTGCAATGTCACATTGGAAACGTCGAATTGCAGGAGATCCCCCATCGCGCGTTCCTTTCCAAATACTTCGATGGCCAAGGATATCTTGGTGACCTTGTCGCGCGGCAGTTCCGACATCTCGGCAAAGCATTCGTTCCATTGGCCGTTGATCAGGTTCATTTCATGATATCCCTCCCGGCCGTATCTGTCCGGCACCTTGATCTTTCCGTCATTCTCCACATAGAGGTTCAGATAAACGGTGCGGGCGCCTTCGCAGTCCGGATAAACGTAG
>Ga0326726_10005773_pt1 | contig 11188 bp, 9 predicted proteins | sample MHFenrmetagenome_2_FD_207603 | JGI IMG/M metagenome (GOLD analysis project Ga0326726, IMG submission 207603) | Lab enriched peat soil microbial communities from Michigan Hollow, Ithaca, NY, United States - MHF15MN | ecosystem: Environmental > Terrestrial > Soil > Wetlands > Peat | place: USA...
TCGGTGCCGGCGCGGCCGGCCTGTTGTTTTCGCTGCTCATCAAGCGCCGCACTCCGGCGTGGCAGGTGACGGTCTTTGAGCAGAATCCGGAGGGCGCGACCTACGGCTTCGGCGTGGTCTTTTCACACGGTGCGCTCGTCTTTCTCGAGCGCGACCAGCCCGAGCTGTCGCGCATCATCGAAGCGGCCATGGAGCGCTGGCCGATGCAGCGGCTCGTGCACCGCGACGAGCGTGTCGAGGTCGACGGAAACGGATTCTCGGCGATCGGGCGCCTCGCGCTGCAACAGGTATTGCAGAGCCTGTGCCGGCGCGCCGGCGTGGGCATTCGCTACGGCCGGGCGATTGTCTCGCTCGAGGAGCTCGCCGGGGCCGATCTGGTCGTAGGGGCCGATGGCTCGAATTCGCTGGTGCGCAATGCGCTTGCGGCGCAATTCATTCCGAGCGTCGAGGTGCTCACCAACCGTTTCGCGTGGTATGGCACTGCGCAGCCGTTCGACTGCCTCACGCTCACGTTCCGGGCGAGCAGGCACGGCGATTTTGTCGCGCACCACTACCGGCATTCGCCGTCGATGAGCACCTTCGTCGTCGAGTGCGGCGAGGCGACCTGGAAGAGAGCGGGGCTGGACCGCACGGGCGACCCGGAGTCACGGGCCTATTGCGAGAGCGTGTTTGCCGCCGACCTCGGCGGACACGCTCTGGCATCGAACAAGTCGGTCTGGCGCCAGTTCCCGCTCGTTCGGAACGAGCGCTGGGCGGCGCGCTGCCCACCCTCGGGGTACGCCGTGCTGCTCGGCGACGCGCTGCGCACCGTGCATTTCTCGATCGGCTCCGGCACGCGGCTCGCGTTCGAGGACGCGATCGCGCTGGAGCGCGCATTCGCGGAGCGCGGAGAGGACGTGCCGGGTGCACTGGCAAGCTTTGAGCGCGAGCGCCGGCCGGTGGTCGAAAAACTCCTCGCCGCGGCGAACGCGAGCTCGTACTGGTACGAAAGCTTTTCCGAAAAGATGAAACTCGAGCCGTGGCGGCTCGCGTACGACTACATGACGAGGAGCGGGCGCATGAGCGACGAGAGACTGCGCGCTCTGGCGCCGAAGTTCATGGCCCGCGTCGACGCGGAACGGAGCAGAAGCTGAGGCGTGCCATGCTACACTCGCGCCTGAGACGGGACATCATCAAGAATGGATTTGGCCGCGCAGGAGCAGTCGTCGAGCAGCCCAGTGAGCGAGCTGCAGAAGCGCCTGCGAGACGGAAGTTTCGTAGTCACCGCGGAGCTCTCCCCTCCGGTCTCCACCGATCCTTCGGAATTCGTCGAGCGCGCGCTCGCTCTGCGCGGACTCGTCACCGCCATCAACGTGACCGACGGTGCCGGATCCAGAGCGCACATGTCGAGCTTGGCGGCCGCACATTTCCTCGTGAGCAACGGCGTCGAGCCTATCTTGCAGATGACCTGCCGCGATCGCAATCGCATCGCGCTGCAAGCCGATTTGCTTGGAGCCGCCGCCTTGGGTATACGCAACATTCTCGCGCTACGCGGCGACGACCCCAAGCTCGGGGATCAGCCCGATACGAAGCCCGTTTTCGATCTTGACACAGCGGCGCTGCTCGCGACCGCCGATGAGATGCGGTCGGAGCACAGGCTTCCCTCGGGGACGGAGATCAAGGGCGCGGTGCGATTCGTGCTCGGCGCGGCGGAGCTGCCCGTCGATCCTCCCGCCGGCTGGCGCCCCGAGGGCCTGCTGTCGAAAATGAACGCGGGCGCCGAGTTCATCCAGACCCAGTTCTGCATGGACCCGGAGGTGGTGCGGCGCTATGCGGCGCGGCTGCTCGAGCTGGGCGTGGCGCAGAAGCTGCCGATCCTGATCGGCATCGCTCCCATTCCTTCGGCGCGGTCGGCGCGCTGGATGAAGGAAAAGCTCTATGGAGCGATGATCCCGGAAAGCGTCGTCGAGCGGCTCGAGCGCGCCGCCGATCCGAAGGCCGAGGGCAAGAGAATCTGCATCGAGCTGCTGCAGCAGCTGGCGGAGACCCCGGGCGTGGCCGGCGCGCATGTGATGGCCCCGGCCTTTCACTCGGCGATCGGTCCGGTGGTCGAGGCCTCCGGCGTAGCGGGAGTGAAGCGCGCTGGCGCGAGGCGCGGCTAGCCTTTCGGTTGGGCGACATGGCATTCAGCCAGCGCTTCATCGACATCGACGGCTGCAGGCTGTGCCTGCGCCGCGGCGGCTCGGGCGCACCGCTTCTCTACCTGCATGGGGCGAGCGGCGTGCCTGCGGTGATGCCTTTCATGGAGAAGCTCGCGGCGCGGTTCGACGTTCTCGTCCCCGAGCATCCGGGCTTCGGTCTGTCGGACGAGCCGGCATGGCTGGAGAACATCCACGACCTCGCGTATTTCTATCTGGATCTGCTGCGCGCCCTCGATTTGAAAGACGTCCGCGTGGTCGGCAGCTCGCTCGGCGGATGGCTCGCGCTGGAGATGGCGGTGCGCGATACATCGCGCATGAAGTCGCTGGTGCTCGTCGGTCCGGCGGGCATTTCTGTTCCGGGAATCCAGCCGGGCGATATTTTTCTATGGTCTCCGGAGCAAGTCGTGCGCAATCTGTTCTTCGATCAGAAACTTGCGGAGCAGAGATTGGCCGAGCCGGTGACGCCGGAGCTCCTCGACATGACGCTCAAGAACCGGCACACCGTGGCGCGGCTCGGCTGGGAGCCGCGCCTGCACGATCCGCACCTGCCCAAGTGGTTGCACCGGATCGATGTTCCGGTGAAGATCGTCTGGGGAGAGGAAGACAAGATCCTGCCGGTGGCGTACGCGCGCGAGTTCGGGAAGCTGATGCCCAAGGCGCAGGTCGAGATCGTTCCGCGATGCGGACACCTGCCGCAGGCGGAAAAGCCGGACCTCTTCTGCGACATCGTGTTCCGCTTTGCCGGCGCGAAGGGGTGAGCATGGAAACCGTCCTGTTCCACCTGATGCCCTACGCCGATCTCGACCTGAAAGCCGGGCGGGATCACGGCACGGTGTGGGTCAATCTGCCCAACTCGAACTTCGATCCGGTCAAGGGCCACGAGCTCTACAACCGCTACCTCGACGAGCTCGAATACGGCGAGGAGCTCGGCTTCGACGCGATCGCGGTGAATGAGCACCACCAGACCGCGTACGGCCTGATGCCTTCGCCCATCGTCACCGCCTCCGCGCTCGCGCGGCGCACCCAGCGCGTGAAAATCGCGATCCTCGGCAGCGCGCTGCCCCTGCGCGATCATCCGCTGATGGTGGCGGAAGAGCACGCGATGATCGACGTGATCTCGGGCGGGCGGCTCATCTCGGGCTTCGTGCGCGGCATCGGCGCCGAGTATCACACCTTCGGGGTCAACCCGACCTTTTCGCACGATCGCTTCCACGAGGCGCACGACCTCATCGTGCGCGGCTGGACCGAGCCGGGGCCCTTTGCGTTCCAGGGCCGGCATTACAACGTGCAGTACGTGAACGTTTGGCCGCGCCCTTTCCAGAAGCCGCATCCGCCGATCTGGATCCCCTCCCAGGGCAGCAAGGAGACGATCGACTGGGCGGCGCACCCGGACCGGCGCTACACCTATCTCCAGACTTTCAGCCCGGCGAACGTGGTGCAGCGCTACCTGGACATGTACCGCGACACCTGCAAGGGCTTCGGCTACGAGGCGCAGGACCGGCAGCTCGGCTGGGCGGTGCCGGTGTACGTGGCGGCGACCGACGAGGCGGCGCGGCGCGAAGCGAAGCCGCACTTCGAGGCGTTCCGCAACGTATTCCTCAAGATGCCGGTCGAGATGCTCCTGCCGCCGGGCTATACCTCGCGTGAGTCGCTGAAAAACGTCATGAAGGCGAAGGCGGCGATATTCGGCGATATAACCCTGGAGAAATCCATCGAGCTCGGCCTCATCGTATGCGGAAGCCCGGAGACCGCGCGCCGCGTCCTCGAGGATCACTGGAAGCACATGCGCTTCGGGAACCTGCTGGTCCTGTGCCAGTTCGGCACGCTGCCCGCCGATCTTACGCGCAGGAACATGGAGTTGTTCGCCCGAGAAGTGATGCCGGCCGTGAAGCAACTGGCTTCGAAGGCCGTGCCGGCTTAAGGACCCACCACGGCGAGGGGGGCGCGCCGGCGCTCGCGCCAGCATGCGAGCATCGCGATCAGGAGGGCCGCCGCACTGACAAGCTGCGCGCCGAGGTACCACGCCGGCAACGAGTACTCGAGGCTGAGCTGCTGCCGGCCGGCGGGCAGGCGCACCGCCATCAGGCCGACCGAAGCCTGGTAGACCGGAATGGACTGCATGCCGAGCGTGGCGCGCCAAAAAGGGTAATAGCTCTCCGCGATAACCAGCCAACAGGGCTGCTCGACGTTGAGCACCGCATGCACGGTGCCCGGCGACGGCCGAGTCATCGACTCGATGCCGAGCGCGACCGGCTGGCCGACGTCAGGCAGCGGCCCAGTCTCGCCGGCGCGATAGACCCTTTCAACGAGGTCGCCGACCCTTGGCTCCGCATAGATGAGCGGCCAATGTCTCTGCGAGAGCGCAAGGCTGAGGGCAACCGACTCGCGCGGATCGCCTTCGAAGCGGGCAGCGTTCCGGTAGGCGCTCAAATAGGCATGGGCACCAGGGTTGCGGAAGACCACGAAGTCCTCGTCCTCATGATGCACGTCGTACAGCATGCGATAGCGCTGCAGTACCGGCGCGGCGTCGGCCATGCGCGGGTCGCTCTTGTCGAAGATCACGTATCGCGCGCCAAGGAGATCGAAGAGCGCCGGCTCGCCCCGCGCTTGGGTGTTGAGGTAGCCGCTGCCCTTCGGCGCCATCCAGCTGTAGAAATCCTCGTACGCCAGGGGCTTGCCGCTCATCATCGGCGCGAGCAGGCGGACCATCCTTCCGGAAAGCATGTAGACCTTCACCGGGTCGGCGTCGGCGCGGATGGAGGCATAGGCGGCACGCATGTTTGCTAGCGTGCGGGGCTCGATCAGGTTGTCGCTCGCGGCACGCTGATACGGCCAATAGTCGCAGAGGAGCAGGACCGCAATGCCGGCGACGACGATCGGGGCGCGCGACGCCACGACATCCGTGACGAAGAAACCGGCCAACAGGGCCAGGAGAAAAGCCGCGGTGATGTCGTAGAACACGTATGGCGCCCGGATCTCAGCGAAAAGCGGCAGCGAGGCGACGAGGGCGAAGGCCGGTACCAACAGGAAAGCGAGCAGGACGCTTCCGGCGAGGGCCCGCCGGGGACCGGTACCGAGCTTGCGCCGGTAGAACAGCAGGCAAAAAGCGAGCAGCCCGGCTGCCCCGAGAAAGAACGCGAATTTCATCCGGGCCGGCACACCGTCGACTGCGAATAGCGCGCTCCAGGTGGTCGTATTGGCGCCCCACACCGTGCTTCGTCCGTACGCGAGCACGACGCTCGCGAGGAAGGCAGCGACCAGGAACCAGAAGAGCGGACGGTTCTCGCGCCGCCGGTTGACGAGCGCGGCCGCGGCGAGCAGGCCGAGGAGCACGAGGCCGGAATATTTCTCGGGTGAATCGGTCTGCATGGCGACGATCCGGGTGGCGCGCTCGTACTCCTCCTGGCTGCGTGCGCCGCCGCGGGCGTTCACCGCCTGTAGCACGTTCGCGATGGCATCGCGCGTGAGCGCGCCATCGCGGTCAACCAGGGCGAACAGGCTCTTGAACGCGTACGTCTCCTGCCAGGCGCGGATCGGATCTCCCTCGAACAGCTTGGCATACCGTGTCTCGGTCAGCCCCGGGACGAGGAAGAAGGCGCCGAGCGAAAGGGCCAGTACGCCGAGGAGCGCGCAACTGCGGACCGCGACGCGCAGCCGCACGCGCCAGCCGTCCGCATCGGAATTGGCCCGCTTGCCGAAGCGCACCCAGTACGCGACGTACCCGGCAAGAAAGAGCAGATTCACGAGTGCCATTTTGTTGTGTGCCCACACGCTGGCGGCCACGGCGAGTGAGCACCAGAAGACGTCGCTGAAGCGGCGCGACTCCAGGCTGCGCGCGAGAAAAAGCCAGCTGAGCGGCACGAAGGGCACGAAGAGGGTGATGCCCAGGTGCTCCGCGCCGACGGCGCGGAGCACCTGCTCCGGGTGCAGCAGAAAAGCCAGCGCCGCAAGCGCTGCGGCCCACTCGCTGGCGAGGAAATGACGCGCGCAGAAATACATAGCGACGGCGCTGGCGAAGATGGCGGTGAGCGCCGTCAGCTTGACCGACGTCAGAAGATCGAAGAACGCGGAATAGAGCAGCGCCGGCACGAGATACAGCGCCTGCGAATGGTGCAGGCCGTAGCTCGAACCGCTGAGGTAGTACGGCGTCCACCAGGGCAGCGAGTGATGCTCGACGAGCTCGCGCCGCACGTCCCACAGCCGGGACACGAAGCCGCCGAACTCCTTGTCGCTGTAGTCGAGCGCGAGCCAATGCCATCCGAGCCATGCGGAATACATGAGCCCCACGACGACGACGACGGCGAGCGCAAGCCCCCGATCCCTCCCCGGCGTCGGGGCATTGTGCCCGACTGGCCGGTACCTCACGGGAATCATCGGAAGGCGCCTGCGAGCCACTCTGACTTCAGCGGCGAATTGATTCTACTATCCGTCTATTTCTTGGGGGGGATGTAAGGACGGCATCTCCGCGACGATCGCGTTGATTCGGTTCTGCTGATACTCGGGCTTGGACGATTGCTCGACCGCGTTGCCGGTCGGCGCCATCCAGCCGAAGGTCTTGAGCGCGGTGAAATCCGCCGCCGTATCGTAGTGGAAGTCGATGTCCGCCGAGGGCGAGGTGGCGCAGGCGGCCAGGACAATGCCCAGCATCAGTGCATGCATTGCGCGCTTCATGCGCACACGTTATGGCAGGCCGATGCGGGAGTCAATAAGACCGATCGTGCACCCTCCGGGAAGGTCCAGCACCTGATTGCAGCACAAACTCTGGCTTCAGCGGCGAATTGATTCTACTATCCGTCGGCAAGGGCAAAATCCGCAAAGCCTGACGCTGGCAAGGTCCGCGCCCGTCCTGAAGCGCTGCGATCGTTTGCCGATTCATTCGACAAGGGGAGGCGCATGAAGGATGAGAGAGGCTTGACCGTCTTCTTCAACGATGGCAGCAAGATGTCGCTAGCTTTCCCCAAGCAATCGCTGAATGAGACTGCCGCCGCGCTGAAGATCGAGGACGTGCTTAAGAAGCGATATATGCTGTTCGAAGCGGACAGCAAGTTCCTGATGATACCGTTCGAGAATGTGAGGTACATCCAGCTCGACGCGGCTCCGCCTCAACTGCAAGGGCACACCTACATCAAGGACGCGAGCATAGTGTCGTAATGATTCGTCGTTCTGACGCGGGTCTGCGCGACTAACTTACCACTAGACTCGCTTCGATTCGCCTCCTTGAGGCGTGCGCAGGGGAGCGAAATTAACATAAGACCGATGTGTACGGCTCTCGCCGGGTTCAAGCACCTGATTGCAGCGCGCCGGCCGATCCTTCAGACTTCGCAGCCGGATTGATTCGCCTATCCCTCAAAGGCGACCCTAATTGCATGTGGCTGCAAACGGCCAAAAGCGGACCTCGGGTTATTGGTTACACTGACAATGCGGCGCGCAGATCGTGCCTAACCTCACTTTCGCGTAACGGCAGCTCAAGCTATTCTGAAGACCCTTGGGCGGAGATTTTTCAGCATGGCGAAGCTCATCTTCGGATTGTCGCAGTCCCTGGACGGCTACGTCGACCACCTGGAAATGCGGCCAGGCCCCGTGCTCTTTCGTCACTTCGTAGAGCACGTGCGCGACCTAGCCGGCTGTGTGTATGGTCGCCGCACGTACGAGATCATGCGTTATTGGGACGAAGACCTGCCCGAGTGGGACGCGGAGGAACTCGACTTCGCGGCGGCGTGGCGAAGCCAACCGAAGTGGGTCGTGTCGCGCTCGTTGAAGTCAGTCGGCCCCAACGCCACGCTGGTTCAGAATGACGTCGGGACCGTGCTGCGCGAGCTTAAGGCTCGGCTCGTCGGGGAGATTGACGTCGCCGGACCAGACCTGGCGCGAAGCCTGACGGACCTTGGTCTTGTTGATGAGTATCGACTCTACTTCCGCCCCTTCGTGCTCGGTCACGGCACGCCATTCTTCGCCGGCCCCCGGCCGCCGCTCCGCTTTGTGGCCAGCGATCCAATTGGCGAGGACACGATCAGGTTGACGTACGTTCCAGCTTAATCACGCAACTCGCCCGACGGACTGCGCCGACGCGTCAGGACCGCTTTGGGTCGATAGCCGACATTGGCCAACGGCTGATCTCGGCCCAAAGCGGTCACTCGCTCAGTTGCCAGGGCGCCGGGCGTCACGCGGCTTACTTCGCGTCGGCGAGCTGCTTCAGGGTGAAGGTGTAGCTGACGTTGTCGTGCGGCTTGTGGCAGGCGAGGCATTCGGCCTGGTTCACCTCACTCGCCGAAGCACGCCAACACACGTTAGAGCACTACGTTTTCTCTACGTTTTCCGTCTCAAGTTTCGGCGTTCCCAGCTCGGGCTTCCTTACGTGTTCGCACGGCCGAAACCCGCATTGCGGGCCCGCACTATCGCCTGTGCGCGGCTTTTTGCTCCAAGCTTGGAAAGAATCACGGATACGTGATTGCGCGCGGTGCGCTTGCTGATGTGGAGCTGCTTTCCGATTGCGTCGTTGTCGAGACCCTGCGCAACGAGTTCCAGGACTTCGCGCTCGCGGCCGGTGAGGTCGGCGAGCGGTGTACCGGCGGGGGCCGGAGGCTCCGCCGGCAGGAAGTCCTCGAAAGCCTCGACCAATCGCCGCCAAGCGGGCTCGTTATCGAGCACGATGTGGTTGCGGCTCTCCAGCGGCACGAGGTGCGCGCCTGGAATGAGCGCCGCGACCGCCCGGCCCTCCTCGAATGGGATGACTGCGTCGCCGCGGGAGTGCAGCACTAGCGTCGGACACTGCACCTGCGCTGCTGCGGAGCGAATGTCCATCTGCCAGAAGCTGCGCAGCATGCCCACCGCGTTCACGGGCGTCGTCGTACGGTACAGCAGCTGCTGGTGATCGCGTGTGTATTCGGGCGGAGCATCCGGCATGTGCAGTGCGGTGAAGAACTGGCTGTAGGCGGGAGTATCGCTGGCCCAGCCAAGCTCGTACACCTTGAGGCGGGTGTTGCCCTCTTCCAGCTGCTCGGGCGTGGGATCGCGCGCGAACCGACCGCGCAGCTGGCTTTCGTTGAGGACCAGCCGGCTGACCCGTTCAGGATGGCGTACGGCCCAGGTGACCGCAACGCTGCTTCCCGAGCCAGCCATGCCGAAAAGCGCGAAGCGCTCCAGGCCGGCGGCAGCCACAACGGCGTCGAGGTCGTCCACGTATTTCTCCAGGGAAAACTCGACCCGGTCCCGATCAGACAAACCGCAGCCGCGCCAGTCATAGCGCACCAAAGCATGGCGCCGCGCAAGCATCTCGAGCCACGGGCGCCACACGGGACCGTCGCGGTCGAGATTCAGGTGGTGCGCCCAGTGCTGCACCCAGACCAGCGGCGAGCCGGTGCCGCTCCTCCCGTACGCGATGCGTACACCGTCGCGGCTCTTGCAGAATCGAATTTGTTCGACAGGACTGGGCATGGCGCCGCGCTTTGTTTGCAATCATAACGGCTGGGCGCGCGCGGCGTGCGCCCGGAACCGCACTCAGCAGGGGAACGCTTCCAGCACACTGTACTCGAGCTCGGTCGCGACGACGCGCACCAGCCTGAAGCCGCAGGAGTCGAGCAGGTCGCGGAATTCCTGGAGAGTGCGTTCCCGGCCGCCCGGCCCGATGAGCATGGTAAGGTCGGCGCGGGCGATGGCCACGTCGAGCCGGCTTGCCTCGGCCCGATCGGAGCGGATCCGCTCGATTAGTAGCAGCCTGCCGCGCGCGGACATGGCCTGCCGGCAGTTGCGGAGGATGACGGTGCTACCGGCATCGGTCCAGTCGTGGACGATGGCCTTGAGGAGATAGGCGTCGGCCCCGGGGGGCACCGACTCGAAGAAATCCCCGGCGAGGAATTCGCAGCGCTTCGACGCATCGGTATCCGCGAATTTCACCTTCGCCTCGGCGATCGCGTGCGGCATATCGAAGAGCATCCCGCGCATTTTCGGATAGGACTCGAGAACGGCCTTCAGCAGCGCGCCGTGCCCGCCGCCAATGTCGGCGACGCGTTGCACTCCGGAAAAGTCGTAGTTGTCCACCACCTCGCGCGCGACCAGCTTGGTCATTTCCGCCATCGCGCCGTTGAATATTTCGGAGGCCTCGCGGTCGCGGACCAAAAAATTGAAGCCTTCCTTCCCGGTCGCAAGATTGCGCGCGCTTTCCCCTGTCTTCACGCTGTGCAGCAGCTTGCCCCAGTGCGCCCACATCAGTCCGCCGTACCAGATCGCCGTCGCGCGCAGCGACTCGGGCGCGTCGGCGCGCAGCAGCGCACCCACCGGGGTGAGGTCGAAGGTGCCGTCGGCGAGCTCGACGCACAGGCCGAGGCCGACGAGGGCGCGCATGAGACGGTGCAGCGACGATTCGTGCGTGCCGGTGGCTTGCGCAAGCTCGCCGATTCGCCGTGCGCCAGACGCGAGATGGTCGGGAATGCTCAGCTCCGCAGCTACGCAAGCCGCTTTGGTCATAGCCCCGCCGTTGATGATCGCGACGAGCGAAAGGATATTGTGCATGCGCTGCTCGGGTGCGGAAGTCTGCATCTCGGCGCGCTCAATCTGACTTGATCATGGCCGACACGATGACCTTCTGCCAGCGTTCGGTCTCCTTAGCGAAGAACGCCGCGGCCTCAGCGGGGGAGTTGCCCACCGGCCGTGCGCCGACCTGCTCGAAACGCGCAGCGACCTCGGGAAGCTTCAGCGTGTCGGAAATGGCCCGCGAAATCGCGGCGGCGACTTCGGACGGCGTCTTGGGCGGCGCGACCACGCCCAGCCACGCGATGGCTTCGAAGCCGGGATAGAGTTCAGCGACCGCAGGCACCTCGGGAAATTCGGGAAGCCGCTTCAGGCTACCGACGCCGATGGCACGCAGGCGGCCGTCGCGAATGTAGCCCCGCGTGTTGGTGACGTTGTCGAAGATCAGATCTATTCTTCCGCCAAGGAGGTCAGTCATCGCAGGCGTAAGGCCCTTGTACGGCACGTGCATCAGCTCGATTCCCGCGTCGAGCTTGAGCATC
>Ga0326726_10005774_pt1 | contig 11188 bp, 10 predicted proteins | sample MHFenrmetagenome_2_FD_207603 | JGI IMG/M metagenome (GOLD analysis project Ga0326726, IMG submission 207603) | Lab enriched peat soil microbial communities from Michigan Hollow, Ithaca, NY, United States - MHF15MN | ecosystem: Environmental > Terrestrial > Soil > Wetlands > Peat | place: USA...
CTGGCGTACAGAGAGCCGTCGCCGGACTTGCCGCCGACGAGCAGCGACGCCTTGGCGCTTCCCAGGCTGAACGTCACCGTGGCCGTCGGCTTGTCGAGGCCGTACTTCTTGAGGTCGGCCGCGCTCGCGTCGTCGGACACAATCGACTTCATCTGCGCCGACTGCACCTTGCCGATGAGGCCTTCAGCGGCGGTCGCATCGGACAACGCCTGAACCGGCTTGACGATCTTCCAGTCGTTGCCCGACTTCGCCAGCTCGAGCGTCTTGTTGCCGGCGCTCACTTCGATGCGATCGACCTTCTCGCGGTCGAACTTGATCGCGGTCTTGTCGCGCAGGTCGAAAGTCGATCGATTGAACGTCTGTTCCTGAAACGACGCGATCGTGAAGACGCGCTTGTCGGAGGCGTGTTTGGCGAACAGGTTCGCGCCCGCCGGCGTCTTCTGGCCGATCTGCAGCGTCTTGAAGTCCTTGTCGCCGGCGGCTTTGAACTGGATCTCGATCCGCGGCGCCCCGAGGCCGTAGTCGACCAGACTCGCCGGGTTCTCATCGACGACGCGCGCGACCTCGAGCTGCGAGAGCGCGGACGCGATTCCGCTCGCCTCGGACTCCTGCGCCGGTGCCGTGAGCGGATCGGTGATCTTCCAGCCGTCCTTGTCTTTCTTCAGGACGGTCGAGTCGCCGGATTCGGAATGCACGTGGATCTCGTCGATCTTGTCCGACTGCAGGCCCGCGAAGACCTTCTCGAGCTTGGACGAGGCGTCTTCCGCCGGCTGCTTCCAGGTGACGAAATAGATGTACGCGCCGAGCCCGCCGAGAACGATCAGGAGACCGAGGGTGGTTTTCAGCCCGCGCATCTACCGCCTCCGCCACCAGCTGTAAATGCCCGTGCCGAAAATGATCGCCGGAATGAACAGGAGCGACAGCCACGTGACATTGGTCTGCTGTGCCGCGGTCATCGTGACGCGGCGATCATCGGCGTCCTTCGGACGGATGGCGATCAGGTTTTCCTGCTGCGACAGCCAGCCAATCGTGTTCATGAACAGGTCGCGATTGCCCTGGATGCCGAGACCGGAATTGGCCGCGAAATCCGAGTCGCCGTACACGACGACGCGAGTTTCCGCCTTCGGCGCGTCGGCTGCTGCCCCGGGTGTCGCCGCCGCCGCGGCGGATACGGCCGCGGCGATGGTAATTGGCCCCTGCTTGTCGCCGCCCGCCGCGCTGAACGCCACCTTGCCCGTCGTCAGCAGCCCCTTGATGTCCGCCTCGGCCCAGCTGCGCGGGCTCGTCTCGACGAACCCCTGCGCCGTGTGCCCGTTGACGCCGCCGGGCAAGGGAGTGACCGAACGTGCGAACGGAAATGCGGTCAGGAACTTGAACCGCTCCGTGATCGGATGTGACGGGTAGTTCGCGGCGACGGGCACGGACTGATCGGTGCCGATCAGCTGTCCCATGCCGCTCACGTCGACGACGATGTTGTTGCCGACGTCGATTCCCCAGTCGTGGGCGAGCGCTATCAGGTTGGACAGCGGAGGGTTGTCGAGCTTGTCGGGGGGATCGATCTGGAGGAGCAGCTTGCCCGACCTGGCCAGATATTTCTTGAGGGCTTCGATTTCGGCGGGGAAGAAGTCCGTCTTCGGTCCGGCCACCACGACGACGGCGGCATCGTCGGGAACCGAGCCGGATTGCGCCAGCACGATCTTGTCGACCGTGTAGTTCTCGCGCGTGAGCGCGTCGGCGATCGCCTTGTAGCCGTCACGCTCGGACGAGGCCGCATCCTTTTCGCCGTGGCCCTGCGTGAAGTAGACCTTCTTCTGCTGGCCCTGCACGACCTTGATGATCCCCGTCGTGATGTCCTGCTCGGTGTCGGTCGTGACGCGTTCGCTGCGGCCCTTGTACTTGAGAAGGATCGTCCCGTACTGCTGGACCTGGTTCTGCGATGCGATGCTCGGCTTCTTGTCGGGATCGACGTACTCCGTCGAGACCTGCTTCGAGCTGTACTCGTACTCGCGGAGCTTGTCCTTGAACCGCTGGAAGCCGTCTTCCTTGTCGAAGATCATGATCTGCAGCGGCGCGTCGAGTTTCCGCAGAACGTTCCGCGTCTGATCCGACAGGCTGAACTGCTGGTTGGTGGTGAGATCCCAGCGCTTGTTCTGGCGGGCCCCGATGTAGTTGATCGCGACGAGAATCCCCAGAACGACGAGGACGCTCACGAGGCTCAGCGTGCCGTAGCGCGCCGCCCGCTTCCCTGAGAAGCCGAGCGAGACGAACCAGAGCAGCAGGAGGACGAGCGCGGCGATCGAGATCGGCGTCGCATAGTCCACCCACTCAGGCTTCAGCGTCTGGAAGCGCAATGCGATGGCGACGACGACAAGCGCCATCGCGACCCAGGAGACGAGATCGATGATGCGTTTCATCATAGGAGTCCTAGCCTCGCCACCGTTCGCTGTCGACCGACTTGGCGGTCAGAAACAGGCCGAATGTGATGAAGCTGAGGTAGTAGACAAGATGCGTGGTGTCGATCACGCCTTTCGTGAAGTCGTCGAAGTGATCGACGATCGAGAGATACGCCGTCAGTTTGTCGCCGGTCGGGCCCGTGAAGCTGCCGATCCACGTGATGACCCACAGCAGCAGGAACACCGCGAACGTCGATGCGCCGGCGACGATCTGATTTTTCGACAGGCTCGAGATGAACAGGCCCACCGAGACGAAGCAGCCGCCGAAGAGCAGCAGCCCGAGATAGGCCGTCAGGATCGGCTTCCATTCCGGACGGCCGTAGATGAACAGGATGCCGAAGTGGATCAGCGTGACCGCGAGCATGGCGCCGTAGAGCGCCATCGCGCCGAGGAACTTGCCCATGACGATCTGGAAGTCCGTCACCGGCGAGGTCAGCAGCAGCTCGATCGTTCCTGATCGCTTTTCCTCCGCATAGGTCCGCATCGTGACCATCGGCAGCAGGAACAGCACGACCACGGTCACGTTCTGCAGCAGCGGCCGGATGAGCTGCTGGTTCACGTTCATCGACTGCGCGCCGCCCATGAGGCCGGCCTGCATGCTCTGGCCGACGAAGTAGCGCAGGATGGCGACGAAGAAGAAGCCGTAGAGCAGCGCGAAGAACCCGATCACGATGTAGGCGATCGGCGACGCGAAGTACGACCGCAGCTCCTTGTGGGCGATCGCGAGGATGTTACGCATTGGGAGTCTCTCCTCCGGCAGGCGCCGCGGTCCCCGCTGCTGCCGCCTCGTCGGTGGTCAGCGACAGGAAGATTTCTTCCAGGCTCATCCGCATCGGCCGCAGCTCGGTCAGGCCCCAGCCGCTGCTCACGACCGTCCTCGCCAGCTCGCGCCGGATATCGCGCCCGCTCTCGCTTTCGACTTCGTAGCCGACCAGGCCGTTCCGGCGATCCGCTTCAGCGACGCGTGTGACGCCCGCCACGCGGCCGAGCGACGCACCAGCATCAGCGCCCGCAGCGTCCACCTGCACATACAGCGTTTCCGACCCGCGCAGACGTGACGTCAGGTTGTCCGGCGTGTCCACGGCCACGACACGGCCCTTGTTGATGATGACGACGCGCTGGCAGGTCTGCGAGACTTCGGGAAGGATGTGCGTGCTCAGGATGATGGTGTGGTTGCCCGCGAGCTCCTTGATCAGCTCGCGCGTCTCGATGATCTGCTTGGGATCGAGACCCGCCGTCGGCTCGTCGAGAATCAGCACATCGGGGTTGTGAATCAGCGCCTGCGCGAGACCCACGCGCTGCTTGTAGCCCTTTGACAGCTTCGAGCAGAGCCGGTTCGCCATCTCGGCGACCCGCGTCCGATCCATGATCGTCTTCACCCGATGCCGCCGGTCGGCGGCCGCGACACCCTTGATCTTCGCGACGAAGTTCAGGTATTCGACGATGGTCATGTCGGGATACAGGGGCGGCGTTTCCGGCAGGTAGCCGGTTCGACGCTTCGCCTCGATCGGCTGGTCGAACACGTCGAAGCCGGCGACGATGGCCTTGCCGGTCGTGGCCGGCATGTACCCGGTCAGGATCCGCATCGTCGTGGTTTTGCCGGCGCCGTTGGGCCCGAGGAACCCCAGGATCTCGCCGCGCTCCACGCGGAAGCTGACGTCGTCCACCGCGGTTACCGGGCCGTACCGTTTGCTGAGGTGCTGAACCTCGATCACGTCTAATCTCTCCTCGTCGGGGGGATTGATTACAATCCAACCGAAAATGCTATCCGAACCATAGCAAAATGGGTAGGGCCGGCCGCGAGGGCCGCCATGGAGGCTTCATGTCTGCAGACGTTGGATCGAAAGCGCCGGACTTTACGTTAATGAACCAGGATCGCGAACCGGTCTCCCTCAGCGCGGAACGGGGCCATCCCGTCGTGCTGGCGTTTTTCCCCGCGGCGTTCAGCGGTGTGTGCACCAAAGAGCTGTGCACCTTCCGCGACAGCCTCGCAAAGCTGAACAGCGCCAAAGCCAGGATTTACGGCATCAGCGTTGACACCTTCTTTACGCTGAAGGCCTTTCAGACCGATCAGAAGCTCACGTTCCCGCTGCTCAGCGACTTCAACAAGGACGTCATTCGCGCGTACGGCGCGTTCAACGAAGACATGATCGGCCTCAAGGGCATCGCCAAGCGCTCGGTGTTCGTGGTCGACAAGGACGGCATCATCCGCCACCGCGAAGTGCTCGACGACGCGCGGAACGAGCCGGACTATCAGAAGGTGTTCGACACGCTGGCAAAGCTGAACTAACGGAGGTTAGAGGTTAGAGGTTAGAGGCTGGGGATTGGGGATGTCTTCCCCAACCCTGACCTCCAACCTCCAACCTCCAACCTCCAGTCCACGCGCGCTCATTCCGCAGCGCGCCCGCCAAGCACGCGTCCATCCGCGAGCTTGATCGAGACGAACATCCCGCCGCGCTCGCCGCTCTTGAGCGGCCGGACCGTCACGCTCACGCGATCCCCGGGCTTGAGGAGTGTCGACTTCCACCCGGCGCGGACCATGCTGTTGGGGCTGCCCATCTCGACGCCCCAGCGCTCCATCGCGCCGGCCGCGCCAGGAACGTCGAGCTGAATCGATGAGTGCGGGTTGGTCCACGAGAACTCGACGACCGTCCCCTCAATCGTGACGCTCTTCGTCATGTCGAACATGACGGGCGAGTGATGGGCCGACACGGGACCGGCCGCGCCGGCTATCAGGACGCCCGACAACGTCACCCGGGTCACCAGGGTGACCAGGGCCGCGATTCCATGCTTCATGGATTCAACTCTCCTACTTGATGCTGAGCTTTGAGGTCGTCGCCGGGAGATGCTCGTTGAGATTCGGCAGGCACTCGACCTCGCTGATATCGACGTCGTCTTTCCGGTTGAAGCGCTTGGTGAACTTCCATTCACCTTCCCAGTTCTTCGGGTCGGTCATGGCGTAGTCGACCTCGAACGTGCCGTTGTTGATCATCCGGAACCGCTCGGTGATGTGCAGGTCTTCGCTGGCGGGAATCGAAGCGCCGCCCTGGTCCATCCAGTGGTGGTGGCCCGGGAAATACTGCGTGTCGACGACGAGCGCGTCGCCTTCCCAGCGGCCGATGGATTCTCCGTCGAAGGAGCGTACGACCTCGTCGGCGGGCGTATGCGTCCGGCCGTCGAGATAAATGATGCGGATGGAGTTTTCGAAACCGCTGATCATGTAGATGGCCGTGGGCAGCTGGAGCATCGCGATGGGCCAGACGCGCGTCATGATGAGCGGCATGCCGGACGGCCAGCACTGGCCGATGTCGTCGCGGTACACACCGCCGTCCTTGAGCGCCTTCACGCCCGCGTCGTAGTGCACCTGCGCCTGCGGCGTCAGCTTGAACGTCTCGGGCACGAACTTCCATGTGCTCGAGCGGCCGTCGTGCTGCCAGGTTCCCGTCAGGTCGAACGGCGGCTTCGGGCGCGGCTTCGCCAGATTGGCCGGCGCGAGGGCGCCCAGCTGGACCGGTGGCGCCGGCGTGGCCGGACGCGCGGGTGGCGCCTGGGCGTGCGCGAGCGCCATCGCTCCGAGGAGAGACGCGGTACAAAACGTTGCGACGCGGCGTGCCGTCGTGACCATGGATCCTCCGTCCTGCGGAAATGGGCTGCGCGTTTCGAGCATTCGCGCGCAGGACACGATCGAGCTTGTGCGGAGGAAAGTCAAACGGGCCTGTTGCGCTATACTTAACATATGAACAGTTGCTCATATGTTCATACTTTGGCGGTGGGCCGGTGACCTCCGCTTCTGGCGCGCCGTCGAGGGCGCCGCGGCTCAAGCGCGCTCTGCTCGCCGAGCCGTCGGTCGTGGCACTCGCCGAGACGTTCAAGGTGCTTGGCGATACCACCCGGGTCCGCATGCTCGACGCGCTCTCGCGCGCGGAGTTGTGCGTCTGCGACCTCGCCGGGCTCCTGGGCCTCAGCGAATCCGCCGTGTCGCATCAGCTCCGATTGTTGCGGGGCATGCGTCTGGTGCGTCCGCGGCGCGACGGCCGGCTGGTGTACTACACGCTCGACGACCAGCACATCGTGGGTCTGTTCGCGCAGGGGCTCGAACACGTCGAGGAGCGTGCGGCGCGGCGAGCCGAGGGCCGCGAGCGTCGAGCCCCAATCCCGGAGCGTCGAGCCCCGAGCCCCGACCGTCGGGCCCCGAGCCCCGAGTCCCGAGCCCCGAAATCATGACCACGTGCACCGTCTGCGAGCTGCACGCCGAATCGACCTTCAAGATCGAAGGCATGGATTGCCGCGAGGAAGTCGCGCTGATCGAGCGGCGGTTCCGGAATCTTCCGGGGCTCGAAGACTTTTCCGCCGACCTCATCGGCCAGCGTCTTCACGTGAAGTACGACGCCGCCAGGCTGTCGGCGTCGGCTATCGCGGGGGCCGTCGCTGACGCCGGCATGCGCGCATGGCTCGAGCACGAAGAGCCGCTCACGGTCCCGGACGCGGCGGCGCGCCGGCGGCTGCTGGTGTTGTGCACGTCGGGCGTCGCGCTGCTGGCGGGGATCGCGCTCGCGTGGGCCGGAGCACCCGCGTGGCTCGAGCGCGGCGTCCTGGCGATTGCGATTGCGGCCGGTGCGTCGCTCACCTTTCGGCGCGCGATGGCGGCGTTGCGGGTTCGCGCCCTCGACATCCACGTGCTCATGCTCGTCGCGGCGGCCGGCGCCGTCGCGCTCGGACAGTGGTCCGAGGCCGCGTCGGTGGTGTTCCTGTTCGCGTTCGCCCAGACGCTCGAGGCGCGCACGCTCGAGCGCGCGCGGAACGCGGTCCGCGCGCTGATGGACCTGGCGCCCGCCGAAGCGCTGGTGCGCGAAGCCGGCGGCGATCGGCGGATCGAGATCGATGCGATCACGCCGGGGATGGTGCTGGTCGTCCGGCCTGGCGAGAAGATTCCGCTCGATGGCGAGGTGGTCGCCGGCCAGAGCGCCGTCAATCAGGCGCCGGTCACCGGCGAGTCGATCCCCGCGGAGAAAGCCGCAGGGGACGAGGTCTTCGCCGGCACGATCAACGGACGGGGAGCGCTCGAGATCCGCGTGACGCGCCTGCGCCGCGATTCGACGCTCGCCCGGATCATTCACCTGGTCGAGCGGGCGCAGGCGGAGCGCGCGCCCGTCCAGACGTTCGTCGAACGATTCGCGAGCGTCTATACGCCGTGCGTGCTGCTGCTGGCCCTGTCGCTCGCGATCCTTCCTCCGCTGGCGCTCGGCGCGGCCTGGCACACCTGGATCTACCGCGCGCTCGTGCTGCTGGTGGTGTCGTGCCCGTGCGCGCTCGTCATCTCCACGCCCGTATCGATCGTGGCCGCGCTCGCCGGGGCGGCAAGAAAAGGCGTCCTCATCAAAGGGGGCGCGCACCTCGAACGCGCCGGCCGCATCCGGTGCGTGGCCTTCGACAAGACCGGCACGCTCACGCACGGCACGCCGAAGGTCGTGTCCGTGCTCCCGCTGGGTACGGACGGGTCTGTGTCGGCGGAAACCGTCGTCGCGCTCGCCGCGTCGGTCGAGCAACGATCGCACCATCCGATTGCACGAGCCATCATCGACTACGCCGCTTCGTCCAGCATCAGCGTCCGGCCCGGCGATCGCGTTGAGTCGCTCGACGGCCGCGGCGCGCAGGGACGCGTGAGCGGGGCAGAAGTCCTGCTCGGCAACCACCGCCTGTTCGAGGAACGCCGCTTGTGCACGCCCGAGGTCCACCGTCTGCTCGACGAGTCCAGTGCGCGCGGCCGGACGCCGGTGCTCGTGGCGCGCGACGGCGTTCCCGTCGGCATCATCGAAGTGGCCGACCGGCCGCGCGAGGCCGGCCGGGACATGCTGCAGCTGCTGAAACGTCAGGGAGTCGAGAGCGTCGTGATGCTGACCGGCGACGGGCGCGCCACGGCGACGCGCATCGGCGAAGAGCTCGGCGTCGACGAAGTCCGCGCGGAGCTGCTGCCGGAAGACAAGGTGACGGTGGTCGAGGAGCTCCGGCGACGGTTCGGCCCGGTGGCCATGGTCGGCGACGGCGTCAACGACGCGCCGGCACTGGCGTCGGCGGACATCGGCATCGCCATGGGCGCGGCCGGCAGCGACGCGGCGCTCGAAACGGCCGACATCGCGCTGATGGCCGACGAGCTGCTCAAGATCCCGTACGCGCTTCGACTGAGCCGGGCGACCATGCGGAACATTCAGGCCAACCTGGCGATCTCGATCGTGATGAAAGCCGCGTTCGTCGCCATGGCGATTGGCGGCTGGGCCACGCTGTGGATGGCTATCGTCGCCGACACGGGCGCGTCGATCCTGGTCATTGCGAATGCCCTGAGGCTGCTCCGGGCGGATTAGACGTAGGCGGATTGCACTACGTGGCGCCCGGCTACGAGGACGCCGAGCCCGGCGTCGACAGCGACACACGGGCGATACGAATCCCGTCGAGTGCCTCCACCCGCAGCCGGCGGCCTTCCACGTCCACCACGTCGCCAATCTGCGGCCGCCGCCCCAGCCGTCCGAGCACAAAACCGCCGACCGTCGTGTAAGTGTCCTGATCGATGTGGAGGTCGAACTGCTGATTGACCTCCGCGACGAGCACGAGCCCGTCGATTTCCGCCGACCCGTCCTTGAGGACGTTCACGCGCAGCGATCCGGTGACCGTGCTTCCGAGGTCTCCGACGATGCGCTCCATCAGCGATTCGAACGTCACCAGCCCGGCGGTCCCGCCGTATTCGTCGATGACCAGCGCTTCACGCACGCCCCGCCGCCGCATCTCTCCCAGCACTTCGTCGGCGGCCAGCGTCTCGGGCACCGTCAGCGCCTCCCGCGCCAGCGCCGCCGCGTTGATCGATCCGCCGCGCTCGACGGCTTTCAGCAGATCGGTGACGTGGAGGATGCCGAGAATGTCGTCGAGGTTTTCGCGATAGACCGGCACGCGCGAGTATCCGCCGCGCGCGATGTGATCGACGAGCGCTTCGCGCGTCATGGCGGCCTCGACGGCGATCACCTCGGTCCGCGGCACCATCACCTGGCCGGCGGTGAGGTCGGCGAAGCCGAAGACGCGGTGGAGCATCTGCTCCTCCTGCTCTTCCAGCACGCCGGCTTCCTGGCTTGCCGTCACGAGCATCTTGAGTTCCTCTTCGGAGTGCACGCCTGCCCGGTGTTCGCCCTGCACGCCGGCCAGGGCGACGATCGCGCGCGCCGTTCCGTGCAGCAGCCGGATGAACGGCCAGAGCGCCCGCATGAACAGTTCGGTCGGCTTCACCACCCACAACGCCGTCACTTCCGGGCGCTCGAGCGCGACCCACTTCGGCGCGAGCTCGCCGAGCACGATGTGCACGGCGGTGATCACGAGGAAGGCGGCAGCCACGGCGACGGTGTGGGCGGTCGTTTCCGCGAGGGTGGCCGGCAGGAACCGAAGCGAGGGCTGGATGAGATTGGCGAGGGCGGGTTCGCCAATCCATCCCAGCCCGAGGCTGGTCATCGTGATGCCGAGTTGGGTGGCGGCGATGTACCGATCGGGCGATGTGATGGCCCGCCGCACGGCGCGCGCGCGCGTGTGGCCTTCGGCGATGAGCTGATCGATTCGCGTTTTCCTGACGGTGACAATCGAGAACTCGGCGGACACAAAGAATCCGTTGGCGCAGACCAGCGCCAGGAGTCCGGCCAGGCGCCACAACACACCGACGATGGTCGTTTCGGTCATTTGGTGATCTCGTGATGTGGCGATCTCGTGACGTGATCGACGCGTGCGGCAGTCACCAAATCACAAGATCACCCAATCACCCACTCAACTACGCTTTTCTATTCGAAAAGAAATGCGCATCGACGAAGTTGTCGATGATGGTCTGGTTGGCGGGATCGACCTTCTCGAACTGGATGCCCATGCCCACGCGGCGATCGCTCCAGGCGACCCGTCCCTCGGCGTCGATGTCCCGCTTGCTGCCCGGCATGCGGAACCGGACCTTGATCTTCATGCCGCCGTCGAGCGGGCTCGTCGTCCGGATGGCAATGCCGCCGCGGCTGAGGTTCAGCGTCAGCGCGGCCGCGATCGTGTTCCCGAACCGGTACTGAATGGGGATGCCCAGCACCACGCGTGGACTGCTGCGCCGGTTGAAGTTGTCCGGGAACAGGTGCGGCGCGAGCGACGGCAGGATGTGCTGGACGGCGCTGTACTCGTTGACATAGCCGGCGACGCCCAGCGCCGCCAGTTCCTTTACCTCCTCGGCGTTCGCGATAGTCCCGCTGAACACCAGGATCGGCAGCTTCCCCTCATCCAGCTTGCGGATCGCGCGGACAAGATCGACACCGGAGGCGTGCGGCAATCGCAGGTCGAGGACGATCAGATCGATGGCGGAGACGTCCGCCTTGAGGCGCGCCAGCAGCTCCGCGGAGCTCTTGACCGTGACGGCTTTGTGCCCGGCGTTCTCGAGCGTCGCACGAAAGCGGTCGCGGACGAACTCGGTATCGTCGGCGATGATGATGGTCTTGCTCGTGACCGAGGTGCTGGCCATTCGCTCGTGGGTATAATAATCTGAACGCTTACCGTCAGGAGACCGAATGGCCATCTGCCCTGAATGTGACGCGGAAATCGAAGTCGACGAATTCGACGTCGACAAGGGCGATCAATTGAGCTGCCCGGAATGCGGCTCGAATCTCGAGGTGGTCAGCGTAGCGCCGCTCGAGCTCGACATCGCCGACGAGGATGACGACGAAGACGACGACGACGAC
>Ga0326726_10005775_pt1 | contig 11188 bp, 7 predicted proteins | sample MHFenrmetagenome_2_FD_207603 | JGI IMG/M metagenome (GOLD analysis project Ga0326726, IMG submission 207603) | Lab enriched peat soil microbial communities from Michigan Hollow, Ithaca, NY, United States - MHF15MN | ecosystem: Environmental > Terrestrial > Soil > Wetlands > Peat | place: USA...
TTGGGATAAGCTTGCCGGCGCCACAACAGCAGGACACATCATTGAGTGCGGCGCGCAGGCCACGGGAGGGAACTATTCATTCATCGATGAAGTTCCGAGCTTCAAAAAGGTCGGCTTTCCCATCGCCGAAATCTACGAAAACGGCTCTTTTATCATCACCAAGCACCCGAATACGGGCGGGCTTGCATCTGTAGACACGGTCAAGGCACAGCTCCTCTATGAGATTACCAATCCGCGTTATCTTACGCCGGACCTGGTGGCCCGTTTCGACACTATCAAGATTTCCCAAGAGGGACCGGATCGTGTCCTTGTGGAAAGTGTACAGGGCGAACCGCCCACACCAACGACCAAGGTCTGCATCAACACCCTGGGCGGCTATCGCAATTCCATGACGGTTATCCTCACAGGTCTCGATATCGAAAAGAAGGCCCGAATCCTGGAAGAGGCCCTTTTCGACGCCTTGGGCGGTAAGGAACAGTTTCAGCAGGCTAATGTCCAGCTTATCCGCTCCGACAAGGAAGATCCAGCGACCAATGAAGAGGCCTTTGCCTATTTGCGCATCACCGTCATCGACCCTGATCAGAAAAAGGTGAACCGGGTGTCGTCGAAGATCGTGGAACTCGCCCTTGCCAATATCGCCGGCTTTACCGGTACGGCTCCACCCGCTAAAGGGACGCCCGCCATTGTTTATTGGCCAGCCCTGGTATCAAGCAAGCACATCCACCAGAAAGTGGTGATCGGTGAGAAGGAATTCATTGTAGAATGTGTGCCGTCTGGACAAACGCACCCGATGCCGATACCACTTATGGTCGATCTGCCCGCCGCAACTGGTGGTAAAACCGTGCGGGTGCCTTTTGGCCGGGTGTTCGCAACCCGTTCCGGTGACAAGGGAGGTAATGCCAATCTCGGGGTATGGGCCAAGACACCGGCAGCCTTTGTCTTCCTCCGGGAGTTCCTGACCACCGAAAAACTGCTGGATTTGCTTAAGGACTTGAAGGATTATGATATCGAACGCTGTGAACTCCCTAACCTCCTGGCGGTGAACTTCTACATCCGGGGTATCTTGGGCGAAGGAGCTGCCGCATCGTTTCGCCTCGATCCCCAAGCCAAGACCCTGGGTGAGTACCTGCGGGCCAAAATCGTGGAAATGCCGGAATCGCTGATGTCAAATTGATGCTACCGGTCGGTCTTATTGGATGGACGATAAACAGGTGTAGGTGTATGAGGAATGATCATAGAATGGGAAAAAGACGATGCGGTTGCCATGATTACCCTGAACAACAGGGAGAACAGACACAATCCCGCTTTCGCCAGGGCAATTCTTGATGTCTTCGCTGAGATTGAGAAAGACGAATCCATCTACGCCGTCGTCATCACCTCCAGCGATGAGAAGAGCTGGTCTCAGGGCATCGATCTGCCCTGGATCATGAATGTTCTTGCCAACAGGGAATTTCAGACAATCAAGGATTTTCTCTACAGTTTGAATGCCATATTCAAAAAGATTCTTCTTTTCCCCATGCCCGTCATCGCATCAATCAATGGTCATGCTGCCGGAAACGGGGCTATCCTGGCCTCCTGTTGCGATTTCCGGTTGATGAAGGCAGACAGGGAATATTTTTTTCTCCCCGGAGTGGATATAAACATCCCCTACCTGCCGGGGATTCAGGAAATAATTAAACAGGCTTTCCCTTATTGCAAACTGGAAGAAGCGGTTTTGACCGGAAAGCTCTATGATGCAAAGGAATTGGAAGAGCATCATGTGATAATAAAGGCTTGTGACGACGCCGAGGCCGTTCTGCGGGAATCCATTGCTTTTGCGAAAACATTCAAAAAGAAGCGTAGCCTCTTTGGAGAAATAAAAAAGCGGCTAAACAAGCACATTATCGCTGTCATTGACAATGAAGACCCTGCATATATAGAAGAGCTGAATATATTCAAACAATAGAGGCGTCATAAACAATGAAGGCAAGATGCTTTTATCGGCAGGTAACATGACGAATTCAAAATGGTCTGTCGATGTACTTTAGCTGTATATATATCAGAAATAAGAGGGGGGATGGCTAATCTGCCGATAAAATAAAAGGCACCTCTTTGTTTCAAGAGCAGGGCATAAAGGGTTTTTATTCTAATTTCCTTTTCATAACTTATTCTGATCATTGTCATGCTTTTTTTATTTTTACAAAGCAACTATCCAACAATCTGACAAGAACATGGTTGATCAATCTATGCAAATCAATTATAACCGGCAACAGCGTAATATATGCGAGAAAATGATAGCCTAAAAGAAAAAGCAAATAAAGCTCCGCGCAGTCCCGGTGTATATTTAATGAAGGACTCAGCGCAGAAGATTATCTACATCGGCAAGGCCGGCAATTTAAAAAGCCGCATCGGTTCTTACTTTACTGGTAAGGATACGCGCCCTATGGCGCCATTTTTGATGTCCCGTGTAAGCAACATAGAATTCATTACCACTGCTACCGAAAAAGAAGCATTAATTCTGGAAAACAATCTAATCAAGCGCCACCGTCCCCGTTATAACGTCAATTTGCGCGATGACAAAACTTATTATCATTTATCCCTTGATCCTACGGAAAAATTTCCTCGCCTGCAACTTGTTCGCCGTAGGCTTAATAATACCGTGCTTTATTTCGGCCCCTATCCATCGGGACTTGCAGCCAAAGAAACGCTGCGTTTTGTGCAGCAGGTGTTTCCATTGCGCAGTTGCCGCAACCGCGATTTCCAGTTACGCAGCCGTCCCTGCCTGGAACATCAGATCGGCCGCTGTTTTGCTCCCTGCAAAGGATTGATTTCTGATGATTCTTACCGGAAGTTAGTGGAAAACGCTGTCTCCTTTTTGCAGGGACGCAGACGTGCCCTGATTACCGATATCAAAGCGCAAATGGAAGAAGCGGCGCATAATTTAAACTACGAAGAGGCTGCGCGCCTGCGTGACCGCATCGACGCTCTGGAGCACACGCTGGAAAAGCAAAATGTCGATTGGGGAAGCACAAAGGATCAGGATGTTCTGGGCGTTTATGGCTATGAGGATGTTTATCAGCTTTGTATTTTGTTTGTGCGCGGGGGAAAACTTCTGGGCAGCAAATCATTTGCGCCGGTTAAAATGAAAATGGATCTGGCCGAAATTATTTCATCGTGTTTGACACAGTATTACAATGGCGATGCGCAAATTCCTAGTGAAATTATTATTCCCTGTCATTTGCCGGATGAAACGGTCGTCACTGAATGGTTGACAGATAAGAAAGAGAAGAAGGTTGTGCTGACCATTCCTTTCCGCGGAACAAAAAATGCCCTGCTGGATATGGCCGTTGCCAATGCCCGAAGCCTCTTGGAAACCGGGCAAAAGAAGGAAGAACAAAAATCAGCTGCCCTGCATATTCTTCGGGAAAGATTATCACTGGAAAAATTACCGCAAAGAATTGAATGTTATGATATTTCCAATATCAGCGGCAGGCATGCCGTAGGCTCAATGGTGGTCTTTCAGGAAGGCGAGCCGGATAAATCCGATTATCGCCGCTTTCGGATCAAGACAGTATCTGAAGCGGACGATTATGCCATGATGTGCGAGGTGCTGTCGCGCCGGTTTGCGCATGGAGAAAATCTGCCGGATTTAGTTGTTGTTGACGGCGGGAAAGGCCAGCTAAATATAGCTCTTTCCGTGTTGAAAGATTTAAAAATTAAAGTGGATGTCATTGGTTTGGCCAAGGAAGAGCGCACCATATTTTCCAGTAAAGGTATTATAATAAAGAAAACCGGAAAATCCGAAGATCGTGTTTATCTGCCGCGCCGTAAAGATCCTATTTACCTTAAAGCATGGCCCCATGCTTTGGCGGTACTGCAACAAGTGCGGGATGAAGCGCACCGTTTTGCTTTGAGCTATCATCATCAGATAAAGCAAAAAAATGATCTGCATTCGATTCTTGATGAGATTCCCGATATCGGCGAGGCGCGCAGAAAAATACTACTGAAACATTTTGGATCAAGTAAGCAAGTTAAAGACGCAACACTGGAAGAATTGCAAAAAGTACCGGGAATTGGTAAGGAACTGGCTGAAAAAATATATTCTTATTTAAGAAGTGAAAAGTGAGAATGATTATCCGGTATGGATATAATTACGATTTTTCTTTTAGCTGTTGGTCTGGGAGTGGACGCGTTTTCCGTGGCTATTGGTATAGGCGCGGCCAGTGATCATGGTAAATCATGGCAACCTATTTTACGACTGGCAGTGGCCTTTGGCATTTTTCAGTTTATTATGCCCATTATCGGTTGGCTGGCCGGTTTAACAATAGTTAATATTATAGCCGGTTATGATCATTGGGTGGTTTTCGCGCTTCTGGTTTATGTCGGCAATAAAATGATTTGGGAAGCATTGAAGAAGGATGAAAAAAAGGAAACAAATGATCAAACCAAAGGGCTACCTTTACTGATGCTCTCCATTGCCACAAGTATTGATGCGTTGGCAGTGGGTTTCAGTTTCTCTTTGTTAAAGACGGACATTATTTTGCCCGCGCTGATTATTGGTCTCGTGTGTTTTTTGATGACAGCTACAGGTATGTCATTCGGCAAGGGTCTCGCCAGAATCTTTGGCAAAAAAGTGGGAATATTCGGCGGAGTGGTTTTGATTGTAATCGGGGTAAAGATTCTAACTGATCATATGTGAGAGGGCGCCTCCGGAAAAAGGTCATATGCTGCGTTGCGCTGCATACCTTGTCATTGCGGCGTACGCTAAATGTACGCCTCGTTCCTCGCTATTTGCGCGCCTTGTCTCTGACGCTTTTTTACGAAGTCGCTTTCAATTAGGGGTTGCAGGTTGAAGAAAAAGCAAATAGTAAACAGTGACGAGTAAAAGAAAGCTATTAGACTGAAGGATGAAGATAGGAGGAAAGAAAAGAGATGTACTATCAAATTATTAAAGTCGGGAAAGAAGAACTAGGGCTTGTTTGGGATTATGCCGGGAAGAAGCCGCAGGTGGAATATATTTATTTGCCCAATCCGAAAAAGAAATTGAAAAAACGTATTATGAAAGATTTTCCTGAAATCAATAAAATTCCCCGCAAGATTCCGGTCGGTATCGATAGTAGAATTGCAAAATTATATTTTGGTAAAAAAGAAAATGTCAATCTTTCTCTTTTGAATTTATCACGGCTCACAGACTTTTCAGCTAAAGTATTAAAACAAACCTGCAAAATACCGCGCGGCAAAGTGGCCACTTATTCCGGTCTGGCGGCAAAGCTCGGAGCTCCGCGGGCGGCACGTGCCGTGGGCACAGCGCTGGCAAATAATCCATTCCCCATCATTATTCCTTGCCATCGCGTGGTTCGGGCAGACGGGTCGTTAGGCGGTTTTGGCGGCGGCCTTAAAATGAAAAGAGAATTACTGGATAGAGAAGGTGTCGCGCTGAATGATGAAGACCAAGTGAACGCGGAATTTCTCCGTCGATAATTGATTTTCGTGATTTTATTAGGCAAAGCCAACGCTCCATTAGCTGCTGGGTAAATTATACCCTTTGCATACTTATACTGGGTATATTTTATCCATTAATTTCTGATAAATTTAAACGATATTTTTTCAATATTCAAATTAATCATATTATTACAACAAGTTAGAAAACAATAACTTTAATGGCACAAGCCTTGCTGTTTAATCCGTTGTATGAAAATAAGGAAAAGTGAGTAGTGAGGAGATTAAAGATGCAGAAAATTCTAGTATTAAGGAGATTCAATCATGAATGATAAACATATTAATAGAGTTATAGCATTAGTGTTAATGGTGCTAGTAATTTTAGCGCCGGTTTGGGCACAATCCCAGGATAATACTGAATACTCCGCAACCCAAAATTTTACCAGAGAAGAATTAGCGCAGATGCTGGCGCCTATCGCCCTTTATCCTGATGCTCTTTTGTCGCAGGTATTGATGGCCGCATCCTATCCTTTTGAGGTGGTTGAGGCTGACCGGTTTCTGGCAAAAAACCCGGGTCTTAGTGGTGATGCTCTGGACAATGCCCTAAAAGAAAAAGATTGGGATGTCAGTGTTCTTTCGCTTTGTTATTACCCCAAAGTCCTTTCCATGATGACCGAAAACCTGAACTGGACGGCGAGGCTGGGGGATGCTTTCGTTGGTCAGCAGCAGGATGTCATGGATACAGTTCAAGAGTTGCGGGGCAAAGCATACGCCCAGGGAAATATTACGACAACTAAAGAACAGAAGGTGATAGTGGAGGAACGTGTTATTCGCATTGAAACGGTAAGTCCGGACTATATTTATGTGCCGGTCTATGATCCTTATGTGATTTATGGGCCGTGGTGGTATCCGGCGTATCCGCCTTTCCCAATATTTTATCCTGGAGTGGCGGTTATTGGCCCAAGAATTGTTTTTACTCCTCGAATCTTTGTCGGCTTCGGAGTTTTCGGCTGGTCTATGTTTAATTGGCATGCCCACAATGTGGTGTTCCTGAATATTGACAGAACAAGAAGATTCAACAGGCATGTAGATGTATACAGGGATATTGAGCATTCTTATTGGCGCCCTGACCGTGAAAGAAGATTTGTACGCGAACAGCGCGCCAGAGAAATTCCCCGTTTTCGGCCTGTGGTAAGGCCTTTAGCGCCGGTTCCCGCAAGAAGGCCTGAAGGTAAAATTGCAGTACCGCTTAAGAGTGATCTAGGCAGGGAAAGAAAGCCTTTGGATAGAAAGATAGAGCCGAGAGATAAAAATGTGGGAGTTCAATCGCCCGTTCAAATCCAGCCACGTACGGAAAGAAAGCCTTTGGATAGAAAGATAGAGTCGAGAGATAAAGATGTGGGAGTTCAACCGCCCGTTCAAATCCAGCCACGTACGGAAAGAAAGCCTTTGGATAGAAAGATAGAGTCGAGAGATAAAAATGTGGGAGTTCAACCGCCCGTTCAAATCCAGCCACGTACGGAAAGAAAGCCTTTGGATAGAAAGATAGAGCCGAGAGATAAAAATGTGGGAGTTCAACCACCCGTTCAAGTTAAACCGCCCGCTCAAGTTAAACCCCAACCGGAAAGACAGGGTATTATGGAGAGAGACAAAGGCGAAAGAGGAGAAAGCGACAGGGGAAATGAACGCGGTAGTGGCGGTGGCCGCGAAGGAAGAAAATAGGAGAAAAAAGCCGGGAGCTAACTGCATTACTTATGTCCAAGTAGCTCCCGGCTGAATATTTTGTTTTATCTATAATTGTTTAGCAACGATTTCTGTTTATAAATAAATTATCCAATCAACCAACCGGCCAAATCTTTTTGAATGCTGTTTTCGGAAAAAAACAAGATGGACATTCATCAGGCGGTTCCTCGCCGTAGTGGATGTGTCCACACATGCGGCATCGCCATGCGGTTACATTTTTTGCCGAAGGTTCATTCAGATCAAGTCCCCTGATCAGGGGAAGGTCTTCCAGAGGCGGCATTGTCGGTTTATAATTATTCAATACGTGACCGGAAACAATCAGCCGTTGCACCTCACTGGTGCCTTCGTAAATGCTGAATAACCGGATATCGCGGAGTAATTTTTCGACGGGGAACATTTTAGTGTATCCGTAGCCGCCGAGAATTTGCAGGGCGTCGTTAACTACTTCCATGGCTGTTTCCGTTGCATAAAATTTGGCGATAGAGGCGCTTATCGTGGGATCTATTCCATTATCCGCTTCCCACGCCGCTTTCCATACTAAAAGACGGGACGTTTCCACTTTTTGATACATTTCCGCAATCTTAAACTGGATAGCTTCGAAGTTTGATATATTTGTCCCGAAAACCCTTCTTTTCTTGGCGTAATCAATAGCATATTCCATAGCCGAACGGGCAGCTCCTACGGCAAACGCACCGATACTCGGCCTGGTCCGGGAGAAGGTTTTCATTGCCAGGACAAACCCTTTGCCCGGTTCCGCAATAACATTTTCATTCGGTACTCTGACGTTTTTCAAGTTGATCCCTGCTGTGTTCGAACAGCGCTGCCCTAATTTCGGAATAGACTGGCCCACGGAAACCCCTTCCCAATTTTTTTCCACCAGGAACGCGCATATACCCTCATGTTGTTTGGCCGGATCAATTGTTGCGAAAACTGACATGTAATCGGACACGCCGGCATTGGTAATCCAATACTTTGTTCCGTTTAAAATATAATCGTTTCCTTTTTTTTCGGCACGGCAGCGCATTCCGGCAACATCGGAACCCATGGTTGGTTCTGATGTAGCGAAACAAATGCGCTTGAATTCGCGGACTATCAGCGGAAGATATTTTTCTCTAAGTTTTTCGTTCTCACAAAGATAGATCGGTACCAGGCCGAGAGAATTATCGAAGATTGATGTGGCCATGCCCGGACAGACTGCGGAAATCTCCTCGGTGAGGATGACGTTTTCTATGAGGCCGAATTCCTTGCCGCCATATTTCTTGGGAATATCTGTGTTCATAAAACCGGCTACGAATGCTTTCTTAAGCAGGAACACCGGAATCTCGCCTTTTTCGTCATAATACCATATGGCAGGCAGAATTTCTTTAATAGCAAATTCACGAACTTTTGCCTGTAATTCTTTTTGCTGGGGGGTTAATTCAAACTGCAACATGATTTCCTCCTTAATATTTTGATTTTACTTCCGGGCAGGTTATTTAACTGTCCTAATAGATAATTATAAGCTTTTGCCGCCGGTTAACTGGAAATTATCACCGTCTATTTTTTTCTTTTTCCAGAGATTTCTTTATCTTGGATCTGTGTTCAAAAGTTTCTTTTTTAATCTTATTAATCATTGTTGTTATATCGCTATCGTTCGAAAAGAAATAATCATAGAACTTTTTTTCGATAATCGATTCCTCTAAGTTAAGGCTAAAAGACAATGCGTTTAACAAGGTGTATTGATTTGCCTGGGCTTTTTGATATCGAGTTTTCATATCATCGATAATAGCCTTTACTGTGTAAGTTTTTGTCGTTTTTTCGCCGAAAGAAATTTTCCCTTCTTCTGCTAAAGAAGAGAACTTATTAAGATAAGCCGCATGATTGATTTCTTCCTCTAACATGCTCTTCCATAGCGTCTTATGACTGGGGAACTTTTCGGCAAATAATTTGTACAAACTAGAAATTTCTAATTCGCACTGTTCTAAAAGGATTAATAATTCTTTTTGATAATCTTTTAGCATGGGGTTGTAGTTCCTCTACAATATAAAGCTCTTTATATCAGACGCGAATCGGCAAGATGACGGTTTCTATTCCATCCCACTGCAAACGACGTTGAATTGCATAAGCCGTTTCGTTATGCAGCAACCTTTGCAATAGATGTTCCTGGCGGAAGATCAGTTTCCCGGTAAAAACCATTGACTTATGAAATTCTTTTGTCAGCGCTTCGCACAGCTCGGTAGCTTTCTCCACAACATCCGTGCAGACACCACTTCTATAATCCGCGGCCAGCCCGTAAGAGCGGACAAGATGCACATATTTTTTAAGGCCGTCTTCAAGCGAAGTATTTAGTTGTTGCATTTCTTCAGTTCCCTTAAAACATCCCTGATTAACTTCGGCAATCGATACAAAAATAAAGTTTTTATAAAAATGCGGGAATTTTCGGTTGATCGAAAGCCACGTATGCAGGCCAAATCCGTTGAAGCCGCTGACAAGTATGATTGCTGTGGGTTCTTTTGGATCCAATGGTTCGTTATTAAATTTTTTGCCCGGATGTATTTTTTGCAAAATATCTTCCAACTGGAGCGCTGCCTGTCGGACTTTCTGATAATGACGTTTAATCAAATAGCACGAACCTATGAGAACGGACGTTATAACCAACGTAGCCCAGCCGCCTTCCCCAAATTTCTCATAAACAGTTACGCAAAGTATCGTCACACAGAGAATAAAACCAATTACATGTATGATTATGTGTCTTTTCCAATTTTTATCTTTTTCTTTATCATGAAGAAAAAAGCGGATCATGCCAAACTGGGAGAGTGAAAATGTTAGAAAAACATTGATGGAATACATGACAACAAGAGCGGATATGGAGCCGTGCGTATAAAACAACAGTATAATTGACGCGCCTCCCATCAGTAAGATGCCGTTTTGCATTGTGAGCCTTTCGGAGAGCATTGAGAAGCGATGCGGAAGCCAATAATCAGTTGCCATGTTGGCCATAACACGTGGTCCATCAACAAAACCTGCTTGAGCACCTACCAAAAGCAAAGCGCCTTCGGAAAGGATCGTTATCAGTGCAATCTGCGCTCCCAAAGACCAATTGCCGAATACTCCGTCGGCAAGAATCGCATTTAATGTTCTGCCTTCAACCGGTTTTATCTGAAAAAGTGCATAACAGATCAATAAACCGGCGGCTGTGAAGGCGAGCGATATTGCCATGTAAGCCATCGTCCGCTTTCCCGTCTGAACTTTTGGCTCTCGCATGATCTGCATTCCGTTGGATACTGCTTCTATTCCTGTATATGTTCCACCTCCCAGAGAGAAGGCCCGCAAAAAAATTGCCAGTATGCCGATAAAGCCGATTGACGCGATATCCTGATGGAAACTGCTGTTAAACTGGCTAAAGACAGTCTCCACTTGATCGACATGAGTAAATAAACCATAACCAATCAGCAAAATATGGGTTAGAACAAAAATAACGAATATAGGCGCGAGAATCATTACGGATTCCTTGACCCCCCGTAAATTCATGATGATGAGTGCAAATATAAGAAAAGCGACGAATATCAGTTTGTATTTTTGGTAAGTAACCGGCAGAAAACTGAAAATAGCATCGCCGCAGGAGACAAGGGAAACAGTAATTGTTAGCATATAGTCAACAATCAATGCGCTTCCCGATATTACGCCGGCGCCATTGCTGATAGTTTGTGTTGATACAATATACCCGCCGCCACCTTGCGGGAAATGCTCAATTATGCGCGTGTAGGCATAAGCAATAATAAAAACAGTAAACGCCGTGGCGAGACCGATAAGTATTGCAATATAGGAATGAGCGCCAAGAGCCTTGAATGCTTCTTCCGGGCCATATGATGAAGAGGATAAACCATCGGCGCCTAAGCCGATCCAGGCAAGGATTGGAATGAGGGATATTTTATGAAAGATGGATGGCTCATTTACATTACGCGGTTCGCCGACAAGTTTGTGCCATAATCTGTGCGTTAGGCTTTTTTTATGTTGTAAGTCTATAGTCTCCATGACAAAATCACTT
>Ga0326726_10005776_pt1 | contig 11187 bp, 8 predicted proteins | sample MHFenrmetagenome_2_FD_207603 | JGI IMG/M metagenome (GOLD analysis project Ga0326726, IMG submission 207603) | Lab enriched peat soil microbial communities from Michigan Hollow, Ithaca, NY, United States - MHF15MN | ecosystem: Environmental > Terrestrial > Soil > Wetlands > Peat | place: USA...
TGACCTTGTCGAGGCTGACGCCGCCGTACTCCTCGGCGACGTCGATGCCGAGCAGGTCGAGCTCGGCGCACCGGCGGATCAGACGGCGTGCGACTGTCCAGTCGTGCTGTTCCAGCTTCTCAAGCTGGGGGACGACTTCCTGGGCGACGAACTGCTCCGTCGTCTGCGCGATGAGCCGATGCTCGTCGGTCAGGCGCTCCGGCGTCATCACCGAATCCGCGTCGGTCGACTCGAGGAGCCAACCGCCGCCCTTGAACGAGCGCGGTGAGCGCTCTGTGGTGGCCATGCCTACATTCTCTCAAAGATCCCGGCCGCGCCCATTCCGCCGCCGATGCACATGCTCACCAGGCCGAAGCGCGCCTTCCGGCGCCGCATCTCGTGGAGGATCGTCGTCGTCAGCTTGGCGCCGGTGCAGCCCAGCGGATGCCCGAGGGCAATGGCGCCGCCGTTCACGTTGAGGCGATCAGGATCGATCGGCAGCTCTTTCAGGCACGCGAGCACTTGAGCGGCGAACGCCTCGTTGAGCTCGACGAGATCCATCTGCTCCAGGGTGAGCCCCGCGAGTTTCAGGACTTTGCGGATGGCCGGAACGGGCCCGAGGCCGAACAGTTCGGGTTCGACACCGGCTGTTGTGTACGCGACGAACCTGGCCATCGGGGTCAGACCGCGCTCGCGGGCGCGCTCGGCCGACGTCACCACGACCGCCGAGGCGCCGTCGCTCGTTTGCGAGGAGTTGCCGGCCGTGACGGTGCCGCGTGCGTGAAACGCCGCCCTGAGCTTGGCGAGGGCCTCCGCCGACGTGTCGCGCCGCGGGCCCTCATCGATCATGAATGGCAGCTCGCGAATGGCCGGCTTGCCGCTGCCTTCCGCCGCCGCGACGAGCTTCGCGGTGACCGGCACGATCTCGTCGGCGAATCGTCCGGCGTCGATGGCCGCGACGGCGCGCTGATGGCTGCGAAGTGCGAAGGCGTCCTGATCCTCACGTGAGATGGACGACTGGCCGGCGTGATTCTCGGCGACGAGCCCCGTGGAGAGGTAGACATCGGGATACGAATCGACGAGCGTGGGATTCGGCGACAGCTTGTTGCCTCCCATCGGGACGAGGCTCATCGACTCGGTGCCGCCCGCGACGATCGTCGAGCTCCAACCGCACATCACGCGCTCGGCGGCGAAGGCGATCGCCTGAAGACCCGACGCACAGAAGCGGTTGACGGTGACCGCCGGGGCGGATACCGGGACGCCGGCCCGCAGGCTGGCGATGCGCGCGACGTTCAGTCCCTGCTCGGCCTCCGGCATCGCGCACCCCAGGATCACGTCGTCCACTTCAGACGTGTCGATTCCTGGTGCGCGCCGAAGCGCCTCGGCGATGACGGCCGCCGCAAGCTCGTCGGGCCTCGTGCCGCGAAGCGTTCCGTTCGGCGCTTTTCCCACGGCCGTTCTGACAGCGGAAACGATGACAGCTTCATTCATGTGTGTACGTAGCGTCGAGCTTCAGCTCGACCAGTCTCCCAGCAAATCCTCAATCGCGTCCGCAACCTCGCCGGTCTTCCCATCGAACAGATGATCCGCGGCGTCGATGACGACGAGTTCCTTTGGATCGGTGGCACGCGCGTAGAACTCCTGCATCTCCTTCAATGGACACAGCTCGTCGCGTTCGCCCTGAATGAAGAATTTCGGCTTCGCGCTCGTGCGCACCGGTTCGAAGTCGTAGCGTGACAGTGGCGGCGCGATGCCAAGGAGCGTCGTCACTCGAGGGTTGGACGCGCCGACCGTCAACGAGATCCACGCGCCGAAGGACATGCCCGCCGCCCAGAGCGGCGCATCCGGATATTGGCCGCGCATGAAGGCGACGGCCGCGTGAAAGTCGTCCATCTCACCGCGGCCCTCGTCGTACGCGCCGGCGCTCAGGCCCGTGCCGCGAAAGTTGAACCGGAGCACGGCGCAGCCAATCCGCCTGAACGCCTTGGCCGCCTGGTACACGACCTTGGTATGCATCGTCCCGCCGTACTGCGGATGCGGATGTGCGAGGACGACTGCGGCACGAAGGCCGGCGTCGAGACCGCGTTCGATCAGCCCTTCCGCGTTGACGCCGCCCACCGCGGGCGGCTCGTCGAGGATCGCCTCGAGCGGTCCTGCCGGTCCGGGAATCTCGCGCAGGCGCATCAGGCGACCTCGTCGTTCTGCATCGGAACGTCGTCCAGAAAGTGAGTGACAGCCGCGGCGAAGGCGGCAGGCTGAGTGATCGCGCCCAGGTGGCCGGTTCCCTCGAGAACGACCTGCCGGGCTCCCCGAATCAGCCGCAAATACTCCGTTGTGCTGTTGACAGGCACAACCCAGTCGAGCGCCGGGTCGCCAGTGACAATCAGGGTTGGCGCGCCCACGCGCCGGCAGTCGGCGGCGATGTCGAGATCTTCCATCACAAGCGCTCGCCGCGCGATCTTCGGCAGCGACACGCCGGCAGTCAGAAAGGCCTTGAGCTGCGACCGGTAGAACGACCAGCGATCGGATCGGAGCGGCAGTGCGCGTTCGAGCTCACGCCTGAAACGAAACGGTGTCTCGGCCAGGAACAGCGGCCCAAACACGTATGGCCACTCCGTGTAGATCCGATGACTGGGCCGCAGCTTCGTGCCCGGTCCAGGCGCGGACGCCAGCACCAGCGCGCGGGTCCGCGCGGGATGGGTGGCGGCGAATCGCAGCGCGATCAGGCCGCCGTACGAGATGCCGCACACGACTGCCTGGTCGAGTCGGCAGTCGTCGAGCACCTTGCCGATGCGCGCGACGTCGCTTTCGATGGAACACTCCGGCCCGAGCGAAAACGTCAGCACGCGGCACGAGGCCGCCAGCGCGTCGACCGCTCCGCGCACGTATTCCCATGGGCCGGGAATCCCGGGAAGGAGCACAAGCGGGGGCCCGCTGCCTCGTTCGAACATCGCAACCGTTCGCTGGCGCATCTTCAGTTCCGCAGCGGCTTGCCCGTTTTGAGCGTGTGCTGGATTCGTTCGAGCGTCTTTCGCTCGCCGCAGAGCTTGAGAAACGCTTCGCGCTCGAGGTCCAGCAGTTGCTGCTCATGGACGGTGGTCTGATGCGGAAGCGATCCGCCGGCGAGGATCCACCCGAGTGTCCGGCCGATGAGCGCGTCGTGATCGCTGATGCGGCCGGCGCGCCAGGCGAGGTGCACGCCGAGCTTGAGCGCGGCCAGCAGGCCGTCGCCGCCGGCGGGAATCGCCGTTCGTGGCTCCGGCGCCCGATATCCTTCGCGCACGCGTTCGAGCGCGATCGCCTTGGCGTCGGCCATCACGCGCTCGCGATTCATCGTCACGCCGTCCAACGGCCGCAGAAAGCCGATGCGCGCGGCGTCGGCTGCGCTCGTCGAGACCTTGGCGAAGCCGATGGTTTCGAAGACACGCTGGACGAACGGCAGGAGATCGGTCCGGGGATCCGGCAGCCCGTCCACGGCGCGCGCAAGCATCTCCTTGGTTCCCCCCCCGGCCGGAATCAGACCCACGCCGACTTCGACCAGGCCGATGTAGCTTTCCGCCGCCGCCTGCACGCGATCGCCGTGCAGGGCGATTTCGCAGCCGCCGCCGAGCGTCAATCCCGCGGGACACACGATCACCGGAACGTCCGCGTACCGCAGCGCCTGCGTCGTGCGCTGAAACGTGCGAATCATCAGATCGATCTCGTCCCAGTTGCCTTCCTGCGCTTCGAGGAGCAGCAGCATCAGGTTGGCGCCGGCCGAGAAGTTCGGCGCGTCGTTGCCGACGACGAGCGCCGCAAAGTTGGCGGACGCTTCCCTGACGCCGGCCTCGAGCATCTGAATCGTGTCACCGCCGACGGTGTTCATCTTCGAATGAAACTCGACGGCCAGTACGCCGTCGTTCAAGTCGACGAGGCTGGCGCCGGCGTTGCTCCTGACCACCTGCTTGCGATCCCGGGCGCTCTTGAGCAGTTGAAGGCCGGCTGCGGCCGGCGGCAGCGAGCCATCGCGGAATCTGTTGCGTCCCGCCTTGAGCAAGTCGGCGACGAGAGGCGGTGGATCTCCAGCGGCCGCCGCGTCGATCGCGCCGAGCACCTCACGGACGCCGATTGCGTCCCAGATCTCGAAGGGCCCGAGCTCCCACCCGAATCCCCACCGCATCGCGCGGTCCACATCGTCGATGGAACGGGCGACGTCGGGGGCGACGCGCGCGGCATACAGGAGCAACGGACCGAGCGTCGATCTCAGAAACGCGCCGACGTTGTCGCGCCCGAGAAACAGCGTCTTCGTCCGCTCGGCCACATTGTCGATCGAGCGCGCGGCGTCGAGCGGAGCCAGGCGCGGCGACTGCCGTGGCCGGTACGCGAGCGTGGCCGGATCCAGCGTGAGAATCTCGGAGCTGCCGGCGGTCTTCTGGCGCTTGTAGAAGCCCTGGCCGCTTTTCTCGCCGACGGAGCCGTTCGCGATCAGCGCCTCGACGACAGCCGGCAGCGCGAACTGCCGGGCTTCGTCCGCGGGGAGTTGCGTCGACAGGTTGCGGACGACGTGCCCGAGTACATCGAGGCCGGCGATGTCCATCGTGCGAAACGTGGCGCTCCTGGGTCGACCGAGCGCCGGGCCCGTGATCGCATCGATGTCTTCAATGGTGAACGCCCCGCCTTCGAGCGTGCGGAGGATCTGGATGACGCCGTAAAGGCCGATGCGATTGGCGATGAAGTTCGGCGAGTCCTTCGCGACGACCACGCCCTTGCCCAGACGCAGATCGAGGAATGCCGACACACGTGCGACGACACCGGGATCGGTATCGGCGGTCGGGATCACCTCGACCAGTGGCAGATAGCGTGGCGGGTTGAAGAAGTGAGTGCCGAGCCAGTGGCGGCGAAACTCGGGGCTCCGTCCGTCGGCGATCGCGTGAATGGGAATACCGGATGTGTTGGACGTGACGATTGCGCCCGGCCGCCGGACCGTTTCCACCTTCTCGAGCAGCGCGCGCTTGACGTCGAGCTGCTCGATCACGGCTTCGAGAATCCAGTCGACCGTCGCCATGCGGCTGAGGTCGCTGTCGAGACCGCCCGTCGTGATCAACGCGGCCACGTCCGGCGTAAAGAACGGATCAGGTTTGAGACCGCGCGCGCGTTTCAACCCGTCTCGCGCGAGCTCGGCCGTGACGTCGAGCACCAGCACATGCACGCCCGCGTTGGCGAAGTGCGCGGCGATCTGCGCGCCCATCGTCCCCGCGCCGAGTACCGCGACCGATCGAATCGACGACATCCGCACATGTTACATGCGCGGCAGCTTCGAAGTCCGCGGCAAACCGCCGCCGATCCAGCTACTTCACGTCGAACACATACAGGCCGGGTGTCACGAGCATCCGGCCTTTTTCGTCGAACGACATGTGATTCGGCGACACGGGACCCGCGCCGCGGAACTGGACGGCGCGAATCTTGTCCCCTTCGGCGTCGAACACATAGGTCACCGGTTCGGCGAAGCTCGTCCAGAGCCGTCCCGATGCGTCGACGGCAGCCGCGCGGATCGTCGGCGCCATGAACGGAATCTCTCCTCCGGCCGAGTCGCGCCTGGGCCAGAGCGACGGCAGGCGGCCGACGAAATCGTCGATCTCTCGTCCCTGAATACGCCGCTCGAAGACGAGGCGTCCGCGCGTGTCGTACTTCCGGAACGCCGGCTCGCCTGTTTGAAAGACGAAGAAGAATCCGCCGCCGGGATCGACGAGCGGCAGGCCGATGTTGAGCGCCGCATGGAGCGCGCGGTCGTCTTCATGTCCTGTTCGCCTCAGCTCGCCGAAGCTTCGAATGAGCGCGCCTGCTGTCGTGTACTCGGTCACGAGCGAGCCTGTCTCCGGCTGCGACAGAAAAATCGACGTGCCGGTGTATTGGAGCGATCCGATGCCGTTCAGCACCAGGCCGTCGAGCACGACACGGGCACGCGGCTTCCCGGGAAGCGTGAACCCGCCGGTGCGAAAGCCTGCCGGCGTGAAGATCTGGATGCGCTCCTGGTTGTTCGGCGCGTCGGCGACGGCGAACGACCCGTCTGCCGCGACGGCAAAGGCACACGGGTTGAGGATGCGCCCGGGCTCGTTGCCGATATGGACGATTTCCCAGGCGCTCTCGCCGCGCGCGTCCACGCCGTAGACGATCTGACGGCGGCGATCGAAGACGAAATATTGGCCCGACGACGACCGCTCGAATCCTGACGGATCGCGAAAGCGGCCGGCGATGCTGGCGGGAATCGCGTCGACGGATCGAACGACGTCAGGGCCGAGCGCGACGGCGATCAGCGACAGCGCGAACCAGACTTTCGACAACGTGGTCCCGCGGCTAGTAGCTGACCGTGTCCTTGATGGCGTTCAGGATGTCGTGCGTCTGCGGAAGGATCGCTTCTTCGAGCTCCGGCGCGTAGGCCACCGGCGCGTCCAGCGCACCGACGCGGCGAATCGGCGCGTCGAGATACTGGAACAGCTCGCCCGCAATCCGCGCGGCAATCTCGGCACCAAAGCCGCACGTCAGCTGATCCTCATGCGCGACGACGACGCGGCTGGTTTTCTTCACCAGTGCGGCGATCGCATCCCAGTCGAAGGGCGCGATGGTCCGCAGATCGAGGACGGCGGTCGTGATGCCTTCCTTCTCCGCCTGATGCGCCGCCACGAGCGTTCGCTGGACCAGCGCGCCCCACGTGATGACGAGCACGTCGTCGCCCTCGCGGCGAAGGCTGGCTTTGCCGAACGGCAGCATGAAATCGTGGCCCGGATATTCGCTCTTGCTGTACGTCTGCCGGTACAGATGCTTGTGCTCGAGAAACATCACCGGGTCGTCGCACCGGATGGCCGTGCGCAGCAGTCCCGCGGCGTCGGCGGCGGTGGAGGGAAACGCGATGCGGATGCCCGGGCAATGCGCGAAGATGCTTTCGCCCGACTGGCTGTGGTACGGGCCGCCGCCCTTGAGGTAGCCGCCGATCGGCACGCGCACGACCATCGGACACGAATAGTGGTTGCCCGAGCGATAGCGCAGCATCGACATCTCGTCGCGGATCTGCATCATCGCCGGCCAGATGTAATCGAAGAACTGGATCTCGACGACCGGCTTGAGTCCGCGGATGGCCATGCCGATGGCCCGGCCGATGATCGCGGCTTCGGCGATCGGCGCGTTGAACACGCGATCGCCGCCGAATTGCCGCTGCAGCCCGTGCGTGACCTTGAAAACGCCGCCCTTGCCGCTCACCGCCTTCAGCGCGTCGTCGCGGCTGGCATCGGCGATGTCTTCGCCAAACACGACGATGCGGGGGTCGCGCGCCATTTCGTCTCTGAGCGTGCGATTGATCACGCCGACCATCGTATCGGGCTTGCCCTCGGGGCGCGCCGGCGTGTCGAACGCCGCCGACGTCGGATCGACGTCCGGCGAGTACACCCACTGCGTCGCGGTGCTTCGCGCGGGCTTCGGCGCCTGGAGCGCCTTGTCGGCCGCTTCCTCGATTTCGGCGTCGACTTCGGCGAGCATGGCCGCCAGGTTGGCGTCGGTGGCGATACCGCGGGTGACGAGGTACTCGGCCATCCGCTTGATCGGATCCCGCGCCGCTTCCTCGTCGCGCTCCGCTTTCGTTTTGTACAACGTCTCGTCGTCCGAGTATGAGTGCGAGTACGGACGCGTGACCTTCGCGTGGACGACCGCGGGTCCCTTCCGGGCGCGCACGTAGGCCACGGCTTCGTGCATCGCCTTCAGACTCGCGACAAAGTCGGTGCCGTCGATCGAGTCGACGTGTAAGCAGGGAAACGAGCGCAGCAGTTTCGAGACGTCGCCGCCCGCCGTCTGCACTTCGACCGGGACGGAGATCGCGTAGCCGTTGTCTTCGATGAGAAACAGAACAGGAAGCTTTCGACCGCAGGCGGCATTCACCGATTCCCAGAACTCGCCTTCGCTGGTCGTGCCGTCGCCGACCGAGACGTAGATGACTTCGTCGCTGCGATGGTTCACGTCGCGATCGGGGATCGACGGCACGCGGTCGAAGATGAGGCTCGCGTCAGCCGATCCGACGGCGTGGAGCGCTTTCATGCCCGTGGCGCTCGAGCCCGAGACGATGTTCAGCGCTCTGACGCCCCAATGCGACGGCATCTGACGACCGCCCGAATTGGGATCGCTTTTGGAGCCGACCGCGGAGAGCAGCATGTCGAGCGGCGTCATGCCGAGCTGCAGACACAGCGCGCGGTCGCGGTAGTACGGATAGAACCAGTCGTACGCGGGCTTCAGCGCCATGCCGGCGGCGACGAGAATCGCTTCGTGGCCGGCCCCGCTGATCTGGAAGAAGATGTGGCTTTGACGTTTGAGCTGGATTTCCTTGTCGTCGAGCTTTCGGGAGAGCAGCATGCAGCGGTAGGCCGACCGCAACAGCGCGGGGTCCTCCTCGCCGCTCACATGATTCGCGGGCGCACCGCTCGATTCGCTCGTCGCTGCGCTCGATGCGTTCCCGGCCGCGGGAGCCGTCACCGCCATGAAGGCTGAATTATAGGATAGGATGCCGGTCCATGAGCACGGCAACGGTCCGGCTGTACCGGTGGGATGAGATCGCCCTCGAGAAGGTGACGGAGATGCTCTCGCGAAAGATCGTCACTGGCGACCGCGAGATGCTGGCGCAGGTCTATCTCAAACGCGGCTGTCTCGTTCCGATGCACTCGCACGAAGCTGAGCAGATGACGTATGTCCTGCAGGGGGCACTCAAGTTTCTGGTGGGCGGAGAGGACATCACCGTCCGCGAGGGCGAAGTACTGCACATCCCGTCACGCGTGCCCCACCAGGCCGAGGCGCTCGAGGATACGTTCGAACTGGATATCTTCTCGCCGATCCGGCAGGACTGGCTGGATCACACCGACGACTACCTGCGCCAGTAAGTCAGTGCACGCGTCTGTTCCACTCGTCGTTCTTCCCGCCTGAATAGACGTCGAACTTCTTGCGGACGCGGTTGATCTTCCACTTGATGTAGCGGTATTTGACCTCGGCCCACGGGTTCAGCTTGAGCCTGCCGCCCTTGAGGTACAAGTACGCGACGAGCAGCCCTCCGAGATGCGTGGCATTGGCCACGCCGCTCCCGTTGTCCGACATCGACGCATATAGGGCGATCGCCCCGCTGATAATGACGTAGATCCGCACGGGAATCGGGAAAACGAAGTAATAGATGATTCGAGTGGGAAAGTACAGAGCGTAGGCCAGCAGCAATCCAAAGATGGCGCCTGACGCTCCAACGATGTTGGACACCAGCAGCGCTTGCAGCGGCGGGAATCGGATGAGGGATACGACAACCGTCAACATCCCCGAACCCACTGCGGCGATGAAGTAGAACTTCAGAAAAAACCTCGTCCCCCACATTCGCTCCAGTTCTGTTCCAAACATCCACAATGCGAGCATGTTGAACAGAATGTGGAAGAGGTCGCCATGGACGAAGCTGTAGGTGACGAGCCGCCATATCTCCAGCTTCGTATCAATTCCCGCCGGCACCAGGAATGCGGGCACGACCCACTTGGGTACAAGGCCAAGCTCCAGCCTGAGCACAGGGAAGAACGTCGTCGCCAGGAATATCAGGACGTTGGCGCCGATGATCGCTTTGAGCGCTGTCGACAGCGGTCCTGGTCCGAACGAAAAGGAGGACGTCGTGCGATACGGAGAGGTGGGTCGAGGCATGTGACCGCTATCGAATCGTACTACATCAATCGGCCGACGGCGCCCGCAACGGCGTCGCCAAACTCGCGAATCCGAAGCCATTTTGCCGCCGCGGTTAGCGCCGCCAATCCGGTGGCGATCGCTCCGAATAGACGGATGACTTGCGCGGCCGTGCCGGGTCCCGGCACGACGAGCCCGAGCAGATGTTCAGTGCCGACGGAGACCGCAGCCATGACGCTCCCTGCCGCAACGGTTTTCACGAATGTCAGCGCGAGCGGACGGTACTCGATACCGCCCAGTCTGCGGTGAAGCAACAGCAGCAACGCGCCGCCGTTGGCGAGTACTGCGAGTGACGTGCCAAGGGCAAGTCCGCGAAATCCCATCACGCGCACGAGCATGATATTGGTGACGATGCTCAACGCAATCGTGCAGAGACTGACGACAACCGGCACTTTGCTCTGCCGGATGGCGAAGAAGACTGGCGACGACACTCTGACCGACGCATACCCCAGCAGCCCGATGGCGTACCAGCGAAGCGCGGCCGCTGTCGACGCAGTGTCGGCGGCCGAGAAGCGTCCGTGCTCGAACAACAGCCGGACGATCGGCTCGGCGAGCGTTACGAGCCCGAACGTCGCCGGGAGACATAGCACCGTCGTCATGCCGAGCGCCTGCGCGACGACTCGCCGCGTGCCCGCATGGTCGTCCACTGCGGCATAGCGCGAGACGGCCGGCAGCGTCGCGGTCGCGATCGACACGCCAAACAGGCCGATCGGCAGATACATCAACCGAAAGGCATACGCGAGCCACGACACGGCGCCCGTTTCCTGGCTGGTGGCGAGCAGCGTGTTGACGAAAAGACTGACCTGGGTCGCCGCGAGACCGATCGTGCCCGGGCCCATCAGCACGAGCACCTGATGAAGTCCCGGGTCGCGCACGTCGAGCACCGGACGATAGCGGAATCCTTCGCGACGGAGCGATGGCCATTGAACGGCAATCTGCAGCGCGCCTCCCACGAGCGCCGCCATGGCGATCGCGGTAATCGGCGGCAGGCCGAACGCCGGCATCAGCGGCACCAGCACAATGGCGCCGACGATCGTGGCGACGTTGAACATCGCCGGCGAGAGCGCCGGCATGAAGTAATGGTGCAGCGAGTTGAGCATGCCCATACATGCCGCTGCGATCGACACCATCGTCAGGAACGGCAGCATGACGCGCGTCAACGTGATCGTGAGCTCGAGTTTGCCGGGGACGCGGCTGAAGTCGCCCGCGTAGGCGGTCACGAGCGGCTTGGCGAATATGAAGCCGGCGACGACGGCAGCGCCCGTGACGAGCAGCAGCGCGTTGATCAGGTTATTGGCCAGATGCCACGCGTCGTCCTTGCCGTGCAGCGTGAGGCGCCGGGTGAAGGTCGGCACGAACGCCGCGCTCATGGCGCCTTCGGCGAACAGATCCCGGACGAGATTGGGAATGCGGAAAGCGACGACGAACGCGTCCATGTCGCTGCCTGCGCCGAAGAACGCCGCAAGTACCTGATCGCGGGCGAGTCCG
>Ga0326726_10005777_pt1 | contig 11187 bp, 10 predicted proteins | sample MHFenrmetagenome_2_FD_207603 | JGI IMG/M metagenome (GOLD analysis project Ga0326726, IMG submission 207603) | Lab enriched peat soil microbial communities from Michigan Hollow, Ithaca, NY, United States - MHF15MN | ecosystem: Environmental > Terrestrial > Soil > Wetlands > Peat | place: USA...
AAATCACATCTTTCGCTGACACACCTGACCGGTCAACACAACCTTAAACATCTTTTATCGTCCAGTCTAGAATGGATTGGCGATGCGGTGCAACAAGTGCAGGAGGGAAGCAGTACTTTTCCAGGAATACTCCGGCCAGCACCTGTGCCGGCAGCATTTTGAAACGGACCTGGAAAGAAAAGCAAAACACGAAATCCGCACGCACCACTGGCTGGAAACTGGCGATCATATTGCGGTCGCCCTTTCCGGAGACGCAAACAGCGGTGCACTTCTTTATTTCCTTAAAAAAATTACTTCCAGCCGCCACGATATCCGGATCTCTGCGATCTCCATCGATGAAGGTATCAGGGGTTATCGTGATCGGGGATGCGCGAACGGGATCGCCAGAGCATCCGGCACGGATTGCATGGGCGTATCTTTTCCTGAACGTTTCGGGATGAGCATCGATGAGATCGCCCAAAGAAAGGGGGTCGCCCTTTCCTGCATGTATTGTCGCGTGATCAGGAATTTCCTGCTGGACAGGATTGCCACTGAACAGGGAGTCACGAAACTTGCCATGGGTGATGACCTGGATGACAGCGCAGCATCGGTCTTGAAAAATATTCTCCGGGGAGATGCCGATATGCTCGCCCGGTCAGAGCAAACAGGAAGAGGAAAAATTCCCCGGATCCGCCCGTTTATCTCTATTCCCAAAAAAGAGGTGGCACTCTATGCAGCGCTTCATATCAAAGGATATGATCAATCGCGGTGCCCGTATTATAATGGACCATTTGAGGAGGAGGACGTAAAAGAGATGCTGGAAGATTTTACCATCCGTCATCCTGCAACAGGATATGCTCTCATGAGCCTGAAAAAGAACCTCACTGATACCTTTTGCACACACTCTGATACGGTTCCTTCCTGTGAGCGATGCGGTGAACCATCAGACGGGATATGCACGAGCTGCCGGATCATCGACGAGGTGAATGCCGGTGGCGCATAGGCGGGGCAGAATCTGGAGGACGATCCGGAATTCCCCCGGGATACAGATCTCCCTGTATTTCATCGCTTTTGCCCTGCTCATAGGGCTTTACACGATAATTGTCCATTCATTCTATCCTCTCTTGGAAAACAGGCCCATTTCATGGGCAAACGCACTTTTTTTTGTGGTCCAGTCCATGACAACGGTGGGGAATACCGAGTTACCCCACTTTGGAAATTCACTCACAATGATACTTTCGATCCAGATCATTCTTACGGGAGTTATTATGATCTTCATCGTAGTTCCGCTCCTTGTCGCCCCCTTTGTTATCACCCTTCTTGCTCCAACTCCGCCAAGGAAGACCCCCCATGCACTATCAGGTCACGTCGTTGTATTCGGGTATGACGAAATCATCCGGTCCATGATCGACAGCCTCGCCATCTCCGATCATGATATCGTGATAATCGAGCAGGACAAGGCATTGGCACTTGGGATCGCCACAAATTACCGGAAAAGGGCATATGTAGTATGGGGTGACTATACCGATCCGAATACATGGTCAGGTGCACACGTGGCAGACGCGGGGCATATCGTCATCTCCAAGGACGAACGACTGACAGCAAATATTGTACTGGGGATTCGTGATCTGGCTCAGGGTAAGATCATCTCCATAGTTGACAAATTATCCTTTGACCGTTACCTGCGATACGCAGGAGCTGAGCATGTGCTCTCGCCAAAAGATACGACCGGGTGGATCCTCGCACGCCATGCGGTCTTTACGATGAGCGGTAATACAACCCCGGAGGTCCCGGGACTTGAACAGGTGCATGTCAATTCCCGGAATCACTCAATCCATGAACTTCGGTTGATCAATATTCCTGTAGTCCGCGGGTGTAATGCCGAGGGAAAAACACTGAAGGACCTTCATCTTTACGAAAAGTATGGTGTAGTTGCTCTCTTTCTCTGGAAAAAGGGTAATTTTATTCAATGGCCAGTCGATGAAGAAAAAGTCGACATCACCACCTCCCTTTTCCTCTTCGGGAAGGCAGATGCTGTCAGGGCAGCGGTCCACGATGAATTTGACTCTGACGGAAGAAGGGATGCCCTTGCAATCATCGCCGGGTTCGGTGATGTGGGTGCAGCTGCGTACCAGGAACTCCGTTCAAACGGGATTACCTGTGTCGTTGTTGATTTGAAACAGCATGGTGTCAACCAGGTGATCGGTAATGCCGAGGATGAGGAGATACTCAGAAGGGCGCATATTGAACAGGCACAGTTCTGTGTCGTCGCGCTGAACAGCGATGATGTCAATGTCTTCACTACCCTTATGGTCCGCAACCTGAACCCGCTTATCCGCATCCTTGCACGAGCCAATGAGCCAACCTCGGTGGACAAACTTTACCGGGCGGGTGCAGATTACGTTGCCCTGCTCCCTACGATCGGGGGACAGACAATCGCGAGGACTGTTCTTGCCGACCGCGTAACCATACTCCTTGATCTCCCCAATGGAGAAATGGTGATTATAAAAGTCGTTACGGCGCAAAAGCCGACAACGGTTTCCTGGTTCGTCAAAAAAACCGGGGTAAGAATCATCGGGATCGAAGGCCCGGGCCGTACCGTCGTTGCCCCGGGTCCGGAAGAGACTCTTACGAACAGGGATGTTGCAATTGCCGTAGGGAATAACGAACAATTGAAGAAGTTCATCCGTCTACTATAACCGAAGTGATCATAATGGAGACCGAACTCGGGTGCAGGATGGGTCAGGTTGAACAAATGATCCGCTACGCCTACTGGACCAGCGGGTGCAGGGGAATTGTCATAGGCCTCAGCGGAGGTGTTGACTCTGCAGTCGCTGCGGTCTTCTGTTGCCGGGCGATTGGTGGTGAAAAGGTGCTTGGGCTCTCTCTTCCTTCAGCGGTAACCAGACCGTCCGACATCGAAGATGCCGCAATGCTCTGTAAAAAGTGGGGTATGGAGCACCGTGTAGTAAGTATAGAACCGATGCTTGACGCGTTCAGGACCATGCCGGCGTTTAAGGATTCACGATATCTCATCGGTAACCTTATGGCCCGAACGCGTATGGCGATTCTTTATTATAACGCCAACCGGGATCAGAAAATCGTCTGCGGTACGTCGAACCGAAGTGAATACATGCTTGGTTACTGCACAAAGTTTGGCGATAATGCAGCGGATCTCCAGCCAATCGTGCATCTCTATAAAACTGAGATATATGTGATCGCAAGGGAGCTGGAAATTCCGGAGTCGATCTGGAAAAAGACCCCCTCAGCTGGTTTATGGGAAGGGCAGAGCGATGAAGAGGAGATCGGTCTCTCCTACGAAGAGATCGATACTTCACTCAGGATGCTGGAACTCCGGGACTGGCAGGCCGATACACCCCGTGAGAAGAAAGTGCTGGAGCTCGTGAAAAAAAGCGAGCACAAGAGACTTCCGGCCCCTAATCTTTTAGCAGGACTGAAAAGACCGTAAGGAATTTTTCCGGCTCATTGAGGAATGAAAGTGCGGTCTCGTTCCCAATCAGGTCATAGAGCGGAGCCTTGCAGAGGTGATGCATACCTGACGCACAGGTCGCTCCAAGATAGCGGAGGGTAGGCAGCGAGGGATAGTGCGAATTCTTCTGCATCGTTCCGGAACTCATCATATAATATGCCGCACCATGGTATTTTTCATACTCGCCATACTCGCTCTCGAAGGCCGTTGAAACAATATTTGCCATGACCAGCGTCGTATCTTTTGAAGGGTTGATGGAGATATGGCCATATTCCGGCGGGATTATCACGAGATCCCCGGCACTCGCAGAGATCATCACCACGTCATCAAGTAACCGTGACTGGAGAAGATACCGGGCGTTACCTTCAATTACTTCGTAGATCTCCGGATACCCTATACCCACCGGGTTCTTCGGGTGGTAATGCCCCTTGGTCTTTACCCATTCACCACATAGATCCCGGGGAGGGATAACCGTGAGATCGTAGCGCAGCTTCTGGCGACGGAGCCAGGACCAGTCCTCATCCGACTTTGCCAGGTCCCTGTACATGTAATAGAGCGATCCGCTCCTCTCGCACGAGGCGCAGGCAAGAACTGATCGCATCTCTTCAATTGTCCGTACCGAAGGCTGAGGAAGATCCCCTTCCCATCCAAACATCACTTCTTCTTTCGCCCTGCAAGTAAATAATACCCGGCGCCACAACCGATCAGGACGAGGATCCCGCCAGCTGCCAGAATTGGCAACCATCCGTTGGATGCAGGTTTTTGTAGGACTTTCACCGGAACATTAAAAGTATCTGAAACCTGGCTGACGTCCTGGGCATCCCGGTACCGTACCTCAGTATCGAGGTTGTATTCCTTTGCCGCCGCGGTATCGCCGACACTAATCTGGTAACGGGCAGTAGCTGTTTCACCGGGTTTCAGGTCGCCAAGGTATGCAGTATCATCGGTGCTCGCAAACGGATCAACTGCTGAAAGACGTGCCTGGGCTTTGTAGGCTATCGACGTGCCACTGTTGGTATAGGTGACCTGGATCACCCCTGCCGATCCCTGCACCACCTGCACAGTCCCGGGGGTGAAGGTGATCTTTCCACCAATAGGTACGCCGATGGTTTCAGCTGCAGATGTAACTATATCCCCGTCACGGTTCTCATACGTGACAACGACATCCACCGGATAGGTCTGTTCTTCCGCACCGCCGGAGACTGAAATTTTGTACCGGGAGGTTATGGTTCCATCACGGGGGAAATCCCCGATAAAAACGCTGTTATCGGAGGGGATTATCGGGCTTGCACCATTACGGATAATCTTTACCGAGGCCTTCCTGCCGTCCTCAAACCCGATATTTTTTATCTTCAGGTAAAGGTATCCCTCACCACCCACGTTCAGGTTCTCCGGCACTGCTTCGAGGACTTCGATCGTTATCTGGGGTTTAATCTTTATCGTGATCGGAAAGGTCTCGGTCACTGACTTGTAGTTAAACTGGATATTGTCAGTCCCGGCCTGGTCTGACGATGCGAGATAAGTGTACCTGATAGTAAGCGGCAACTGGTATTCACCGTCGGTCGCATCAGCAGTGATCTTTGCAGTGATTGCGACGGTCGCAATACCCTGGCTTTTGATATCCCCGGCCACCTGTGGATCGCCCCTGATAATAACCGGGGCATCACCCGAGGAAAGTGCGACCGTAACTCCTTTTGCCGTTGTAGGAAGATCATCTGTCGCGATCGTCCCTTTCAATGCAAACTGCAGGCTCTCCACCCCGCTATTCTGCACGGTTATATGTATGACAGCGTCCTGCCCTGGCGTGAACTCGTTCGTCCCTGCTATGGATGCCGATATCTGTGGACTTCCCCCGAGATAGGACGTCATACCTGTGACTGGCATGCAGCACAACAGCCACAGAATGATAAAAACGATGAATGCTCCAAAATATTTCATTATCAATCACTTGTTGTTATTGTTATAACAACATTTATTATTGCAGGATATAAAGCGATGTTTCAATGAAATTACCGTCAGAAAATCCGGTCCGCGTCATTGAATGTCTCAAATCACTCGGGCTGACAAATTATGAAGCACGGGTGTATATTGCACTGCTGACGGTAGCAAGTGCCACGGCAAGCGAGATTCACGAGATCTCCGGGGTTCCCCGCGCATCGGTATACACCGTGATCGATCAGCTTCTGAATAAGGGTCTCGTCTCTGTCTCCCAGTCCGCTCCAAAACGGTTTGCCGCATTCCCCCCGGAAGATGCCATCGCCCGGCTGATGGACCATATCGAAAACGATGCACAATATACCCGGGATTCCTTATCATCGATGTATAGGGAACGGACAAGCCCGGAGTCCGGATATGAGGAGCTGATCTGGAATATTTATGGTATTGAAAATATCAAAAAGAGACTTATTACCCTGATCTCCGGTGCAGAGCAGGAGATTCGTATTATCGCTCACCCCAAAATACTTACATCCGATATCAAACACAAGCTCACCTCGATGGCAAACCATGTCAACGTCGAGATTATCACCCCGCATTGGGCTGGAGAATCCCCTTCACCCAAAAAAATGAATATTTATTTCATTAAATATCCCGATATTCCGCAGGAGATGGGTAATGCAAAGGATATGATGTCGGGCGGTATCTGTATCATAGACGGGAGAAGCGTTCTGGTTTTCATGGGTTTGGGCGAGGTGGATGCAGTTGGACTGTTCTCTGAGTCCGAAGGATTCATCCGTTTCTTTACGCGTTATTATAGCCTTATCTTCGACCGGGCTAAAAAACCCATGTGAAATGAGAACCTTCCTTTTTAATAATCCCTGATCTCATCCATCTCTGATATCTCCATCATGCCCTTCATTGCCTGGGTCTGCACCCAGCAACCCCCTTCCTTTAGTGCAGCCATCGGATTTGTGCCTCCCACGGCTGCAATCGCAACGAACTGGGGGCTTACGGGTACGCCAAGGAGCGGAAGGTTGGGAATGCCCACTTCGAGAATTCCGGAGAGGCTGCTGTTTGCAAGCTCATCCAGTACCATGCACACCTGCGGTTCGGCTTCCATATGGAACTCCCGGATATTTGCGAGGATTGCGCCGCTTCCCGTTCGCATCACGCTGGTAACCGAGGTCGTTTTTTGGGAGAGGAGGACCTGGAGAGGATCGATGGTCGTGTGTTCGTACAGGATAATATGAGTAAACCTCAGGGGGGTTCGTTTTTCTATCTCCACAACGCCTCCGCCGATGGGAGTAATGGGAATTCCACGACGGATCAGGAGACCATCAAAGGTCACGCTGCAGATGGTGCTGATCCCGGTAAAACCTTTCGGCACTACGTACCCGTCAACCTTCTCACCAGAAGAGAAAAATTTAGTACGTCCGCTTACCGTGATACCGGTCTTATATGCATCCTTGAGGGTGGATACCGCAAATTCAAGATCTTCCTTTTTTATTACTGACAGATTATAAACGACACTGCCCTCATTTGAGACCGGATCATAGGTCACCTGCATTGCATAATCTTCAATGCTATGGTTGACAAATTTGAGGGGAATGGTCATTATAATAATTTCAGACATCGCAATAGAAAAATTGTTCTATAAGACCATGGCAATTTATTTATGATGGAACACGATATGCGGGAAAAAGCCAGGCATGCGATGCGACTCATTCTTGAGGCAGCCCGTTTTGAGGTCGAAGAGGTAGACGAACCCCTCGATCTGTCTGCGGTACGCGACAGCACCTGCCTTCTGGTTCTCTGTTCAAATGACAGTGACCTTATCGGGCAGTTCGATAAGACAAATTACAGCCTAATGATCGATGATCATGAGATGGCCTGTAAGAAGCTCCTTTTCTCTGTTGACAATGACATCACCACCGAGAACTGCATCCAGTGGGGTATTGATGAATTCGTGCGATACACGGGTGAAGCCGTCCTCGCCGACATCCTTGACCGCGAACTGGCCTTGGATCTCACCCCCTCGAAAGGAAAGAAAATAACCTCGGCTGTACCTGTCGGGGAGACCCGGAAAGAGGACCATTCCGGTATCACCATCCCGCATTATCCGGTGAAGATCACTGAACAGGCAGCAATGCGAATCGGGGGCGTTCAGGGTGCTGCAAAACTCCGGTTCATCCCGTACTATCTCTTTCACTACACGAGCAATGGCGAACAGATCTATAAGGACCGGCGGATTCCGTTCGATGCAGAAGGCTGGGGGGCAATCAACGCTATAAACGGGATAAAGATCGAGATCGATCAAAAGCTGGTTGAGGAGAATGAAATCCCCGGGGGGGCCGAGGTCTCTGATCCCCACATCCGTAAAGATGAGGCTACTGAGCGGATTGTCAGCGAGCTGATCGACCGTCTCACCCAGAAAGTTCGCATCAAGCAGGAGAAGGGAGATGCCATCTTCTACGAAGAGAAGATCCTTAAGCCCGATAAGAAAAATATTACAGTCGATACCCAGCAGGTATATCTTCCGGTCTGGCAGATCCGGGGCAAAAAGATCGTGGAGATCAATGCCTTTACCGGTGAACTGCTGTCAGAACCGATGGATGAAGGAGTTGAAATATTCTGAACCTTGGGAACCGTTTCAGCTCCATTTTTAGAATAACTATGAAATCCGGGTGTGAAAAAAAGATCCGTATTAACCGTTGAACAGAAAAACAATTTTTATGGTAATTTCCGGAAAATCCCTATGATTACTATTCTCGGCGGGGGCCCGGCAGGCAGGATTGCATCGATCCGACTTGCTTCTGCGGGAAAGGAGGTTAAGCTCATTGAGCAAGGAGGGATCGGGGGGCAGTGCCTCCATTTCGGATGTATGCCTGTCTGTGCGATGAATGATGTTGCCCGCATGATCAATGCAGCACGTACTTTCCAGGGACTGGGGATCACGGATTCTGTTCCCCGGGTGCATTTTCCATCTCTCGTCCGGGAGATGAAAGAGATCCAGGGAAAGATTGCTTCCATTCTCGACCATGAAACAAGAAATGCCGGCGTGAACATAATATACGGGAGGATTGGCAGGCTCGAAAAGGATCGGGTTTTTTTAGATGACGAGGAGATCGATGCCGAAACGGTAATTTTAGCCACCGGTTCGCACCCGAATATTCCCGATGAAGAAGCTATCCGCCTTTCCGGCATTTATACGCCCCATTCATTATGGAACATGAATACACTCCCGGATACGCTCACCATTATTGGGGGCGGAATTATGGCTGCTGAATTTGCCTATATTTTCAGGGAATTCGGTTGCAGGGTAACGCTGGTATGCAGGAGTTCTTTTCTAAAAAATCTTGATGGCCATCTCCGGGCTCTCGCTCTCAAGGAACTCAGGGGAGTTGAGATATGGGAAAATTCCCCCGTCTGCTCATTTTGCGGTGACCCGGGGGTTACTTCAGTCAACGTGAGAATAAACGGGCGTGATGTGTCTCTGCAGACCGAAGCGGTTTTGCTGGCCACAGGCCTCGTACCGCGGTCTGAGATGCTGAATGGGGTTGCGAAAGGACCGGCCGGAGAGGTCATTGTTGACGACCGGATGCGTACGAGTGTTGAGAACGTGTATGCAGCAGGCGATGTTACCGGCCCCCCCTACCTAACCCCGGTTGCCCGCCACCAGGGCCTTGTCGCTGCGGATAACATTCTGGGAAAAGAACGGAGGATGGATTACCGTCACATCCCCCAGGCTCTCAATCTTACCAATGAACTCGCCTTCTGCATCGGCAGTGTGGAGGGCACGGCAAAACTCACCGTCCCCGGCCCCGCCGGCCCCGGAACATTCTGGTCTGTCCCTTCCGGTGAAACGGGACTGGCAAAGATCATGGCAGATCCGGATTCGGGAGAGATCCGGGGAATGTGCAGTGCCGGGCCCGGGGGAGGGCTTATTGCAGGCTATATGGCGTTTCTCATGCAACGGAATTTCTCGGTTCATGATTTTGAGGAGTTTATCGAAGTCCATCCATCAACAGACGGGGTCTACGGTCTTGCGAAATACGCCTCGGAACTGTTGAAAAAACATAGTCAATGAGATCTGTTTCATCTTTTCTTTCTTTTTTAATTCTTGGAAATTCGTTATCGTAACGTCGTTTCTGCTGAAGGTATTATTACGGTCTGAATCGAATATACAAGATACATCCCATGCTGAAAAAACCGGGTGCCTGCCGATGACCTCTCCTCAAGATAATCTCGCATTCGACCAGACACGGCTCGATAAAGTACGTGCACTGAAGGAAAAAGGAATTACCATCTTCCCGTCTTCATTCGACCGGCAGCATACGGTGCTCGAGATTAAGACCCGGTACTCGGATATCACCCATGAAAAGAGTGCTGAACCGGTCTCAACCGCCGGAAGAATATACATCGTACGCAACCATGGGAAGACCCTGTTTGCCGATCTCGGTGACGAGACCGGGAAGATCCAGCTCTATATCCGGAAGAACGATATAGGGGACGAGCAGTTCGACTTGTTCAACCAGTTCATCGAACGGGGGGACATCATCGGGGTAACCGGCCATATTTTCCGCACAAAACTCGGCGAGATCACGATCTGGGTTGACACCTTCACCCTCCTCTGTAAGGCGGTCTGTTCGCTTCCGGAGAAATTTCACGGGCTTACGGATATCGAGAAGCGGTATCGCCAGAGGTACGTTGACCTTATCGTCAACGAGGACAGCCGCCAGACATTCCGGATCCGGAGCCGGATCGTCTCCCTGATCCGCCGGTATCTTGATGATCATGGGTTCCTGGAATTCGAGACTCCGATCCTCCAGCCGGTGTACGGCGGGGCAAATGCACGCCCGTTTACATCCTACCATAACTTTCTCGATCAGAAACTCTTCCTCCGGATTGCGCCCGAGTTGTACCTGAAACGGCTGATTGTCGGGGGATTTGAGAAAGTATTTGAGATTGCGCGGAACTTCCGCAATGAAGCAGTCGATACCGATCACAACCCGGAATTTTCCATGGTGGAAATATACTGGGCGTACCGGGATTTCGAGGATATGATGGACCTGACCGAAGCTATTATCTCCTCCATCGTCCTGGAAATTCATGGGAAATTTGAGATCCCGTTCGAGAATACCCGCCTGAATTTCCAGAAGCCCTGGAAGAAACTCTCAATGGCGGATGCGGTAAAGGAATATGCCGGCATCAACATCTTTGCCCACACGGTCGGACAACTCCGTGACCTCGCACGGGAGAACAAGCTGGAAGACTGCGAGAAATCCCAGACCCACCGGGAGTTCCTTGTGCAGTTCTTTGAAGGGCTCGTTGAAGACAAACTCATCCAGCCGACTTTTATCCACGACTACCCGGTGGAGAACTCCCCGCTTGCAAAGCGGCACCGGACCAAAGAGGGGTTCACCGAGAGGTTCGAATTGTTCATTCACGGCATGGAAGTGGGTAACGGCTTCTCGGAGCTGAACGACCCGGTCGACCAGAAAGCACGGTTCGAGGACCAGGACGAGAAGCGGCGCCTGGGGGATGTCGAAGCCCAGATGATCGACTACGATTTCATCAATGCTCTCGGGTATGGAATGCCACCTACCGGCGGGGTAGGCATCGGCATCGACCGGCTCGTCATGCTGCTCACCAATAATGTGTCCATAAAAGAGGTGATTCTGTTCCCTTCGATGAAGAAATTGCAGGAAGAAGGAGAAGGGGATGTAAATGAACCCGGACCCGACCAGGAACGATCGTAATTCTTTTTTTTTACCCAACAG
>Ga0326726_10005778_pt1 | contig 11186 bp, 10 predicted proteins | sample MHFenrmetagenome_2_FD_207603 | JGI IMG/M metagenome (GOLD analysis project Ga0326726, IMG submission 207603) | Lab enriched peat soil microbial communities from Michigan Hollow, Ithaca, NY, United States - MHF15MN | ecosystem: Environmental > Terrestrial > Soil > Wetlands > Peat | place: USA...
CCCAGCCGGTGTCGGACTACGAGGCCCAGCGCCGCGGCGGCCGCGGCAAGATGGCGACCACCGTCAAGGACGAGGATTTCGTCGACAAGCTCTTCATCGCGCACAGCCACGACACGTTGCTGTGCTTCTCGGATCGCGGGCAGTGCTACTGGCTGAAGGTGTGGCAGTTGCCGCTTGCGAGCCGTGGCTCGCGCGGCAAGCCCATCGTCAACCTGCTGCAGTTGGGCGAGGGTGAGCGTATAACCGCCGTGCAGGCCGTGAGCGAGTTCGACGACAGCCGCTTCGTGCTGATGGCGACGAGCCAGGGCACCGTCAAGAAGACGCCGCTTTCCGCATTCTCGCGGCCGCGCGCCAACGGCATCATCGCGGTCTCGCTCGACGAGTCCGACTGCCTCGTGGGCGTCGCGCTGACCGACGGCGAGCGCGAGATCCTGCTCGCGACGACCGACGGCAAGGCAATCCGCTTTGCGGAAAGCGAAGTGCGGCCGATGGGCCGCGAGGCCGCCGGCGTGCGCGGCGTGCGGCTCGGCGAGGCCCAGCGCGTCACGTCGCTGATCGTGCTCGGCGAAGGGCCGATACTGACGGTTTCCGAGCGCGGCTACGGCAAGCTGACGGACATGACGGACTTCCCGCGGCACGGCAGGGGCGGGCAGGGCGTCATCGCGTTGCAGACCAGCGACCGCAACGGGTCGCTGGTCGGCGCGCTGCAGGTCAAGCCGGACGACGAGATCATGCTGATCAATTCGAGCGGCACGCTGGTCCGCGTGCCGGTCAGCGATATCCCGGTGCTGGGCCGCAACACGCAGGGCGTGCGCATCATGCGGCTCGAGGAAGTCGAGAAGCTGGTGGGAATCGAGCGCATCGCCGGCGAGGACTCGGGGGACAGCGAGGCCGCCGGCTGAGGCCGGCCGACGGGACCGCGGCGTGCGCGTCTTCAATTTCTCCGCAGGCCCGGCGGTGCTGCCGCTTCCCGTGCTGGAGCAGGCCCGCGACGAGATGATCGATTGGCAGGGCGGCGTCTCCGTGATGGAGATCAGCCACCGCAGCAAGGCCTTCATGGCGATCGCCGAGCGGGCCGAAGCCGACCTGCGGGATCTGCTCGGCGTCCCGGCGAGCTACAAGGTCCTGTTCATGCAGGGCGGCGCAACGGGGCAATTCTCGGCGATCCCGCTCAATCTGGCGCAAGCAACCGCGCATGCGGATTACATCCACACTGGGCACTGGTCGGAGCGCGCGATCAAGGAGGCCCGGCGCTTCCTGACGGTCGACATCGCGGCGGACGAAGCGTCTTCCCGGTACACGACGGTGCCGGAGCAGCGCGCGCTCAAGTTGAGCCGCGGCGCCGCCTATGTGCATTACACGCCGAACGAGACCATCGGCGGCGTCGAATTTCCGTACATTCCCGAGACCGGCGACGTGCCGCTCGTCGCCGACATGTCGTCCACCATTCTCTCGCGCCCGCTCGACGTGTCGCGCTTCGGCCTGATCTATGCCGGCGCGCAGAAGAACATCGGGCCGTCCGGCATCACGGTCGTGATCGTGCGCGAGGACCTGCTGGGCCGCGCGCGGCCCGGCACGCCCTCGGTATTCGATTACAAGGCTTTCGCCGAGGCAGGCTCGATGCTGAACACGCCGCCGACTTTCGGCTGGTATTTCGCCGGCCTCGTCCTGCAATGGATCAAGCGCGAGGGCGGGCTCGCGGCGATGGCGGAGCGCAATCGCGCCAAAGCCGCCATGCTGTACGCAGCCATCGATGCGTCAGGCTTTTACTCAAACCCGGTCGCGCGCCAATGCCGGTCGTGGATGAACATCCCGTTCACGCTCGCGAAGCCGGAACTCGACAACACCTTCCTTGCCGAATCCGCCGCGGCGGGACTCGCATACCTGGCCGGTCATCGCTCGGTCGGCGGCATGCGCGCCAGCATCTACAACGCGATGCCAGCAGCCGGCGTGACGGCTCTCACCGAGTTCATGCGCGACTTCGAGCGGCGGTACGGCTGATGGGTTTCAGGATCCTGACGCTGAACAGCATCTCGGCGAAGGGCCTGGCGCGGCTGCCGCGCAACCGCTACGAAGTCGCGGCCGGCATTGCAGATCCGGACGCGATCCTGGTGCGCTCCGCCGACATGCACAAGGTGGAGATCCCGGCGAGCGTCATAGCCGTGGGACGGGCGGGCGCCGGCACAAACAACATTCCGGTCGCCGCGCTGACGCAACGCGGCGTTCCGGTCTTCAACGCGCCCGGCGCGAACGCCAATGCCGTCAAGGAACTGGTGCTGGCGGGCCTCTTCCTGGCGGCGCGGCACATCTGCGAGTCCTGGCAGTTCGTGCGCGAGTTGAAAGGCGACGCGGCGGCACTCGAGTCGGCGGTCGAGCAGGGCAAGAAGCGCTTCGTCGGCCACGAGCTGCCGGGGCGCACGCTGGGCGTGGTCGGCCTCGGCGCGATCGGCGTCGAAGTGGCGAATGCCGCGCACCTGCTGGGCATGCATGTGCTGGGCTTCGACCCGCAGATCACGGTCCAGCGGGCCTGGCAGTTGTCGTCCGGCGTCGAGCAGGCGCAAAGCCTCGAGGACCTGTTCGCGCGATCGGATGTCGTCACGGTGCACGTGCCGCTGCTGGACTCGACGCGCTCGATGGTCAATGCCCGGCGCATCGGCCGGATGCGGAAGGGCGCGACGATCCTGAACTTTGCGCGCGCGGCGATCGTCGACGAAGCGGACGTCCTCGCCGCGCTCGATTCGGGCAAGCTCGCCGCCTATGTCTGCGACTTTCCGACGCCGAAGAGCAAGGATCACCCGGGCGTCGTCGCGCTGCCGCACCTCGGGGCCTCCACCAGCGAAGCCGAGGAGAACAGCGCGATGATGGTGGCGGACACGCTGCGCGATTTCCTCGAGAACGGGAACATCCGGCACTCGGTCAATTTCCCGGAGGCCGCGCTGCCGCGCGTGCCGGCAACGGACCGCATTGCGATCGCGAACAGCAATGTTCCGAACATGGTGGGCCAGATCTCGACCCGCCTGGCCGAGGGCGGGCTCAACATCGCCGATCTGCTCAACAAGTCGAAGGGCGGGGTCGCGTATACACTGATCGACATCGACGGAAAGGTGCCCGCGGGCCTGGTCGAGCGCATCGCCGACATCCAGGGCGTGCTGAGCGCGCGGGCCGTCCAGGGGGCCTGACATGGCGAATCGATTCGAGCAATTCGCCGCCCCCGGGATACGCCGGCTCGCACCTTACCTGCCGGGCAAGCCGCCGGAACAGCTCGAGCGCGAGCTCGGCATCACCGGCAGCATCAAGCTCGCGTCCAACGAGAATCCGCTGGGCCCCGGCCCGCATGCGCGCGCGGCGCTTGCAGCGGCGATCGCCGGCGTCGGGATGTACCCCGATGGCAGCGGCCACGTGCTGCGCGCGCGGCTTGCCGCAAAGCACAGGGTCGCGATCGAGCAGGTGACGCTCGGCAACGGCTCGAATGACGTGCTGGTGCTGCTCGCCGGGACCTTCCTGACGCCGGAGCACGAGGCCGTCTATTCGCAATACGCCTTCGCCGTCTACCCGATCGCCGTGCAGGCCTCGGGCGCGAAAGCGAGGATCGCGGCCGCGAATCCGCCGGACCACGCGATGCCGCTCGGCCACGATCCGGTGGCGATCCTCGCCGCGATCGGCCCGAGGACCCGGGTCGTGTTCCTGGCAAACCCCAACAACCCGACGGGAACCTGGCTGACGGGGCCGGAACTCCAGGCATTGATGCGCGGGATTCCGCCGGAGGTCATCGTCGTGCTGGACGAGGCATACCACGAGTACTCGATCGGCATGGGAGTGCCGGATGGCACGACCTTGCAATCACAGTTCCCGAACCTGGTCATCGCGCGGACATTCTCCAAGGCCTACGGCCTCGCGGGACTGCGTGTCGGCTATGCGCTGTCGCATCCCGACATCGCGGACCTGCTGAATCGCGTCCGCCAGCCATTCAACGTTTCGGTCGTCGGGCTCGCGGCCGCGGCCGCGGCGCTCGATGACGGCGAGCATGTCGCGGCAACCGTTGCGCTCAATCGCGCCGGCCTCGCGCGTCTGCGCGCAGGTCTCCTCGCTCTTGGCCTCGGCGTGCTGCCGTCCGCCGCGAATTTCCTGTTGTGCAATCTCGGGCGGCCGGCGGCTGCGATCAGCGATGCCCTTCTGCGCCGCGGCGTGATCGTCCGGCCCGTCGCGAACTACGGCCTGCCGAATCACCTGCGGATTTCCACCGGCACCGCGGAACAGAACGAGAGGCTGCTGACGGCGATGGCCGCGGCGCTCAAGGAACGTGCGTGACCGGGCGATCGACAAGTTTCGTCGCCGGTCCGGGCGGCCGTGTCTCAGGCGAGATCCGCGTCCCCGGCGACAAGTCCATCTCGCATCGCGCCGTGATGCTGGGCGCGATCGCAGAGGGCGTCACGGAAGTCCATGGCTTTCTCGATGCCGACGATTGCCTCGCGACCCTTGCGGCCATCGAGGCCATGGGCGTCCGCGTCGAACGACCGGCGGCGGATCGATTGATCATCCACGGCGTGGGGCCGCGGGGCCTGAAGGCGCCGGGCACCGCGCTGAATCTCGGCAATTCCGGGACCGGCATGCGGCTGCTGGCAGGGATCCTGTGCGGCCAGGAATTCGATTCGGTGCTAGTGGGCGATCAGTCGCTGATGCGCCGCCCGATGGATCGCGTCGGTGCGCCGTTGCGGCGCATGGGCGCGCGGTTCCGCACGCAGCATGGCCGCCCGCCGATCGAAATCACGGGCCGCAGGACACTGCAGGGCGTTGCGAACGAACTCGACGTGCCGAGTGCGCAGGTGAAGTCGGCGATCCTGCTTGCCGGGCTTTACGCATCGGGACGGACGCTGGTCATCGAACCCACGCCGACGCGCGATCACACCGAGCGCATGCTGGCTGCCTTCGGTGTGCCCGTCGAGCGCGACGGCGCGGAGGTTTCCATCCGGGGACCGGCGGTTCTCAGGGGATGCCGCATCGATGTGCCCGGCGACTTCTCGTCGGCGGCTTTCTTCATCGTCGCCGGCGTCATTGCCGGTGCCGCGCCGCTCGCGATCCGCGGCGTCGGAGTCAATCCCACGCGGACCGGGCTGCTCGAGATCCTGCGCCTGATGGGTGCCGACATCCGCTTGCTGGAACAAAGGAATTTCGGCGGCGAGCCGGTGGCCGATCTCGAAGTCCGGCCCGGGCGGCTGCGCGGCATCGCGGTCCCCCGCGAACTCGTCGCGAGCGCCATCGACGAATTTCCCGTTCTGTTCGCGGCGGCTGCGGTCGCAGAGGGCGAAACGGTCGTGACCGGTGCTGCCGAGCTTCGGGTCAAGGAGAGTGACCGGATTGCGGTCATGGCGGACGGCCTCAAACAGCTGGGCGTGGATGCCGAGGCCCGCGAGGATGGAATCCGCGTCCGTGGCGGAAGCGTTGGCGGCGGCATCGTCGAGAGCCGCGGCGACCATCGGGTTGCGATGTCCTTCGCCGTGCTCGCGGCTCGCGCCGGCGAGCCCGTGGTCATCCGCGACGTGCGTTATGTCGCCACATCCTTCCCGGGTTTCGCGGCGACGGCGCGCAGTGCGGGCCTGCTGCTCGGGGAGGAGGACTAGCCATGGTGCCTGTCATCGCGATCGACGGGCCCGGGGGTTCGGGCAAGGGTACCGTCGCCCGCCTGGTCGCGCGGCATTTCGGCTGGCACCTGCTGGACAGCGGCGCACTCTACCGGCTGGTGGCGCTTGCGGGCCTGCGCAACGGGCTCGCAGCCAATGACGTGGCCGGCCATGCCCGGCTGGCCGCGGCGCTCGACGTGACATTCGAAGCCGATTCACAGGGGGAAGAGCGCGTACTGCTGGCCGGATCGGACGTGACGCGGGAACTGCGTGGCGAACAGACCGGGGAAGCCGCGTCCCGGGTCGCGGCCTGGCCCGAGCTGCGATCGGCCCTGCTGGGGCGCCAGCGGGCGTTTGCGCGGCCACCCGGACTCGTGGCCGACGGACGGGACATGGGATCGATCGTTTTCCGCGATGCGGGGCTCAAGGTATTCCTGACGGCGACCCCCGATGAGAGGGCCCGCAGGCGCTATAAGCAGTTGATACAAAAGGGGTTGAGTGTTAATCTCGCCGCCCTTTCCGCGGAGATCGCCGAGCGGGACAGGCGGGATACCACGCGAGCCGTGGCACCGCTGATTGCCGTCCCGGATGCGATCGTCGTGGATTCGACCGCGCTCTCCATCGAGGAGGTCGTCGGGCGGGTGATTTCACTCGCGCGCGAACGCTTCCCGGGGCTGGTGCGGCAGAGTTGAGTCGTGCGCCGGCCCATCCGGCGCGGGTCGGCGCGGCAGGATGCCTGCGCCGGTGATCACAGGACCCAGCGCGGCAGGAGGCTGCGCGGCATGCAACCAACCATGGGCCCCGGGGCCCGGAAAACCAATGACCGAATCCTTTCAACAACTTTTTGAGCAGAGTCTTGCGAGCCAGCAGATCAAGCCTGGCCAGATCCTTACCGGCATCGTCGTCGACGTAAATGCCGATGTCGTGATCGTCAGCGTCGGCCTGAAGTCCGAAGCGGTGATTCCGGCGGAACAGTTCCGCAACGAAAGCGGGGAAATGGAAGTCGTCATCGGCCAGGAGGTCGAGGTGGCGCTGGACGCCGTCGAGGACGGTTCCGGCGAAACGCGGCTGTCGCGCGAGAAGGCGAAGCGCGCCCGCACGTGGACCCGCCTCGAGGAGGCGTTCACGAATGGCGAGATCGTCAAGGGCATCATCAATGGCCGCGTGAAGGGCGGGTTCACGGTCGAACTCGACAATGTGCGCGCCTTCCTGCCCGGCTCGCTCGTGGACGTGCGCCCGGTGCGCGACCCGAGCTACCTCGAGGGCAAGGAACTCGAGTTCAAGGTCATCAAGCTCGACCAGCGCCGCAACAACGTGGTCGTGTCGCGCCGCGCGGTCGTCGAGCAGGAATACAGCGCAGAGCGTTCGCAGCTGCTAGACAACCTGAAGGAAGGCGACGTCGTCAAGGGCGTGGTCAAGAACCTGACCGACTACGGTGCGTTCGTGGATCTCGGCGGCATCGACGGCCTGCTGCACATCACCGACATGGCGTGGAAGCGCGTCAAGCATCCGTCCGAGGTCGTCAAGGTCGGCGACGAGATCGACGTGCGGATCCTGAAGTTCGACCGCGAACGGCAGCGCGTGTCGCTCGGCATCAAGCAGCTGGGCGCGGATCCCTGGCAGAACATCGCGCGGCGCTACCCGCCGAACACGCGGCTGTTCGGAAAGGTCACGAATATCGCCGATTACGGCTGCTTCGTGGAGATCGAGGAGGGCGTCGAGGGCCTGGTGCACGTCTCCGAGATGGACTGGACCAACAAGAACGTCAATCCCGCCAAGGTGGTGCACGTCGGCGAAGAGGTCGAGGTGATGGTCCTCGACATCGACGAGGAGCGCCGCCGCATTTCGCTGGGCCTCAAGCAGTGCAAGCCGAATCCGTGGCGCGAGTTCGCCGAGAGCTTCAATCGCGGCGACCGCGTCAGCGGCCAGATCAAGTCGATCACCGATTTCGGCATCTTCATCGGCCTTGCGGGCGGCATCGACGGCCTCGTCCACCTGTCGGACATCTCCTGGGACCGAGCCGGCGAGGAAGCCGTGCGCGATTACCAGAAGGCGCAGACCGTCGAGGCCATGGTGCTGTCGATCGATCCGGATCGCGAGCGCATATCGCTCGGCATCAAGCAGCTGGCCAAGGACCCGATCTCGGCCTACCTGGCGGATCACCCGAAGGGCAGCATCGTCAAGGGCGTGATCAAGGAAGTCGACGCGAAGGGCGCGATCGTGGACCTGGGCGACGGCATCGAGGGGCACCTGCGCGCCTCGGAGCTCGCCCGCGACCGGGTCGAGGACGCGCGCACTGTCCTTAAGGCGGGCGAGGAAATCGAGGCGCGCTTCATCGGCGTGGACCGCAAGAGCCGCGCCATCGCGTTGTCGATCAAGGCCAAGGAAGCATACGAAGAGGCCGAGGCGGTGCAGCAGTACCGCGGCACGGATACGGCGACCGGCACGACGCTGGGCGACCTGCTGAAGGAGCAGATCTCGGGCCAGTAAGGCGGTCCGGGGCGCGTGGCCGGGGATGGGCCGCGCGCCACGCGTGTGAGGACGGGAGTCATGACAAAATCAGAATTGATCGAGATCATCGCTGCGAAGCAGAAGCACCTGCCGGCGAAGGACATCGAGCTGGCCGTGAAGCAGATGCTCGAGATCATGAGCGACGCGCTTGCGGGCGGGGAGCGCATCGAGATTCGCGGCTTCGGCAGCTTCTCGCTGCATTTCCGTCCGCCGCGCCAGGGCCGCAACCCGAAGACCGGCGAGGCCGTCGCGCTCGCCGGCAAGTACGTCCCGCATTTCAAGCCAGGCAAGGATCTGCGCGAGCGGGTCAATGAAGGACAGTCGCACCCGATCCGCAACTGAATGGCGCGACCGGCGCGCTGCCGGTGACGCATGAATCCCGAATCGTTCTGGATATTGCTGGCGGTGCTGTTCGTCGGCGGGGCCATCGGCTTCTACGCCGCCAGGCGCCCCCGGCCGAGCACGATCGGCGCCGAGCGCGTGCGCGGCAACTACCTCGCCGGCGTCAACTTCCTGGTCAACGAGCAGCCCGACCGCGCGCTCGAATCCTTCCTGCGCGCGGCCGAGCTCGACGGCGACACGGTCGAGACGCACTTCGCGCTCGGCAGCCTGTACCGGCGCCGCGGCGAGGTCGACAAGGCAATCCGCATCCACCAGAACATCGTCTCGCGCGAGTCGCTCGAACCCGAGCAGCGTGAGCAGGCGAGCTTCGCGCTGGCGCAGGACTACCTGCGCGCCGGGCTCCTCGACCGTGCGGAAAAGATCCTCGAGCCGCTGGCGGCCTCCGGGGCCCATCGCATGGCCGCGATGCGGAACCTGATGCGCATCTACGAGCAGCAGCATGACTGGGTGCGCGCGATCGAGGTCTTCCGCGAGCTCGACAGGTCTGGCAAGTCGCCGCAGGAAAATGCCATCGCGCACTACTACTGCGAGCTCGCCGAAGCCGCGCGCGAGCGCCAGGAGCCCGACGAGGCGAGGGCGCAGCTGCGCGCGGCAAGGACCGAGCGGCGCCGCTTCCCCAGGAGCGCGCTGGTGCGCGCCGACATCGCGATCGAGCAGCAGGACGTGGCGCTTGCGGAGCGGTTGCTGGCAGCGGTGATGATCCAGGATGCGGCGCTCGCGATCGAGGTGCTGCCGCGGCTGATGCGGCTCGCGCGGGCGGCCGGGACAGAGGGCGATGCCGTGGTGGAGCGCCTGGTGGCCGCACGGCCCGATGCGGGCAATGAGGTCGCCTTCGCGGCGGTCATGGCCGATGCGCTCGACTTCGCGCCGCTCGAGCGGCTGGTGCGCGCTTTCCTGGCGCAGGACGAGACCGTCGCCGGGCTCGTGCGCGCGAGCGGCCGCGACCCCGCGACGCTCGATGCGCGCGCCGTGCGTGAAGTGGCCGACGTCTTGCGCAGGCTCGCGGCCACGACGCCGCGCTACCGCTGCTCGAGCTGCGGGTTCTCGAGCATCAACCATTTCTGGCAGTGCCCCGGCTGCAAGAGCTGGGACAGCCAGCGGCCGCTGATGCGGTTCGACCTGGTGGCAGGCCTCGAGCGCGGCAGCCGGCGCGCCTGAATTGCGCGGAATGCGCGTGATTGACGCCGGGCGCGAGGCCGTTGCGGCGTCTAGTCTCTTTCCCGGGCGCGGCGATGGTCGCCGCGCGCGACGAAAAGGGAGTCACGCAACATGCTCACCAAGGGACTGGGTGCGGCCCTGCTGGCCGCAATGCTGCTCGCGCCGATCGCCATCGCCGGGCCCGTCAATGTCAACACCGCGGACGCGAAGACGCTCGCCCGCGAGTTGCAGGGCGTCGGAATGGCCAAGGCAGAGGCCATCATCGCGCATCGGGAAAAGAACGGCCCGTTCAAGAGCGCCGATGACCTCGTGAAGGTCAAGGGGATCGGCAAGAAGCTGGTGGACCAGAACAAGTCGAACCTGCGGTTCGAGACGGAGAAGAGCTCCGGCTGAGTCTGCGGCATCGGTGCGGGCCGGCCGTCGGCGGCTCCGGTATCATGCGGACGCATGACACCGGAATCGAAGGAGCAGCCTTGAGCCGTCCCGCACCGATCCGTTTTGCCGTATTTCCCGTGGCCGGCCGCGGCACGCGCTTCCTGCCCGCGACCAAGGCGAGCCCGAAGGAAATGCTGCCGATCGTCGACAAGCCGCTGATCCAGTATGCGGTCGAGGAGGCGCTGGCGGCCGGCGCGCGCAGCCTGGTATTCATCACCGGCGGCTCCAAGCGCGCGATCGAGGATCATTTCGACAGCGATCCGCAGCTCGAGGCAGCGCTCGTCGATCAGGGCAAGCACGACCTGGTGGACGCGCTGCGCTCCATCCTGCCCTCCGATGCGTCGTGCATCTACATCCGGCAGCCGGCGCCGCTTGGCCTCGGTCATGCCGTCCTGTGTGCGCGGCCGGTGGTCGGCGGAGAGCCGTTCTTTGTCCACCTCGCAGACGACCTGATCGATGCGCACCAGCCGGTGCTCGCGCAGATGCGCGACCGCTATCAGGCGACGGGGGGCAGCGTCATCGGTGTGCAGCAGGTCGATCGGAGCGAGACGAGCCGCTACGGCATCGTCGCCGTCGAGGACTCCGCGGCCGACCTGTCGAGGATCCGGCGTATCGTCGAGAAGCCGAAGCCGGCGGACGCTCCGTCGGACCTGGCGGTCGTCGGCCGTTATCTTCTGTCGCCCGCGATCTTCGAACGCCTGCAGAAGGTCGGCCGCGGCGCGGGCGGCGAGATACAGCTGACGGACGGGATCGCGGCATTGCTCGGCGATGAAGCCGTGTACGCGTACCGATTCAGCGGCAAGCGCTACGACTGCGGAAGCAAGCTCGGATATCTGGAAGCGACCGTCGAGTACGGGCTCAAGCACGCGGAACTCGGCGAGCGTTTCGGAAAGTACCTCGAGGGATTGGCCGCAGCGCGAAGGCCGAAGGCCTAGGGCGCGGCGTTCCGGACTACTGGAAGACCGCCGGCAGGACCGCCATCGGCGGTTGCTGGGCGGGCGCGCTGATCGCGCCGTCCCAGCGGCGCGTGTAAACCTGCAACCGGACTTAGATCGGAAGAGC
>Ga0326726_10005779_pt1 | contig 11185 bp, 7 predicted proteins | sample MHFenrmetagenome_2_FD_207603 | JGI IMG/M metagenome (GOLD analysis project Ga0326726, IMG submission 207603) | Lab enriched peat soil microbial communities from Michigan Hollow, Ithaca, NY, United States - MHF15MN | ecosystem: Environmental > Terrestrial > Soil > Wetlands > Peat | place: USA...
CGTGGAACGGAGCACCGGGCGCGCCGATCTCGGCGGTGCCCATGAACCCGGGCCGCAGGAAGACCACCAGGTCGCCGGCGTTAGGGCTATCCATGCCGAGAGGTGCGAGCTCCTCTCGGCGAAACATCGCTTCCACGACGTCCTGGCCGTCCACCTGCGCGTTGGCCAGAGCCACGGCCGCAGCCTGCACCACGGCCCGCATCTCGGCGGGTTCGACCACACCGGACGGCTCGCGGCCCTTAAGGTTGACGTAGAGACTGGAGCAACCGCTCGACCCGAACGCAACGATCCTAGAGCTCGCCTTCACGCGCCAGCCCCTCTCGCCCTGGTCACCCTGCGTGAGGCCGGCGTGCTGGAGCAGTTGGTTGAGGTGCACGGTCTCCCAAACCGGGGCCATGCCGTGGTCCGAGACCACGACCAGCGCGTCGCGCGAGAGATCGAGTGAACGCGCGAGCTCGCCCACGGCGCGGTCGGCGATCTGGAACGCCTTGGTGACCGCCCCCCTGGCGGTGGTGGCGAACGCCTCGGAGTAGGCGCTCTGCCGCGGGTCGGTCACCAGTAGAACGTGCTCCACCTCGTCCACGACCGGCTGGTACAGCATGAGCAGGTCGAACGTTTCGCTGGAGAAGGCGGTGCGCGCGCAGGCGTTGAAGAACTCGGAAAAGCGCCGAGTTTGCCCCATGAAATCGGAGAGCTGCAGACCGTCCTGGCCGGACAGCGCGCGCTCGAGAGCCCGGTCATCGCCGGGCCCGGGCCAGAACCCGGCCTTCTCGTCCAGGCGCTCGCGGAACGCCCTTGGGTATGCCTCGGTGGAGAAGAACGCGCCTCGGTAGAGCTTCACCAGTGAGAGGTCGGGCGAGAGCGTCTGCACGAGGCACCAGGAGCCCACGATTCGGGTGCCGCCGTCGGGGTGAGGAGCGCGCACGCGTAGGGGGAACCACTCCCCCGCGTGGACGCGGGCCAGGGTGCCGTTGGCGAACTCGGCATCGTCGCCCACCACCAGGGTGTCGAAGTCTGTCACTCCGTCGTCGGTCGTGTCGAGCGCGGTGAGCGTAAACGTCGCGACGGTCGCACCGGCCACCCCTGCGAGCTTGACCGAGAGCATCGCCCGCCGAGGCGGCGAGTAACTCGTCCACCCGGCCGGCACGGTCGTGGCCACGAACTGTGGTGCGGCGAGGGTCACGACAGCCGCCGGGGCGTTGGGCGTGTTCACGTAGAGCATCCCGAAATCCGCTGTGCGGGCAGGGGAAGTGGTGTCACAGGCGGGGAAGGTCAGCACCCCTACGCGTCTGCCCTGGCGGCGGAACGCCTGCCAGAGCGGCTCCGCGCCCAGAGGAGCGTCGAAGCCGGAGACGCCCTGCACGATCGGGGTCCCGGGTAGGTGGAACCGGTTGGCGACGATCCCGGTCACCGACGGGAACGCCCCGGTCGCGATCGACGTGTGGCTCACCGAGGTGAGGGCGGGGTTGACCGGGATTGCGTTCTCGACGACGTAGCCGTTGGCCGCGAACGCGCTCAGCCCCTCTCGGTCGGTGTAGACACCCTCACGCAGGTTCGCCCGGTTGCGGCCAGCAGCCAACCCGTCGAGCGAAACGAGTATCACGCGTCTGGCCATTGCCGACAGCGGCAGGGCGCGTGACTGATGTGACGTGTCGGTGGCCACACACGCGTGTACGAGCACGGCCAAGGCGGCGAGGACAGGGGCTTTTCTCACGGCAGGAGTGTAGCGGAGACCGTGGCCCCGATGTGACCTTCACCGCGTCTTCACACTCCGGAAGGAGAATCCGCGATGGCGGGATGTCCCGCCTCGAGGAGGACACTATGAAGTCCTGTCGTTTCGCTTTCCCTGTTCTGGGAGCGCTGCTCGTGGCCGCGGCTGTGAGCGCGCAGGTGGTCCAGGTCGACCCGGCGATCCCGGCATATCAGCGCGGGCCGGCAGTGTCCGGTAACCTCAACTCCGTAGGATCCGACACGATGAACAACCTCATGACCTACTGGGGGGAGGCGTTCGCAAGGCTGTACCCCACGGTGCGTATCCAGGTGGAAGGGAAGGGTTCATCCACCGCGCCGCCGGCTCTGATCGCCGGCACCGCGCAACTGGGGCCCATGTCGCGGGACATGAAACCGGAGGAGGTCGACGCTATCGAGAAGAAGGGCGGCTTCAAGCCGACGCAGGTGCGCGCCGCTCTCGACACCATCGGTGTGTATGTGAACAAGGACAACCCGATCGCCTCGCTCTCCATGCCCGAGTTGGACGCCATCTTTTCCAAGACCCGCAAGGGCGGCTACCCCAACGACCTCACGACCTGGGGTCAGCTAGGCCTGAAGGGCACGTGGGCTAGCAAGCCTATCTCGATCTTCGGCCGCAACTCGGCCTCCGGCACCTACGGCTTCTTTAAGGAGCACGCACTCTACAAAGGCGACTACAAGGACACCGTCAAGGAGCAACCCGGTTCGGCCTCGGTGGTGCAGGGGGTGAGCGAGGACCTCCACGCCATCGGGTACTCAGGGATCGGCTACCGCACATCGGGGGTGCGAGCGCTTCCTGTCGCGCCCAAGGTGGGGGCACCCGCGGTGGAACCGAACTACGCCAACGCGCTCTCCAAGAAGTACCCCCTTTCGCGTTACCTTTACATCTACGTCGTGCGTGACCCGCGCCGCCCGATGGACCCGCTCACCAAGGAGTTCCTCAGGTTCGTGCTGTCGCGGGAAGGCCAGGAGATTGTCGTGAAAGACGGCTTCCTCCCTTTGACGGCTGCGGTGGTGCAGGAGGAGTTGGCGAAGCTCAATTGACGGGACCGTGGACCCGGATGACCCGGAACGGCGAGGGCCGTTCCGGGTTACTCTAATCTTCATCGGGACCCTGCGGTTGGGAAACCCGTGAGCCCGCTCGCCACCTCCCGCCTGCGGCGCAGCCGTGCTGTGGACCGCATCGTCGCCGCCCTGATCACGGTGGGCGGCTCGATGGTTCTCCTGGCGGTGGGGTTCCTGATGGTCTTCCTGGTGGCGCAGTGCCTCCCCCTGTTCAGGATCGGCTCGTTGCAGCCTGCACCCGCTGTGAGCGACGGACCGAGACCCACCGCCGCCCTGGAGGACGAGTACCGGGAAAACGTCGTGTTGCTCGGCCGCGACGGTGCGGCGCACCTCGTGCCGCGGGCAGGCTCTTCCACCTCTCTGGCTCTCGCGGGTGTCCGTCCTCCGGTCCGACAGGCACGCAGGGATGACGCCGGCACGCTCGTGGCGCTCGAGGACGCGACGGGCACACTGCAGGTGTGGGCCTTCAGGACCAACATCAGCTGGCAGGGGGACCGGAGAATCATCGAGCCGGTCCTGCAGCGGGTGCTGGCCATGCCGTTTCCTGGAGGTGGCCACGTGCTCGCGGTCGCGGGTGATCGCGAGACTCCGTACGTGATGGTCGGCACCGACGATGGTGCGACGGTGCTCTCGGGTTCGGGTGACGGAGCCTCGGCTGCGCGCCTGGCGCTGGGCGCAGCGCCGCAGGTGGGTGCCCTGTCGCGCGATGGGAGCGAAGCGTGGCTGGCCTCCCGGCGTGAGCTCGAATGGTTCTCGCTGGCGGCAGCAGGCGAGGGCCTATTGGCTCCTCAGGCAACCGTACCGCTGTCCGCGGTGCCCACCGTCGCCGCGCTGGTTCTGGGGGACGTCACGTTCCTGCTGGGCGACGAGAGCGGGAGAGTCAGCGCCTGGCAGGTGGTGACCGGTACCGTTGCCGGCAGTCGGGTGCTGGACCTGGCAGGGAGCTTCCAGGGGGCGGGGATGGTCCGTGGACTTGCGGTCTCCCAACGCGACAAGACTTTCGCCATCGTGCGCCCCAGTGGTGCGGAGCTCGCCTACCTCACCGGTGGCCGCGTGCTGATGCACGTTCCTGCCTTCCCGAGAGACGCTCTCCTGTTCGGCATCTCGCCGCGTGGCGATGGCCTGTTCGCGGTCACCTCCGGAGGGTCGGTGCACCGATGGGGCCTCGACCCGGGCTACCCTGAGGTCTCTGCCGCAACGCTCTTCCTGCCGGTTCGCTACGAGGGTTTCAGCAGACCAGAGTTGACCTGGCAGTCCACCGGCGGCAACGAGTCGTTCGAGTCCAAGCTTTCCCTCGTGCCTCTGCTCGTCGGGACTCTCAAGGGCGCTTTCTACGCCCTGCTGTTCTCCGGGCCGATAGCGTTGGCAGCAGCGCTCTTCGTGAGCCAGTTTGCACCGCAGCGTCTGCGCCAGCTCACCAAGCCGTTGGTGGAGCTGATGGCGGCACTTCCCTCGGTGGTGGTGGGTTTCCTCGCCGCGTTGTTCCTCGCGCCGCTGCTCCAGCGCCACATCGTCGGCACGTTGGCGCTCCTCCTTCTGATCCCCGTGGTAGTGATCGCGGTAGCGGCAGCTTGGGAGGCGGTGCCAGCGGGCTTGCGCCGCCGCACCACGGGCTGGCGAGAGCTGGGGCTCGTGGGCGTGCTGCTGACAGCAGCGACTCTTGTGTGCTTCACCTTCGAGGGGGCGTTGGAGAGGGCACTCTTTGTGGGCGACTTCAAGGCGTGGCTGCACGCCTCTGCCGGCATCACTTACGACCAGCGTAACGCGGTGGTGGTCGGGTTCGCCCTCGGCTTTGCGGTGATTCCGATCATATTCACCCTCGCCGAGGACGCCTTCTCCAACGTGCCGGCGTCCCTGATCTCCGCCTCCCTGGCGCTCGGCGCGACGCGCTGGCAGGCTGCGCGAACGGTGGCGATCCCTGCTGCCAGTCCGGGCCTCTTTGCGGCGGTGATGACCGGCTTCGGCCGGGCCGTCGGCGAGACGATGATCGTGCTGATGGCCACAGGCAACACACCGATCCTCTCGTTCTCGCCGTTCAACGGGATGCGGACCATGTCGGCGTGCATCGCCGTCGAAATGCCTGAAGCACCCTACGGCGGGGCGCTCTACCGGGTCCTGATCCTCACCGCCCTACTCCTGTTCCTGGTGACGTTCGTGCTCAACACCGCTGCGGTACTGGTGGCAGCCAGGCTGCGGAAGCGCTTTGGGAGGCTGGCCGCATGAGCATGCCGCGCCGCTGGCTCGCCGAAGGCACCGCTCAGCGCTGGCTCACCGGCGCATGCGTCTTGATCGCCTTGGCAATGATCGGTGGTCTCGTGGGCGTGGTCGTGAATGTGGCGGGAGGGTTCTTCTGGCCGCGCCCACTGGTGCAGCTGACCCTCACCGAAGGTGGCAAGGTGCTGGGCGAGGTTTGGGACCGGGAGCCCGATCCGGCCAGTCCTGGCAACACGCGCCTCCGGCTCAAGGTGGGCAACCGAGACCTCTCGGGGATGGATTTTCGTTGGATCCGCCGGAGCGAGGTCCGGCAGGAGGTGGCGCCGGCCGATGCCTGGCTGCTCGAGCGCCGGGAGAACGGCAACTTCTACGGGTTCCCCCGGCGCTTGGAGGTGGACAGCAGCTCGCTCGGCGCCACGAGCCCGCAGTTTCGCCAGACGCTGCAACGCATGGTCACCGAGGCCCACCGCCTGCTCGAGGAGGAGCGCGGATTGTTACGCCAGGTGGACCGCCAGCATGCCCCCGTCGCCAGGTTGATGGCGCTGCTGGCTGGTGCCCAGAGGCGTGGGACGGACACGCGAGAGCTGGAGGCCAGACTCACCGCGGCGCAATCGCGGGAAGATGCCGCGACCCGGCCCGCGCTGGAGAAGCTCGTCGCGGTGCGCGAGGCCCTCGGTCGGGGGAAGCTCGTGATGGCCACGGCGGAGGGCCGCGAGAAGACGTTGCCCGTTTCCGTCATCGTCCGTGCGGTACCGGAAAACGCCCTGAGCGGCTGGCAGAAGCTGGGGCTGTACATCGAGCGCTGGCGGGAGTTCCTCACGGGACAGCCTCGCGAGTCCAACACCGAGGGAGGCATCCTTCCGGCGATCTTCGGCACCGCGCTCATGGTGCTCCTGATGACGGTGGCGGTGGTGCCGCTGGGGGTGATCACCGCGGTCTACCTCAACGAGTACGCTCGTGAGGGGGCGTTCACGAACGCCGTGCGTCTGGCCCTGGCCAACCTTGCGGGGGTTCCCTCCATCGTGTTTGGCGCCTTCGGCCTGGCGTTCTTCGTTTACACGCTCGGCGGGGGGATCGACCGGCTCTTGTTCTCGGACGTACTGCCGACACCGACGTTCGGGACCGGCGGCATCCTCTGGGCTTCGCTGACGCTGGCCCTGCTCACCCTCCCGGTGGTGGTGGTGGCGACCGAGGAGGGGTTGCAGGCGGTGCCCCAGGCTGTACGCGACGGGGCGCGCGCCTTGGGCGCCACACGATGGCAGACGCTGCGCCGCGTGGTCCTGCCCTACGCCACACCCGGCATCCTTACTGGTGCGATCCTGGCGGTCGCGCGCGGTGCGGGCGAGGTGGCGCCTCTCATGCTCACCGGTGTGGTAAAGCTGGCGCCGAGCATGCCCTTCGACGAGACAGCGCCATTTCTCCACCTCGATCGCAAGTTCATGCACCTGGGTTTCTACATCTACGATGTCGGGTTTCAGTCCCCCAACGTCGAGGCGGCCAAGCCGATGGTGTACGCGGCGGTTCTGGTGCTCCTCGTCCTCGTGGTCGTGCTGAACCTGGCAGCGATCGCGCTTCGCAACCGGCTGCGCGGCAAGCTGCGGGGGTCAGCGGTATGAACGCGGCAGGCGCGGCCCTGGTCACGCGGGATCTGGTGGCAGGCTTCGAGACCACCGAGGTCCTGAAGGGGGTCACGGCGGAGGTTTCACCTCGGGGCGTCACCGCCCTCATCGGGCCGTCGGGGTGCGGCAAGTCCACGCTGCTGCGGTGCTTCAACCGCATGAACGACCACCTTCCCGGCTTTTTCCGGCGGGGCGAGGTGCTGGTCGAGGGCCGCGACGCGTACGACCCGACCTGGTCTTTGGAGGCTCTTCGCTTCCAAGTGGGCATGGTGTTCCAGAAACCGAACCCGTTCCCGCTCTCGGTCCGCGAAAACGTGCTGTTCGGGCCGCGCCTTGCCGGGGAGTCGAAGCGCGACGCCCTAGAGGAGATCCTGGTGCGCTCGCTCACCCGAGCCCAACTCTGGGACGAGGTCAAGGACCGGCTGGGCGCCTCGGCGCTGGAGTTCTCCGGGGGTCAGCAGCAGCGTCTATGCATCGCGAGGGCGCTGGCGTCGTCACCAGGAATCCTACTGTTGGACGAGCCGGCCTCGGCACTCGACCCCATCGCAACCGCAAGGCTCGAGGAGACAGTCCGGGAGCTGGCCGAGGAGATTGCCGTTCTGCTTGTGACACACAACCTCCAGCAGGCGGCGCGCGTCGCCCGCCGCACGGCCTTCCTCTACCTGGGGAGGCTGGTCGAAGAGGGCGAGACGACACAGCTGTTTGCTGCACCACGCGAGAAACTCACCGAGGAGTACGTGACCGGACGTTTCGGCTAGGGAGCTAACATGCCTGAGAGACCGTTGGACCACGATCTGGAGGAGCTCAAGAAGCTCCTGCTTACGATGGCTGGAGAGGTTGAGAAGCAGCTCAATCTCGCCATCCGGGCCGTCGTGGACCGTGACAGCACGCTGGCAGAGGAAGTCATCGCCGGCGACGGGGTGATCGACCGGCGCGAGATCGAGGTAGACCGGCGGGTGGTTGAACTGATCGTACGGGAGCGGCCGATGGCCCGTGACCTGCGTCTCGTGATGACAGCGGTCAAGATCGCCCCAGACCTGGAGCGGGTCGCCGACCACGCGGTGAACATCGCGCGCCAGGCGATCTTGCTCAACCAAGTGCCGCCGCTTAAGCCATTAATCACGATCCCGGCCATGGCTGATGCGGCAACTCGCATGGTGCGGGATGCGATCGGAGCGTTCGTCGGACCGGACTCGCAGCAGGCCCGCCGGGTGATTGCCCAGGACGACGAAGTGGACGGGATGCACGAGCAGGTCTTCCGTGAGCTGCTCACCTACATGATGGAGGATCCGAAGACGATTCCCCGGGCACTCGCGCTGCTGCTGGTGGCGGCCTCGCTGGAACGCGTGGCCGATCAGGGGACCAACATCGCGGAGCAGGTGGTGTACCTCGTCGAGGCCGAGGACATCCGCCACAGGCACGGCGACGGCGGAAGCGAAGCGTGAGCCGACCGGCGCGCTTCTCGCTCGCGGGGCTGACCTGCCGCTACGGTGGCAGCGTGGCCGTACGCGACGTCTCCATGGAGATACCGGCGACCGGTGTGACCGCGTTCATAGGACCCTCGGGGTGCGGTAAGTCGACGATCCTGCGTTGCCTGAACCGCATGAACGACGTGGTTCCCGGCTTTTCCTTGGCGGGGCAGGTGATGCTGGACGGAGAGGACATCTACACACCAACCACGGACCCAGTGGCGGTGCGCCGACGGGTCGGCATGGTGTTCCAGCGCTCGAACCCTTTCCCTTCCTCGATCTTCGACAACGTGGCATACGGGCTGCGGCTGAATCACCAGTTCTCGCGACCCGAGCTCGAGCTCAAGGCCGAGCAGGCACTGCGCGCGGCTGACCTGTGGGCCGAGGTCAAGGACAGGCTGGATGTCACTGCGGGCAGCCTCTCTGGTGGGCAGCAGCAGCGGCTGTGTATCGCACGAGCGCTCGCGGTCGAGCCCGAGGTGCTGCTGTTCGACGAGCCCGCCTCCGCCCTCGACCCGATTTCCACCCAGCGCGTCGAGGAGCTGGTGCTGGAGCTGGGGAGGGAGCTGACCGTGGTGATCGTGACCCACAACCTCCAGCAGGCCTCTCGGGTTGCGGATCGCACCGCGTTTTTTCTGCTGGGGCGGCTGGTGGAGTACGCTCCCACCATGGATCTCTTCACCAAGCCGCGCCAGGAGCAGACCGAAGCGTACGTTTCGGGACGGTTCGGATGAACACGCGGGTTTTTGTGGTCGAGGACGACCTGGATATCGCCGAGATGGTGAGGCGTCACCTCGAGCGCTCCGGCGAGTACAGTGTTTCGCTGTTCACGCGCGGCGACGAGTTCCTGGCGGCCTGCGAGGGGGCGCTCCCCCAGCTCGTGATCCTGGACCTCAACCTCCCCGATACCGACGGGTTGACTATCTGCCGCGAGCTGCGCAATTGGGACGCCACCCGGACCGTGCCGATCCTGATGCTCACCGCGCGCGCCGGGGAGGCGGATCGCGTCACGGGACTGGATCTCGGGGCGGACGACTACCTCACGAAGCCGTTCTCGCTGCAGGAGCTGGCTGCCAGAGTCTCGGCGCTCGTGCGGCGCGTGCAGTGGGAGCGCGGCGTCCCTGGCGGGGTCTACAGCGATGACCAGCTGGTCGTGGATCCCGCGCGTCTGAGGGTTGAGCGCGAGGGCAAAGACGTGCACCTGACCCGGCGAGAGTTTGAGGTGTTGTGGCACCTCATCTCGCTCGGCGGACGGGTAGCCTCCCGCGAGCAGATCCTGGACGCAGTCTGGGGGCTGGCCTCGAGCGTGGACGCGCGCACGGTGGACGCCCACATCCGTACCGTGCGGCGGAAGCTGGGTGATGGGGTGATCGAGACGCTCATCGGCTCGGGGTACCGGTTTCGGAGCCAGGGATGAGGAAACGCAGCTCGCCTGGGCTTCTCGTTGGTCTCGGCACGCTGGCGGTCGCTCTCACCGGCCTCGTGGCCCTGAGTGCGATCCATCGGGGGGAGGCCCGGGCTGCCCTCGAGAACCGGCTTCGCCTCGCCGGAGAGGTTCTCGCCGCAAGCGCGCCAGAGCTGTTCGGGCAGCCATCGGAGCAGGCGGACGCCGAGATCCGGCACTGGGCCGCCGCCAGCGGCCTGCGGGTGACGCTGATTGCCCCGGACGGGCGTGTCCACGCGGACTCCTGGACGTTGCCTAGTCTGCTCTCCCGTCTCGAGAACCACCTGCAGCGGCCGGAGGTTGTCGCCGCGAGGAGCGGGGATGTTGGGGTAAGCCGCCGACGTTCGGCTACCACCGATCACCCCACGACGTATGTTGCGCGAGCGGTCGGACCGCCGGAGCGCCTACAGGGGTTCCTCCGCCTGGCTCAGGAAGAGGATCCCCCCGGTTGGCCGTGGGGCGGCATCCTGGTGGCGGCGCTGGCCGCTCTGGTTGCGGGCTGGGTCGCGGAAAGCTGGGCCCGGCGCTACCACAACGCGGCGGTGCGCCACCTGGCACCCTGGACGGAGTTGCCGTCCGACGCCGACCTGGAGGCGATCTCGGAGGAGACCGACCGGCGCTTCCGCGCGACGCGCGAAGCGCTCACCCGCGAGTTGGAGGCCACGCACACGGCACTCGAGCAGATGATAGAAGGGGTCGTGCTGCTCGACCACCAGGAGGTCGTGCGCTTCGCAAATGAAGCGGCGGTGCAGCTGCTGGGCGGTGGCCTGAGCGCCGGGCACCCTCTGGTTGAGGCGGTGCGGGTCCCCGAGGTGCTTGCGGCGGTGCACGAGACGCTGACGCACGGCGGGATCCGCCACACAACCATCGCTTTCCCCAGCGGGGTGGAGGTGGCGGTGCGGGTGTGCACCCTTGAGCACCCGATGCTGGCGGTCGCTGTGGTTGTGCGCGACGTTCGGGAGGAACGACAGCTGGAGCGGGCGCGGCGCGCGCTGGTGGCAGACCTCGCGCACGAGCTGCGCACGCCGTTGACGGTGCTCTCGGGTGTGGCCGAGGAGTTGAGCGAGGCTGGCGCGAGTGCGGAGCTCGGCAGCACCCTGACGCGCCAGGTCGCAAAGCTGCGGGCCTTCGCGGAGGAGCTTGAGGAGCTGGCACGCATCGAGTCTGGCCAGCTGCCTCTGCACCCCGAAGAGGTGGACGTTGCGGCCGTCGCCCGGCAGGTTCTCGCGGATCTTCGTGGCATTGCGGACCGGGCAGGAGTCACGCTGAAGGCCGAGGGTGGTGCCGCCCCGCTTCGCACCGACCCGGTACGGCTCGCCCAGGTGCTCGTCAACCTGGTGGACAACGGCATCCGTTACAACCGTCGGGGCGGCCGCGTTACGGTGCGGATCACCCCCTCCGAGGGGGGCGTCCGGATCGAGGTGGAAGACGATGGGATCGGCATCCCGGCCGCGGAGAGCGGGCTGGTGTTCCAACGCTTCTACCGGGTGCGCAGGCGGGCCGAAGGTGAGGGGGGAAGCGGGCTCGGCCTCGCCATCGTCAAGCACCTGGTCCGCGCGCTCGGCGGGACAGTCAACCTCACGTCGCGCGAAGGGGAGGGCACGCTCGTCACGCTGATGTTCCCG
>Ga0326726_10005780_pt1 | contig 11185 bp, 8 predicted proteins | sample MHFenrmetagenome_2_FD_207603 | JGI IMG/M metagenome (GOLD analysis project Ga0326726, IMG submission 207603) | Lab enriched peat soil microbial communities from Michigan Hollow, Ithaca, NY, United States - MHF15MN | ecosystem: Environmental > Terrestrial > Soil > Wetlands > Peat | place: USA...
CCCTGAGGACGCGGCCGCCGTCGAGGGGGAAGGCGGGGATGAGGTTGAACCCGGCAAGAACGAAATTGAGATAGCCGAGATACTTCAGGACGCCGACGATCGGGGTCACGGGGCCCGCTGCGAGCAAGAGATAGCTCAGCCCGAGGAGGACGGCGGCCAGCACGACGCTCGAGATCGGCCCGGCCACGGCCAGGAAGAACTCGGCCTTCGGGCTCGGCGGCTCGTCGCCCATCTCGGAGACGCCCCCAAAGAGGAACAGCGTGATGCCGCGCATGTCGAGCCCGAACTTTCGGGCGACGAGAGAATGCCAGAGTTCGTGAAAGACGATGGAGAGGAAAAGGCCCAGGGCCCCCGCGACGCCCATAGCCCAATAATCGGTTCGGTCCAGACCCTTGTACCACGCCGGGAAGAGGCCCGTGGCCAGGCTCCAGACGATCAGCGCGCCCAGGATGAGCCAGCTCCAGTCGACCTTGACTTCAAAGCCGAAAACCCGGAACAGGGTCACGGTCTTGCCGAACATCGGTCCCTCCTCGGGCGGCGTCTTCCGGTCTTATCCTCTCTACCCTACTCCAAAAAGCGTGCCAAGGCGATGGAAGGCCTGGACGGGTCGCCGTCTCCGGGAGGACCCCGGCGCGGCGGGCCTCCCGGCCGGGGATATCCGGCCTGGCAGGAAATAATCCCGGGGGACGGGACATGCTCCGGGCGGGAGCCGGAAAGCCGGGGGGTTCGTGGCCGGTTGTCGGAGATGTCCGCCGCTCCCGCGGCGCCTCGGCATGGCACGAATCTTGGTGCTATTTCTGAAGAAGGGTGGATTTCATGGAGGAGGCACTATGGACAAAGAACCCTTGAGTATCTGGGAGACCGCGCGGCTGCGGGGTCACTCGAGACGGGACTTCCTGAAGCTTTGTGGCTGGCTTTCTGCGGCCCTGGGGCTCGAGGCCAGCCAGGCCCGGGCCCTGGTCCAGGCCATGGACACCAAACCGAGGCCTCCCGTCATCTGGTATCATTTCCAGGAGTGCACCTGCTGCAGCGAGTCCTTCATCAAGTCTTCACACCCCATCGTGGCCGACGTCATCCTTGACCGGATCTCCCTCGATTATTCCCAGACCCTTCAGGTGGCGGCCGGGGAACAGGCGGAGGCGGCCGCTGCGGAGACGATCAAGAAGTACCCGGGCCAGTATATCTTGATGGCCGAGGGTTCGGTCCCGATGAAGGACGACGGCGTCTACTGCACGATCGGCGGGAAGACCGCCCTGGCCGCTCTCCGCGAAGCCGCCGAACACGCGATGGCTGTCGTGGCCTGGGGTAGCTGCGCCTCGAACGGCTGCGTCCAGTCCGCCTCGCCGAACCCGACGGGCGCAACCCCCATCCACAAGATCCTGCCGAACGTGGTCAATGTCCCGGGCTGCCCGCCGATCGCCGAGGTCATGACCGGGGTCGTCGCCCACCTCCTGGCGTTCGGCCGCCTGCCCCAGCTCGACTCCCAGGGCCGGCCCAAGGCCTTCTACTCGACGAGGATCCACGACTCCTGCTACCGGCGGCCGTACTACGACGCCGGGCTGTTCGTCGAATCGTTCGACGACGCCGGGGCCAAGAAGGGCTATTGCCTCTACAAGATGGGCTGCCGCGGGCCGCAGACGTATAACTCCTGCGGCATCATCCGCTGGAACGGGAGCACGAGCTATCCGATCCAGTCCGGCGCGCCCTGCATCGGGTGCAGCGAAGCCGGCTATTACGATGCCGGCCCATTCACCAGGTCCTTGCCCTCGTTCCCGGGCTTCGGGGTGGAGACGACGGCCGACCGGCTCGGCATTTACCTGGCCGCCGCGTCCGGCGGCGCCGTGGCCCTCCACGCCATCGCGACCAACATCCGCAAGCGCCGCCTGATCAAGAAGGAGCTCGAGGGCAGTCTCAAGGACAAGGATCTCAAAGCCGCGAAGCCGGCCGATAAGACCGAGGGAGGTGCGTGATGGCCAAGAGGATCGTTGTCGATCCCATCACCCGGATCGAGGGACATCTGCGGATCGAGGCCGACGTCGACGGAGGCCGCATCACCGACGCCTGGTCGTCGGGGACGATGGTCCGCGGCCTGGAGATCATTCTCCGGGGCCGCGACCCTCGGGACGCCTGGGCCTTCTGCGAAAGGGCATGCGGCGTGTGCACGACCGTCCACGCCCTGGCCTCCGTGAGGACTGTCGAGAACGCTCTGGGCATCGTCGTCCCGCCGAACGCCGAGCTCGTCCGGAACCTCATGTTCTGCGCCCACTACCTCCAGGACCATATCGTCCACTTCTATGTCCTCCACGCCCTCGATTGGGTGGACGTCGTGTCTGCCCTGAGCGCCGACCCGGCCCAAACGGCGGTCGTCGCCCGGTCGCTGTCGAGCTGGCCGAAGAGCTCGGAGGGGTATTTCAAGACCGTCCAGGACAGGGTCCGGGCCCTCGTCGCGAGCGGGCAGCTGGGCATCTTCGCCAATGCCTATTGGGGCCACCCCGCCTACAAGCTCCCGCCGGAGGTCAACCTTCTCGGCGTCGCTCATTACCTCGACATCCTCGAGTGGCAGAAGGAGATCATTAAGGTCCACGCCATCTTCGGCGGCAAGAACCCCCATCCCCACTACCTTGTCGGGGGCGCGTATTCCGCGGTCGGGCCGGAGAACGCCATGACGCTGAACGCCGAGCGCCTGGCCCTCGTCGGGAAGCTCATCGACGACGCCATCCAGATCGTCGACCAGGTCTATATCCCCGACCTCCTCGCCGTGGCGTCCTATTACAAAGACTGGGCCGCGATCGGCGGCGGGGTCTCGAACTATCTGGCCTACGGCGACCTGCCGACGCGGGGCATCGCCGACCCTTCGGGGTTCAAGTTCCCGAGGGGGGTCGTTCTTGACCGCGACCTCAGCCGCGTCCACGAGATCGATTTCGCCGACCCCGGCCAGATCACGGAATCCGTCGCCCATTCCTGGTATGCCTACAAGGGGGGCGACGCGGCGGCCCTTCACCCCTGGGACGGGGAAACGGATTTCAGCTACACCGGACCCAAGCCGCCCTATCAGAACCTCGAGGTCGGCGGCAAGTACTCCTGGCTCAAGACGCCCCGCTGGAAGGGGCGGGCCATGGAGGTCGGACCTCTGGCCCGGCTTCTCGTCGGCTACGCGGCCGGGCAGCCCGAGATCAAGCAGGCCGTCGACGGCGCCCTGGCCCATCTCGGCGTTCCGGCGACGGCGCTCTTCTCAACCCTGGGACGGACGGCGGCCCGGGGGATCGAGACCCAGCTCATCGCCCGCTGGATGAAGGAGTTCTACGACTCGCTCGTGACGAATATCAAGAACGGCGACACCCGGATGTTCAACGGCGAAAAGTGGGACCCGACGACCTGGCCGGCCGAAGCGAGGGGCGCCGGACTGTCCGAGGCCCCGCGGGGGGCCCTGGCCCATTGGATCGTCATTAAAGACGGCAAGATCGACAACTACCAGCTCGTCGTGCCGACGACCTGGAACGGCTCGCCGCGGGACGCCGGCGGTCAGAGGTCTCCCTACGAGGCGGCCCTCATCGGGACGCCCGTCGCCAGGCCCGACCAGCCCTTGGAGATCCTGAGGACGATCCACTCGTTCGACCCGTGCATCGCCTGCGCCGTCCACCTCTATGATCCGCAGGGCCGGCGCATCCATCAAGTCCGGGTCGTCTAGGAGGGCGGCATGGACAAGAGCGGACACGCCGAATATTATCAGGTCTACGTCTGGGACCTGCCGCTGCGGTTCTTCCACTGGATAAACGCCGGGTGCGTCTTCGTGCTCGGCGTGACGGGCCTTCTTATCGGCTCCCCCATTCCCTGGGGAGGACCGGCGGCCGAGGCCTCGTCACGGTATCTTTTCGGATCGGTCCGGTTCGTCCACTTCGCCTTTGCCTACCTCTTCCTGCTCAACTTCCTGGCCCGCGTCTATTGGGGATTCGCGGGAAACGATTTCGCCAGATGGAAAAATTTCTTTCCCCGCACCAAGGCCAAGCGGAAGGAGATCCTGCAGGTCCTTTGCCTCGACATCTTCCTCGTTTGCAAGCTGCCGGTCCAGTCGATCGGGGCCAACGCCCTGGCCGGCATCATCTACTCGGCCATGTACCTGGCCATCCTCTTCCAGGTCCTCACAGGCTTCGCCCTCTATTCGGTCATGAGCCCGGCCTGGTTCCCGCATCTCTTCGCCGGTCTCGTCCCTCTCTTCGGAGGGCTCGACAGCCTGCGGCAGTGGCATCACGTCTTCACCTGGGTGTTCGTCGCCTTCACGACCATGCATATCTACCTGTCCTGGTACCACGACTACTTGGAAGGCCGGGGGACGATCTCCTCCATGATAGGAGGCTGGAAGTTCATCGAGAAGTCGAGCTTCCCTCAGGCCCGCTGAGAAAGCGCCGGACCCGGTCCGCCGCCTCGCGGACGGCTTCGGCGACCGGGGGCGAGAGCTCGAGCGAGGCCCGGTCCGCCTCGGCGACGGAGATCGTCAGGAGGACGATCTCGGGGCGCTCGTCGCCGAGAGCGAGCGCATCAAGAATGTTCTTCAGCCCGACATCGTGAGGGGTTAAGACAGGGGGAATGGCCGCCGAGAACGCCGGGCGCGTGAGCGTCACGGTCCCGGGCGGTGCCCCGTCGGCCGCGGCGTCAATAACGAGGACGAGCCCGGCCCCGTCGAAAAAGGGCAGGAGGCTGAAGCCGGCCGTTCCGCCGTCCACGAGCTCAACGCCCGGCAGACCGCCGGTCCGCTCGATCTCTTCGACGACGCGGACGCCGACGCCCTCGTCGCCGAGGAGGATGTTCCCCAGCCCGAGGACGACGGTCTTAGGCGGCCTCCGCCCGCGCGCGTCCTGTGTCACATCCCGGCCGGAGCGGCGGGCGCCGGACCCGGCTGTTCCTCCATATACTGGATGTAGAGATCAGTCAGGTCCTCATGGGCCAGGTCCTGAACCGTCTTCATCATGACCAGCTTGCCCCTTCGCATAAAGCCGATGCGGTCGGCGATGAGCTTGGCCCGGAAGATATCGTGGGTCGACATGAACACGGACTTGCCCAGGTCGCGCATCTGGACGAGGATCTCCAGGAACTCGCGGCCCGACTGGGGGTCGAGGCCCGAGGTCGGCTCGTCGAGAAGGACGTTGGCCGCATCCTTGACCAGGGCGATGGCGATGCCGAGCTTCTGGCGCATGCCCTTGGAGAAGTTTTTGATCCGGCGGTCGAAGGCCTCTTTCTGCAGGCCGACGCGGCCGAGAACTTCGGCATAATCCTTCTTGCTGAGGTTCCGCTTGCCGGCCAGCTTGCTGAAGTAGTCGAGGTTCTGAATAGCCGTGAAGTTGCCGTAGAGCATGACGTTCTCGGAGACGAAAGAAACTTGGCGCTTGGCCTTGAGGGGGTCCCTGGCCACGTCGATCCCCTCGACGAGGGCCGTCCCTGATGTCGGCGGGATGAAGCCGAGAAAGAGGTTGATGGCCGTCGTCTTGCCGGCGCCGTTGGCTCCGAACATGCAGAAGATCTCGCCCGGCTCGACCCTGAAGGTCAAGCCGTCGAGAGCCAGTTCGCCGTCCTCGTAACGCTTGGTCAGTTCGATGGCTTCGAGCATGGTGGGTCTCCTTAACGGACGTCGTAGTGCAGGAACGAGACGTAGGCGCCGACGAAAAAGATGATGATCATGACCAGGAGCAGGGCGAAATCGGGGACGGACCGGACGAGCGACCGGCTTAGCCACTCCGGCTCGTAGACGTGCTGGGGCATGTCGCCGATGCTGATCTTGCCCTGCTCGCCGGTCTGGAAATTGATGCTCTGGCCGAGCTTGGAATTGATCCACTTCGTATAGATGGGCTTGTAGGCCCGGACCGAGGCCAGGAAGCGGTCGAACTCGTCGACCCCGGTGCGGGCCAGGGTCATCGAGCCGAAGGTCAGGGCCGAGGCCGGCGAGATCCGGGAGAGATTGACGGCCAGGTCCTGCTGGGCCTTTTTTTGCTGCTGATAGTCCCGCTCAATCGCGGCGTTGTTCACGTCGATCTTCGTCGTCAACTCCTGCTGGTAGTCCTGGATGAACTGGCGGAGCTTCTCCTGGTAGGCCTTGACATCCTTGGCCGCGTCGGCCTGGTTCTTCTTCATCCAGTCGAGGAACCCCTTCTGGCCCTCGGCCTGGATCTGGTTGAGGAAGGCGTCCTTCTTGGCCGTGATCTCGTGGACCGATGGGATCGGCTTGATCTGGCCGGCCGTGATGACCGCCGCCTTGGGGATGACCATGACGATGATGACCCAAACGAAGAGGAGGACGAGGAAGCTCGTCGACGAGCGCGACGTCCGGGCCGAGACGAACAGGCCCAGTGTGAAGAAGACCGAGAGGTAGAGGAAGAACATCAGGAAGATGAACATCAGCCGGGCCCAGTCCTGCCCGCCGAGCGAGACGTCGGGCACGATGAGGAGGAAGAGCAGGCTGAGCAGGAGCGGGACGAGAAGCGGCAGGAGGAGACTGATGTAGCCGCCGATGGCCTTGCCCAGGATGAGCCGGTCGCGGGGGACGTCGTTCGACAGGGCTAGCTTCAGCGTCCCCTTCTCCTTCTCGCCGACGATGGCATCGTAGGTGAAGAGGATGGCAAAGAGGCTGAGGACGATCTTGACGATGAACATCAGGTCGAGCTCGCCAAACACAGCGAAAACCGGATTGCTGCTGTACTTGGACTCAATGAGGTTCGGGTCGGCGGCAATGTTGACCGGAGCAACGCGGCCGACGGCCTCCTCGATGCCCGTGACGACGGTTCCGAGGACCTGGGGCGGCTTGCTGACCTTGATGCCGATGCCGGCGAGCGACTGGTAGTTCGGCTGGCTCTCCATGTTCTTCTTGTTGAGGGCCAGCGACGCCGTGTACTCCTTCTTCTCGGCCCGGTAGTTGGAGACGCCGGTGTAGACGGAGAGCAGGATGAGGATGGTGCAGAGAAGGAAGGTAAAGACGAATTTCGGGCTGGTGATGTTGTCCAGGATCTCTTTCTTGATGATGTCGCGGAGCATGCCGACCTCCCTCGTGCGAAACGTGGATAGGCGAAACCCGCATGGGGGCTTCCGCGATATTATACGTCAAAAAGGCCGGGAGGTTCATAACTCGCTCCCCTTTATTAAGTTATTTCGCGGAATTGCGGCTTCGAGCCCTCAGCCACAATTCTGCAGGTCGCTTCGCGGACTTCGCTTCCCGCCGGTCCCAGGAACCGCTTGACCGGGCGGCAAGAGGGCGTCTATCATGCGGCCATGCGCAGAAAACGCCCCGGCACGTTCGGAACCCTCTTATTCATTATCGCCCTGGCAGCGGTCGTCTCGGCCGCCGCGAGCTGCCGTCAAGCTCTTCCGCCGGCGGCGACAACCCTGGAAAAACCTTTGGAGCTCTTCGATGGGCACAGCGATCTCGGCGCCGTCCTCAAGCCCGGCGCGGTCGTCGAGGACATCGCGAATGGGACCTTGGTCATCGAGGGCGCCGGGGCCAACATGTGGTTCGTGGCCGACGAGGGCCATTTCTTGTGGAAACGCATCAAGGGGGATTTCATCGTCTGCGCCCGCATGGGATTCTTGGGGAAGGGCGTCGAGGCCCACCGCAAGATCGGCTGGATGGCCCGCGCGAACATGGACACCGGATCGGCCCAAGCCAGCGCCGTGGTCCACGGCGACGGCCTGACGTCGCTTCAGTTCCGGCGCGCGATCAAAACAGACACTGAGGAGATCCGGCTCCCCATTTCCGGCGCTGACCAGATCCAGCTCGAGCGCAAGGGCAATACATATATCATGTCGGCGGCCCGCTTCGGCGAACCGTACATGAGCGAACGCGTCGAGAAGATCGGCCTCGGGGACGAGATCCTCGTCGGCCTCTTCGTCTGTTCGCACAATGCCGAGGTCGTTGAGAAGGCCGAGTTTACGAACGTCCGCGTCACCATCCCGGCGCCGGAAAATTTCGTCCCGTATCAGGATTACATCGGCGGGACGATCGAACTCCTGGACATCGATATCGGCAAGCGCACGGCCGTGTTCCGCTCGGACCGGCCGATCCAGGCGCCCAACTGGACCAAGGACGGACGCTTCCTGATCTATAACGCCGACGGCCTTCTTTTCCGCCTCGATCTGGCCACGGGAAAGACCTCGAAGATCGATACGGGGTTCGCCACGGCCAACAATAACGACCACGTCCTGTCGTTCGACGGGAAACGGCTCGGCATCAGCCATCACAGCGCCGAGGACAAAGACGAGTCCATCATCTACACCCTGCCGGTGAAGGGCGGAAAGCCCAAGCGGGTCACGTCCAAGGCGCCGTCCTATCTTCACGGCTGGTCGCCGGACGGGCGGTTCCTCGTCTTTACGGGCGGCCGAGAAGACAATTATGATGTTTATCGGATCCCCGTCGGAGGCGGGGACGAGGTCCGGCTGACCGACGCCCCGGGACTCGACGACGGGCCTGAATATACGCCGGACGGCCGCATCATCTATTTCAATTCCGCCCGGACCGGGGATATGCGCATCTGGCGAATGGCCCCTGACGGGAGCGGCCAGGAGCCCGTCACTTCGGGCGAGTTCCGCGACTGGTTCCCGCACGTCTCCCCCGACGGCAAGCGCATCGTCTTCTTATCATTCGGCAAAGATGTCGCGGCGGACGACCATCCGTTCTACAGGCAGGTCACCATCCGGATGATGGCCGCGGGCCGCCCGCGCGAGCCCAAGGTCATCGCCTATGTCTATGGCGGTCAGGGAACGATCAACGTCCCCTCATGGTCGCCGGATGGAAAACGGATCGCCTTCGTCAGCAATTCGCGATTCTGAGAGGGCCTACCTCCCGCGATACTTCTCACCCGTTTCGACGCGGAAGGTGTCGAGGAAGAGCCCGAATGAGCCGGGCGGCTCAATCAAGTAGTCAAGTGACATGCCTGTGAACGGCGTGCCACGCTCTTTGAGGATGCGCAGGCGGACTTTTGTCGTTTCGACGACCGGGAAGCGAAGGAGCTTCTTCCAGCCCACCGTCGTGCCCCTAGCGAACTCTTTCCATTCCTTTCCGTTCCAAGCGTCAATGGCAAAGGCCTCGATCCGCTGACCGCGCCGGAGGTCCTCTTTGATCATGGCGACGTTGAAGGTCGTCAGGCCGGCAAGATCACGGTCGATGACCGTGCTCGAGCCGCTCCCGTTCAGGGTATGACCCGTCTTGGCCGCAAGATTGACGGCGAACGTCGCCCGAAGCCTCTCCCCCAGCTCCTTGAGCCGCCGAGCGTCGTTCTCGTGGATGCGGCCGCGCTTGTCGGGCGGGATATTGAGCAGAAGCTGGGCGTTGCCGCCGACAGATGTGCAATAAATGTCGAGGAGGTCGTCGAGCGACTTGACCTTGTCATCCTCAGCCGCGTGATAGAACCAACCGGGACGGATGGAGACGTCGACCTGGCCCGGATACCAAATGAGGCGCCCCCCCTGGCTGGCCACGGCCTCGATCCTGTCCATGGAGCCGAGGTCCTTGGCCTGGGCGTCGAGATGGGCGATGCCGCCGGGATTTTTTTCATCGGGTAGATCATCGAAGCCGACGACCGGAATGACGCTCCATTCGCTCTCCCGGGTGACTCCGGCCTCGTTGCCGATCCAGCGGGCATCAGGGCCCATAATGGAGATGACGGCATTGGGCTGGAGCTTGCGAATAAGGGCATAATAGCCCGCCCAGTCGTAGACCTGTCGCTTTCCGTTCGGGCCTTCGCCGCAAGCCCCGTCGAACCAGACCTCGGAGATCTCGCCGTAATTCGTCAGGAGCTCCTTGAGCTGGTTCTTGAAATGCTCGTTGTAGCGCGGTGAGTCACCGTACGACGGCTCATGGCGGTCCCAGGGCGAGAGGTAGACGCCAAATGCCAAGCCGGCCTTCCGGCAGGCTGCGGCGACCTCGCCGACCACATCGCCCTTCCCTTCTCGCCACGGCGAGCTTTTGACCGAGTGTTCGGTCCAACGGCTCGGCCAGAGGCAGAAGCCGTCGTGGTGCTTGGCCGTGACGATGAGGCCCCGGATGCCCGCCGCTCGGACCGCTTCGACCCATTGCCCGGCGTCGAAGTCGGTTGGATTGAAGAGCTTCGGGTCCTCCGTCCCTTGCCCCCATTCCCGGTCGGTGAAGGTGTTCATCCCGAAATGGACGAAGGCCTGGAACTCGAGCGCCTGCCAGCGGAGCTGCCGCTCGGACGGCACGACCCGCGCCGCCTTGCTGACGAGCCCGGCGATCGTGTCCGAAGGCGAGATCTCGATGGGGCCGGCGACCGCAGACGCCTTCTCCGGTGACGGGGGCGCGTCTTTCCTGCCTGAGCAGCCTGGCAAAGAAAGAACGGCGACAGCGGCGGCCGCCGTGAGGGCGGCGATTCTCAGATCAAAGCGCATCTTCATGGCCTCTCCTCGACCCGGCACTCGGCGAAACGTCGACCTCACTATACAACAAGACCGGCGACACGTGCCAAAGGGAGCTGAGCGACGGAGCGCAGGACGGTGCTGTGACCGCCCTGAGGCCCCCGTGATGGAAGGGGGGCCCGCCGGAGGCGGGGGAAACCGGATTCGCAGGTTTCCGGGGTGCGGGGGCAAGGGGCGGCCCAGCGCCGCCCAAAAACGCGCCGTCGCAAGGTCCATTCGGCACATCTCCCCGAACCGCCGTTGACATCTCTCCGACCGTGAATTATGCTCCCTCGCGAAAAAGGACCGCCTCCGTCCCGGACGAAAGGAGAGTGCGATGGCCCCCGTTATCACCCTGAACGCCGTCGATTATGCCATCATCGCCGGCTACATCTCGGTCATGGTCCTCGTCGGGTACTCGCTCAAGAAATACATGAAGACCGGCGAGGACTTCTTCCTCTCGGGCCGCTCCCTCCCCGGCTGGATCACCGGGCTGGCCTTCCTCTCCGCCAACCTCGGCGCCCTCGAGGTCATCGGCATGGTCGCCAACTCGGCGAAATACGGCATCTCCACGGTCCACTTCTACTGGGTCGGGGCCATCCCGGCCATGGTCTTCCTGGGCATCTTCATGATGCCGTTCTACTACGGCAGCCGCGTCCGGACCGTGCCTGAGTACCTCAAGCTCCGCTACAATGAGGCGACCCGCGGCCTCAACGCCATCTCCTTCGCCGTCATGACCGTGCTCATGAGCGGCGTCAGCCTCTACGTCATGGCCCTGCTCTTCAAGCTCATGCTC
>Ga0326726_10005781_pt1 | contig 11184 bp, 7 predicted proteins | sample MHFenrmetagenome_2_FD_207603 | JGI IMG/M metagenome (GOLD analysis project Ga0326726, IMG submission 207603) | Lab enriched peat soil microbial communities from Michigan Hollow, Ithaca, NY, United States - MHF15MN | ecosystem: Environmental > Terrestrial > Soil > Wetlands > Peat | place: USA...
CGACGATGAAGATCCCCAACATGATCGAAAAGACCCTTCGCTACCCGGGTCATGTCGAGCATATCCGGGCCTTGCGCGACAGCGGCTTCTTCGGCACCGAAGAGATCGAGGTCAAGGGCCGCAGGCTCCGTCCCCTCGACGTCACCTCGGCCGTGCTCTTCAAGCACTGGCATCTCCACGAGGAGGACGACGAGTTCACGGTCATGAGGATCGTCATCGAAGGGGAAGAGGGCGGCCGCGCCAAGCGCGTCGCCTACGATCTCTTCGACCGCCGGGACCGGGCGACGGGCTTTTCGTCGATGGCCCGGACAACGGGTTTTCCGGCGGCGGCGGCGGCCCGGCTCGTCCTGGCCGGCGCGTTCCGGCGCAAGGGGGTCTCCCCCCCGGAGCTTCTCGGAGCCGAGGAGGCCGTCTTCAAGACCGTCATGGACGAGCTTGCGGCCAGGCACGTCGTCTACCGCATGACCGAACGTTAGGCTGAGGAAGGAGGCACGCGATGATACGGAAGCTTTCAACCACCCTGATCGTGCTGGCCGCGCTGGGCGCGGCGGTCCCGTCGGGCCTCGAGGCCCAGGCGAAGCCCCTGAGAAAGGCCGCCCCGGCCGCGGCCGCCGCGCTCGACGCCGCGGTCGTTCTCAATGGCCTCAACTTCCGGTCGATCGGACCGACGCAGCAGAGCGGGCGGTTCGTCGATTTCGCCGTCCCGCCCGGAAGCCCGAACACCTTCTACGCGGCCTCGGCCTCCGGCGGCCTGTGGAAGACGGAGAACAACGGCCAGTCCTTCGAGCCGCTCTTCGATAACGAAAAGGTCTTTTCGATCGGCGACATCGCGGTGGCCCCCTCCGATCCCGCCCTCCTGTGGCTGGGCTCGGGCGAGGCCAACAACTCCCGTTCGACCTATTGGGGCGACGGCGTCTACAAGTCCGTCGACGCCGGCAAGACCTGGGCCAACATGGGCCTCAAGGAATCCCATCATGTCGGGCGCATCGTCATCCATCCGAAGGATCCCAACGTCGTTTACGTGGCCGCCCTGGGCCATCTGTATTCCGATAACGCCGAGAGGGGAGTCTACAAGACGGCCGACGGCGGCAGGACCTGGACGAAGGTCCTCGGCATCGCCATCGACGGGCGTTCCATCGGCGTCGTCGATCTGGTCATGGACCCGTCGGACCCGGAGACCCTTTACGCCGCGTCCTATGACCGGTTCCGCAGGCCCTGGACCTTGGGCATCGGCGGACCGGGGTCCGGCATCCACAAAACGGTCGACGGCGGCAAGACCTGGACGCGGCTCACGAACGGCCTTCCGTCCGGCGTCCTCGGCCGCATCGGACTTGCCGTTTCCGCCAAGAACCCGAAGATCCTTTACGCCGAGATCGAGAACGCCAACAAGCCCGGCCTGGCCGCCGAGGACCGCTACAAGGAAGTCCTGGCGGGCCAATCGAGCGCGGGCATGATCGACGGCGAGATCTATCGCTCCGACGACGCCGGGGCGACCTGGGCCAAGGTCAGCCCGGAGAAGCAGTCCGTCGGCGGCGCTCCCGGCTATTACTACGGCCAGATCATTGTCGACCCGAACGACGCGAACGTCGTCTACGTCCTCAGCGTCGGCGTCCTGGCCAGCCATGACGGCGGCAAAACGTGGACGCCGGCGTTCCGGTTTGGCGGCGACAACCACGCCCTCTGGATCGACCCGGCGGACAGCCGTCACATGCTCCTCGGATACGACCACGGACTCGGCCTGACCTGGGACGGGGGGAAGAACTGGTACCATCCCGACTTTCTGCCGCTGGCCCAATTCTACGCCGTCGATTACGACATGTCCCATCCCTACCGTGTCGCGGGCGGCCTCCAGGACAACGGCAGCTTGATGGGGCCGAGCACGAACGTCGGCGCGAGCGGAGGCTACGGGCGGAGCGCCGGCGGCCCGCCCATCCGGCTCGAGGATTGGTTCAATGTGGGCGGCGGGGACGGGATGTACAACGTCTTCGACCGGGCCACCAACCGCGTCCTCTACAACGAGTCCCAGTTCGGGCCCTTGACCCGGGTCGATCTCGTCACCGGCGAGTCCAAATACATCGCCTACCAGCAGGTCAAGCCCGGGACGCGATGGAACTGGTGCGCGCCGATCCTCGTCTCGACCCATAACAGCGACACGGTCTATCACTGCGGCAATATCGTCGTCATGTCAACGAACCGGGGCGAGACCTGGACCGAGGTCAGCCCCGACCTCTCGACCAACGATCCGGCGAAGCTCATGGTCGAGGGCAAGGGCGGCGACGGCAACATCCAATACTGCACGATCACGACCTTCGACGAGTCGCCGCTCCTGCCCGGCCTGCTCTGGGCCGGCACGGACGACGGGAACGTCTGGGTCACGCGCGACAACGGCAAGGCCTGGACGAAGCTCAATGACAAGATCGCCGGCAATCCCGGGTATTGGGTCAGCCGGGTCGCGGCCTCGCCCTCCGATCCGGCCGTGGCCTATGTCGCCTACACCGGTTTCCGGAACGACGATTTCCGGCCTTATCTCTACAAGACGACCGACTACGGCGCCACCTGGACCTCCCTGGCCGCCGGCTTGGCGGAGGGGCCGGTCAACGTCGTCCGGGAAGACCCCAAGAACCCGAGCCTCCTCTTCGCCGGAACGGATTTCGGCGTCTATGTCTCGCTCGACGGCGGCAAGGCCTGGCTGAAGCTGAAAGGGGACATGCCGACCCAGCCGGTCCACGATCTCAAGATCCAGCCGCGTGACTCGGACCTGATCCTCGCCACGCACGGCCGGGGAGCCTATGTCGTCGACGTCAAGCCGTTGGAAGAGCTCACCCCCGGTATCCTGGCCGAGGATTTCCATCTCTTCGGCGTCGAGCCGAAGGCCCGCTGGGTGGGACAGAACATGCGGGAATCCGGCAGCTCGAACTTCTCCGGGGAAAGCGAGCCGCCCGGTTTGGCCATCTGTTACCTGCTGAGGGCGAAACCCAAGGAAGGGGCGAAGATCCAGGTCTTTGCCGGCAGCCTGCTCCTGCAGGAGATCACCGCGACCGCCAACGTGGGGCTCAACAGCGTCCAATGGGACATGACCGGACGGCGCCCGCGGTCCCCGGAGGAGACCAACGCCGCCCAGGAGGCCCCGCGCCGGGCGATCCGTGGCCAAGGGAATTCCGCCACCTTCGCGGTCCAGCCGGGAGATTATCGGATCGTCCTCACGGTCGACGGCAAGTCGCAGACGGTCATGGGGACGGTGCTCAAGGACCCCCGCTTTTAGGGGTCCGGGCGGGGGACTGACCCCGTCGAAAGAGGGCGCACCCGCTCGCGGCTGTAACGAATATTTACGCGGACGGCAAGCAGGCGGGGGACCGGGGATCGCGCCCCGGCCCCCCGTCGATCATCGCGTCCCCTGATTCAGGGGCCATTTCGAATTCCGGCCTGCGCCGGGCGGCTGGCACGCGGGTTGCAGGAGATATGGCCGGCCGCCCATGTTAGAACTGATCGGAGTAACCAAGAGGTTCTCGGGCATCCCGGTCGTCAAGGACGTGAGCTTCACCGTCCGCCCCGGCGAGATCCTCGGCTACCTCGGCCCCAACGGGGCGGGAAAGACGACGACGATCAAGATGCTGGCCGGGCTTCTCGAGCCGTCCCGAGGAGAGATCCTCTACGCCGGCCGGAAGATCAAATCCGATCTCTATGCTTACAAGCAGCGCCTGGGGTATGTCCCCGAGCAATCCGAGATCTATCCCCACCTTAGCGCTTACGACTACCTGCGCATGGTCGCCCGGCTGAGAGGCCTGGACGAAAGGGCCCTCGAGGTCAAGGTCCGCTCCTTCCTCCGCATCTTCGATCTCGAGCAGGACATGCACGGCCCGATCGCCTCTTTTTCCAAGGGCATGCGGCAGAAGGTCCTTATCGCCGCCGCGCTGCTCCACGATCCCGATATCCTCCTCCTCGATGAGCCGCTCTCGGGCCTGGACGTAACGGCCGGCCTCGTCGTTCGCGACCTCATCCGGCGGCTCGCCGCCGAGAACAAGATCATCATCTACTCCTCGCACGTTCTCGAAGTGACGGAGAAGATCTGCACCAAGGTCATCATCCTCCACAAGGGGGAGATCGTGGCCAACGATTCCGTCGAGAACCTCCGCCGGCTGATGCACCTTCCCTCCCTGGCCGACATCTTCAGCGAGCTCGTCTTGCACGAGGACACCGACGCGGTCGCCGCCCGCCTGGTCGAGGCCATGAAGGGGCCCGCGTAGGGGAGGGCGATGGGCGGTCCGGCGATCGAGCTTCGTCAGCTCCGGATCCTCACCCGGCATTTCTTCGACCGGCTCTTCCGGAACGAGACGGTCGACTTCGCGGACCAGATGAAGGAGAAGCTCATCGCGGCCCTCGCGCTCCTGGCCGTGTTCTTCTCCTGGGCCTCCTGGCTCATGCTCTTCAAATACCACTTCGTCCCCGATGTCAACCGGTCCTGGCAGGAGAAGAACTACATCTTTACGCTGATGATGCTCGTCTTCGCCCTTATCACCCTGCTCGAGTGGGACATCCTCTTCCCCGACCGGCGCGACTTTCTCAACCTGACGCCCCTGCCCGTTCGCCTGCGCACGGTGTTCGCGGCCAAGCTGGCGTCTTTCGTCCTCTTCGTCGGTCTGTTCTCCGTGGCCATGATGGGCGTCTCCGCGATCCTGTTCTCCATGTATTTGACCGAATGGCGGGCCAACAGTCTCGTCCTGGCCGTCCGCTATGTCGCGGCGCACATCCTGTCCGGGTTCGCGGCCAACTTCGCCGTGTTCTTCGGCCTCGTTTTCATCCAGCTCCTGATGATGGCCGTCCTTCCCGACCGGCTCTCCCGGAAGGCCGCCCTGGCCGTTCGCTTCACGCTCGCCGCCGGGCTCATCTTCCTCCTTCTCAGCTTCGCCGTCGCCCCCGCCATCCTGGGGCGGTCGTTCCATGATCTGGAGTCCCTCAAGGCCGCAGGCGATCCTTTCATGTTCCGCTTCCCGCCGTTGTGGTTCGTCGGCCTTTACGAGGTCCTTCTGGGCACCCGCGACGTCATCTTCGAAGCCGAGGCGCGCACGGCCGGCCTTGCCTTGGTCCTGGCCTCGGCCGCCTTCATCGGCTCGGGGTTCTTGAGCTACCGGCGGCACGTCCTCAGGACCCTGGAGGTCCCGAAGGGCAGGCCCGTCTTCCTCCGGCTCCGCGAGGGATGGAGAAAGCTGGTTGCAGGATCCGTCATGAGGACGCCGGAGGAACGCGCCGTTTACGGCTTCTTTTCCGAGACCTTGCGATCGAGCCCGAAGCACCGGATGACGCTGGTTTACTATCTTGCGGCGGGGGCCGCCGGCATGCTCGTCCTCGCCGCCGCCTACCGGGAGGCCTTCCGGTCGCTGACCCCCGCGAACGGCTTTCTCCTGGTCCAGCCGCTGCTCCTCGCGTTCACGCTCGTCGTCGCCCTCCGGGCGCTTGTCGACCAGCCGGCCTCGCTCGAGGCCAACTGGGTCTTCCGGCTGACCGAGACGCCGCGCGTCTCGCGCTATGCGTCCGGCCTGAAAAAGGCGATCGTCCTCGAGTTCCTCCTGCCGTTGTTCCTCGTCGTCCTGGGCATCCATGCGCTGCTCTGGGATACCGGGCCCGCCCTGACGCACGCGGCCTTCGGCCTTATCGTCTCCGTCCTGGGCGTCGAGGCCGCCTTTTTCCGCTTCCGGAAGGTCCCCTTCGCCTGCAGCTGGGTCCCGGGGAAGCTCAAGCTTCACTTCACGGCCATCCCCTGTCTGGTCGGCCTTCTCCTCTCCATGATGATCTTGGCCGCCGTCGAAAAGTCCGTCCTCGCCGACCCCCTCCGGGCGGTCGTCTTCCTGGCCGCCGCGGGCGCCGCGGGTTTCGCCTTCCGGGTGGCGAACAGGCGATACTACCGGACGGCGACGCTCCTCTACGACGAGGAGCCCGAGCCCGCCCTGATCGAGCTCCCTGGCGGGGATTGAGCGCCGTCTTTTTTTCGCGGCCCGATTCTGTTACCCTATCCCGGGAGGTTCGATCATGGCCTATAAGACCCAGGACGTTCTCGACCGCATCGACCGGTTCCCCCGCGTCGATCTCATCCACCGCCCGACGCCCCTGCGCAAGCTCGAGCGTCTTTCGGCGCGTCTCGGCGGCCCGGAGATCTATATCAAGCGGGACGACATGACCGGCCTGGCCTTCGGCGGCAACAAATCGCGCAAGCTCGAATTCATCGTCAGCGACATGCTCGAGAAGAAGGCCGACGTCGTCATCACCTGGGCCGGCTTCCAGTCCAACTGGTGCATGCAGACCGCCGCGGCGGCCCGGACCTTCGGCATCAAGCCCATCCTCATGCTCTTCAAGGCCGTCGACCAGCCGGCGACGGCGGACGGCAATGTCCTGCTCGACGTCATCCTCGATGCCGATATCCGGATCCTCCAGGCCGAGAAAGGCCAGATCGTCAAATCGGCCCAGGCCATGGAGATCCTCGACGAGGCCGGACGGGACGTCAGGGGACAGGGGCACAAGCCTTACCTCGTACCCGTCGGCGGGTCCCTCGTCCGCGGCGACATGGACAAGCCGCTCGGCGCCATCAGCTACGTCGGTGCCTTCGCGGAGCTCATCGAGCAGATGCGCAGCGGCGGAGCCGAGCCCGACTACATCATCCACGCGACCGGCTCCGGCGGGACACAGGCCGGGCTCGCCGTCGGGGCCAGGGCCATGACCACGGGCTGTCGCGTTCTCGGCATCAGCGTCTCCGATCCCAAGGGGCCTTTCTCCGACGATGTTCTGGAGATCGCCCGGACCACGGACGAGGTTCTCGGCCTCGGCTTGGGCATCCTCCCCGACGATATCACCGTCTTCGACGAGTACCTCGGCGAGGGCTATGGGGTCGTCGACAGGGCCATCGCCGAGGTCATCCGGCTGGTGTTCCAGACCGAGGGCATCGTGCTGGATCCCGTCTATACCGGCAAGGCCATGATCGGCCTCATCGATCTCATCAAGACGGGCTTCTTCAAGCCGACCGATAAGGTCGTCTTCGTGCACACGGGCGGAACGCCGGCGCTCTTCCCGAACCGGGAGAAGATCTTCAATTTCCTGATGAAAAAGAGCTAGCCCGCCGCGGCCAGACGGGCCAGACCGGCCTCGAGCCCGTCGAGGGCGAAGCGATGGATCTCGAGGGGCGCCGAGGCGAGCAGGTGGAGCGTTTTGAGCCCGCTCCCGGTCAGGATCAGGACGACGCTCCCGTCCCCGCCCTTGAGCCGGCCGTCGGCGAGGAGACGCTTCAAGGCGGCCAGGGTCGTCGCGGATTCCGGCTGGCAGAAGAGCCCTTCGGATGATGCCAGCTCCCGCTGGGCCCGGAGCATGGCTTCGTCCGACACGGCCACGAGAAGGCCGTCCCGCTCACGGATCATCCTCAGCACCGCGTTGCCGGCCGGAGGGGTCGGATTGGCGATGGCGTGGGCGATCGTCCGGCCCGCCTGGATGCGCTCGTACCTGGCGAGACCTTTGTCGAAGGCCCGGGCGAGCGGCGCGCACTCCTCGGCCTGGACGCCGACGATCTGTGGATAGGCCCGGATCAGGCCCTCCCGCTCGAGATCGGCGAAACCGCGCATGAGGCCGAGAAGATGTCCCCCCGAGCTCAGAGGGACGATGACCGTGCGGGGGGCCCGGCGGCCGAGCTGAAGGAAGATCTCGAAGGCCGTGACCTTGTACCCTTCCATCCGGTACGGATCGATCGAATTCATGAAGGTGATGCCCAGTCTCTTCCCGATGCCCAGGCTGGCCTCGAACAAGGCGCCGTAATCGCCGTCGACGGCCACCAGCCGGGGTCCGAAGATGGCCGCGGCCTGGAGGCTGGCCGTGGAGCTCCCTTCCTTGAGCAGGACGAACGTCTCCAAGCCGGCCCGGGCGCCGTAGGCGGCCGTGGAGGCGGCCATGTTGCCCGTCGAGACCGTTCCGATCCGCCGGTGGCCCAGGGCCGCGGCCTTCTGGACGGCCACCGCCGTGCCCCGGTCCTTGAAGCTCCAGGTCGGATTCTGCGCTTCGTTCTTGCCGTAGACCTCGGCCAGGCCGAGCCCTGCGGCCGCCCGGCCGAGGCGGACGAGCGGCGTCGTCCCTTCGCCCAGGCTCAGGGCCGGATCGATCCGCTCGAGAGGCAGGAAATCAGCGAACTTGGCCAGGGCCAGAGCTTCGTTCTCATGGATCCGCCGGCCGCCCGGACGGGGAGCGGCAATGAACAGGGGTTCGCCGCAGCGGGGGCAGAACGGCGAATACGGATCACGCGAAGCCAGGGGCCCGCAGCCGAGGCATTCGAACTCGTCCATGGTCAAGCTCCTTGTAAAGGCCGGCCCGGAATTATAAACCGAAACCGCGGCCATGACCATGGCCGTCTTTCGCGACTCGCGACGACGGGTTGCGGGGGGACGGCCGTCCGCGGTAAAATCGTCCGGCCATGGACGACGTGTTCTTCATGAAGGCCGCCCTCGCCGAGGCCGCTAAGGCCGCGGCCGCGGGGGAGGTGCCCGTCGGCGCCGTCGTCGTCAGAGAAGGGAGGATCGTCGCCCGCGGATCGAACAGGCCCATCGGCTCCTCCGATCCCACGGCCCACGCCGAGATCGTGGCCCTCCGCCGGGCCGCGAAAAGGGCCGGCAACTACCGGCTGTCCGACTGCGACCTCTACGTCACCGTCGAGCCCTGCGCCATGTGCCTCGGAGCCGTCGTCCAGGCCCGGATCCGCTCGCTCGTCTTCGGCGCCCCGGATCCCAAGGCCGGGGCCGTCGTCTCGACGATGGAATTCCCCTTCGCGCGGCTCAATCACCGTCCGGAGATCCGCGGCGGGGTCATGGCCGAAGAGAGCGCGGCGGTCCTGCGCGACTTCTTCCGCGCGCGTAGAAACAAATGACGATTTCGGCTATAATCGGGCTTCGTTTTGCGTCCTGATATGCGGAGAGGTGGCCGAGTGGTTGAAGGCGACGGTCTCGAAAACCGTTATCTCGAGCAATTGGGATCGCGGGTTCGAATCCCGCCCTCTCCGCCATGGTTGTCCCGCCCATGAAATGCGTCCCCCTCGTTCTCACCGGCTTCGGCCATGTCGGCCGGGCGTTCTTTTCCCTCCTCCGGGAAAAGTCCGAGGACCTCGACCGGCGCTACGGCCTGGCCTTCGAGATGCTGGCGGTCGCCCGGGCAGACGGCTGCTTTTGCTCGGGCGGGCCGCTCGACGTCCGGCAGATCTCACGGTCCGGCGACCTCTGGACCTCGGGGAATCCCTCGTGGCGTCCGGGCATGCGGGCCGCGGACCTGATCACGGAGCAGGCGAGGGGCGGCTGCCTCGTCGAGTGCACGATCTCCAATCTCGAGACGGGCGAGCCGGGCCTATCGTACATATCGGCCGCGCTTCGAGCCGGCTGGCACGCCGTCGCCGCGAGCAAGGGGGCCTTGGTCGTCGGCCTGCCGGCCCTCAAGGCGCTGGCCGTGGAGCACGGCGTCTTTCTCAAGTTCAGCGGGGCCGCCGCGGCCGCCTTGCCGACGCTCGACGTCGGCATGTTCTCGCTGGCCGGGGCCCGCATCGAAGGCATCCAGGGCATCCTCAACGGCACGACGAATTACATCCTGACCAGGATGGCGGAAGGCCTCGATTACGCCGAGGCGCTCAAGGAGGCCCAGGACAAGGGCATCGCCGAGCCCGACCCGGCCCATGATGTCGGCGGCTGGGACGCGGCCTGCAAGATCCTGCTCATCACCAACGCCTGCCTCGACAAGGAGTACGTCCTGAAGGACGTCCACGTGACCGGCATCACCGAGCTCGACGCCGATTTCGTCCGCTCCGCCCGCCACGAAGGGCGGTCGGTCAAGCTCCTGGCCACCGCCGCCCCCGGACGGCAGGGCGGGAAGTGGAGCCTCGACGTCCGGCCCTCGCTCGTCGACGCGACCCATCCTCTCGTCCATGTCAACGGCACCGAGAAAGGCATCACCTTTCTTACCGATTCCATGGGCTCCGTGACCGTGACCGGGGGCCGGTCCAGCCCCCGCGGCGCCGCCGCCGCCCTGCTCAAGGACATCATCAACATCTACCGCCCGCCCTTCTAAACAAGTCTTTATCTAAGTCCAATATATATTATTGATATGCGGTCATGCGCCTAGCTATATCTCGTTGGGCGGCCATGCACTACTAAACCGGCTTCGAGATAAGAACATGCAATCGACGCTCTAGAGGAGGCCGCAGAAGAGCGGCGAGGAGGGCAGCCGATCCCGACATTGGGAAAGTTTAGACAGGCAGCGCGGCGGACGAGGGCAGTTTCTGGGGAAACCGCCAAAACGTGTTTGAGCGAGGCTTAGCGCAAGCCGAGCGAGTTGTTTTGGCGCCGAGTCCGTCGCACTGACTGGCGTCTTCAAACTTTCCCAGGAGGGAGAGGCTGACTTCCGAGTCGCTGCGCGGCCGAGACAGGAGCGGGCGCGTTGACCAAACCACGCTTTTTTGGTAAGGTTGGCATCTCCAGGGCATACCGGAATCGGAACCAGAGGAACGGAGAGGTGTCCGAGTGGTTTAAGGAGCACGCTTGGAAAGCGTGTGTGCGCCGTAAGGTGTACCGCGGGTTCGAATCCCGCCCTCTCCGCCAATCAAACGGCCCCGCATAAGGAGAGATGATATGGACAGCAAAGACCTGATCCTCATCGAAGATCTCTATGGCGCCCACAACTACCATCCCCTCGACGTTGTCATCAGCAAGGCCCAGGGGATCTGGATGCACGACGTCGAGGGCCGCAAGTACCTCGATTTCCTGAGCGCGTACTCCGCCGTCAATCAGGGCCACCGGCACCCCCGGATCGTCCGCGCCCTGATCGAACAGGCAAGGAAGCTGACCCTGACCTCCCGGGCCTTCCGCAATGACCAGTGGCCCCTCCTGGCCAAAGAGGTCTGCGAGATGATGGGCTACTCCATGGTCCTGCCGATGAACTCCGGCGCCGAGGCCGTCGAGACGGCCGTCAAGACGGCCCGCAAGTGGGCCTACCAGACGAAGGGCGTCCCCCAGGACAGGGCCGAGATCATCGCCTGCGCCAACAACTTCCACGGCCGGACGGTCACGGTCATCAGCTTCTCGACCGAGCCCCTGTACCGCCGCGACTTCGGCCCGTTCACCCCCGGCTTCACGATCATCCCCTTCGGCGACGCCGACGCCCTGGAGAAGGCCATCACTC